>ERZ827496.1521-NODE-1521-length-26948-cov-8.928308_pt1 | contig 26948 bp, 21 predicted proteins | sample MGYA00519769_ERZ827496 | MGnify/ENA primary metagenome ERZ827496 (study PRJEB31778, sample SAMEA3449327) | human gut metagenome | biome: human gut; feature: human-associated habitat; material: faeces | place: United Kingdom | collected 2010/2012 ...
ACAGCACGAGGACAAGCGCCACAACAATGACGTAATGCAGCGGCTTCTTGTCCTTCTGCATGGCCAGCGTGATGCCGCCAAGTAGGGAAGTGGACACCACGAAGCTCTTGGAAAAACCGATAGCATACAGGACAATTACGCCCATATACGCAAGACCCTTGCCCTCCTGCGCCAGATCCAGCTCCTTGACTTCATCCTTCTTGAGGATCAGGCTCTGAAACACCAGGCCAAGGCCGCAGCCCGCGATCAAAAAGGCCATGGCATAAGGAATCGTTCGGGACGTTACGCCGTAGGTCGCCCTCTTCTCCACGCCGACCTGGCTTGGGATGAGGATGAACAACACGATCGCCGCGATGATGGCGATCACTCCGGCTACCAAATTGGTGCGGTATTTGATCTTCATCGTTTTTCTCCCTTTGATATGGACGGACAACTGCCCGCAAACGAGCAGTCATCCGTCCTGATATGTGCTCAAATGTCAGTAGAAATCAATAGTACTTCTCGTAGATCGTCTTGCAGATTTCCGCAACACGCCCAATCTCAGCGACCAGCTCATCAGGCGTAGTGTTGTCCGGCGTGTAGCTGGCAGCCGCCGCAGCCTCCTTGAAGGAATCCGTCTCGCGGTACGCCACGATGGCGTTATACAGCCCGTCGATCTCCTCCTGCGCAACACCCGCGCGGCAAATGATAAAGTTGATGGACGGCAGGAACACCTCATAACCGAACTGTGCCACGGACGGCACGGTGATGCCCGGGAAAGCCGTGCAATCCTCGTCGGCAAAGACCAGCAGCGGAATCAAATCGCCGCTTTCCACATAGGGCTGGACGATGGTGATAGTGGCCGCCGTGCAGATGGCATCACCGGACATGACAGCCAGAATGTCCTGGTTGCTGCCGCTGGAGGTCAGCGCATCCGCGACGATGCCCGCATCGCCAAAGAGCGCGGTCTGCACAATGTGGGTGTTTCCGCCCGGGGTGTTGGATGCGTAGGTCACGGGGTTCTCCTCTGCATAGGCCACCAGGTCTTCCCAGCTGGTGATGCCACTGTCCTTGGAGACATACAGCACAAACTCATCGCGAATCAGCGAGGCAACAACAGCATAGTCCTCAAAGTGGATGTTGAGTTCCGGATTCATCAGTGGACCCATGGTGAACAGATTCATGGACACGACGGAGAGTTCGTTGATGGAGGGGGCGTAGGCGTTCATGTCCGCCGCGGCCACCGCGCCGTTGGCGCCGGTCAGGTTGTTAACAATTGCGGTCACGCCATACTGCTCCTGAAGACCCTGCGCTGCAATACGGCTGATGATATCGGCAACGCCGCCAGCCTTGGCAAAGACACGAATGTTGAATTCACCGGAGGGGGTATACTCTGCGAACGCGCAAGCACTCACGCTCAGAGCCAGCGCCAGGGTCAAAACCAAAGCCAAAATCTTTTTCATGGTCGTTTCTCCTTTGATGGTTTTTGATCGAAAGGGACGAAGGGGGAACAGCAAAGGACACCATGGTGATCAGTCATTTGTCCCTTGCCAAGCGATCGACACACTTGCAAGTGCTATATGCCAAGATGACGGTATCGGTCATCCTGCGCGAAAATTAAAACGTCTTGTTGTACAGCGTATAGCTGCCGGGGAGTTTCTTCTCGCCCGGACCAACCGGCGCAAAACGCATGAGGTAATACTCCGCATCCGCAAGCGTTGCATCCTCGGTCTCCTTGATAACCTCCCACATTTGCGCACAAAGTTCCTTCTTGATCTCCTGATAGTCTTGCTGATCGATGACATTCATCAGCTCATCCGGATCGCTGGCGAGATCATAGAGCTCATCGTCATCAAACGCATTGAAGACGTATTTCATCTGATCCTTCCAGAAAATCCGCTGCGTATAGAAGTACCGCTGGCCAAAGAACTCGGCAAACGCATGGCGGCTGTCGGTCTTTTCCCCGCTGAGCCAAGGCACAACGGATTCCCCGACATGCTTGCCGCTGAGTGAGCGGCAGCCCACAAGCTCCAGCACGGTCGGCGCAATCTCCTGTGTGCACACGTAAAAACCGGCCTTTGTGCCCGCCTTTTGCTGATGCGGGAGCTTCATGACAAGCGGAATATGATAGATCTCCTCAAAACACGGAACGCTCTTCATCATCAAGCCATGCGCACCCATCATATCGCCATGATCGCTCATGAGTACAATGAGGGTGTTGTCGTAAAGCCCCTGCTCCTTGAGGAACCGGGTCAGCCTGCCCACCTGTATATCCACCAGCGTGCAGTACGAATAGTAGCAACGCATGGTCTTACGGTAATCCTCCCCGCTCAACTTACCCAGCGCCTCGCGCATCCGGCGGTAAATTCGCGGCTTGTCCTGCATGCTGTCGTAGTGATTTTTAGGCAATTCCATCGGCACATCCGCATACAGGTCATAAATCTCCTTGGGTACGCAATACGGATCATGCGGCGCATTGGTGGAAAGGAATGCGCAGAACGGCTTGTCCTCCTGCTTGCACTGCGCCATGAATTCCATGGAGCGATCATAGATATAATGTTCATCCGTTTCCGCCTCACCCTCGGCAAACACGCCGCAGATGGTCTTGTCCTGATAGCCCGGCGTTTTCAAAACCATGCGGTCAATCATCGTTGCGGGATGCCTGGGCAAATGGACTTCCGTTTCAAAGCGTTCAATGCCAAAGCGGGAAAGATCGTGTTCGCGCTCAATGTGCCACTTGCCGTAATAGGAAATGGCATAGCCGCCGTCATGCAGGGCGTTGGTCAGTGTATCCAGGCTGTAATCGTATTCCGCGCGGTAAGCCGGCACGGTGTGCGTGCAATCGACCATGCCGTGGGTATGCGGCAGCGTGCCGGCCAGCAGCGAAGCGCGGGCGGGCGAACAGATGGCGTTGCACGTATAAGCCCACTCGAACTCCACGCCGTCGCGCATCAGCGTCCGCATGTTTTCGAGTTTGCAGCCGGAGCTCTCCTCCAGAACCCTGCGCTGCATTTGATCCTCAATCAGAAAAATAATGTTGGGTGTATTCACTGTCTTTTCTCCTTTGCTCAAATTGGGAGATCATGTACTTTCACGAATGACCAGGCTGCTGGAAATCAGAACATCTTCCACTTCTTCCTTGTTAATCATCTGCAGCATAAGCCGGGCCGCGGCCGTTCCCGCCTCGTTGATGTTGTTGTCGATAGAAGTCAGCGGCGGATAGCAGTCGCACGCGCTGTCCGAGTTGTTGTAGCCGATGAGCGCAATGCGCGCTGGAATTGCAATGCCATGCTGATTGAGCCAATGCGCGCCGCCAACCGCGAGCGTATCCGATGAATAGAGAATGGCGTCAGTGTCCGGCCAGTGCCTGAGCAACTGGGCTGTTGCGTGCTTTCCGTTTTCAATGGACTTCTGGTTGACCTCAACCATGCGCTCCGCTTTCAGGTCGCATTCGCATAGGCCGTCCAGAAAACCCGTATATTTGCGCACATCAGAACGCGACTGTTTTTTATAGACCATGCCGATGTGCCTGCGTCCTTGATTGTAGCAATAGCGCACCGCCTCTTCCACCGCCGTCTGTTGGTCAAGGATCACTTCGCACACATTCGGCAGCCCGAAGTTACCGTTGATCGCCACAAACAGCATTCCCGAATACCGCCCATCCAACAGCATTCTGCACAATCTGTTTTCAAAAATGGAACCCATCATGATGATGCCGTTCACCTTTTTGTCGATCAGGTTGTCTACCTGCTCTACGAACTCGCTTTCTACATCGTGGATGTTGCACAGTACCGTATTGATCTTCAGCCGGTTGAATTCCCGGCTGATGAAAAACGCAAAGCTGGCCATGAACGGGTTGCGAATGTCATCCATGAGCAGCCCTACGGCATACAGCTCCTGTTCCCGAAAATTGCGTGCGGACTGCTTGGGCACATAGCCGTGCTTGGTGATGACCTGATTGACGCGCTCACGCGTTACCTCGTTTACATTGGGATTGCCGTTGAGCACGCGGGAAACCGTTGCAATCGAAACGCCTGACAGTTTGGAAATGTCGTAAATTGTCAGCCCGTTTTTCACCCTGCCTCACCACCCGTCTGCAATGATCTTTCTATATTTATTATATCGTTCAGCTTTCACGAAAGCAATGTAGTCTTTCATTTCACCTGCCATCTATTTCGAAACAATTTTATGCACTTTGTATACCATTGTCCTTTTTGAGGAAAAAAGGCATACAAACCATCCTTGAATTCCATTTGCTTTTTATTTCTTCTGCCTCAGACATGTTTTTGCTTTCTTCGTATTTTTCACGTTATTGTTCCTGCAAACCAGATTGAACCAGCTGGCCGCATTCCTCTTCAATGGCTGCAAGAATGCAGTTGGCATAGCCCATATACCCGCTATAGGCAGGAATATAAATCAGCTCACCTTCCTCCAGATTGAATCCCGCAAAGATCTGATCGCCAATAAACATACGCGGAACCCCCCAGACCGGAATCCCCGCCTGTTGACAGGCGGCCTCCCAAGCCTCGGGATCCTCGTCGATATCCGTCATGGTCATCGACAGATCCGCATTGAGCTCCATCAGTTCTTCGAGAAAGCCCTTCATTTGCTGGCAGGATGCACATTTCTGTGAATAAAAGAAGCGAATCGATTCACTCTGCACCTGCTGCGTGCAAGCTGTAAATACCGGCAGCAGCAGAACCAACAGATACATGGTCTTTTTCACATCATTTTCTTCCTTTCCTTAAAGATCAGACGCATGGTCTGCTCCGCTTGCCAATCTCCCCCCTTTCTGTTTGTGCAAGCCGCAGCCTTCTTTGAACGGCACGCCGCTCAATCCGTCTCATTCGTACAATTTTCAAGCTCCTTCTTAGTGACAAAATACCATGAACATCACATGTAAGCAACAAGTTCTTTCCTTACGTCCACCAAATAATAGCGGCGTTCTTTAACGCTTGTAAGAAAGCTTTGCATTGCTTTCATGCGCAAAGCCGTCATAAAATAAAAGTAAGAACTTCTTCAGCAGTTAGCCAATGACAAAAAGGCGCTGTCTCAAAATGGCTAAAGCAGGCCATGAGAGGCAGCGCCTTTTTCCGCAACATTTTTGGGCAAGCGAAAACAGAGTGCAGAAAGAACGGCACTCAAGGAATTATTTTCATAAGGAATTTCCAAGTGGAATGAGTTATAAACCGGCAGGAAAAGATGATGGAATCTTCAGACCGCTTCCCAAGCGTCTGTTTTGGATTTTATGGTGCAGATGGAGGATGTTGAGAGCGCGGCTGAACAGCAGCCATTCGGCGGCGACCTTCGTACTGCCGCGAAGCAGAAAACGCCGGAAATCAAGATCCTGCTTCACGTATGCAAAGTTGCCATCGGCCTGAATGGAACGGTTCACCCGAAGCAAACATCCCTTGGGAGAGGAGATCTTTGCTTCCATAGCCTGCCGCTGTCTGGCAAAGCGTTTTGACACATAGATGACTTTGTGTCGTTCTTCCAGGGGCTTCTTACTGCCGCATGCACGGATGCACTTTTCTTTAAGTGGGCATCCGTCGCATTCGCTGCATTCATAGACTGATGTGGTGATTTCAAGCCCCGAGGCTGTATGCGTTTTCTTTTCCTGCGTTTTCTGCAGCAGCTTTCCGTTGGCACAGGTATAGGTGTCAGTTTGAGCATTGTAGGCCATATTCTCGCGGCGGCTGATATCGGTTCTGTATTTTCTGTGCTTGGCTGCCTCGTGGTTGCTTGGTTTTACATACAGCTCCGTTTCGGGATGCGCTTCAAACCAGCAGTAGTTCTCTTCGCTTTCGTAACCGGAATCCACCACAACGCTGCCGATATTCTTTCCTTCGTAGTTTTTCTGGAGCTGCTCCATAAACGGAATCAGCGTATGCACGTCATTTCTGTCAGAAGAAATGTAGCTCCCGATGATAAAATCGCTGCATGTTGCCACATTGACATTGTATCCAGGCTTGAGCTGCCCGTTTCTCATGTAGTCCTCTTTCATGTGCATAAAGGTTGCGTCATGGTCCGTTTTGCTGAAGCTATTCCGATTTCCGCAGATGTGAATATCATTTGTGTATTGCTTGAGTTTGGCAAGACATTGATCTCCCCATTCGCTCAGTCTCTGCAGCCGCGTTTTTCTTTTGCCTTTTCCTGAAACAAGCTCGATTCCATCCGCTTTGATTCGCGCATGGATTCTTTTCCAAAGCTTCTTCAATTGTCGGACAGCAATCTTTTCCGGAACATGAAAGCGGATACCTACCTCTTTCAGCTTTGCAGGCAGCTCATCATGAATTTTCTTCAGCAGCTTTTCTGTCTTTTGGGCCGTTGCTTTCTTCCAGACAAAGCTGTACTTGTTCGCATTTGCTTCAATCTTTGTGCCATCTATGAAAGCCGCTTCAAGGCTGAGCAGTCCTCTTTCGTGCAGCAAAACAACAAGCTGATACAGAATATCCTGCCCGGCTTCCTGTGTTAGAATATTCTTTCTGAATCGGTTGATGGTGTTGTGATCCGGCGCACGCTGCCCCTCAAGCAAATAGATGAAGTGCAGGTTTTCTCGGCAGCATGCTTCAAGCGCACGGCTGGATATCTGCTTGCGCATATACCCATACACCATGATTTTCAGCAGAATCTTCGGTGAATACTCGATTCTCCCAAGTCGGGAGTACGCCGCATACAGTTTGCTGTAATCCATCCTTTCCATGACGGCGTTGAGCAGTCTCACCGGTGCATTCTTCTCAATGTTTACTTCGCAGTCCAGCGGCATGACCAGTTGAAATCCATTCGTCATTGCTGTATAATCTGTCTGCGGCATGTTTCTTTTCATGGTAGTTACATTCTACCGCAGGCATTCGGATTTTCATAGTCCGAATGCTTTTTTTGTACCAAAAAGGAGTTGCCTCTTTTTAGTGAGACAACCCCTTTTTTCTTTGGCACTTCACGGAAAGCTGAGGAAGCTGCAAAACAAGAGCGCTGCAAGCAAACAAGAGCTTGCAGCGCTCGTCGCGTTTGCGGATGCGATGAACCCTCTTCCTTGGCGAAGTGATGCGCGTCCCATGCTCTCCTGCGCCATCTGCTTGCGTCTTTTCGTCGGGAAACCGTATGCTCCGACGTGAAAAAAATGCGCCCCCTGATGGGAAACTGGCTTGCTTTTTCCAGTGTCCGCTTCAGGAGGCGCAGGGGAGGGGGTGAAGGCAGGGGATTCGGCGTTAGTGCCGGGAAGCAATGAAGATAACAGCAAAGATGAAAATCAACAGACCGAGCGCAATGTAATTGAGCGTATCGACCGATAGGTTCACCTTGTCGTACATATCAGTGATCCAATTGCGGCCACGGCGCGGCGCTTTGGGGTCTGACGATTCCGTCTGCTGCTCGCTTGTCGATTGCGGCTGTTTCTTGTTTTCCTCCATTGTTTTCGCTCCTCCTTCCATAACGATAGAGCAAGAGGCTCCGTGCATGAAGTACAGAGCCTCTGCGAAGCATGTTTGAAAGCTGATGGCACAAGGGACTCTGCCCCATTGCACCGTGAAACCGTTACTTTCTGGTCATGTACTTGCGCATATCCAGAATAACAGCGAACAGGATAACCGCGCCCTTTACGATGTAGGTAACGTTGCCGGAGATGCCCAGGAAGGTCATGCCGGCGATAATCAGCTGCATCATGAACACGCCAAGGACAACGCCGGAGATTCTGCCGGTGCCGCCGACGAACGATACGCCGCCGATAACGGCTGCGGAAATGGCGTCGGCTTCGTAGTTCAGACCCAGCGTCGCAGTGGAGGAACCCATACGGGCAGCTTCGATGAAGCCAGTATAGCCGTACAGAGCGCCAGCGACCATGAAAACGCCGATGATGGTCATCATAACGTTCACGCCGGAAACGCGGGCTGCTTCCTCGTTAGAACCGACGGCAAACATGTTTTTGCCGAAAGCGGTCTTGTTCCAGACGACCCACATCAGCGCGGTCACGATCAGCGCCAGCAGCACATACATGGGAACCACGGTGAAGATGGCAGTGCCGTTGGGGCGAACGCCGGTTTGAATTTGGAACAGGGGCTTGGTGACGAAGCTGGTGGTGTAGCTGGAGTCGAAGGAACCGACCTGCACCGAGTTGGAAACCGTCAGGTAGATACCGTAGACGATCATCTGCATGGCCAACGTGATGATGTAGGGGTGAACCTTGAATTTCGCCATGACGAAGCCGTTGATCAGACCAACACATGCGCCGATGAGCATAACGAGCAGCAGCACCAGCACGATGTTGGCAGGGGCTCCGCCTGCCAGCACGCGATTGGCAACGTCCGCACGCTGGAGCAGGATGGCCGCCACGAAAGCGGTCAAGCCAGCCACGCGGCCGCCGGTCAAGTCCGTACCGGCCAGAATGATACAGCCGGCAACGCCCAGCGCCATCGGCAGACGGGCGGCGGTCAGGGAGATGATGTTGATGAGGGAAGCGGGCTTGAGGAAGGCGTCACGCTGCGTCTGGACATACAGCGCCAGCAGCACGATGACAATAATCATGGCGTGATCGAGAATCCAGTTCAGGACGCTCTTCACGGAGAGATTCGGCTTTTTTGCCTTTGTTGCAACATTCGACATGTTCAGGCAACCTCCTTACAAGTTCTTTGCAGCCAGTTCGAGTATCTTTTCCTGATCGACCTTACCGTCGCCTGTCGGGACGTATTCGCCGGCAATCTGACCGGCGCTCATCACGAGAATACGGTTGCAAGTGCCCAGGAGTTCAGGCATTTCGGAAGAGACCATGATGATGCTCTTGCCCTGCTTGGCGAGGGACTGAATCAGCTCATAGATCTCGTACTTGGCGCCCACGTCGATACCGCGGGTCGGGTCATCCAGCAGCAGAACGTCAGGATTGGTCAGCATCCAGCGACCGAAAATGACCTTCTGCTGATTGCCGCCGGACAGATTCTTAATCTGCTGACGCTGACTGGGCGTTTTGATGTGCATCGCTTCAATCATGCGATCCGTATCCCGAGCCATTTTTGCGTCGCTGAGCAGCGGGAATTTCCCCAGCTTGTAGTTCTTCAGGTTGGCGATGACGGTGTTTGCGCGGATGTCAAGGATGCCGAAAATGCCAGTTGCGCGGCGTTCCTCGGTGACCAGCGCAAAGCCCTGCTTGATGGCGCTGTTGGGTGACAAGTTGGAAATTTCCTCGCCCACCTGCGTGCCATTGATGTCGTGTACTTCCATGCTGTAGTCTTCAGGCGTACCGCCCTGCGCGGCGCGGAAGCCGAAGTTGAACTTCTTGATGGTGCCGCTTTGACGGGTGCGATAGCCGAAAAGGGTTTCCAGCAGCTCGGTACGGCCGGAGCCATCCAAACCCGCTACGCCCAGGATCTCGCCCTTGTGGAGCGTGAAGCTGGCGTCGCGCAGCTGATTGTATTTGGCGGTCAAGCCCTCCACCACGATCATCGGATCGTCGTGGACGATGTTATCCTTGGGCGGATAGGCTGCGCTCAGCTCGCGACCGCACATGTTCCGAATGACCTCTGCGCGGAAGGAATCGTCGTCCGTGCCGTATTCGGTCTTGTGGCGGGTGGTAATCCAGCGTCCGTCGCGCATAACGGTCACGTCGTCGGCAATGCGCCAGATTTCCTTCATCTTGTGGGAGATATAAACGATGCCTACGCCGCGTGCCTTGAGCATATTGATGATGGAGAAGAGCACCTCAACCTCCGCCTCGGTCAGGGAAGAGGTCGGCTCGTCCAGCACAATAATCTTGGAGTTGAAGGAAACAGCCTTTGCAATTTCCACCATCTGACGGCGCGAAACGGGCATGGTGGACATGATGGTACGCGGGTTGATGTTGATGCCGAATTTCTCGAAATTCAGATCCTTAAAGACCTCCATGGTCATGTCGTATTCGGCCTTGTCGGAAACGAAGGGCATCTTAGCGCCGCCGAGCTTGATTCGCGGATAGCGCCCGAGCCAAATGTTGTCCATCACGCTACGCTTCAGCGCCTGATTCAGCTCCTGATGCACCATGGCGACGCCGTTGTCCAGCGCATCGCGGGAAGACTTGAAGTTAACCTCTTTGCCGTCGAACCAGATTGTGCCCGCATCCTTGCTGTAAATGCCGAAAAGGCACTTCATCAGCGTGGATTTACCGGCGCCGTTTTCGCCCATGAGTGCATGGACGGTACCGGGACGGACGGTCAGCTGTGCATCGTCAAGCGCTTTGACGCCGGGGAAGGACTTGCAGATGCCTTCCATGCGCAGCAAAACATCGTCTTTTTGCATGTTTGTCTTTTCCTTTCCTGGAATTCAACGAGAACAAACGATTGTAAAGCGGCGGATGATACCGTGGGTACCGACCTGCCGGAGAGCAAGTCGAATGCTGCTTGCCATATGTTGGTCAGCAGTGAAAGACGGAGAGAACCATTCGGTTCTCTCCGCCCGAAGTGCTCAGGGAAGAATTACTCGCCAGTGTACACAGCGTAGGGAATCTGCACGAACCAGTTGTCAACGATAACGTAGTTCTCGTTCAGACCCTCGAACTTGTTTTCCTTGCCGGCAATCAGGTTCGCGGTGATGGTCGCAACAGCGTCCGCCATACCAACGTTGTCCTGCTTGATGGTGCCGACCATGTAGCCGTTGTTGATCAGATCCTTCGCAACGTCGGTCGCGTCCACGCCGAACACGGGGATCGCGGTGGTGCCTTCGCCGTGGTTGTAGCCAGCGTTCTGCAGAGCCATCACAGCGCCATACGCCATGTCGTCGTTGTTGCAGATAACCAGCTCGACCATGTTGCCGTTGCCTTCGTTGTACATGGACAGGACGGTCTGCATCTGCTCAGAGGAGAAAACGTTGGACCAGCTGCCGTTGGGGTCAACGAGGTATTTGTTGGCGTTGGAGGCGTCGTAGAACTCAATCTCCGGCTTGCCCGCGGCAACCAGCGCCTTGTTGGCGTATTCCACAGCCAGCGCGGTACGAGCGATAGCTTCCTGGTTAGCTTCGTCGCCCTTGAACATGATGTAGGAAATCTTGCCGTCGCCGTTGAGGTCGATGTCGTTGTAATGCTCAACCAGATACTGACCAATCAGCTCGCCCTGCATACGGCCGGCATCTTCAAAGTTGGTGCCGACGAACGCGGAAGCGGGGTTGCTCAGAAACAGGTTGGCGGCTTCTTCGTTGCTGGTAGAGACAGGACGGTTGAACCAAACGGTGGGGATGCCCGCAGCCTGAATCTGGTTCATGATGGTCTGCGCCGTGCTGATGGCGCCGGACTCAACGAGGTTCACCACAACAGCTTCGCAGTCGTTGTTCATCAGAGCCGTGCTGATGAAGTCGGACTGTACCTGCTGGTTGCCGTTGGCGTCGGAGCCGTTGATCGTCAGGTTCAGCTTGGCGAAATCAGCTTCCATTTCGGAACGCACGGAGGAAAGGTACACGTCGCCGTAGGTGTACCAGGACACATACGTATCGGCCAGCGCACTGACGCACGCAAAGCACATCATGACAGACAGCAGCAGAGCAACGAGTTTCTTCATTACAGAAGCACCTCTTTCTTTGTTTTTGCGATTTCTCGCATGTCTCTTTTTTTGCTCGGTATCGACAGAATCGAACAAACATGCAAAATCCGGTCGAATACTGACCAATTGAGCTAACTGCATTATATCATCGTTTCTGTCCGTTGTCAACACAATTTGTCGTAATTTTACGTGACTTTCACACAAAAATATTCACGTAAACAAATACGACGTGAACGCCCTATATTGACAAATTCTTGTCCATATGGTATAGTTGAATCAGAAACAAAATACTTACTGATTAGTAGTGTCGTTTGTTTTGCCTACTGTTGGAGGCGCTCGTATGGCGCTCCCTTTATTTGTGTTGCCTGTAATGAATGGAAGGCACTACCGCACAATTCGTCGGCAGCGTTGGCGATGTCTTTTCCGCCATCTGCGGCATGCAAATTTCTCGATTTACATCCAGTAAACCTTCGGAATTTGCATTTGCATCTGACGAAAAATCCATTCGCCAGCCGACTGCCTCATTGTGCGGTGTTACCCTAAATCTACCCTTGACAAATCACATTCCAAAAGAGGCTTTGTCAAGCCCTCTCCCTGGCAAGGGCGCACTTACTCACCACCTGCAAGCAGACGGTGGTATCCCTCCCGTTGGTCGGGCTCGTGCACTCTCCGATGGGGAGTTTCGCTCTCTGCGGAGAGCGACAGGAAATTCGGCAAACCTCATTCCCTGCACGAAAAACGCCGCTGCTGGCAGAAGTACAGCAGCGGCATTTTTCGTGATGACGCAGCATTGCCGATAGCGCTGGGGCGGATTCTCTATGCAGTTTTTTATAGGCTGCCAGCTCCGTAAACCTTCGTCGTCAGCTTCAGGTACTCAACGCCTGCCAGCATGACAATACCAATGCCATGCGTATCGTTGAAGTTCCACATCAGCGTGCGATAATAGGCGCGGGAGAAGGAGAAACCTGATCCGCGGCACACGCCGTACAGGTTGCCGTCCCGGTCAATCGCCTGCTCGCACAAGCCCTTCCAGGCACGCTCGACGGCGCTGCGTACCTCATCCAGCACCGCCACATCATACCAGCCGTTACGCAGGCCGCGGGAGAAGGCGCAGATGAACATGGCCGTCGCCGAGGACTCCAGATAGGTACCGGGTTCATCAAGAATCTGATGCCACAATCCGGAGGCATCCTGCAGCTTCATGTACCCTGCGCTGAGCTCGCGGAAGAACAATAGCAATGCAGGCCGCTTCTCATGGCCGACCGGCAGCTTTTGCAGCAGCTCGCTGAGGGTGAACAGCACCCAGCCGTTGCCTCGGCTCCAGGGGATACGGTTGCTCTTTCCGTTTCGCAAACAGCGCATGTGGGACATGATCTGTTTGTCGGGCATAAAGAGGAGGTCCTTGTATTGAAGCAGCTGATTAGCGCAGGCGTTCATACCTTCCATACTACCGGTCAGCTCCGAATAGCGGCACAGAAAGGGGCCAGACATATACATATCGTCCGCCCAGATGGTATCGTCGCGGCGGCAATAAGCTCCTTCGGAGGTGCGGGGCTGTTCATGGAGCATATATTCCCCAATGGCATCAGCCAGCTTGCGGACAGCCGCGTCGCCGGGCTTGGCGCATTCCAGCATCATGGAGCCAAAGGAGCCGCAGTCGTCCAGCGCGTCAAGCCAGCAGATTTGCTGATTGACCCCCGGAAAGCCATACCTTGCCTGATCATAAAGCGCATACTCATGGATGGAGACGACCTGATCCGCATGGCTTGTCACATAGTCGTTCATGACCTCGCGGCTCAGGAAATGCCCCGCCTGCCACATGCCGTAGAGCGTAACGCCCAGCGGATAAGTCCAGCGGCCAAAGAGCTTGCTTTCCACATAGGGACGCAGAGCAACGCCGTCAAAGCCAGTGCGCCAGGTGATTGTCCCCTCCGCGCCCTCAACCAGCTGTCCCATGGCGCATGCGGTGAAGGCTGAAGTATCCGCGGTTTTCAGCGGGCCCATGATGAGATAAGGTGTCGTCCTTCCATGAATATGCACAGGAGGCTTCCTCCAAGCCCAGTCGCTGTCGCTCACCAGCGCGGCCACCGCCTGATAGGGGCCGACGGCCACAACATCATGCTGTGCTCCGGGGATAACCCGTCCGGGCTTACCGTCCACGATCAGGGTTACAGCGTCATGGGCGGCAAGGGGGACACGGACGCTTCCCTTGAGCCACGCCGCATATACGCCTGCCCCGACAAGGGACTTTTTCTCCGCGCGGGGAAGCCAGGTCAGCTCCGGCGGCATAAAGTCGCCAAAGAAGCTGCCCACGTCAATCTGCATCCGTTCATCCACCGGCTCCGTGTAGAGGATTCCTGCCTCCCCGTCATATTCCTTGTAGGGCAGTACATAATTACAGGGCTCCCACTGCGGCATGGCATTGGCGAAAGCGCAGCCAAAGCCGATCTCCGTCCGCTCGCAGCGCCATACGAAACGATTGTAGCCTGCCCTCAACGACACATCAATCCTGCATTTTTCATGGGTGCGTTCCTGATTGCCGTTGGACTGGAACACCCTTTCCTCATTCAACCACACCTGAACAGGACCGTCGCACTCCACCACGAAGCCAGAGCTCTTGGCCTGCGGACAGTATAGATCGGCGGCGGCATAGACAATTTCGCCATTCTCTCCGCCGGGAAAACGCCGCGCAAAATCCAGCAGATATCGCGCCTTTCGATCCGCCTGAATGCCTGACTCATCAAAGGTGCGCCAGATAAAGGGCGTAACAGGATTTTCCCCCATAAATCGGGTTCCAAGCAGATCAATGATTCTCCCGGCATCGTCGCCATAGCTCCAGGCAGCGCTGTTGCGATCGTCAAAATAGTATCCCATGGTCAATTTCCTTTCTTTTCTGCAATGCTTTCGCGATAGGCGGAACGCTTGGCTTCAATGGCGCGGCTGCCGCCCGCGGAGAGATAGGCGGCCACGCAGCGATCCCATTCCTCATCGAAATTCTCAGCCGGGCACATGATGGTTCGTATGCGGAGCTCCCTTTCCTTCGCGGCCAGGATGTTAACCGTTTCCAGCGACGCGGGGATATAGCCGGTAAGCGTCGGGATGGAAAAGGTGTTTGTCATCGCGACGCGCCACGCGTCCCGCCGCAGGCTTCGCAGCCGCTCCATATACATACCCAGCGACAGCCGTGCATCTATATCGTCGTCCGGAGCATAGGCGTATCCGTTGTACATCAGCGCTAGGTCAGTCACGCTGATTCTTGGCTGCTGCATCTGGCTGCTGCTTACTGCAACGGGCATATTGCCCTCCAGCGTGTAGTGCTCGTTCTCAAAGCCATAACGAAGGACGAAATCATTCTCCGGCTGCGCAAGCCAGTTCAAATAGCGCACGGCTGCGTCCGTATGCGCGCTACGGGAGGAGACGAATACCATCATGCCATAGGGATGATAGGTGTACTTATAGGCAGGCCGTCCATCAGGAGCAAGGATGTCGACAGCCGCAACCTCCGCGGATGGGTCGGTGCTGTATAGCTTTGTCAAAGCCCCGTTGACGCTGTCGAACCCATACCAGGAATCATTGCACCAAAACCCAACGTCGCCATTAATGATGGCCTGCCCATACTGGGATTTATCGTTCTCCCCGATCATGGCGAAATCGCTGTTGAGCAGCCCAGCATTATACAGGGTGTTCAGATAGCGATAGCCCTCCTTGGCCCCATCGTACAGGAAGAAGGGGCGCGAGGCCAGATCCTCGTCGGAGATAGCATCCTGCTCATAGAAGCCTTCGATCAAAAGGAGCATCGGCCAATAGGTCGTGCCGTAGCTAAGGAAGGCGGGAGCATCCGTGCCGCGGCCGGCAAAGTCGGCCTGCTGGAAGGACCGCAGGATTTCCAGCAGCTGCTCCGCCGTCAGGGCATAGCAGCCGTTTTCCTCCTTTGGCAGATCAATTCCCAAACGATCCAGCCAATCCTTGCGGATGAAGGCGCTGGTCACATCGGTGGTGCTGCGCAGGGAGGGAATCGCGTACTGCCGCCCGTCGATTTCTCCATACGGCAGCACAGAGGCATGACTTCGTTTCAGATAGGAGCCGTTTTCCTCCAGCTCGTCGGTAATGTCGGCAACCAGTCCATTGCGGCACAGCGTCAGCCAGAAATCATACTCATAGGTGAACATGATGTCCGGCGGTTCGTTCTGACCTGCCAGCAGATTGATCTGCGCCACGTCATCCGCGCGCTTCACACGCACAAATTGCAGATCTATATCCAGTTCGCGAAGCACCCGGCTTTGAATATAGCGTACCCAGGCGTTGTCCTCGCAGGAGCCATATTCCTCGGGCATGTTCTCCCAGTCATAGACCATGACGCGAAGCGTTTCCGTCTGTGCCGACGCGCTCCCATGCACAAGGAACGGCAGCGTCAGCAGGAGAAGGAGAAACGAGAGCAGGCACATCTTTCTCACAGGAAATACCTCAATCATTTTCTGTGACCGGGAATTATACCCGGTCGCTCAAACAGCGGAGCGCATATTAAGGTAACACCGCACAAATGAGGTGGTCGGCTGGCGGAAAAGACATCGCCCGACGCGCCGCCGAATTGTGCGGCGTTGCCTTAAGGCAATACCGCACAAATGAGTTGGTGCGATGGCGAATGCATTTTTTGTCAGATGCGATTGCAGAAATCGAAGGTTTACTGGAGGTAAATCGAGATTTCTGCTAGAAGCAGATGGCAGAAAAGGCATCGCCAGCGCTGCAGACGAATTGTGCGGTAGTGCCTTAAATATCCGTGCGCTCGGCCTTTTCAAAGTCAAGAATCGTCTGATGACCGCCGGCATTGATCTCGATTGCGCCCGCGTCAAATTCCGTCTGAGCAAACTCGTTATCATAGCGCTTGTAGCCATGGATGCAGATGGTTTCTCCCCCGACGGTCAGGGGCCTGTTCCAGCCGAAGGTGATCTCACCCTGAGAGGGAGACTGGTAGATCAGGTTGTGCGTGTCGCCGCACACCTTTTTCCCGGCAAAGCCGTCCATGAACGCCTCAAAGCTGCCGTTTTCAGCCTTGGAGCCCATTTCAATGACCCACACGTTTGCGTGACCCTGCGCGATGTACTCATAATCGTCGGCACGGTCATATTTCTCCTGCCAGCTTTCGGCGTACAGCTCTTTGAACATGGCGGGATCCTTCTTTTCCCAGTAGCCGGGCAGCAGCGAATACACCGCCGCATACCCATCGCCTTTGCGGCCAAAGATCCAGCCCTCCTTCTCCACCACCTCGTCCATCTCATGCCTGGGGAAGTAGAGGTGGGAATAGAGGTAATCCACAAAGTCGGGTTCAACGCGGTACAGGCACAGCAGCACGTTTTCATGCTGCACGGCGCGGGGCAGGGTCAGGTTGCCGGCCCAGCAGTTGGGACGGTTGGAATACTCGGTGGAAGCGGGATTGGTTGTAAAGATGACTGCCTTGCCGCCCAGGGAGGCCGTCCAGGGATGCTGCTGATAGCCCATGCGGCCCTTGCGGAAATCCTGCGCGCAGCTGAGGATATAGTCCGGCGTACGGCGTGTGTAGATGTCCACCTGTGTCATGGCTGTGAAGTCGGGCGCATCCACGCAGGGCGCACCAGCCTCATCATGCAGCTTGTAGCGCTCATAGTAGGCGCGGACACGGTTAGTCATCCAGTTCCATGTGGGGAACACCTTCAGCGAGTTCTCAATGGTCAGGCGGTCGGAGTATGTCTGCTGGCCCCAGAAGAACATGATGTTGTCAAAGTCGGCGGGATCCACGCCATAATACTTGGCGTCCGCCACGTCGATGCTCATGCGCTCGCGGTTGGTTTGGATTCCCGTGGGAGCCGCTGCTGCCGCCAGGATAGCCTTGGGACAAACATAGCCGTTGGCAGCCAACATCACGGCGCAGTTGCTCATGGTGCCGGCGTATCCCTTATCAAACAGCAGCGCCATCACGGCGGAGCAATCCTCATAGTCGGGCTCGATGATAAAGCGGGTATAGACGCGGCCATGGGTGGTGGGCAAGTGCCCTTCAAAATGATTGACCGCCAGGTCAAACACCAGCATGTCAATCAGCATGCGGCAGCGGGTGCGGATATCCGCCTCGTCGGCATAGATCATCAGGTTGACCAGACCCAGCATGTCATCCATGTAGTATCCCTGAGTCAGCCATTCGCTGAAGCCGAAGCGTTCACGCCAGTTCAGCCAGCGGCGCAGGAAGGCGGTGGCATGGGCGTGATGCTCAGCGCCGGTCATGCCATTGTTGGGGAACACCACGTCAGGATACATCTGCCCCACCAGATATTCGGCGCTGTGATACAGGATTTGATGATTCTCGGTGAAGAAGCAGGCGTGCACATCGCCGGGCTCGTCCAGCCAATACTTGAAATGAATCAGACTCTGTTCAATCTTCTGTGCCTGCTCCTCATTCAGGCGCGTTCCGCGATGCTCGCGCAGCATACGGATCAGCGCGGGGATGGTGAAATCAGCGCAGTCCAGGCGGGCGTCGATGCGCTCAAGCGCCTTGTCAATGGCGAAGTTTCGAATAGGCGGCGTGTCGATCCCGGCCTTTTGCAGCTCCATCTTCGCCAGATCGTAATACAGGCCCAGGAAGCCGTTGAACGCGTCAAACGCGCCGGACATTTCCTCGGGCGTGGTTGCAGCCTGGACCTTTCCAAGCTCCACGACATGTTCCAGATACTTCAGGTTGTCCATGTGATTATTCCTCGCTTTCATGATATTCATCCGCCGTCTCGGCGGCTATGGTACTGTCTGCGGAGGGATGCTTCCGATACTCGCCGGGGGAGCATCCCATATACTGTTTGAACAGACGATACATGGTCTGCTCGCTGCCAATGCCGACCTGCTCGGCAATATCCCGCTGGGAGATGGTCGTATTCACCAGCAATTCCTTCATCTTTTCAAGGCGGATGCCGAGCAGATAGGCTGAAAAGGTTGTTCCCATCTCCGTCGATATGATCTTTCTGAGATAGGAATAGCTGATTCCCAGCGCGCTTGCCACATCCTCGGGCGTAAGAGACTCGGCATAGTGATCGCCGATGTAGCGGATAAACTTGTTCGTATAGCCGCTGCCGCCCTTGTGCGCCTTAGCCAACTGCCTGGAAAGCTGAACAAATTTGCCCTCCAGCCATGTCAGCATGTGCTCCAAGGTGTCAAAGCTGCTCAGATAACGGAACGGGGAATGCTCCGGTTCGTCAAACAAGACGTTGAACTGCACGCCCTTGTGAAAGGCCGTCTGGATCAGCACGCCTAAGAGCTGGGACACGGCGAACTCCAGGTCGTCCATACCTGCGTCGCTCTCCAGCAGCTTTGCAAGCAGCTCCCTCAGGCGTTCATGAATCGCGTTTTCTCCCCGGTCAATCGACGAGACAATGCTCTGGATCTTTGCCTGCGGGAACGTAAAGGATCTTGACACGCCCATTCCGGGCGTATAAAGGATGGTGCACCCGACGCCGCGCACCAGCTTCCAGCGGATCGCGCGCTTGGCCTCGTTCAGCGCCTCGGCCACATGCTCCCGTCCGGAAAAGACGGAGGAGCAGGAAAAGCTGAGCGTGCAGGTGGTGAAAGCCTGCATAAGGGCTGACGATTTGTCCATCAGTGCCTGACGCGCCTGTTCGGAGGGGCTGTTCTGGAAACTGACGGCGGCGGCAATGGACCACTCATTGATCCGCACTGTGTAGGAGCTTTCCCCCTCCCCCAGAATACCTCGGAGAGAATAGCGCAGCAGATAATCCAGAAAGGGCGACAGCTTACGCGCCTCGACAATGTGCTGATGCGGCTCGTCAATATCGCAAAGTAGGAACACATAATGATCGAAGGATGCCAGATGAACCAGCATACTTTCGGTCAGCTTGTTGGAAGTGACGGCTTCATAGAGCTGAAGATCCATCTGCTGGATGGTTTCCTGCCCATCGCTGGCATGCCATTGCTCCGATACCTGAGTCAGGACGTTGGTGGCTTCCCTGGCCGTGTCGGTTGGGATCGACTGTTCCTGCAATTGACGTTCAAGGGTAGCCTGCAATTCGGCGATGGGACGGTTCATCTGCCGCGCAATCATGCGGAAGCTGATGACGATGACCATGATGAACACCGCCAGCACTATCAGCGCATACAGCGCCTGCTGCACCACGGTCATGATCACAATATCGCCCGACACCCATACCACATAGAGGAAATGCCTGCCCCGATAGGCGGAACAGATTTTTCCTCCGTCAACCCAGTGCTGGTAAGTCTCGTTGGGGGACGCGAGAAAGTCAATAGCCGCCTCAACCCGTGCGCCGACCGGCTGAGAGTTCATCGGCTGAGAACAGACCGTGCGTCCGTCGTGGGTGAGCACCATGAGCTCCTCCAGGCTGTCATTGTGTTCAAGCAAGGAGGCGTACAGCTTTTTGCAGTCCAGCAAGAGATAGACAGCGCCGTGAAAACCCACGTCCGACACGTCTAAACGCTGCCGGTAGATCAGGCATGAACGACTGATCTCCTGTCCGGGATATCCATCCACCCGAGCGATGGCAAATCCCTCGTCCCACGCTTCCTGCGCTGTTTCTTCCACAATATTGCGGATGGCCGGAACGTCTGCGCTGTATCGGGTACGGCTGGCTGTGTAGACCACGCCGCGATCCTCGTTCAGCACCCAGATGTCATACAGCGCGTCGTCGGTCAGCTTGATGGTGTTGAGGGTTTCCATATAGTTGATGCTGCGTAGTGCTTCCTCCGTGAAGGAGACAGTTTGACTCAGTTTGGCGGTCTCACGGCTTACGCGCAGCATGGATGCGTTGCTCTGAATGTTTTGCAGCGCAAGTTCCAGCCGCTGCTCTAATTGTCGTGCACCCGTATCGGCCAGGTGGGAGGTGTAGCCTGACAGGGAGACGATTTGGATCACCGTCAGGATCACGGAGAGCAGGAAGGTGATCACAATGGCAATGGCGAGATACTTTCTCGTTGCAATCTCAATGACCTTGGGCTGAACTGATTGCTTATGCCGGTTCCTCTTTGCCGTCATGCTGCGTCCTTCAACTTTCTTCCTGTCGTTGCTATCATTATACCGAAAAGCATATGTTTTTGAAAGGCACATACGGTCGATTTTTGTCAAGGATGATAGGAATAATCAGTATTGTTAGTGGAACAGTTGTCAGTTTTGTAGTATGTTATAGCCAGCAAGATGGAGCAAACGAGAAATAAGCTTCCATATCGCACATGGGCGCGCCGCAAAAATTGAGTGAAGTAAACGCGCCCTCAGAGCAAAGGAGGAACCCTCATGACTGGTCTGGCACACGCAAAGAAGAGACAATCCTGGCTTCACGGCTTAGCGATCAGCCTAAAGCGCGACTGGCGGCTGTATCTGATGCTGATCCTGCCGGTTATCTTCTATATTATGTTCCGTTATACGCCCATGCATGGCATCGTGATCGCCTTCCAGAACTACAATCTGTTCAAGGGGATTGCCGGTAGTCAGTTTGTGTGCATGGCAAACTTTGAGTTTGTCTTTAAGATGAGAGACTTTTCTATTGCGCTGCAAAACACGCTGCTGCTGAACTTCCTGGATCTGATTGTCGGCTTTCCGGTACCCATTATTCTGTCTATCATGCTCAATGAGATCAAATCCACAGGTATTAAGCGCGTGTCGCAGACGCTATTGTATCTGCCCCATTTCCTGTCCTGGGTTATCATCGGCGGCATGGTACTGACGATCTTTGCCCCTACCACCGGCGTTGTCAACTCCACGCTGATGAAGATGGACCTTATTTCCAATAATATCCCCTTCCTGACCAACGGCGTTTACTGGCGCGTCACTTATGTGCTGGTGGGTGTGTGGCAGAGCATGGGCTGGGGAACCATCCTGTACATGGCGGCCATCACCGGCATCAACCAGGAGCTGTTTGAGGCCGCCAAGATCGACGGCGCTAACAAGATGCAGCAGATTTGGCATGTGACGCTTCCCGGCATCCGTTCCACCATCGTGGTTCTGCTGATCCTGAACGTGGGACAGATGATGAATATCGGCTTCGACCGGCCCTTTGTGATCGGCAATACCATGGTGCAGGACTACTGCGACGTTATCTCGACCTTTGTGTACCGCGCAGGCATCAAAAACGCGCAGTTTGCCCGCGCAACAGCCATTGGTCTGTTTCAGTCGGTCGTCGGCCTTGTTATGATCACCACCGCCAACTTTGTCTCTCGCCGCCTTGGCGAGGAAGGCATCATGTAAGAAAGGAGGATGAGAATCATGACTACCGTGCAGACAAAGGTTCTCATGCCTGAAAAGAAAAAGAAGGTGACCCTCGCTCAGGTTATCCTGGTCACGATTATTATGCTGTTTGTGCTGATCTGCGTGCTGCCGATCATCAACGTAGCCAGCGTGTCCCTAAGCTCCAAATCCGCCATTCTACGGGGCGACGTGGCCTTTTTGCCGGTCGAGCCCACGATCAACGCCTACAAAGCCATTGTGCGCGACGCCAGCATGATCCGCAGCCTGTTTTACACCATCGAGCTGACGGTTATCTACACGGCCATGGCGATGGTCATGACGATTCTGCTGGCTTATCCGATGACCAAGAAGCGCCTGCGCGGCCGCCGGCTTCTGTCGCTGTTTGTCATCTTTACCATGTATTTCAACGGCGGTGCCATTCCCACCTACCTGACGATTAAGAACTACGGCCTCATCAATTCCATGTGGTCGCTCATCCTGCCGGGACTGATCTCCACCTATAATATGATCATCCTGCGCTCCTTCATCAGCGCCCTTCCCGGCGAGCTGGAGGAAGCCGCCATCATCGACGGCGCTACGGATTTTCAGGTGCTGCTCAAGGTCATCCTGCCTCTGACGCTCCCCGCCATCGCAACCCTCTCTCTGTTCTACGCGGTGGGCAAATGGAACAGCTTCTCCGACGCGCTGTACTACATCTCCTCCGCTTCCCTGCAGCCATTGCAGCTGAAGCTGTACAACCTGATCAAAGGCTCCACCACCCTGGACATCTCCGCCGTAGAGGGCAACAGCGCTGATCTGGGTCATAGCATATCCGAGTCCATCGAGTCCGCATCCATCATCTTCGCCACGCTGCCCATCCTGGTGGTGTATCCCTTCCTGCAGCGCTACTTCGTGTCCGGCGTGACCGTGGGTGCTGTCAAGGGCTAATCTTCCCTACGCATTCAGCCGTCTGGAGAATGACGGTTGAAATATAATCAACAAAGGAGTGGAAACCATGAAGAAGTTCCTGTCCTACCTGCTGATGCTCATCCTGGTCGCGTCCTGCCTGAGCATCCCTGCCGCAGCCAACGCTGAAGACTGGATCACCCTGCGCGTCGAGTGCTTCGACCGCTCTGTGTCTGGATTGAGCGTTGAAAGCAACCTGCAGCACGACTACATCCAGAAAAACTTTGGCGACCCCAATCACATCAAGGTGGAACTTGTGCCCGTGTCCCGCTGGAGCGAGACCGACATCCTGAACACCTGGTTAGCCGGCGGCACCGCCCCTGACATCTGCTATACCTATGACACAGCTCTGGTGCAGCAGTATGTCAACATGGGTGGTTTGACCCCGCTGAACGACCTGCTGGCGGAGTATGGCCCGAACGTATCCGAATTTCTGGGTCAGGGCGTACTGGAATATGGTCAGTTTGACGAGAACGGCACTAAGGTGCAGTATTATATTCCTGCCCGCCGCATCAATGTGGCCAAGCTGGGTCTGTTCATCCGCAAGGACTGGCTGGACAAGCTGAACATGGCGGAGCCTACCACCACCGAGGAGTGGGTTGCCTATCTGCGCGCGGCCAAGGAAGCCAAGCTGGGCGGCGAGCAGACGGTTCCCTACGCCATGAAGCTGTATGAGAACAGCCCGCTGTTCTCCACCTCCGTGATCGTGGATTCCTTCCTGGACTTCTCCAAGATCACCAAGGAGGACTGGTACTCCCTGTATCACGAGCAGATGCCCGGCGCGAAGGAGGCCTATCGTCTGCTGAATACCCTGTACAATGAGGGTTTGATCTCTGAGAATTTCGCCATTGATAACGGCGACATCCGCGACCGCGATCTGAACCAGGGCTACGCGGGCTTCTACATCGAGGGTCCCACGCAGGTTTGGCCCGATTACAGCGATGAGATGAAGAAGAACGTGGGCGAGGACGCCGAGTGGATCCCTGTTAACCCCTTCGTGAATCCTGACGGCTACACCCTTCACGAGAACTATGCCGCCAACGGCATCTGCATCTTCATTCCCAGCTGGGTGAATAAGGAGACCGCTGTTGCCGCGATGAAGTACATGGACTGGATGGCTCAGCCTGAAAACATGTTCTACCTGCAGAATGGCATTGAAGGCGTTCACTATGATCATCTGAACGAGGACGGCCTGCCCGTTGGCCGTGTAACTAATGACAACCTGCCCGACGACCAGAAGTGGCTGTCCGCTGTCGACCTGGTGTTCCTGTCCAATGGCAACAGCTTCGGCAATGATGAGCTGAACAATAAGTACAGCGCCCTGGCCTTCACCGGCTATGAGGATGTCGTCGCACGTTCCTATGAGTACATGGCCAAGGATTCCTATGCACCCATCGGCTTCACCGTGGCGATTAAGGCCGAGGCCGACTACGGCCAGATGGTGCTGGCAAAGCAGGCTGAGCTGCTCACCAACGCCCTGACCTGCGATCCGGCCGAATTTGACGCGGTGTATGATCGCTGCGTGCAGGCCATCCTGGACGTTGGCGGCCAGCAAATCGTCGATGAGCGCAAAGCTGCCTATGAGGCTGGCTTGATCCGCGGCGACTTCCCCATGGAGGTGCTTTCCAAGTAAACATGGACTGGATGATAGCCATCAGCGCTGCTGATATGGCTACGGCATAAGGAAACATTCTCAGGGAGCGATGCAGCAAAAAAGCGCATCGCTCCTTTTGCTGCGGGCGGCTCCCATCGGGTCAGGTGCCCACCACCGGTTCCTTGCCGGGAAGAATTGCTACGAAGATTTCGCTCGAACATCCTCCGTCTTGGTAAATACAGGCTGAGCTGTGACGGACGCGGCGAGCAGCATTCATCCAAGTAAAGGTACGTTCGACAATCCAGCGCCACGGAAGTTTTTCCCACTCATGAGGCTTGATTTTCTCGGAGATTTCCACCCGGCGCCGGAGCTGTTGATTAACTTCGTCAATACACGTGCCGCGATAACCTGCATCGGCGCAAAAGGCTTGAATTGACGGATACTTTTTGCAAGCCTTCTGCGCTGCAAGAATGCCTGACTTCGTGTCGTGAATGTTTGCAGCGTGAACCACGATGCCCAGCAAGTTGCCCATTGTGTCTACGACGGCATGACGTTTGCGCCCTTTTGCTTTTTTCCGCCATCGATGCCGCGCTTTTCATTGTCCGCTACCGTTTTTACGCTTTGCGAATCAATTAACGCATAGTGCGGTTCGGCACTTTTCCCCGCATCTTTACGAGTCTTTTCAACCAAGTGAGCGAGGATCTTCTCCCATAATCCCGACTTTGCTCCACGGCTGAAAAAACTATAAACCGTTTGATACGGCGGGAAATCGTGCGGAAGCTGCCGCCATTGACAGCCGGTCTTTACGATATACAGCACGGCATTTGTCAGTTCGCGCTTGCTCCACTTCCGATTCCGCATTCCCGAATATAGTGGCTCTATTTCTGACCACTGCGCGTCTGTCAAGTCCGTCGGGTACGGCTTGTGCTCGGCTCTTGCTTCTTTCATTCTACTATTATAACACATCCATCTTATAAAGACAAGTTCTTAATCAGTGAAAGCGCCCGAAAGCTGGTTCGGACGCGCCCGACGAGACACGGAAGGAGCGAAGCACGATGACGAAGCGAGGGAAACGCCCATCTGTCTGACCGCTTGATTGAGATGAAGATTGAGAACAAGAAACTGCGGCAGATCTCCGCCGACTATACACGGGTCAAACGGGTTTTTGGCCCGGAGCAGGTAGCGGCGGCGGTGGAGGCCGACAAGCAGAGGGAACAAGCGGAGAAAGGCCACAAGCGGCCCCGGCGTTCTCTTGAGCGTAGCGGGCGTTGACTTCAAAAAATTTTGATTGAACTGTTGACAAACGCATAATTGCCGTATATACTATATGATGTGAGGTGAAAACATGGGGACAGCGTATCAAGAGCAGGCAAAGGTATTCAAGGCCCTCTGTGACCCTAAGCGGCTTGCAATCCTGGAACAGTTAAGGAGCGGTGAAAAGTGTGCTTGCGTCCTGCAAGAGCCATTGGATTTAACGCAGTCCGGCCTTTCCTACCACATGAAAATCCTCTGCGATTCTGGCATTGTTGTCAGTCGCCAGGAGGGTAAATGGATGCACTACCACCTGAGTCCTGCTGGCAGGAACTATGCGGTGGAATTGCTGAAGAAGTTGACAACTCCAGACATGGAGCACGAGGGTACCTGTCCTCGTTGTGGATAGAAACGCCATCTAAGTAGATGGCGTTTCTATCGGCACAATACATCAAAAATTTTTGATGTATTTTTTATCTATGGAAAGTGCGGCTTTTGTATGGGCGTGTGGGATTTCATTCAAGACCAGGTACTTGGCATGAAATGGCTGAACGAACTTCTCGGCATTGGGCTGTCGGCGCTGGGCTTAGATGTAAATGGACGCATAGGCGGCAGTATTCAGTTTTTCATCTATGATGTTTTGAAAATCACGGTGCTGCTCTGCGTATTGATTTTTGTAATCTCATATATTCAGAGCTATTTCCCGCCTGAGCGGAGCAAACGGATACTGGGACGTTTTCATGGTATCTGGGCAAATATCATCGCTGCTCTGCTGGGAACGGTAACGCCGTTCTGTTCCTGCTCCTCTATTCCGCTGTTTATTGGTTTTACCAGCGCTGGACTTCCTTTAGGCGTAACTTTTTCTTTCCTGATTTCATCTCCGATGGTTGATCTGGGAAGTTTGGTATTGTTGATGAGCATTTTCGGGGCAAAGATTGCAATCGTCTATGTGGTAGTTGGCTTGGTGATTGCAGTAATCGGCGGTACAATCATTGAAAAAATGCACATGGAGAACTACGTGGAAGATTTCATCCGTAATGCAAACAGCGTGGATGTTGAATCAGATGCACTGACAGTGAGGGATCGGCTGATCTTTGCAAAGGAACAGGTAATTGAGGATCCCCCTCATAATTGTGCCCAACCCCGCCACATCATCCCCGCCGACCCGAATTTCGAGAAAAAGCGCAATTCAAGCGCACTGTTTGCACGCGAAATAAACCTCGTTACGCAACCTTCATTCGATTGCGAGCAAGGTATAAATTCGCAAGTGCAAACAGCGTGCAGCAATGCTGATGCAATTTTTCCCGTCCTCGGAATCGTGTTTTGCAAAAATGAAAGATTCTCTTTATTACGCAAAACACATGTTCCACTTTGGAACGAACCGAGGATTTCGCATGTTCGATTGCCTTGAGCAGCTCGAACTTTTCGCCGCTTGCTTTCTTCAGCTGCGACGGACGCTTGT
>ERZ827496.1523-NODE-1523-length-26882-cov-38.343274_pt1 | contig 26882 bp, 19 predicted proteins | sample MGYA00519769_ERZ827496 | MGnify/ENA primary metagenome ERZ827496 (study PRJEB31778, sample SAMEA3449327) | human gut metagenome | biome: human gut; feature: human-associated habitat; material: faeces | place: United Kingdom | collected 2010/2012 ...
GGGATTTTTTCAATCATTACTAAATTATCACAGGGACAACTTGTATATCATTTCCCAAATTATTGTGTGGTTTGGGTTTATGGAATTTTCCTATACAAATTGTTAAAAATACATATTCCTCACTAAATTTTAATTGAGAAATCCTTAAAAAGAAAAAGGAGTTTACACCTTTACTACATTGTCAAAAAACTCTCTTTGACTTATTGTGTAGTCAGCAAGATTGCAAATTAGTTGACGATTAACCTGTATAAAATCCTGAATAAGAAAGATATCATCATACGATATATTAAATTCCATTTTATCATTAAGAACAGACGGATGTTCAGAAATAGAGAATGGTATAAACTCACCAACTGATTTGTCATACCCATTCCTCGCAAATAGCAGCAATGGGCGGTTGTTTCTTTGGTAAGACTTGCTATCATCTACAAATATATCCACATTGATACCTGAAATTTTTGGTTTAATCCATAAAAATTCCATCAATTCATCAGGATGGCTCAGCACAATATTATTTTGTTCACTCATTTCGTTCATGCTATAGCAGTTGAATATTGTTTGGTGAGAAATCTTTGATATAGGGGATTATTTTGTGAGGGGGAGGGTTTCGAGGTCGTCGGGGCAGTAGGCGTTGCCGTGGAAGTGGATTTTGGCTTCGGCGGTGTAGGCGGCTTTGCGTGTGGCGAGGCTGGTGTCTTCGGTGTGGTAGAGCACCAAGTTTTTCACGCCGAGCACTTCGGCTTGCTTGCCGGCGTCGAGGGCGGTGCTGTGGTGCTTGTCGTAGGGGCGGAATTGCTCACGGTCTTTGTAGAGGCAGAAAGCCTCGCAGAGCAGCCAGTCGCAGCCTCGCACATATTTCTCGTTGCGTGGATAGTAGGGCTCGTCGCCCAGGCACACCACACGCTGCCCGTCGGGCATAAGCATTTCAAATCCGAATTGCGAAGCCTTTTCCGAACCCAGGTCGAAGCAGGTCATCTTCATGTCGTCGACCATGATTTCCTCGCCGTCGGTGATTTCCTTCAGAATGATGCTGTCGCCTATGGCACGCTGAATTTTTCGGGGAATGAGCAGTTGGCAAATGGTGGTGAGGGCATGGCGTACCTCGCTATTGCAGTAAATCATCAGTTTACCGGGGTGCTTGCCCTTGTGGATAAGCGGAGAAATTTTGCGTATGAGCCACACCACGCCAAGGATATGGTCGGTGTGGACATGTGTCACAAATATGTGGCGAATTTCCTCGTATGGGATATGAGCCTTGTAAAGTTGACGGAAAATGCCGTTGCCGCCGCCAGCGTCCACAAGCATAGCCCCCGACTGTGAGCGGAGATAGAAGCAGGTGTTGTAGCAGCGTGTGCACATTGCATTGCCAGTGCCGAGAAAAGTGATAGAGTTCATATTATATACTTGTGAGGAATGATTAGTTATTACCGTTCACTATAGGAATTTCGATGCAGAACGTGGTGCCTTTTCCCACTTCCGACTCCTTCACGAAAATCCTGCCGTCGTGATATTCTTCAATGATGCGCTTCACCAAGGTGAGGCCAAGCCCCCAACCGCGCTTCTTGGTGGTGTAGCCCGGGTTAAACACCGTCTTGAAATTCTTGCGAGGAATACCCTTGCCGGTGTCGCTCACCAAGATGGTGACATTCTGTTGACCACGGCTTTTCACGGTGATGTCAATTTCACCCTCACCGCTCATGGCATCCACGGCATTTTTGGTGAGGTTTTCCATCACCCATTCAAACAGCGACTGGCAGAGCATCACGCCACAGTTTTCCTCGTTTTTCAGGTGCAGAGTGAGTTGCACGCGTTTGGGAATGCGCTTGCTCATATATTCGAGCGAAGTTTCCACCGCCTCGTTGATAAACTCCAATTCTTTGTCAGGCATAGAGCCGATTTTCGAGAAGCGGTCGGCGATTTTCGACAGGCGGTTCACATCTTTATCCATGTCAGCCACCATATTCTTGTCCACGCCCATTGATTCGAGCAGTTGCGTCCATGCCATCAGCGACGAGATAGGGGTGCCGAGTTGGTGCGCCGTTTCCTTCGACAGACCCACCCACACCTTGTTTTGCTCCGCCTTCTTCACGCTGATAAGGGCGAAGTAGGCAATGGCAAGGAAAAGCAGCAGCACACCCAACTGAATGTAGGGATAGTAGGCAAGGCGGCGAAGCACGTCGCTATCCTCGTAATAGAGGTGCTGCGTGGTGGTTTTGTCGATTTTTATGTCGATTTTGTTTGGTGATTTTTTTAGTTTCACCAATCGTTTTTGCAGATATTGTTCGTTGGCATCCGACAGAACCATCGGGTTGAGGCTGTCGATGGGTTCTGGCAGATTGAAGTTGCGGTATTGCAAAATCTGGTCGTTGTCGTCGACCAGCAGCACCGGAATATTGTGGTTGCGCTCAATGATGCTGAACAGGAAATTGATGTCGGTGGGCATCAACAAATTGCCCTGCTCGTCGGTGGCGGGCTCGTTGCTCATCGACGCCAGTTCCTTAGTGGCATCGGCCCAAATCTCCATACGGTCGCGTTCCTGCTTGGCAAGGTCTTTCACCAGATTGTTAGAAATCCAGATAAAGCCAGCCACAAGAATCAGGGAAACTGCAATCAGAGCCAGTTTCCATATTCGTCGCGAGTCATATACATTCCGTAGATTCATAGCCACATACAAAGTTAATCAAAATTGGCGCAAAATTTTCCCAAAACCGACCTTCAAAAGCAATTTTTTTGCTTTCACAACTTGAATTGCTGGAAAAAATGCCACATGACTATATTATGGTTTGTCTTTATTTAGACTTTTATTTATTGCATCTTCAATTTGCGCTATAGTTGGAATTGTACCCTCCACTTCAGTTGGATAAAGGCGTTGGAGATCGTATTCAGAAATGGCAATAGGTAAGTTACTACCTTCAAGAGCGTATTGTGCAAGAGTATTGTTTTTTGATTTACAAATAATAATACCAATAGTTGGATTATCCCGTTCTTCTTTGCGTAAGAGATGGTTAACCGCAACAACGTAACCTTGTAATTGACCTATATCTTGAAAATCAAATTCTCCAATTTTAACCTCTACAACAACATAGCATGATAAGTTAAGATTATAAAAGAGCAAATCTATATATTTCTCTTTTACATCAATTTGTAATTTGTATTCTTTCCCAATATATGCAAATCCAGTACCAAGTTCTAAAAGAAACTGAGTGATATTGTTTAACAAAGCTTCCTTTAAGACTTTTTCATTAAAAGTTCCAGTTAGTCCTGTGAATGCAAAACTATATGGGTCACGTGTTAATTCTTGTGCTAAATCGCTTGTTTCTAAAGGAAGCGTGCTGTTGAAATTCGAAAGAGCTTTTCCTTCACGTTTGTATAAATCAGTGGATAAATAATTTAATAACACATCACGACTCCACCCATTTTCTAATGTTTTACGAATATAAAAAAAGGCTGCATCGGTATTATTTTTTAATTTATCAATTAATAATTTATGATGCCCCCATGGCAAAGAAAATATATCAATTTTCAATTTGTCCCCAGCTTGGGGACGTTTTTCATTAGAATTGTCCTCAAGTTGGGGACAAAAATCCTCATACATTTCATAAAAATATTTCATGTATTTAAGATTTGTTTCAGAAAAACAAGTTGCGTCAGGCATCGCAAATTTGAGGTCTTTGCTAAGGTTTTGCAAAAATTTTGTTCCCCATTGTTGCTCTGCTTTCATATTCACAATATCTCTTCCAAGGCTCCAATAAAAAATCAACATTTCACGGTTTACCTTGATAGCTGCCTTAATTTGACTTTTTCGGTATCGGCTACTCAATTGATTTATCCATTGAGAGTATGTTTGGTCAGAAATAGTAATCATTGTATTCTTAAATTTTATATACTACTATAGTAGTGTTCACAATTTGAATTGCTGGAAAAAATGCCACATGACTATGGCGGCGGTGTTGGCGATGTTGAGGCTGTGTTTGGTGCCACATTGCGGAATTTCGATGCAGCAGTCGCTGGCATCTACCGCCTCTTGGCTCACACCCTTCACCTCGTTGCCGAAAATGATAGCGTATTTTTCGCCCGGCTTAGCGTCAAACTCCTGAAGGCTGATGCTGCCGTGCACCTGCTCAATGGTGCAAATCTTGTAGCCCTCGCCACGCAGATGCTCAATAGCCTGCATCACTGTGGGGTAGTGCGCCCAGTCCACACTGTCTTCCGCGCCCAGTGCCGTTTTGTGAATTTCGGCAGATGGTGGGGTGGCGGTAATGCCGCACAGGGCTATGTGATTGATAACGAAGGCATCGGCGGTGCGAAACACACTGCCAATATTCATCTCGCTGCGCACATCATCAAGCACCACAGCCACAGGTATCTTATCCACGCTCTTAAACTCCTCGGCGGTGATACGCCCAAGGTCAAGCATACTTTTCTTCTTCATATAGGCAAAGTTAGTGAATATCTTTTTATTTTTAATGTAAATTCGGGGGTATGATGCCAAAAATGGGTAGGGTGGGGAGAAAAAATCGGGGCTGTGTCGCTTGAATTGCTGCGACACAGCCCTTTCGCTGTTTTGTTGGTCGGGGTGAGAGGATTCGAACTTCCGACCTCCACGTCCCGAACGTGGCGCGCTAACCAACTGCGCTACACCCCGAATCCGCTCTTATTGAGCGGTGCAAAGTTAATATTTTTCTCCCTCATCTCCAAATTGAATTAAAGACAATAAGTCAACGGGTCTACGAGTCAACAGGTCTACGAGGCGGTTCTTCGAGAAATCGAAGATTCGAAATTTCGAGAATTCGAAAATCTAACCTCTAACCTCTAATTTCTAATTTCTAATTTCTAACCTCTAACTTCTAACCTCTCTGCTGTATTTTCTTGATTTTTTTCACTTCCCATGCCATGAGAAGGATGGCGGCGGTGATGGAGCAGGCGTCGGCGAATGGGAATGCCAGCCACACACCGTCGATGTGCCAGAAGTGGGGCAGTATCAAGAGGAATGGAATGATAAACAGCACTTGGCGCGTGAGGCTCATAAAGATGGATTTGCCTGCTTCACCCACCGACTGGAAGAAGTTGGTGGTGATCATTTGGAAACCAGCCACCCAGAACATGGCAGTGGCAAGGCGCAGCGTCTTGGAACTGGCGGCGATGAGGGTGGCATCGTTGGTAAACAAGCGCGAGATGGCTTCGGGGAAGAATTGGCAAGCGAGGCACCCCATGGTGGTGACCACAGTGCATACGCCTGCTGCTATCCAGAAGGTGCGCATCAAGCGGTCGAAGCGTTTGGCACCATAGTTGAAGCCCACAATAGGCTGCATACCCATACCTACGCCCACCACAAAGGTAATCACCAAACCAGTGACGGCGGTGAAGATGCCAATAGCGGCCACAGAAGTATCGCCACCGTATTTATAAACGGTGTTGTTGATTACGGCATTAATTACGCAGCCCGCCGAATTCACAATACATGGTGCCGCACCGATTGCGAAGATAGGCATCAAAATGTCTTTACGGAGTTTGTAGATGCCACTTTTGAAGTGGATTTCAGTGTGTTTATTGAAAAAGTGAGCCAGCACAAAAAGCATCGACACACCCATCGAAATGTCGGTGGCGATAGCCGCACCCTTGATGCCCAATTTCAGTACAAAGATGAAGATAGGCGCAAGAATCACGTTGAGCCCAGCACCTATAAACATGGTGAACATCGCCTTAGTGGGGTAGCCCGATGCACGCATCACATTGTTGAACGAGAAAGTGATGTTGTTGAAAATCAAGCCCGGCAGAATGAAAAGCATAAAATCATGTGCGTATGGTAGCGAAGTGTCGCTCGCGCCAAACAGACGGAGCACAGGGTCCATAAACATGCCAAACAGAGCAATGTAGATGGTGCCAAACACCAAAGTCATCACAATGCTGTTGCCCAACACCTGCTCAGCCTTATCCTTGGCTTGCATACCCAGCAGAATAGACGTGCGTGCGCTGGCACCAGCACCAATCAGCACACCGAAAGCAGCACTCACATTCATCACAGGGAACGTGATGGCAAGACCGGCGATAGCGTCGGGACCTACACCCTGACCAATAAAGATGCGGTCGATAATGTTGTAGATCGACATCACCACAATGCCCACAACGGCAGGCAGACTGTATTTCCAAAGCAATTTGCCAAGTGGTGCGGAATCGAGTTCTTGAAGTCGGTTATTAGATTTTTCCATAAAAAAGCCTTAATACCATAGATTGCAACTACAAAGTTACTCTTATTTTAAAAACCCCACAACTTACTCTGAATATATTGAGATTTTTTTGCCAAAGTAATTCAATCCTCGTTATTTTTTTCTATCTTTGAGAAACCAATATTATTTACCATAAATCTGCAAAAAGCAATGCCAATTACTATTCATATAATAAACCCATCACAGGATATTCATTCTCCAGAATATTTTGCTGCAGTTAGGCTTAAAAAGCTTATAGAAGATAGTGCCCCCAAACAAGTCAATGGCCACATCCAAATCGCTTATAGCGTCACTTTATGTGGGCAAGAGGTAAGGGATGTAGACTTGGTTGTGGCTGGGAATTTCGAGAACTATATTCTCAAAAAATACTATACCAACGATATTCAATTTCCCAAAAAAGATTTGGCAGTAGAGGGCTTTTGTATTGTTATAGAGCTGAAGGGGCATCCTCAAGAAAGAATCATCTTTAAAGGAACCCATTTTTACGTTGAGTATTGTGGACAATTAAAAGATGCCACAAATCAAAACGAAAACCAAAGATACTCTTTCAAAAATTACTTCAAAAACGAATGTGGATACAATCCATTTGTTTCAAATTTTATATGGTTTAATAACCTCAGTAAGAATCAGCTCAATAACATAAATTCAAACCCTATAGGAGCCTTACCAAGTGAATTCACATTAAAAGACATGGTGGATATGTGCATTAAACAGGGTCAAAAACCATATTTTGTAAGAGAAGAAGAGCGCTATCATTTGTCTCCTTCTAAAGACGATGGCAATGTGTTTTCCGACCTTGCCGCCACTCTGTTTTGCACAAAAACCCCTGCTTCAGGATTAACAAGAAAGAAAATTGAGGTTTTGTTGCAAGATGATGTAATTAAAGAATTAAAAAAATACCCTTTCGGGAAAAAGCTTACCATTATAGAAGGGCGAGCAGGCACAGGAAAGACATTCAAGCTGATTCAAGCAGCTCTATCATTAGCAACAAATGAAACCGGGAAACGATGCGTGATATTGACATATAACCACGCATTGGTAAGTGATATTAGAAGAACGCTTCATTTTATGAATATTCCAGACGGGATTGATTCCTATACTATTCAAATTTATACAGTGCATAGTTTCTTCATGAAAATGATGAAAACCTTAAATATTGAAACTTCTCATATTTTTGGTTCAAGATTTGATGAAGAATATAAACAGTCATTAAAAGAGCTGTCTGAAACAGTGAAAGAACTGATGGACGAGCAAGATATTAAAGTTCTGAAGAAAGAAGGTAAAACAGTCGTTGATTGGGATTATATACTCATTGACGAGGGGCAAGATTGGCCTAACAACGAAAAAGAAATATTATTTAAAATATATGGTCCTGAAAATATTGTTGTTGCCGATGGTGTGGATCAATTTATCAGAACTCACAATAGGCAGCACTGGGATCGCAAAGTGATAAATATTTATAAAATAAATCAAAAATATGGCTTACGTCAACGCTCTGAGTTGATGAATATAGTTAACGCTATTGCTCAAGGACTATGCCTGCAATGGAATGTAAGGCCTTCCAACAGTGCCAATATGATTGGTGGAAAATTAATTGTTAGTAAAGCCTATACAAAAGGATTGCATAAAGAATTAATACGGCATAATAAAAAATCAGAATGTGATAATTATGATATTTTATTCCTTGTGCCTCCCACAATGGTTGAAAAGGATGATAGTGGTAGTCATTTTAAAAATATTCAGCATTGGGAAAAAAACGATATTCACATTTTTGATGGAACCAACAGTAAATTACGGGAACAATATCCCACAAAGGTGGAGCAATGTAGAATGTTTCAATACGATTCTTGCAGAGGTCTTGAAGGTTGGATTGTTGTGTGTCTGAATTTTGACGAACTAATTCAATATAAGTTGAAAGAGGCAGAGCATATTGATTTTTCTGATAATATTGCATTCGAATCAAAAAGCGAAGCCATCAAAAAATATGCCTATACATGGGCAATGATGCCGTTGACTAGAGCTATTGACACCTTAGTAATCACTTTAAAAAATCCTGATAGTGAAATAGGTAAAATATTAAAAAATGTATGCAGTAATTTTAAAGACAACACAGTATGGAGACTAACTTAAGAAATCAAAGAGACAGTTTTACGACTTACATTACCAAAGTTGACAAGATCTACATCGAGAAAGTAAAACCTTTTAATGACTTGTTTAATAATGAAGACTGCAAGAAAAGTGAGCTTTTCATGAAAGGCTTATTTCTTGTTATTAAGAGTTTTCTTGAAGGGAATGCTGAAGAGCTTTTCATAAAAATCCCAGTACAAGAGTTCGGAATTAAGGAAAACGCCCAAAACGAAAACTACACACGCGTTCAAGGTGTTGTGCACGATGTCTTGAGCCTTTTCGTTTCAAGTAGACAAATGAATTTAATAAGCAGCCCGGACTTAATAAAAGAAAATATTGGGTGCTTATGTTATAAGAAATGTGAACAACGAAAAATATATGAAATAGCAACAAGCAACAGAACAGAAAGCGGTGTTCGCCCCAAAATAAAATATCCTGAAGGAATAGCAGTAACAACGACCAATCTTGTTAACCAATATGAGCAGAGCAGAAAAAAAATTTTCAAATTAAAAAGCTGCCCTGATCGCCCAAACGAACAAACATTCAATCATATAGACTGGGGGCTTGACCAACTTTTATTAATAAATAAATTATCAAAAGAAAATGAAGTTAAGCAATACAACTCAGCATTAATTGTCGGCTTTAATGATGACGCAAAGAGATATTGCCGATTTTATAGTAATATTTATTTTTATTCGCCATTACGTTTTGCAACAAGCTATGATGATGTTGCAGATTCATATGACATTGTTGTTTTTATAGGCGACAACAAGTATAAAAACCAGGTTGGAGACATCAACAAAGAAATTGGTTTTGAAAGAACTAAAAAAGCAATATACATTGGAACAGAATTAGAAAACTACTCTCCAAACGACAAAAGAAAGGTGTTTGAATTCTCCTCTCGTGAAATGTATCACTATTTTGCAAGAGACAAATTTCCAGAGTTTAAAACTTTAATTATGGATTTCCCTTGGTTAAACAATTATATTAGTAGTTTAAACAAAATCATGGATCCAATAAATAATTTGGAGGAAAATGCCAAACGACGTATCATAAGTTTAGCTGCTCGACACTGCATAAGTATTGATATAGAAAATCCAACAGAAGATAATGTGGAATTTCTCTCAGAGTACTTATATAACAATGCATATTTAACAGAAGAACAAGAAGATTCTATATTAGACTTCTACAAAAACACGACATTTGCTGATGGAGAAATTACTCCTAAATACGCAAAATATAATAATTTAGTTAAGAAATACGGGGAGTCTAAAGTGTATATAGTAAACCCTTTCACATTTCGCTTCAAAAGAAAAGGGGTCAAAAATTTCATTAATAATCAAAACATAACCAATAAGCACTATATACTCGACATTCAAAAAGATGATGTGTTTTATATTGATATGATCAAATATTTGATGAAACATCAAGCGCTGGGCACTTTTCATTTATTCTCATATTTTAGCTTAAAAAAAGTAAGTGACTATATTTTATCTGGACCTCGCATTTGTAATTCTGCATATCGTGTGGCATTATTAAACGGATTAATATGGGATAATTCCGATAATGAGACAGTCGTTTCCGATAGGGGGTTAGACAACTATTTCAGTTCAGAATTATTGCAAGATTATATTGCGGGAAACAAAAATTTCGATGCTTCATCCATTCGATATCTTGTAGATTTTTCAGATGGAGAAACCGCTGAAATCACAGGAAATGTCATTTATAATTCGGAAGAAATATCTATCGACGAATTGTATGATGACTATATTGATGAACTACCAATTGAAATTACATATTATTCCAATCCGACAAATTTTGATAGTATTGTTGCCATTCTATCTGGATTACCCAAAGGAAAAACGATTTCGAATTATGCACAACTTTGGAAAAATCTCCTTCGCGAGCGATGCATCACATTATATGACGGAAATTATAGAGACATGCTTAAGAACGATTTTCCATTCTTACCTCCACATCAAAATTATATCAACGGAAAAAACCACACCTACTTCCCTAGAAAAATCAGAAAATTCATAGGGAAACTAAAAGCCCTAAATCTTTTGAATCCAGAAGATGAACGGCACTTAGCAATGGCTCACAAAGCATCCTCAAAAAGTAGTGGATATGGGAGATGTCTAAAAGACGATTTATTTCATTATCTACTCAACGATAAGGAAAAAAGCGACTTTATTCTCTCCCTTGAAAAAAAGGGCAAAAGCTATGGTGAAGATATCACAATTAACTCCTTATTGGCAGATTGTATATCTACAAAAACAGTTAAAAGTATTAATCTAATTAAAAACAAATAATTATGCATGATTTATCAACCGACGAAAAAAGACGCAATTTTATCGCCGATGAAATAAAAAAGCGTCTAATAGGACCTGGATATACCGAAGATGCATTTCTTTGTAAAGAAGATGCTTCTGATGAAATCCTTGATCAAAAACCTACTACTTATTATACTGCAGGCATTCTTTATCCAAAAGGAGATGAAGCCGAAGATAGCGCATTGAATGATAACGAAACCTCTATCACTCAAAATCATGGAATAATAGACGACACCCAGGAAGACGGTTGTGATGACACTCTGCAAGGAGACAGCGATGACAGTAACGTTAGTGACGGAGCTGACAAAAAAAGCCAAGACAGCAGCACCGATATAAGAATTAACGAACGCCCAAATTTTCGCCCCAGCAAAATAGGGGCTGTGTTGTGCTTGAAAAAAGAAACAGCCGAAATCGAGTTATGCATTAATTATGGTATTTATCACAATATTAATAAGGATGTAAAACAAAAAGTAAAAGTAAAATTCGGGCGCTGCACTACTGAGCAACTGAATACAGCTTTCAAAGAATATGATGTTAATGCTTCCGTGCAAGCAGAGCTCAAAAAATTCGGTTATGAAACTACAAGGGACTTGTTTGAAATAGATGAACAAAACAAAACAATTTCTCCCAAAAAAATTTTTTCGATAACCGAAAATGGGAAAGATAAATATTTAAAACCATCTATCTTCCCTGTGTCCCTAAGAAAAAAGGCTGCAAAGCTATTGATTTCCATTTTAAAAGCTCCACACAAATCCAAAGAATTAAAAACCATCACAAAAAAAGAATTCTTAGCTCAGATCCAAGCTTTTGATCAAATTGATGAAATCAACAACATTCTTGGGCAAGTCAATAAGACGTCCTTAGCTAATTTATTTGAGTTTGATGCAGAAGATTGTGTAAAAACCAATCTAAAAAGGAGCCAGAAGATTGATCTTAAAGATATTGACCTTGACAGTGCTTTGAAGGTTGACGACCCTGTAAAGGACTACTTACTCCCATTATTGCTTCAATATGATTTTTACCAAAGAGAACAGATTAAAAGACGTATCAAGATAGACCTTAACGATACTACTAAAAAACTTGACATTCCTAAAGATGACCATATTACCATTAGATGGAAAGTTTGGACTAAAAGCGACAAGAAATATGTGCGCATTTTAGTAGAGAATCGATATAGTCCAAAACCAGAGAGAAATGAAGATGGCCAAAAAACCACCAATAGAGAAGCTTATATGCACCAAACAGAGATGAAAGTCTCTGCCGAGGGCATAGTAAGATATACTGACCCCCACCACTCCGTAATCGACAAGGAATATAACCTAAATGAGGAGCTTTATCGAGATGTGCCTATGTATGGCAAAGGCATTAATTGTGCAATAGAATGGGAGATGAACACAGAATCACCTACATGGGTGAAAACGTCCTATTATCCGAGACAAAAAGCAGCTGAATTTGCACCAAAAACGAAATATGATGATGTAAATGAAATTTGTAAAGTTTATGACTTAACTATTTGGTCTAAACTTGAAAAAGACAGAATTATCAATCGCGTCAAAAAACTACCAGAATACTATCAAATATGGCAACAGGAGCAACAAAAGTTGGTAGGCAAGAGCTGTGTGCTACATGATGTTCTGAAAACTCAAAAAGAATTTGAACAAAGAATCTCCGAGAACATTAAATATCTGGAAGATAACGACCGCGCCTTTCAGTGTTTCCTCTTAGCTAATACTGCTATGTTTATTCAAATGCGAATTGCACGCGACCCGAAATTCAAAAAAAACAGGGATTATAGCTTGTTCTATCAAAATGAAACAATTTATAATGATGGGGCTTGGAATTATTTTGCTACACGACCAGACAAGGACGAACCAGAATATCGCCCATTCCAACTTGCTTTCCTTGTAATGAATATAAAGTCTACATTTGAAAATGAGGACAAGTATCGCAATGATTGTGTCGACTTAATTTGGTTCCCTACAGGTGGAGGTAAAACAGAAGCTTACCTCGCCCTTACAGCCCTCACCATTGCAGAACGAAGAACCTCTCCCAACATAAACGAAGATACACGTGGCGTATCAGTAATTATGCGTTACACACTTCGCCTTCTCACCGCTCAGCAATTTGAAAGGGCTTCTTTTCTTATTTGTGCTTTGGAGTACTTAAGAACAGCTTTGAAAACATATAGAAATCTACCACAACTTGATAGAGACAACGAAAACATCCCGATTACTATTGGAATGTGGATAGGTAGAAATCAAACACCAAACAAAATAAACGTATTAAAAACAGACATAAAATATAAAGAATACTATAAAAACGAGGTTACATCTTCAAACCCATTTCCTGTATCATATTGCCCATGGTGCGGATGCAAATTAACAACCATACAAAGTAATAGATTTTTGCATGGATATCAGATGGATAATGGAGGGGTACATTGCATAAATAACAATTGCAAATTCTACAATGGTCTTCCCATTTATTATATTGATGAGCAATTATACAATAATCCCCCTACTTTACTTTTTGCCACCGTTGACAAATTTGCCCAAATAAAAAACCAGATAACAGGTCAGTTGTTTGGTGCAGGAACTACTAGAAGAAAGCCCGATTTAATTATCCAAGATGAGTTACACCTTATCAGCGGACCTCTTGGCTCTTTGGTGGGTATGTTTGAAACTATGGTTGAAGAATTATGTACACAAAGAAACTCTGATGGAGAAATCATTCGCCGCCCAAAAATCATAGCCTCAACAGCCACTACAAGAAATACGCATTCGCTTATCCAACAGCTTTACACTCGTGAGGTAAAGTCGTTTCCTGTGTCGGGTGTAAGATACGATGACAATTTCTTCTCCTACACACTGGCAGAAAAGAAGCGTTTATACATAGGTGTTGCACCTACTGGTCATTCTGCCAGTGAGCTTGAAATCAATTCTATCGCAGCAGAAATTACTGCCAAGCAGAAATTATTCTGGAAATATTTAGAGGGGAAAGGGGTTAACTTAAACGATAAAGAAGCTGTAGTTAATGCTATTTGTTCCAAAAAAGACAACGAAGAATATGAACTGGTAAGCGATCTTGACAATTATTGGTCATTGGTGCTCTATTATATTAATCTTAAGAGTTTAGGGCGCACCCACAGCAGGATTAGTCAGGAGATTTTATCGAAAGCCAAGGCTATGTGTGCTTATTGGCCAGGATATCCCTCTCTTGATTTTATAGTGAAAAATTTCAACCTGCGCACAAGGGAGTTCACTTCACGTATAGAGAGTTCTAAGATTAAAGAACAGCTTGTTGAGGCTGAATCAAAAACTCAATTTAAAGTGTCTGGAGATTACAATATGCGTGTTACATCATCAATGGATATTGTCCAAGCCACCAATATGATTTCTGTGGGCATAGACATTGACAGATGGAATGTTATGTTTATGGTGGGGCAACCTCTCGCAACAGGTGAATATATTCAATCATCGAGCCGTGTAGGGCGCCACACACACGGTTTAGTGATTAATATACTTAATTCTCTTCGAATGCGTGAGCTCTCGTATTACGAAAACTATGTCCCCTTCCATCAAGTGTTCTACAAACACGTAGAGCCCCTATCAGTGACCACATTCACAAAAACCACACTTGAGAAGATGATTCTGAATCTCTATTTCTGTTATATGGGTGCTATAAAAATGCGCAACACACCTAATGATATTCAACAAGCAGACATAGATGCATTTAAAACTCTTTTGAAGAACCGATATAACAATATTACGAACAAGTCAATACTAAACGCATTGATTGATAAAAAAGTTGACGATGTACATACATATATGAGTAACGACACGAGAAAAAATATCGCATTTGGAAATTACAATTATGGCACCAATGAGTTATCTTCTTTAAGAGACTTTTCTTTGATGGACTCTCTTAGAGACGTTGAATCAAATACTTATATCTTATTAAACCCAACCATTTAATACATTTTGCTATGAATAAAGCTCTATCAATGCAAAGAAGCAAATTGATTTCCTCCTATGGAGGAGTTGGATCAATTATCGACACTATCAATAATCTGTCATATATAATTGATGCATTTGACAATTGGCCAATTTATAAAGAATTTACAAATCGGAGAAATCGGAGAAGTTTGGAATACTTAACCTATAAAGAGAACCGCTTATTAGCAAGATTAAAGGCGATTGGTTTTGATTCGGTACAACATTTGTTCCAACTTGAAGATTTTGAAGGAGAGCTAGTAAAAGAATGGGAACCACAAGGTAATCAAAAAAGAAGAATGGTTTCAAGCTCTTATTTCCCACGAATGTTTTATTGTCCAAAATGCCATAAGATGATGGATATTGGTAGGTGGCAAGAAAAATGGAATATAGACAAAAAATGGAATATGCGTCCACCAAAATGTTTTAGCCACTCAACAAACACTAGAGGGTTTAGTCCAAATTTGCAACAAGTTCGCTTTGTTTTGGCTTCAATGGAAACAGGAGAAATACGAGATATTCCTTGGGATAAGGTGTATGCAAAAAAAGGAATAACCGACGGACAATTGCCAGTTTGGAACTTTGACACCCAAGATATTCCATCAAAAGACGTGACATTTATCACCAAAGAAGGCAGCAGTGATTTGATTTATATGTATGTGAAAACCACAGATGGTGAAGTTGTAACAATGGCAGAAATCATGATGCGATATTTTGTTATAGACGGCAAAGTCTATCGCCCTGTTGTGTATAACGCCAACAATGTATACTTCAACTACTCAATCAGTAGTGTATATATTCCCACCCATGAAATAACTGATGGGCAAATAGACATAATCAAAAATTGCTGTGTTGATGGAATTAATGTTAACAGAATAAAAGAAAGCTATTGCAAAGATTTATCCGTAAAAGAGATTCAAGCAATTATTGACAATAATTTCATTGCACCAGAATTGAATTACACTTCTGAAGAATTATTCCGATTAGACGAATTTATAAGTCTCACCAATGAGGAAAACTATGAAGAGGGCGTTTTTTGCGACGAAGAAGAACGTTTGGTTTCGGAAAAATATGATTGGAATGACAAACCTTTCTATATTAAGCAATTATATTTATTGAAGCGAGTGAATGTGACAAGCGCATTAGTTGGCTATTCACGTATCGACAAAATAAGCAACAATTGTATTTCCGCATGGAAAGGAACTAATTCCGAGAATCCCAAGCAATGGTATGATGCAAAAAGCAATACTTTGTCAAGAGATATTCCTGTGGCTATTCATCCCACATGCAGCAATGTCCACAATGTTGTTAATGTACCTGTTGTCGCTTCAAATGGTGAAGGATTCTTTATTGAACTAAATCTTGAAAAGGTTGACAAAATAGACAGGGAAGTATTTATGCACACTTTGTCACACTTAATAATGAAGGAGCTTGAATTCTCTTGTGGCTATCCTGTCGCATCAATGTGTGAGCGTTTGTATTATCTACCAGAAAGCAATACAGAAGAAGGGGCTGGCGACAAGTATGGCATTATGATTTATTCCGCAAATGGTGAAGCTGGCAGTTATGGTGGTATCTCAAGTCTTTTTGAAACAGAAGACATAAAATTCCTCATCAACCAAGCATGGGATAAAGCTGACGACTGCTCTAACGACCCCATTTGCGAAGATGAGAACAACGGTAGCTGCTTTGCTTGCGTTCAAATTCCAGAAACTGCATGCGAAATGTTTAATACGAAGCTAAGTAGAGTAACGATAAAAAAATATAAAAACAAAGGTGAAAATGTCACCAATAATAATACCGAAGACTGTATTATCGACGATGATGATATCATATTAGCTTAATCCATCGGTTATCATCTTGTTGAGAACTAAAATCCCCATTCTTACAAAATTGTATTGGATGGGGATTCTTATATCTCTTTATTCTGTGGTAAAAGAGTTGGACAAGTTTTTTTTGGGGGGGGGATTTTTTGGGGGGATTGCAAAAAAAAAGAGAGAAATGATGTGGGAGTGGTGGGGCTTTTGTATCTTTGTGGATTAATTGGAGAAATGTGCGCTCAACTGTTCTGCATCAGCGGAATGGGGGCGAATTAATAACTTTGAAATTTATCTGAGATGAAATTTGCAGAAAAATGTAATGGGCTTTTCGATGCCACCGTTAATCTTTATCACCAGACTGATGATGTGGACGCAAAAGTTGCCAACCCTTACGAAGATGGCACCATCGAGGCGAAACTCTTTGTAAAAAACTGGATTGACACTGTGCAGTGGCACCTTGAAGATATTATCCGCGACCCAGAAATCGACCCTATCGAGGCTTTGGCTCTGAAGCGCCGTATCGATAAGTCGAATCAAGACCGCACCGACTTGGTGGAGGAAATCGACACTTACTTCCGCGAGAAGTTCGCCGATGTGAAGGTTTGCGCCGATGCCACCATCAATACCGAAAGCCCTGCTTGGGCTATCGACCGCCTCTCTATCTTGGCGCTCAAAATCTACCACATGCACGAACAGGCTTCGCGCACCGATGCCGATGAGGCTCACTTGCAACGCTGCCGCGCTAAACTCGATGTGCTTTTGGAACAACGCACCGACCTTACTGCCGCTATCGACCAACTGCTCGACGACATCGCTGCCGGCAAGAAATATATGAAGGTGTATCGCCAAATGAAACTTTACAACGACCCGGCTACCAATCCGGTGCTTTATGGCAAAAAATAAAACATACAGCAAAACCGTACTCATTACCCGCTTTTCGGCATTGGGCGATGTGGTGATCAGTGTGCCGGTGGTATATTCGGTGTGCCGTGCGTACCCCGATGTGCACTTTGTGCTGCTCACTCGCCCTTGGCCTGCCGCAGTGATGATTCAGCGCCCTGCCAACCTGACGGTGGAGGGTGTGAATCCGAAGGAGTATGATGGGTTGCTTGGGTTGCGCCGTCTGGCTGCGGAAATGCGCCAGAAGTATGGCATCACCCACATGGCAGACTTGCACAGTGTGATGCGCACTTGGGCTATCGGTTTCTTCATGCGTCTGCATGGGGTGAAGGTGGCGCGCATCGACAAGGGCCGCAAGCAAAAGCGCGCCTTGGTGAGCGGCAAAATCCGTGAGCAACTCACCACCTCGCACGACCGCTATGAGGAAGTGTTTCGCGCGTTAGGTTTCCAGTGGCAGGAGTCGTTCAGTGGCTTTGCGCCCATTACCGACAGCGAACTTGTGCCGCAAAAGCAAGCGAGCGAGCGATGGGTGGCTGTGGCTCCGTTCTCGCAGCACCGTGGCAAGGAATATCCGCTGCCGCTGATTGAAAAGGTGGTGGAAAGCCTTACGCAGATTGAAGGCGTGACGGTGATGCTCTTTGGCGGTGGCGAAAAAGAGAAAAAGGCACTCCGCCCACTGGTGCAGAAATATGCCCACACGGTTTCGATAGCCGAAATCAAACACAGTTTCACCGACGAGATAGCATTGATGCAGAAATGCGACGTGATGCTCTCGATGGACTCAGCCAACATGCACCTCGCATCGGTGGCTAATCTGCCTGTGGTAAGCGTGTGGGGCGCAACGCACCCCTATTGTGGTTTCATGGGCTGGAAGCAATCGGAAGCCAACACCGTGCAGCTCGACATGCCGTGCCGCCCATGCTCGGTGTTTGGGCAAAAACCATGCAAGTATGGCGATTACCGATGCCTCGCAGGCATTGAGCCAGAAATGATTGTTGAAAAAATAAAGAAAGTGATATATGGCTAAGAGAATACTCGTGACAGGGGCTGGTGGCTTTATCGGAGGCTTTATCGTGGCTGAGGCGTTGAAGCGCGGCTACGAAACTTGGGCTGCCGTGCGCCGAACCACCAACCGTGAGTTTTTGCAAGATGAGCGTATTCATTTTATTGAACTCGACTTCACCGACGAGTTGGCGCTGAAAGCCACGCTGGCGCAAGCAATCGCCGACAATGGCGGCAAGTGGGATTATGTGGTGCACAACCTCGGTGCCACCAAGGCTGCCAACTATCTCGACTTCGAGCGTATCAATTACGGCTACATGCGACTGCTCGTTGATACCCTCAAGGCGCTCGACGCGGTGCCGGAGGTGTTTTTGCTCATGAGCAGCCTTAGCGTGATGGGCGTGGGCGACGATGAAGGCTACACGCCATTTAAAATCACCGACGACCCTGTGCCAAACACACGCTACGGAATGTCGAAAGCTAAGGCGGAAAACTATCTGAAGATGGTGCCCGACTTCCCTTACACCATTTTCCGCTGCACAGGCGTGTATGGCCCTCACGAGCGCGACTACTTCTTGATGATGAAGTCGATAGCATCGGGCTTCGATTTCAGCGTGGGCTTCCGCAAGCAGATGCTCACATTCATTTATGTGAAAGACCTTGCCACAGCGGTAATCAACGCCCTTGAAGCAGGTCCGAAACGCCGCGCCTACTTCATCAGCGAATCACGAGGCTACACGCAGAAGGAGTTCCGCGAAATCGTGTGCCGTGAGTTGAAAAAGAGATTCGTGATACCCATCACTTGCCCGATATGGCTCGTGCAAATGGTGTGCGTGTTCTGCACCATCTACACCAAATTCACTGGCAAACCCACCACGCTCAATGTGGACAAATTCCGCATACTCAAGCAGCGCAACTGGCTTTGCGAAACCGCCGACACCGAGCGCGACTTCAATTTCACCCCCCAATATTCCCTTGAGCGCGGCGTGAAAGAAGCCATCGCCTGGTACAAACAAGCCGGCTGGCTAAAATAAACCTTTTTACCGGATAAAAACAATACACCTATTTAATCCAATTAAAACCCAATTTACACCGATTTTTTCTTAGGTGTCAATAGGATGATTATGGATTAAATAGGTGTATTTTTTATTTATACACGGATTGTAGGAACATGCCTTCGGTATCACCAAACGTGTCAACGCAATATCTGGTAGGGACGTGATACTTCACGTCCGCCTATAAATGTGTGAACATGCTGAATACCAAATGTTTGACGCGGACGCGAATTATCGCGTCCCTACCATGGCAAATTTTTGCCCCCCAATTTATTGAACCAATCAGACCTGTATTTTTTTGGTTAGGCGAGGGATTCGAGGATGCGTTTGAGCACCACTTGGCAGGAGATTTCGCGGTTGGCGGCTTCGGGGATTACCAGCGAGCGTTCGCCCTCTATCACCTCGTCGGTCACAATCATATTGCGGCGTACAGGCAGGCAGTGCATGAAGTGGGCGTTGCGAGTGAGTGCCATCTTCTCGGCGGTGATGGTCCAGTTCATATCCTTGCTGATGATTTTGCCGTAGTTGGGGTCGCGGAAGCAACTCCAGTTTTTGGCATACACAAAGTCGGCACCACGCAAAGCCTCGTCTTGGTCGTGCGTGATTTTTGCGCCGCGGGTGAATTGCTCGTCAAGTTCGTAGCCTTCAGGGCATGCAATCACGAAATCGTAGTCGGTGGCAGTTATCCATTCGGCAAACGAGTTGGGCACAGCCTGTGGGAGCGCCTTGGGGTGAGGAGCCCATGTGAGCACCACCTTGGGCCGCTCCACCTCCTTATGTTCTTCAATGGTGATTACATCGGCAAACGCCTGAAGAGGGTGAACGGTGGCAGTTTCCATCGCAAACACAGGGCGACCGGAGTATTTCACAAACTGGTTGAAGATGCGTTCCTCGTAGTCGTCTTGCTTGTTTTCGAAGCGTGCAAACGAGCGCACCCCAATCACATCGCAGTAGCAGCCCATCACAGGGATAGCCTCCAGCAGATGCTCGCTCTTGTCGCCGTCCATAATCACGCCACGCTCGGTTTCGAGTTTCCATGCGCCCTGATTCACATCAAGCACAATCACATTCATGCCCAAGTTCATAGCAGCCTTTTGTGTGCTCAGGCGAGTGCGCAGACTGGAGTTGAAAAACACCATCAGGAGCGTTTTGTTTTCACCGAGAGCCTTGTGCGCGAAGCGGTTTTGCTTCACTTCAAGTGCTTCTTTCACAGCGGCTTTCAAGTCGCCAATATCACTTACATGTTGAAATACCTTCATAACAAATCATTAGTTTAACGCTGCAAGTTACCAATTTTCTCAGAAAAATCCAACACCGCCACACAATTCCCTCACACAGATTTAGCGAAAACACGGATTCGATACAGGGAAGGCGAACACGGATTCAACGAATTTTACGGATAAGGTTTTTTAAAAAAACTTAGAGTGAGATTTAACATCAGGCGTGCAAATCCTGTGAGATCTGCTATCTGTGTGAGGCATGGAGAACGGCTGTGGGATTTGTGTTGCCATTTTGGCGTTGATGGCGATGTGGTGTGGGGCGTAAATTTGCACGAAAAAAAACTATGGAGAACACTTCACAATTTATGGAACTTTCAGAGAGCGAAATGCTGGATTTATGGAAAACGATGATGCAGTTGCAACCTGCGCACTACGGTTGCACCATTGAGCGCACCGACGGCATCGATATTGACGAACTTTTGCTTATCCACATTCGCAAGTGGTATGCGTCGCTGTTGCTGTCGGCACCCGATGGCATTGTGCCGGTGGAAGATGTGAAAGACCAGCTGTCGGTGATGGTGGCTGATAACGGTGTGGTGACGGCGATGGTGCCACCAGAGTGTGTGCGCCCTGTGGAATGGAAACTTAAGGCATGGCAAAAGAGTGTGACGCTGTTTTTGCAGCCAAATGTGCTCGAAGCCGCCTATCTGCACAACGAGTGGACGCGCCCTGGCGTTTGTGACCCTGCCGCCGTTGACTATGGCAACCGCATTTTGCTGTTCACGCTCCCCGACGGCGAACTCCCCATCTTTGATATGGCACGCTGCGTGGTGCGCCCTACCAATGGCAAATACATCTTCCACACGTCGGTTTTGGAGAGTCTACGAGTCAACGGGTCAACGGGTCAACGAGGCGATGATTCGATATTTCGAAATCTCGATAATTCGAGTTTTCGAGTTTTCGAGTTTTCGATGATTTGATTTAGTCGATTTCCACTTCGTTGATTGATTCGATGCCGTTGCGAGTAAGCGTCACGCGGAAGCGGCGCAGCGTGGTGTCGTTCTCGTAGCGGAATTGGAGCACGATATTCACATAGTAGATTTTGTCGCATGGAATGATCACCACTGTGCCATCGTCGTTCATGTGACGAATGTTCACTTTCGGGTTGTCCATCTTCTGCAATAGGTTGTTCACGTTGAAGCGAATAATGTCGTTGATGCCGGCGGTTTCGTAGTGCGAGAGGTTGTTGAGTTTCACCCTGTCGATGTGCAGCGCCATGCGGTAGAGCATCACCTTCTCATCGGTCACCCTATTCTCCACCTCCATCAGTCGCTTGCTGTAGCGCACACGTTTCACTTCTTCAGGCACCTTCTTGTGGGTGATAAAGTCCATACCCTCCTTGATGGTGCCTATTCTATCCTCGTTGAGCAGTATTTCCGCCTTATTGTCGAAATATTTGTTGCCAATGCGATGCGCGAAATAGTAGCGCGACAGTTCCTTGATGCGGTCTTTAATCATGTAACTAATCACCAGCACGATGAAAAACGGCAGAGTGAAATTGCCGAATTTCTGCTGGAAAAAGAAACTCACCACCGTGGCAAACATCATCGCCAGCCCGGCGGCAATGCCCAAATACAGTTGCTCCACCAGTTTGCCATCTTTCTTCTTCGGCACATTCAAGTAGAGGTCGCTGTCAACGTATTTCTTCAGCACACCGCTACGGTAAATCAAGTAGCGGTTGTTTTTCGCATCGTTTTCCTTCAAGTTCACATATCCCACCTTATCCCTGTAGGCATTCTCACGGCTAATCTCGGTCTGGAGCCTCTTGATAGAGGCAGCAAACAATTCACGATGCTCTGCGTCTTTCTGCATAAAATCGAGAATGAGGGTGGTGTAGAGTTTAAACATATTGCTGATAAACTCATCGCCGTAGCGGAAATAGTTGCGTATGCCGTCGGCAATGGTGGGCTGGTACACGATAGTGCGCAGCGATCGGAAAGCACGCAGCACCTCGTCGAACGCCTGCAAATACTGTGCGCACAGCGTGGGCACCACTTCGGGCAAAATGTGCGAACCCATTAGATTGTAGCATCCGTTGCGAGCCGCGCTGTGGGTGATGGCTGAGAACATCTTCACCTGATACTCATACTCCTTGGTGGCGGTGCGGGTGGGCGACGATGCCAAATCCTGAAACGCCGCCTTAAGATTGGTGAACGGAATGCCACTGCCGCCCACTATGTCTTGAAGCAGGAATTTGGGCGTGATTACACGCACATACGACTTGATGTCTTGATAGAAGCGTGATTTGGGATAAGTCTCACGATTGATGTCGAGGTTGTGAGGAATGAAAAACCACATATAGGCGGAGAAATCGTTGTCCTTCACCTTGCGTCGCGCCACAAAACTCGTTTTGAACTCTATGGAAAACTTGTCGTGTATTCTCGTATTCACCTCAATCATAACGCCCAGAGTTTGTTTTTTATATCAAGTGGATTAACGGTTTATTTCCAACTTTTGTAAGGGTTTTTCATCAACATGGAGTTGAAATACCTGGTGTCGCCTGTCACTTCCTCGCCGAGCCATTCGGGCTTGGCGAACGCTTCGTGCTCGTCGGCAAGTTCGATTTCCGCCATCGTCAGCCCCTCGTTGTCGCCGTAAAACTCGTCAACCTCCCAGGTGTGAACACCGTCGGCAGCCTTAATCAGATAGCGCGTTTTGTCGATGATGCCAGGCTCGGCAAGCAGTAGCAACTGTCGGGCATCTTCCACAGGAATTTCCTTTTCCCACTCGAAGCGCGACACGCCGCTCTCGCTTGCAATGCCCTTCACGGTGATGTAACCCTTGTCGTCTTTTAGGCGTATGCGCACCGTGCGCTCTGCCACAGAGCAGAGATAGCCCTGCGTGATATGCGTTGCTTTGTATGATTCCGCCTTAAAATCGCCTTTTACAAGGAACTTTCGTTCTATTTCTTGTGCCATAGTAATGCAAACTTAAAGAAAAAAACGATACAAAGGTGGTTTTTTTATAGAATTTTATAGTAATTTTGAATTTATGGAATTACAACGCTTTTTAGTTGAGGGACGAATCGAAGCCGGATGCGATGAGGCTGGTCGTGGACCGCTCGTGGGTCCGGTGACCGCCGCCGCGGTGATTTTGCCCCCCGATTTTCACAACGACATTATCAACGACAGCAAGCAACTCACCGAGCGGAAGCGCAATCTGCTGCGCCCCGTGATTGAGGAGCAGGCGCTGGCGTGGGCTGTGGCGAATGTGTGGCCAGAGGAAATCGACCGCATCAACATTCTCAACGCCTCGATTTTGGCGATGCACCGTGCGCTCGACCAACTCAAGGTGCGCCCGGAGTTTGTTTTGGTCGATGGCAACAAGTTTAAGCCCTATGGCGACACGCCCTATCAGACCATCGTGAAGGGCGACGGAAAGATGATGAGCATTGCTGCCGCGTCGATTCTGGCGAAAACGCACCGCGATGAGTATATGCGCCGCATTGCCGAGGAATATCCGCAATATGGCTGGGACCACAACATGGGCTATCCCACCAAGGAGCATTATGCCGCCATCGAACGCTTCGGCATCACTCCCTACCACCGCAAAAGTTTCAATCTCGAACACAAACAACTCTCCCTTTTTGACTAATTTCAAAACGTGCGGAAATCGGCATTTTTGCCATTTTGAAATATGCGGAAATCGGCATTTTTGCCATTTCAAAACGTGCGGAAATCGGTATTTTTTGTAAAAAATATTTTGTATCTAATTGATTTTTAGTATTTTTGTAAAAAATCAAAAAGTGGGTATGAAAAAAACGGTTTTTAAGAGAAAAATATATGATGAAATGCTTGAGTGGAAGCGCGAGTCGGCAGGCGAAACAGCATTGTTGATTGAGGGGTCGCGACGAGTGGGAAAATCTACAATAGTCAGGTATTTTGCAGAAAGAGAATACAAAAGTCACCTGATTATCGACTTTGCCAACACCACAGAAGATGTGAAATCGTTGTTTCAAAACCTTGGTGAGATTGACTCCTTTTTCTCGCATTTAAAGATTTTGACAGGAAAAACTCTACATGAGCGCGAATCGGTTATTATTTTTGACGAGGTGCAAATGTGCCCTCATGCAAGGCAGGCGATCAAATATCTTGTTGCTGATGGGCGTTATGATTACATAGAAACAGGCTCGCTCATCAGTATTCACAAAAATGTGGAAAATATTGTTATCCCAAGTGAGGAAGATGTGATTAATATGCATCCGCTTGACTTTGAAGAGTTTTGCTGGGCAAATGGCGATTTTGAAACCATTCCGTTTGTGCGTGAGGCTTTTCTGAAGAAAAAAGCATTGACCGACGCAGTGAATAGAAAAATAATGAGGGATTTCCGAACCTATATGCTTGTGGGGGGAATGCCTCAAGCGGTGAACAAATATATTGAAACAAAAGATTTTTCAAAAGTTGACCGTGCGAAAAGATCCATTATACGGCTATATGAGCAAGATTTCCAGAAGTTGGACAAAACAGGGAAAGCGGCTGCAATATTTAAAGCAATTCCCTCTGAATTGCATAAAAATGGTTCACGCTTTCAAGTGAGCGCAATCGCAGAGAATGCAAAAACGCAAACGGTTGCCAATATTGTAAGTATGATGGAGGACAGCCATACTGTTAATGTTGCGTATCATGCCGACGACCCCAGCGTGGGTTTGGAATTGTCCTCTAATAAGTCTGTTTGGAAAATGTATTTGTGTGATACAGGTCTTTTCGTTACTTTGGCATTTTGGGACAAGAAATTCATCGACAATATAATCTACAAGAAGTTGCTTAACGACACATTGGATAGTAATTTGGGGTATGTTTACGAGAATGTAGTGGCCCAAATGCTAACAGCGGCAGGCAATAAACTGTTTTACTACACATGGGCTGCTCCAGGAAACCATGTGTATGAAGTTGATTTCTTGTTGTCGCGTGGTTTTAAACTTTTCCCAGTGGAAGTTAAGTCTTCAGGCTATTCAACTCATAAATCTCTTGACGAGTTTTGTGAAAAATTCTCTAAACGAATAAGTAATCGTTATCTTGTTTACACAAAAGATTTACGAAAAGATAAAGAAACCCTTCTTGTTCCAATCTATATGGTTGGATTGCTATAGTTTAATTAATAATTAGCAATAAAACGTGAAACTGATATGAAAACGCTATATATTACCGACCTCGATGGCACGCTGCTTGATGCCAATTCGCAGGTTTCTGCTGAGGCTGTTGATGTGCTCAATCCGATGCTCGATGATGGGTTGCTGTTCACCGTTGCCACTGCGCGCACGCCTGCCACTGTGGTGCCGATGCTTAGCCAGCTGCACACCCGTTTGCCATTTATCGTGCTCAACGGCGCCGCCACATGGGATAGCCAAAAAGGCGATTACAGTCGTGTGAATGTGATCCCGCAAGCCACGGTTGAGGCGGTGTGCGCCGTGTATCGCCGTCATGGGTTCAATCCGCTCATCTATCGTCGCCACGGCAGCATCATCCACGCTCATCACCAAGGCACGCTCTCGGCGCAAGAGCAACAGTTTGTGGACGAACGACAAGGGCTGGCACTGAAGAAGTTCATTCTCAATTCCCCCGACTATCTGCATAGCCCCGACGAGGCGATGCTCATTTTCTCGATGCAAGACTACGAGCGTCTGCGCCCCATCTACGAGGAAGTGACAGCCACAATCCAATGTTCGGCTGTGTTCTATCACGATATTTTCGACCCATCGGCTGGTTTGCTTGAAATCTATGCGCCGGGCGTGAGTAAGGCCGCTGCGGTGAAGCAGATGCAGGCAGAAGTGGGCGTGGAGCAAGTGGTGGTGTTTGGCGACAACCGCAACGACATACCCATGATGCAAGTTGCCACCCACAGCGTGGCGGTGGAGAACGCCTTTCCCGAAGTGAAAGCCGTGGCGTCTGAAGTCATCGCCCCCAACACCGCCAACGCCGTCCCCCTCTACATCCGCGACCACAGAAGTTAGAAATTAGAAATTAAACTCAGAAGTTAAGAAGTTAAAGAAGTTAAGAAGTTAAGACGGCACCTTTAGCTCTGACCACGATGGCATAAAAGGAACACCGATTAAATCCATTTAAAGGCTCAGTGGAGAAATACTGGGGGACTAAAACAAAAACATAAAAAAACAGCCTTTTAGCGATGCCAGTGCTTCGCACCTGTCG
>ERZ827496.1537-NODE-1537-length-26706-cov-3.887772_pt1 | contig 26706 bp, 24 predicted proteins | sample MGYA00519769_ERZ827496 | MGnify/ENA primary metagenome ERZ827496 (study PRJEB31778, sample SAMEA3449327) | human gut metagenome | biome: human gut; feature: human-associated habitat; material: faeces | place: United Kingdom | collected 2010/2012 ...
CGACGTGACGATTTTCGACGATTCTGTATCTTTTTTATCTCTCTCCGGCTCGTGTCGGCTGAAAAAGCGTAGACCGAAAAGAAGTTTATATTATCATAACATTATTGTCTTAAGTAATAAAAAGCAACCACCCCGATGCCGAAGTATATCGTTATCGGGGTGGTTATATCTACACCGCTTTCAGCGGAGAGCTATTGATTTTTGCTTGAGGGCTGTTATCAGTCGCCGATAGAATCGGTGCGGTAGATGAACTTGACATTTCCGTCGGTCTCATCGGTGATTCCCGAGAAAGAATTGTAATCGCGGGAAACATTGATGATAGCCTTCAGGCGCTCGCTTGCGCTGCCTACATCGTCGCGCAGAATCTTAGTGAGCTTGGAGATACCGTCGGTATTGAAGGTTCCCAGACCCTCGTCGAGCTGCTTTGCGCCGTCGCGGAGCTGACTTACGCCGTTGCGGAGAGCGGGAACGCCGTCACGGAGCGAGAGAATGCCGTCATAGAGGGTTGTGAGACCGTCGCGGAGGGTATCTGCGCCTGCAGAGAGGGTCGCAGAGCCGCTTGCAAGGCTGTCTGCACCGTCCTTCGCGCTGCTTACGCTGTATGTATAGGTGCACAGACCGGAGTAGAAGGTCGAATAAGAATCAAGCTGACCCTTGAGCGAGCTGATATCTGCTGCGCCCGACTTTGCCTGCTCGAGTGCTGCGGTTATCTGCTCCTGAACCTCAGCGGAGTTCATATTCTGCTCGATGAGCAGTGCAACCTGCTCGTCTGTCTTGGTGCTTATCGTCTGCTTGATGCCGTCGCTTGACATCTGCGCATCGGTGTTCTGAGCGATGAGCGCCTTAACGGCGTCGCTTGCCATCTGAGCATCGACCGCACCTTTTATAGCTGCCTGCTGCTCGGCGGTGATAGCGCCTGCCTCAACGGCTGCCTTATACTGCTCGACCGTCATGTTCTGAGTAGCGAGCACCTTTGCAAGAACACCGCTTCTGACCTCGGCGGTGACAGCCGCTTCTACCTGAGTACGTACTGCCTCGGTAACTGCGGCTTCAATCGTGCCGCGCTGAGCCTCGACTGCTGCAGTGACCTTTTCTCGTGCTGTTGCTGCTGCGAGCTCGTAAACCTTGGTCTCATCGAGCGACGCGATAGCTCCGGAGAGGACCTTGTCATAGTTATCTGCGGTAAGTGCGGGCAGGGTAAGTCCAGCTGCTGCAAGCTGCTTGTCAGCCGTGCTGAGCAGAGCGGAGAATACCTGTTCTGCGCCGCCGCGGAGTGCTGCGCTGTTAGCGTCAAGCTCTGCGAGACCGCCTGCGAGCTGCTTAGCGCCGGAGGCGAGTGCGGATGCGCCGGAGGCAAGTGTATCGGAACCGCTGCGGAGTCGGTCGGCGCCGTCGACGAGCTTATCAACGCCTGCTATCAGGTCGCCGGAGCGGTCGAGCAGGGTGCCTACACCCTCATAGAGTGCTGCGGAGCCGTCCATCAGCTGCTTCATGCCGTCGTCGAGCTGATCGGCGGCGTCGGTGAGCTTATCGAGGTCATCGAGCGCGTCGGGATCAACCGAGCTGAATACGCTGTTTGTTGCGACCGTTACGGTGTTGCTCATAGAGAACGACTCGGTGTCCGCGCTTATCTCAACGTAATCGGGGATATCGACCTCGTCGCTGTCTATCGCGAGGTCATCGGACAGACCGGGGAATGCGAGACCGACTGCAATATATCTCGAGCCGTCGGAGATGATCTTTCCTGCGTTTATCTCAACGTTCGAGAAGTTGTCGCCGTCGAGGATAAGACCGGTGAGCATTGCGAAAGGAACATATATCTTCTCTTCCTTGCCGTCGATGGTCACGTTTGAATACTGATTGTTCTTATAGTCAAAGCGGATGGTGACATGACCGCTCTTGCCCGCGATCTCATCGGCGGAAACGGTCTTGCCGTCGAGCATGTAGGTCAGGCTCAGGTCAACGGGCAGCTCCTTCTTGATGTCGCCGCGGTAGTAGATGTCGTTTCCCGCAGCATCCCAGACGCGGGATCCGTCGGAGGACATAGTGTAGCTCTGATCGCCGCCGACCGTCTCGATGTTCTCGAGCTCGCTGCTGTCGGTTATCTGTGCGGCGGAGATGGCATTCTTGAGCCAATCGCTGACGATTATCTTCTGTACCGAGCCGTCTGCGCCTGCAATGACGTAGACCGTCTCGTCCTTTTCTATCTTCTTTTCTTCCTCTTTTTCGGTGTCGGCAGCCTTTGTATCGGTGTCGACGGCGGTCGTCTTGGATTCGCTGTCAGAGTTTTTAACGGCGAGAGCAGTAATGCCTGCGCTGCTGCCTATGAGCAGGGCGGCGCAGAGAGCGATAGAAATGGGCTTGAGTGCTATTCTTTTCATCACTTGTTTTCCTCCTTGAGCTTTGTGATATTCTTGCAGCTCTTCATTCCGAGCGTAGAACGAATGATTATTCCGTCGGTGAGCATGAGCAGTGCGGGGAGAATAAATATAACGCACAGCATGCTGATCACCGCGCCTCTCGCCATGAGCATGCACAGCGAGCTGATTATGTCGATATCCGAGTAGAGAGCAACACCGAATGTTGCGGCAAACAGCCCCATACCGGATACTATTATCGAGGGTATCGAGGTAGAGAGTGCGGTGGTGACAGCCGACCTCTTGTCGGCACCGCCGATGCGCTCCGTCTTATACCTTGTCGTCATAAGTATTGCGTAGTCGACCGTTGCGCCGAGCTGGATAGTCGAGATGCATATCGGTGCTATGAACGGCAGCGACTGACCGAGATAGTGCGGCAGACCGAGGTTGATAAAGATACCGAGCTCGATGACCGCTATAAGGATGAACGGCAGCGAGACGCTCTTCTCAACGAGCAATATAATAATGAAGATAGCCGCGATAGAGATGATGTTGACCACCTGGAAGTCATGGCTTGTGGTTGTTATCATGTCGTTCATGCAGGAGGCCTCGCCTATCAGCATTCCGCCCTCATCGTAGCGCTTGAGTATGCTGTTCAGCTCATTCAGCTGAACTCCGACCTCATCGCTCGCCGATGCATATGCGGAGTTGATAAGTATCAGCTCGTGCTCGTCGCTCTCGAGAATACTCTTGATGCTGTCGGGGAGTATCTCCTCGGGAACAGCGGAGCCGATAACGCTCTCGAGACCGAGTACGTACTTGACACCGTCGACCTTTTCCATCTCGCTGCACATTGCGCTGACCTCGCTCTGAGAGAGTGACGAATCGACGAGCAGCATGTGCGTCGAGGAGATGTTAAAGTTTTCGGAGAGCTTTGAGTTTGCGATAACGTAATCCATGTCATCGGGCAGGCACTTTGACAGATCGTAGTAGACCTCATCATTCGTCTTTGAGTAGCCGTAATATGCCGGCGGAATGAGCAGTGCGAATATCACGAGAAATACGGGGAACACCTTGATAACGCCTTTTGCGAGCTTATCCATGTTAGGAAGCAGCGGGCGGTGAGCGGTGCGCTCGAGAGGCTTGTCGAATACAAGTATCAGTGACGGCAGCACCGTGACGCAACCGATAACTCCGAGGATAACGCCCTTTGCCATAACGATACCGAGATCCATGCCGAGCGTAAACGACATGAAGCAGAGCGCCGCGAAGCCCGCGACCGTTGTTATCGAGCTTCCGATAACAGAGGTAAAGGTCTGATGGATCGCCTGAGTCATTGCTTCTTCCTTAGTGTCGCACAGCGGCTTTTGCTCGCTGTAGCTGTGCCAGAGGAAGATGGAGTAGTCCATCGTGACCGCGAGCTGGAGCACTGCTGACAGAGCCTTTGTTATATAGGATATCTCGCCGAGGAAGTAGTTTGTTCCGAGGTTCAGCAGTATCATCATGCCGATAGAGGCAAGGAAGATGAACGGAACGAGCCAGCCGTCGAGGAATATTAGCATTGCGACGGTGGCAAGAACTACCGCGATAAGAACGTATATCGGCTCCTCCTGCTCGCACAGGTCGCGCAGATCGGATGCCATTGCGGTAAGTCCCGAGACGAAGCACTGCTTGCCTGCGACCTGCCTTATCTCGGCGAGCGCTTCGAGCGTTTCATCGGCGGACGTTGAGGTGTCGAAGAATACCGCTACGAGCCCCGAGTCGTCCGTGCGGAACTCCTTATATATCTTTTCGGGGATGATCTCGGAGGGGATCCTTTCGTCGGCAAGTGACGCATAGGAGAGGACAGATTCTACATGGTCTATCTCCTCGAGCTTTTTACACATCTGTTTTTCGTCCTGCATAGGCATGCCTTCCGTCACTATGAAGCAGAAGCCGCCTTTGCCGAACTCGTCGAGCAGCACGTCCTGACCGATGACCGTATCCATGTCCTTCGGCAGGTATGTGAGCATGTCGTAATTGATCCTTGTGCCGAGCATACCGAGCACAGCCGGTATCATCAGCAGAATCGCAAGGATAATGATCGGGATGCGATATTTAACTATCGCTCTGGAAAGTCGCATTTTCCTTCCTCACTTTCATTGCTTTCTTATTACGTTCAATATAATATTACAACCGCGCCGAAAAAGAAACAGTCAAAAAAATGTGTTTGCTGATTTTTTTAGCAACGGGTGGGTTTTGTTTAAAAAAACAGCCTGCGCTTATTCGTGGGAGATTCTACAAGCAATGCGTTCGGCGCCATTTTACATTCGACTGTATATAGTCGTACATATTTATTGTTTTTCTACCTATCACTAATATTGCAAGACTGTGTGAGGCGGTGTAATTCCGCAGAATTTACTTCGATCAGCCATTGGCAGCCGCATCGCTGCGGATAGTATCAAATTTTGATATGTTTGATATTTATTCCCCGAAAAGCACTTGACTGAAACGCATCTTGGTGTTAGAATATCACGGTTGTAAGGCATAGCGTCGGACCTGCTCCGGACGCAGAAATGCCGAGCGTCCTTAAAAGAGGGGAGTGGCATATGAACAAGAAAAAAAGAACGGTGGCGCTCATCGTTTGGCTGTGTATTGTCGCAGTTCTTCTCGCGGCGGTATTTATCGTCGGAAGTCCAGGCGGTGAGAGCGAGTCAATAAAGGAAACAATGCGAGATGCGGTGCTTCATGAGACAAATAAAATATCCTTGTTCGGCATGGAGGTAAATCCTGCGGTGATATCGGGCTTTGTAGTTACCGGTATACTGCTTTTACTCGCACTGATAGCACGTATCTTCCTCATTCCGAGGATGAAGGAGGTGCCGGGCAAGATACAACTGCTTGTAGAGGCACTTGTCAATTTCTTTGATAACCTTGCAAAGTCCAACAGCCCGCACCGGAACACCTTCCTCGGTGCGTATATATTCGCTGCAGGTGTGTATATCTTCTTCGGTACGCTGTTTGAGCTTTTCGGGCTTCAGGCTGTCACGACGTCGGGTATGTCCATCGCACTGCCTGCGCCGCTTGCTGATATAAACGGAGCGATATCGCTCGGATGTCTGTCGTATCTTGTGATACTCGGCGGCGGTATCGTAGGCAACGGTCTGCGCGGAGTCGGAGCAACGCTCAAGGACTTCTCGCTGCCTATCTCGATGAGCTTCCGTCTCTTCGGAGCGCTGCTCAGCGGATTGCTCGTTACCGAGCTGGTCTACTATTATATCAGCCTCAGCTTTGTACTGCCTGTTGTCGTCGGAGTAATGTTCACGCTGCTGCATGCACTTATTCAGACCTACGTGCTTACGATGCTCGTATCGCTCTTCTACGGTGAGGTATCCGAGAAGAGCCCCAAAAAAGAAAAGAAAAACAAAAAAATGAAAGCTGCCCGTGCATAAGGGCTCAGGAGGAAACAAAAATGAAGATGATAAAGAAGATAATTTCCGCGGTTCTCGTTCTTACCGCGATTGCTGTTTTCGCAGCCCCCGTTTTCGCTGAGGAGATCGCTCCTGCATCCGATGCGGTCGTAACATCCGAGACCGCCGCTGAGACCGAGACTGCCGACAGCTCTGCAGGCAGCAAGGCTATTGCAGCCGCTATCTGCGTCGGCATCGCAGCTGCCGCAGGTGCGGTCGGAATGGCAATGGCTATCTCTAAGTCCAATGAGAGCATCGCGCGTCAGCCCGAGGCTGTAGGTAACATCAGAGCAAGCCTTATGCTTGGACTCGTGTTCATCGAGACCGCAATCATTTATGCCCTTATAGTTGCAATTCTTATCATATTCGTTCTTTAAGGAGCGGCACTATGAATATCCCACTTAATATAAACTTTCAGCAGATACTGCTGCATATGCTCAACTTCGTAATCCTTGCGGGCGGACTCTACTTCCTTCTGTACGGACCCGTTAAGAAGTTCATGGACGGCAGACAGAAGCATTATGCCGACCTCAAGGCACAGACCGAGGATGCACTTGCAAAGGCTGAAGCAGTCAAGCAGGAGTATGCAGAGCGTCTCGCATCCGCGGATGCCGAGATAGCCGAGAGTAAGGCACAAGCAAGCAAAGCCGCAGCCGAGATATCGGAAAAGATAATCGCCGATGCGGAAAAGAAGAAGGAAGAGATAATCGCAGACGGACGCGCCGCAGCCGAGAGGGAGCGCCGCAGAGCCGTTGACGATGCAAGAGAAGAGATCGTAGGACTTGCTGTTGCTGCCACCGAAAAGATGATGGCAGAGGGAGAGGCAAAATGATCGACGAAAAAGCAAAAAATCAGCTCCGCGATCTGCGCGAGAGATGGTCTGCGCTGCTCGGCACGGAGGGTGATATAATCCCGCTCATGCGCGAATCGCTCGATGAGTGGAAGCCCTCGGATCAGCCCGAAGAGACGGGCACGGTCGAGACGGTCGGCGACGGTATTGCTACCGTTTCGGGACTGCCCGATGTCGCATACGGCGAGATACTTATCTTCGACGGCGGAATTCGCGGTATGGTTCAGAATATGGGCAGACGCGAGATAGGCTGCATTCTTTTCGGAGACGACGGCGAGATAGTCGAGGGCAGCTCGGTTCACCGCACCGGAAAGACAGCGGGAATTCCCGTGGGAGATGAGTTCGTCGGCAGAGTTATCGACTCGCTCGGAAACCCGATAGACGGCGGCGGAAAGATCCACGCAGATGATTATCTGCCGGTAGAGTCGCCCGCACCCGGTATCATCGACCGTGCAAGCGTCAACTCGCCTATGCAGACCGGTCTGCTCGCGATAGATTCAATGTTTCCGATAGGAAAGGGTCAGCGTGAGCTTATAATCGGAGATCGCGTTACCGGTAAGACAACTATTGCGATCGATACTATACTCAATCAGAAGGGCAAGGGCGTTATCTGCATCTATGTCGCCATAGGACAGAAGGCATCGTCCGTCGCACAGCTGTGCGAGACGCTTCGCCGCAGCGGCGCAATGCAGTATTCGATAATCGTCGTTGCGGGCGCGAGCGATTCCGCGCCTATGCAGTATATCGCGCCGTACGCCGGCTGCGCAATGGGCGAGTACTTTATGAATACCGGCAGAGATGTGCTTATTGTGTATGACGATCTGTCAAAGCACGCGATCGCATACCGCAGCATGAGCCTGCTGCTCGAGCGCAGCCCGGGGCGCGAGGCATACCCCGGCGATGTTTTCTATCTGCATTCACGTCTGCTCGAGCGCTCTGCGCACCTCTCCGAGGAGCGCGGCGGAGGAAGCATGACGGCGCTGCCGATAGTCGAAACTCAGGCGGGCGACGTTTCAGCATATATCCCGACCAATATCATTTCGATAACCGACGGACAGATATTTCTCGAGAGCGAGCTGTTCTTTGCAGGGCAGCGCCCGGCTGTCAATGTCGGACTCTCGGTGTCGCGCGTCGGAGGCAGCGCACAGACAAAGGCTATGAAGCGGGCGGTAGGCTCGCTGCGTCTTGAGCTTGCACAGTACCGCGAGATGGAGGTCTTTACCCAGTTCTCGGGCGACCTCGACGAGGCTACGCAGAATCAGCTCGAATACGGCAAGAGTCTTATGGCGCTGCTGCGCCAGAAAAACGGCCATCCCTATTCGGATATCGAGCAGGTGATACTGCTCGTAGCGGGACTCGGGCATGTGTTTCAGCATATGCCTGCCTCGGATATCCCCGCCTTTGCCGCCTCACTGCTCGACTATATTAAGGCGAGCGAGTCCGGTACATGCAGCGAGATAACCGCAAGCGGTGTGCTGAGTGACGATAACCGTGCGCGCATTCTCCGTGCCTGCGAGGACTTTCGTCGCACATCGGCGGGTGAGCAGAAATGACGGGAACTAAGGAAATAAAGGATAGAATGGCGAGCATCCGCGACACTCAGAAGATAACGAACGCCATGTATCTCATTGCCTCTACAAAGCTGAGAAAGGCGAAGGCGGAGCTTGATATGACCCGCCCGTATTTCGACGCGCTCAAGGGTGAGATAAAGCGTATCTTCCGTACTGTCGATGATGTCGAGAGCAAATATTTTTATCCTGCCGACGGTGCTCCGGTTAGTGTTGATACCTATGCCTGCCTTGTTATAACGGCAGATAAGGGGCTTGCCGGCGCGTATAATCAGAATGTTCTCCGTGAGGCTGAGGCAATGCTCAATGCCCATCCGGACACGCGGCTGTTCGTTGTCGGAGAATACGGCAGAGCGCATTTCAGCACTATCGAATATAAGGTCGAGCGCAGCTTTCTTTATACCGCGCAGAACCCCACCATCCGCCGCGCCCGAGAGATAAGCGAGCTGCTGCTCGATCTCTATAATCGCGGCGAGATAGGCAAGATATACGTTATATATACCGATATGGACGCAAAGCTCGAATGTACCCCTCGCAGCACTCGTCTGCTGCCCTTTCACCGTAAGGACTTTCTGACACACGAGGGCGAGCGTCAGGTCGATTCGCCCTTTGAATTTGTTCCGTCGGTCGAGGCGGTGCTCGATAATGCTATCGAGAGCTATGTTACCGGATTTATTTACAGTGCGCTTGTCGCCTCGTTCTGTTGCGAGCAGGAGTCGAGAATGTCGGCGATGAGTGCTGCGAATGATAACGCGGCAAAGATGATATCAGAGCTTTCGGTACGCTTTAATCGTGTGCGTCAGGCGGCTATAACGCAGGAGATCACCGAGGTCTCTGCCGGTGCTAAGGCACAGCTGCGTAAGAGAAAGAAGCGAGAGGCGCAGCAGGCTAAGAAATAAGCGTTTGCGTTTTGTTGCCGCAGTCGCGTGATATTGCATCCGGCATGATTGCCGTGTTGCTTCCGCTCGGCACTCGGCATTCGGATTTCGGATTTCGGGCAATGCCGACAGCTGCATTTTTCGCAAGAAAGGAAGCTCCCGCAGGCGGGAGCTGAGGATATAGGTGATAATTGATGAATACGGGAAGGATCGTTGAGGTCTCGGGACCTGTTGTAGACTGCGAGTTTGAGCCCGGCAGCATCCCGCACATAAAGGAGGCTCTGTCGGTCGAGGTCCACGGCAAGACCCGAGTAATGGAGGTCGCACAGCATATCGGCGGCAATACCGTCCGATGCATTATGCTCTCTGAAAGTGAGGACCTTGTCCGCGGTATGCCGGTTACGGCGAGCGGACACGGTATCAGCGTACCCGTCGGCGAGAATACGCTCGGACGCATGTTCAACGTTCTCGGCGACCCGATAGACGGGGGAGAGAAGATATCCGATGATGCACCCAGATGGGAGATACACCGCCGCGCACCGCGCTTTGACGAGCAGTGTCCTGCGGTCGAGGTGCTCGAGACAGGAATCAAGGTCATCGACCTGCTCGAACCGTACCCTAAGGGAGGTAAGATAGGACTTTTCGGCGGTGCCGGAGTCGGAAAAACGGTGCTTATTCAGGAGCTGATACACAATGTTGCCATGGAGCACGGCGGCTATTCCATCTTTACCGGAGTCGGAGAGCGCAGCCGTGAGGGCAACGATCTCTGGAACGAGATGAAGGAGAGCGGCGTTATCGAAAAGACAGCGCTTGTTTTCGGTCAGATGAACGAGAGCCCCGGTGTGCGTATGCGTGTCGCGCTATCCGGACTTACGATGGCGGAGTACTTTCGCGAGCAGGAGCATAGAGACGTGCTGCTGTTTATAGATAATATATTCCGTTTCGTTCAGGCAGGAAGTGAGGTCTCGACTCTGCTCGGACGTATGCCCTCTGCCGTCGGCTATCAGCCTACCCTTGCGGAGGAGATGGGCGCGCTTCAGGAGCGTATAACGTCAACGCACGACGGCTCGGTCACATCGGTTCAGGCGGTCTATGTTCCTGCCGACGACCTTACCGACCCTGCGCCTGCGACTACGTTCTCGCATCTTGATGCGACTACCGTCCTCTCGCGTAAGATATCTGAGCAGGGCATTTATCCCGCTGTCGACCCGCTTGCGTCCTCCTCGCGTATACTCGAGGCTGATATCGTAGGTCAGGAGCATTACGATGTTGCACGTGGTGTGCAGGAGGTGCTCCAGAAATACAGCGAGCTGCAGGATATCATCGCCATTCTCGGTATCGACGAGCTTGGCGATGAGGACAAAAAGATCGTTACACGTGCGAGAAAGATACAGCGCTTCCTCTCTCAGCCGACGCATGTTGCGGAAAAGTTCTCGGGACTGCCGGGAATCTATGTTCCGCTGCGTGAGACCGTTCGCGGCTTCCGCACAATCCTCGACGGCGATATGGATGCATATCCCGAGGCGGCGTTCTTCAACGTCGGAACCATCGACGATGTCAAGGTCAAGGCGGAGCAGCTTGCAAAAGAGGGCAACGCATGAACACCTTTAACGTAAAAATACTCGCCTCCGACGGAGCCGAGTATCAGGGACCGTGCGTCTCACTCATCGTTCCGACGAGCGACGGTCAGTACGGAATTATGGCGCTTCACAGTAATATGATAAGCGCTATAGTGCCCGGAAAGCTGACCTATCGTACCCCCGAGGGTGTGGAGCATATACTTGCCGTATCATCCGGGCTTGTAAAGGCGGAGGGCGGAGAGGTGCTTGTGCTTGTCGGTGCGGCTGAGCGTCCCGAGGAGATAGACGCTAACCGCGCAAGACGCGAGCTCGAGGCTTCACGTGAGGCGGTGCTGCAGAGACGCAGTATACATGAATATCGTCTTGCGCAGGCGAATATCGCACGGGCGTTGAATCGCCTCCGCGTCAAGGGCGAAACCCAATAGTGAAGGCTAAAAAAGCGCATACCGAAAAAGCGAAAACGGGACTTGTCTGATTAATCTTAAGCATAATCAGGAGGGGCTGTTGGAAACTAAAAAATCTGCTGCCAAATTATTATTTCTCCATCCGAATCAGTAAGACTGATGAAGCCATATCGGATTTCTCCAAGGAAATAATTATCCGCTTTTTCTACCGCCGAAAATCGCCTCTGCAGCTTTTTTATTTCTTCACTACCGTGGGATGCTAAAAACAAAAAGGAAGAAACCGCAAGGCTTCTTCCTTTTTTCGCATGGTGCGTGAATATACTATTCGCGCATAAATTATATCAAATCCTTTATCTTCTTGTCGTCATATACGGTCTCCCAGTCTGCGGAGAAGGCGTCGATAGCCATGAGTGACATCGGGTGATAGAGCAGATTGTCGAAGAGGTCGGGGTTCAGGGTGACAGACTGTGTCCCTGCCATGGTGATCTTATGGACCTGCTCAACGGTCTTGAACGATGCTGCGAGCACCTTGGTATCGAGACCCTGAGTGCGGAGCAGCTCGACTATCTCGAGAACGACATTAACGCCGTCGGATACGATATTATCGAGGCGATTGACGTAGGGGGCAACGAAGTCGGCGCCAGCCTTTGCAGCCATAAGCGCCTGCTGCTGTGTGAAGATAGCTGTCTCGGTAACGCCGAGTCCCATCTTCTTGATCTCCCTTGTAGCCTTGAGACCCTCTGCACAGATCGGGACCTTGATATAGAGGTTACCGCCTACAAAATCCTTAAGTGCGGCAGCTTCCTTTACCATACCCTCAGCGGTGCTCGAGGTGACCTGAATGTGGAGCATCCTGTCCGCGCCGATGATGTTTCTGATATCCTTTATGAGGGTACCGAAATCGGTCTTTTCTTTCGAGATTATGGTTGGGTTTGTCGTTACTCCGTCGATGGGGAAGAATTCGCAGCAGTGGCGGATTTTTTCGCGGTCGGCGGTATCAATAAGATACAGCATAATATTATCTCCTAATGCGCATATTTCTAAATAGATGCATTATTACAATCGAAGATTATACTACAAAATATGCTTTTTTTCAAGGATAAACAATGATAAAATTTTCACCGCTATTCCCCTGTTTTAATGCATTATAATCAATTCTTCCGTTGCTTCGTAGTTTCCGGAGCGGCATAGACGGTCAAAATCGGGCTTGACACAGCGGCATATGATGTGATATAATACGAAAAAATAAAAAGGGTCCCTTGCTACCGGCGGATTTTTGCAGAGCACTGCAAGGAAACAAGGGCTCGAACGCCGACCGCCTGGGCACAGATATGGTATTCGAACCGTATGCTGTGCTCGTTTTTTATGCGGCGGATGAACGGAGGAATTAATAATGGCACAACTGTCCGATATTGAAATAGCACAGAATGCGACTCCGGAGGATATAACGGTAATAGCCGAGCGTGCGCACATCGCGCCGGAATATCTCGAGCAGTATGGCAGGGCAAAGGCAAAGATCGACCCGGCTCTGCTGCGCGACAGCACACGCGAGCGCGGAAAGCTCATTCTCGTTACTGCGATAAACCCTACCCCCGCAGGCGAAGGAAAGACCACGACGACTATCGGTCTTGCAGACGGTCTGCGCAGAATAGGCAAGGATGTTTCGGTCGCGCTGCGTGAGCCGTCGCTCGGACCGGTTTTCGGAGTTAAGGGCGGCGCTGCGGGAGGCGGCTATGCTCAGGTTATCCCCATGGAGGATATCAATCTACATTTCACCGGCGATTTTCACGCCATCGGAGCGGCAAACAATCTTCTTGCAGCCATGCTCGACAATCACATTCATCAGGGCAATGCGCTCGGCATCGATCCCCGCAGCATAACATGGAAGCGGTGCGTTGATATGAATGACCGACAGCTTCGCTCGGTCGTAGACGGTCTCGGCGGCAGAACGAACGGCGTACCGCGCGAGGACGGCTTTGATATCACCGTTGCCAGCGAGGTTATGGCGGTGCTCTGTCTCTCGACCTCGCTCTCCGATCTGCGTGAGCGCCTCGGCAGGATAATAGTCGGTTACAGCTATTCCGGTGAGCCCGTAACCGCCTCCGATCTGCATGCTCAGGGCGCTATGACCGCGCTGCTGCGCGACGCCATCAAGCCGAATCTCGTACAAACGCTCGAGGGAACGCCCGCATTCGTTCACGGCGGACCGTTTGCCAATATCGCTCACGGCTGCAATTCGGTCATGGCTACCGAGCTGTCGCTGCGGCTCAGCGATTATACCGTTACCGAGGCGGGCTTCGGTGCCGATCTCGGCGCAGAAAAATTTCTCGATATTAAGTGCCGTGCCGCATCTCTTGTGCCCGATGCCGTCGTTATAGTTGCGACCGTCCGCGCGCTCAAGCTGCACGGCGGGCTTGACCGCTCGGCGCTCGTAGAGGAGAATATCGAGGCGCTCGGACGCGGTATACCGAATCTGCTTCGCCACGTTTCGAATATCAAAAATGTCTACGGTCTCCAGTGCGTTGTTGCGATAAACCGCTTTCCGACCGATACCGACGCGGAGATAGACTACATAATCTCCCGCTGCCGTGAGCTCGGTGTAAATACCAAGCTGTCTACCGTTTGGGCAGACGGCGGTGCGGGCGGTGAGGAGCTTGCTCGTGAGGTCGTCAGGCTCTGCGAGAGCGAGCAGGGCGGCTTTGAGTATTCCTACGGACTTGAACTCGGCATCGCCGATAAGGTGCGCACTGTGGTTCGCCGCATATACGGCGGCGAGGATATAGACATAACTCCTGCCGCCTCAAAGCAGATAGCGCGGCTCGAGGAGCTCGGCTTCGGCGGACTGCCGGTATGCATAGCAAAAACGCAGTACAGCTTTTCCGATGATCCGAAAAAGCTCGGTGCTCCGGAGGACTTTCGCATTACCGTCAAGAATGTGCGCGTATCGGCAGGTGCAGGTTTTATAGTAGTGCTTACCGGAGATATAATGACCATGCCGGGTCTGCCTAAGAGCCCGGCAGCGGAGCGGATCGACATCAACGAGAACGGACATATAGTCGGTCTGTTTTGAGCCGCATAGGCAGCTGCTCTGCGCCGTATAGTATAATAAGAAATAGTTAAACAGCTGCGTATCCCCGTGAAAATGCCCCCACGGAGGTGCGCAGTTGTTTTAATGTATAGAGGCTGATAACGGATAGATGCTGTGATTTTATACCCGGAGATATATAGTGCATCTTTAAGTGTGCGCGCTGAGCTTTGCAACGGAAGGACACAATACCGTGCCGTAAAATGATCGGTATATACGGTATGTATTTATGCCTGACCGTCGCCGATAAACACCGAAAAGCCGGAACGGCACATGCGCTCGACGATATCAGACAGCTTGCCGCGCCAGAGACCGTCCTCTCGGCGCAGGCTGCTGCGGTAGACCGATATCACTCCGGATACTGCAAAATCAACCGTCGCATCGAGCGTCTCCGGAGTCATCTCGGAGCTGCGCGCGAATACCTGGCGCACTCGCTCGCACAGCAGCTGTCTTATTCTTGCCGCAAAGCCGGAGCTTGGATTCATCTGCAGCAGCGCCCCGTAGAACTCGATATTTTCCTCTATCATTCCGGTAATTATGCGAAAGATAAGGCACGGGTCGCCCGCATCGCGGCGCTGCTCAAGCTCACGCACGGCAGTGTCAAGGTCGGCGGCTATTCCGTTTTCGATATCCTCGACTATCTGATAGACTCCGCGATAGTAGTTATATATTGTTTTTCGGTTGATTATTGCGCGTTCTGCTATGTCCTTTATCGTTATGCTGTCGATATCCTTTTCGGTCAGCAGCTCGGTAAAGGCGCGGCGAATGGCTTTCTTTGTCTTAATAACGCGCAGATCGGGATGATTGCTCGGCGTTCTCATTATCTTAGTTCCTTTTGCCGTCAGGCTGATGTTGTTTTGAAAAAATACGGATGCGGTAGATGACGCGGTAGGTGCAAATATGCTTGATTTTTATACAAAAACATGATAAAATGTATAATAGGCTACGATCAAAGTGAAAGTGCGGAATAATTCACATCTCATCTGCTGTATGTCCTTGCCGTGGCTGCATGTCTATATTATAATTAATCTGTATAACTATTATATTATAAATTACGGGTACTCGTCAAGCGTTGATTTCGGCAATTTTAAAATTTATTTGCTGTCGAATTTTGTTGTCTGCGCCCCTCTGAATCCGACCCTGTATAACGCGCGCTGCGCGGGGAGAAAATTTATGCGAAAAAACAAAAGCGCCGAGAAAGCGGTCCGCCTGCACGGCGGCGATATACTTGCCTCACACGGAATGCAGCTTGAGCGCGGCTTTTATCAGCACGGCAGTGTGAGTGTATACGATCATTCTTTTGCCGTTGCGGTGATGTGTGTGCGGCTCAGCCGTTTTCTGCGGATAAGGACAGATCTGCGTGCGCTCGTTCGCGGCGCACTGCTGCACGATTATTTTCTGTACGATTGGCATATACCCGATGAGAGCCATCGGCTGCATGCTTTTACACATCCGCGCCGCGCACTGATAAATGCCGGACGTGACTTCGGAGTAGACGGAATTCAGAAGAATATGATACTCTCGCATATGTTTCCGCTCAGTACAACGCTTCCGCGCTGTCGTGAAAGCATGTTTTTGTGCGCGGCGGACAAGATATGTACTGTACGCGAGACTTTTGCGGGTGTATTAGAACGCATCGGAAGAAAAAGGAGCAAATAACTATGGAATTTTTCGATACGCTTTGCAGAGTTATTTTTTATTTTATGATATACAGTGTCGTCGGTTGGATATACGAAACGACGCTTTGCTCGATTACCGACCGCCATTTTGTCAATCGCGGCTTTCTCAACGGTCCCTACTGCCCGATATACGGCAGCGGAGCACTGCTCGATGTACTTATACTCGGCAGAATAGAGAATCCCTTTCTGCTGTTTATACTCGGCGTGCTCGTCACATGCTCGCTCGAATATCTCACCTCTTATGTAATGGAAAAGCTGTTCAAGGCGCGCTGGTGGGATTATTCAGACAAAAAATTTAATATAGGCGGGCGCGTCTGCCTGCTCGGAGCGGTGGTTTTCGGACTGTTTTCGGTTGTGCTTATCAAGCTGCTGCATCCGGCAGTCCGCAGTCTGGCGGATAAGCTGCCCGTACTCGTGCTATATATTATATCCTGCGTTTTTGCGGTTGGCTTCATAGTAGACCTGATTGTCACCGTTTCGGGCTTTGCATCGTTCAACAAGCGCCTTGATGAGCTTTCACGTACCCTCTCCGCGCTGCGCACCGAGGCAGTCGGAAAGCTCTCTGCACTTGGCTCCGAGGCGGCAGTCAAGCTATCCGAGCTCGGAGCAGAGACTGCGGACAAGCTCCGCGCCTCCTCTGCCGCTACGTTCACAAAGCTCAACAACGCATATGAAAGCTTTACAGAGCGCCTGAATCGTCAGCAGCGCAGAATGCTTAAGGCATTTCCGAAGCTGCGCTCCGCAAATCACAACAGCACGCTATCCGAGATAAAGCAGCGCTTCCGTGACCGCAAAAATGCGGATCGAGGCAAGCGCGGAAATGAAGAGAAGAAATAATGAAGATACTGATACTCAGCTGTGATACCGGCTGCGGGCATAACAGCGCGGCAGCCGCTATAGCGGACGAGCTTGAGCGTCGCGGGATAGAGCATACAGTCTTTGACCCGCTCACGCTCGGCGGAAAAAATACCGAGCGAATAGTCTCATCCTCCTATACCGGAATGCTGCGTAAGGCTCCGTCGGCTTTCGGCGCTATCTATCGCGCGGGAGATCTGTACAGCTCGACCGGTATTACCTCGCCGATATATCTTGCAAATGCCATGTATGCAAAACGGCTGAATGCCTATATCATGGGCGGCTGCTACGACCGAGTTATATGCACTCACCTGTTTGCTATGGAGGCTATGACCGCCATCAAGCGTCGGCTCGGAAGCAGTGTTCCGTGCTACGGAGTAATGACCGACTATACCTGCGTTCCGTTTTTTGCGGAGACGCAGCTCGACGGGTACTTTATTCCGCACGAGGATCTGCGCCGGGAGCATGTGAAAAAGGGAATACCGTGTGACCGTATATGGTGCACGGGAATACCGGTTCGCGAGCGCTTTATACACCATACGGATAAGTCAACGGCAAGAGCCGAGCTCGGTCTGCCTGCCGATGCCGAGATAGCTCTTGTAATGAGCGGCGGCGTCGGCTGCGGAAATATCGGCGAGATATGCGGCGAGCTGCTGAAAAAACAGACCGGACGGCTCGCTTTGTACGTTCTCACCGGGCGCAATACGCAGATGAAGCAGGAGCTTGACGAGCGCTTTTCGGCGGTTTCCGAGCTGCATACCGTCTCGTTTACCGACAAGGTAAATCTGTATATGAATGCCTCTGACGTAATGATATCAAAGCCGGGCGGGCTGACAAGCACCGAGGCGATAGTCTCAGGCATACCGCTCGTTCAGCTGCTCACGTACACAGGCTGCGAAAAGAAGAATATTGCATTTTTCTCCTCGCACGGGATGTCGGTTCAGGCAGATTCGCCGGAGGATGCGGCTGAAAAGGCTGTTCAGCTTATCCGCGACCGCGATAAGGCGGAGGCAATGCTTCTCGCACAGCGCAAGAATGCGTCTCCCGAGGCGGCGCGCATAATTGTCGAGAGGGTGATCGAAGAATGACGATCTGGGATAGGCTCATATGGCTTGCGCTGATTCTCGGCGGCTTTATGCTCGGCAGCGTCATGTTCAGCAGGATACTGCCGAGGCTTATCAAGGGTAAGGATGTTACGAAGCTGAGCGACGACGGAAATCCCGGTGCGGCGAATGTTTTCTCGACCTGCGGTATCGTGCTCGGAATGCTCTGCCTGCTGCTCGATATGGGCAAGGGCTTTGCTCCCGTCCTGCTCGCGCAGCACTTGGTAGACATACACAGCATGCGTTTCTCGGCGGTGCTTATTGCTCCGGTGCTCGGTCATGCACTTGCTCCGCTCAATCATTTTCGCGGCGGCAAATGTATCGCGACCGCTTTCGGTGTGACGCTTGCTCTTTTGCCGACCACCTGTATAGTTCTTGTCCTTGCGGGACTGTATATCGCGTTTTCTACAGTGCTCAAGATCAGTCCGAATCGTATACGGAGCATTGTGACCTTTTCGCTCTTTGGCATCTTTTGTCTTGTGTGGACATTTTTTACCCGCTCGTATTCGATAGGTCTCGGATGTGCGGGAATATCGGTAATAGCAGTGCTGCGGCATACCCGCAGATTCTGTGTCGTTCCCGAATCGGAAAGGGCGGACAGAGCAGCTGAGACGGAATCAGAGGCAGAGACTGCACACTGAGCGTGCTCGTTCTGCGTTTTGTCGGTCGATACATCGCGAGCATATCGGGATGCAATTGCGTGAATAGCACAATTCGCGGCATATGTACGATCTTGTGCACAAATCTCTTATGCACATATACGAGTAAAGCGGATAATATATTTATAAATAAGCACAAATGCGCGGCAGAGAAGGACGCTTGTCTTTCTCTGCCGCGCAGGCTTTTTATTCGGTCTGAATTGTTTGCTCGGTCATTTTACGAACGAACATGATATTATAGCCGGCTGCAGCTCAGTTCTTTGATGACCGGTTTTATTGGGTGCCCTATCAGCCGTCGGCAAGCAGGCTGCTCTCGCTCAGACGTGTAACGCCGAGCTCATGGCAGTCCTCGAGCAGCTTTGCGTATGCATTTTCAACGGAAGTACCTGAGGCATCGGGTGCAAATTCGCACACACCCGCAAGATACTTGTAGTAGCGCCACTGTATCTCGCTGCGGCGAACGCGGTCGTATGCATCCGTGCCCTCGGTCGCATTTTTCGCTGCCGTCCACAGACCGTCGAGTCTTGTTATATCGTCCTCAGTCAGCACATCCTTGTACATCTGCGCCGGATCGACGAGATACCAGTCCTTGTCGGTCTTTTTCAGCGCGGCGCTGAGACTGTCGAGGTAGTCGGTCATCTGCTCTGCGGCAGCGCCGTAGTATGCAGCCATAAAGTCGGAGATAAGCTCCTCTACATCGAGACTCGGATCCCACATCAGCTTTGACATTACATATGCACGCAGCTCGCCGAACTCACCGGATTCGCCGTCCTGATACATTCCCTGCATAAATACGCCGCTGACCTCCTTAGTCGCGTAGAATTTAATGCTTTCCGCTACCGCGCGAATGTTCGGATAAGGGGTAAGGTAGTTTGCAAAGTTTACGGTGTAATCCCATATATAGAGCTTTGATTTTTCTCTGCTCCAGTTGCGTATGTTTGCAACAGCCTCCTTGTTGGCGCACTTTTTGTTTTGACCGGACACGCCGTGTGCGCAGCAGATACCGGTGCAGTATCTTATTATCACGTTATCTGCGGGCTTTGTTATCTTGCAGGGCTTGACCGAGTACTGATATGCGAGCGTATCGACATAAACGTCGGGATAGTCGGCTTTGATATCCTCTGCAATTCGGTTGACGAAACGCAGCAGCGGTCCCATTGCCGAGCCTTCCTCGTCTATTATTGCCTGACAGCTCGGACAGGTGCAGTAGCTGTCGAGCACGAGCGAGTCGTTCTGCGATACCGATATTATCTTTGAGTCGGGAGATTTGCTCAGCCACTCGCGAACACCGTCGAGCACAAGCTCGTATACCTCTTCATTTGTCAGGCAGAGCTGTGTATGCAGCTTTTCGGTGTTGCGCTCACCGTTTATCATCGAAAAATATTCGGGATGAGAATCCGCATAGGTCTCGAGCGGAACGAACCAGTCAAAGGTGTGGACAAATGCATCTCCTGCATAGGTTATGCCTCCGCCCCACTCGTCTGCGAGCTTGCGTCCGACGATTCCTCCGACGAGCAGTCCGCCGTTTAGGCGCAGCTTGACCGCTGTCTCGTTGTCATAGGTGCAGGTCTGGAAGATATCGCGGTATTCAAATGCAGGCTTTTCGGCGACCGACAGCCCGGCGGGCAGGGTAATGCTCTCCTGCTGAGGAACTGTTTCTACGCCGGTTGCGTAGAAGCGGCAGCCTATCTGCTCGAGCAGCTCATATACCGCATACAATGTTCCGCGCGTGCCCTCGCCGAGTGCAATAACTCGGTTGCCCGAGGTAAATACGCGAAGCTCGTCTGTTTCAAGCTCGCCGCGGTCGAGCTGATATACGCTGCCCTCGCGGCTCGTTTTCCCGACTATTATCTCGTGGTCTGCGGGTGCGGTGTCGTCGTCAACTATGCTGTATCTGCGCCCGGTTATCTTCTCGAGATAAGCGGCGAGCTGCTCCGCCGCCTTACGCTCGGATTCGAGTCCCTGTTCATCACAGACTATTACATAGTCGCTGTCTGCCGATAGGGTGATCTCCTGCGGTTCTCCCGAGGCGGTAGTCTCGTCTGCGGCGGGTTTGGAGCTATCGTCCGCGCCGCCGCAGGAGGCGAGTGCTCCGAGCGCCGTCGAGAGAAGCAGCATAATTGCAATTTTTTGCTTCATTTTCGTTATCCTTGCCTTTTTAAATATTTTGCCGCCCGATATCGCAGTGCTCGTTAATATCAGTCTGTTCCCATCAGGCGCATAATGTTTTTTGCCCGACAGCTCTCGGGCAACACAGATTCATTATAATTGCTTTTCCTTATAATTGCAAGATGATATATGAAAAGTTACAAAGATACTATAATAATTGTATATCGGGTGTTAATTTCACAATCAATTCACATCACCGCTTCAAATATAACCGCTGTGCAGGTAGTCTTCGCAGCTTTCGGATAAAAGTACGGCTGCGCCATATCGAATGACGCAGCCGTGAATTGAGAGGGGATTATTACATTAGATAATGCTTGCTGTTTTATTGATTTTATAAGTCCGATATCGGACCGGATAATTCTGTTCCCGTGCGGAACGTTTCGGTGTTATTCAACATCCTGAAGAGCATCGTAGCCCTCCTCGCCGGTACGGACCTTTACGACGTTTTCAACATCATAGACAAATATCTTGCCGTCTCCGATGTGGCCGGTGTAGAGTACCTTTTTCGCGGTCTCGATCACTGTACGAACGGGTACTGCGCTGACAACGATGTCTACCTGAACCTTAGGCAGCAGGCTCGCTTCTATTTGAACGCCGCGATAATATTCCGGCGTGCCCTTCTGAATGCCGCATCCGAGAACATGCGATACGGTCATACCTGTAATGCCTACGTCCATCATAGCGTTTTTAAGCGCTTCGAGGCGGGATTCCTTGCAGATTATTTCGATCTTGGTCAGCTTTGCTTCGCCGTCGTCGAAGCTCGGAACGCGCTTTACCGGAACAGCCTCCGCTACCGGAGTATCGCCTGCGACAGTGATAGGAGCATTGTCCTCGTCGATATATTCCGGCAGCATAGCAAAGCCTGCATATGCCGACGGCAGACCGTGCTCGGTAACGTCAAGCCCGAGTGTTTCCTCGTCGCGGCTGACGCGCAGTCCGACTGTCTTGCGGATAATGAGGAAGGTCAGCGTGATAGTGACAGCCGTCCATGCCGCGACCGAGAGGATACCGGTTGTCTGCAGACCGAGAAGCTTAAAGCCTCCGCCGTAGAAGAGTCCGCGCAGCTGTGTGCCGGACGAGTCAGCTATCGAATAGCCGGGTGCGGAGGGCGTTGCGAACAGACCTACCGCAAATGTACCCCATATACCGTTCATGCAGTGGACTGCGACTGCACCTACCGGGTCGTCTACATGGAGCTTGTAGTCAAGCAGCCAAACGCCGAATACAACGAGCAGACCTCCGACAGCGCCGATGACGGCGGAGCCGAGTGCGTCTACAACATCGCAGCCCGCAGTTACGGCTACAAGACCTGCAAGAGATGCATTAAGACACATGGAGACATCGGGCTTACCGTACTTTACCCATGTAAAGATCATGCATGTTACCGTAGCGACAGCAGGCGCGACGGTGGTGGTGAGAAAGATAGAGCCGAGCTGTTCGACGGAGGTTGCCGCAGCACCGTTGAAGCCGTACCAGCCGAGCCATAGAATAAATACTCCGAGTGCTCCGAGCGCAATACTGTGACCTGGGAATGCATTGACCTTTGTCACCTTTCCGTGCGCATCGTGACGGAATTTACCTATACGCGGTCCGAGCAGCTTAGCGCCGATAAGCGCCGATATTCCGCCGACCATGTGAATCGCGCAGGAGCCGGCAAAATCGTGAAAACCGATGCTCGAGAGCCATCCGCCACCCCATATCCAGTGTGCCTCGATCGGATATATGACCGCCGAGATAACTCCGGAATAGATGCAGTAGGAGAGGAATTTCGTTCTCTCTGCCATCGCGCCGGAGACTATGGTCGCCGCAGTTGCGCAGAAAATAAGGTTGAAAACAAAGCTCGAAAAGTTGAAATCCGAATATGTAGTAAAGAGGTCAAAGCCTGGCTTACCGATGAGTCCCACAAGATCCTCTCCCATAAGCAGACCGAAGCCTATCAGTATAAATACCACGGTGCCTATACAGAAGTCCATTAGGTTCTTCATTATAATGTTGCCGGTATTTTTCGCCCGCGTGAAGCCCGCCTCTACCATTGCAAAGCCTGCCTGCATCCAAAATACAAGTGCCGCGCCTATCAAGAACCAAACAGCGAATACCTGCTCGGACGTCGCCTCGGTTACAAGCGCTCTTATTGTCTCGTCCATTTCTTTTGCCTCCTGAAATATGATTTGCATCGGACTCGGCGGGTAGGCGGATGCGGCATAAGCTGCCGAGCCGCTCTGCACTGTTCCGTTCGCCCGCGGATGCGTCCGACGTGCCGTACCTTGTCCTGAAAATGAAAAATAAAACAAGAAAGGTGCCTCCGATGATTATTACATCGGAGACACCCTTGCCTCTGTTTGAACGCATTATACACCATGAAATGAATTTTGTCAATACGAAATTTTCATATTTGTGAAAAATAATTGAGTGGAGAGCAATTATATTGCGCGAATTTGGCTTGAATGCGCGAATTATAGCGCAGCGCAAAAAAATGCGCATATCAAGAATGCATAATCTGTGCTGCGAAATTGCAAAATTAATATATTTCAGCCGTCACGCAATATTGCCGTGATGCAGCGTACGGTGCTGCGCGGATACCGGATAATGCCGCATAAATCGTTGTACAACGAAATGATGCAGCTATTTATTTTTCGGTGCGGGATCGGTCAGCTCCGGGATCGCACCGCCGGAGACAGCCCACAGATATAGACTCGCCACGCTGCAATACGGACTGAATCGCCGGCGGTATTTTTCAAATCGCACCCGATCTATGCTGCGGTGTCTGTACAGCATTCTCAGTCCGCGCTGTATCGCAAGGTCGTCATAGCTGAAAATATTTTTCCGCTGCATAGAGAAGAGCAGTATCATCTCCGCTGTCCACACGCCGATACCGCGCAGTGCGCTCAGCGCGCATATCGCCTCATCGTCCGACATGCCGTTCACCGCATCGGGGTCAAATTCTCCGCGCGACACCCGCTCGGCAAAGTCGGTTATGTATTCCGCCTTTCGGTATGTCATGCCCATCGACTGCAGGCGCGGGACTCCTGCCGCAAGTATCGTTTCGGCATTTACCTCGCCGAGACCATCTTGCATCCGCTGCCAGACCGTCGCCTGTGCTTTTGTCGATATCTGCTGCCCTATGATATGGTGAACGACCGAGGAGAATATATCGCCGTCGACCTCGCGGTATATATGCCCTACGCGGTCTATAACCTCACACATGCGCTTGTCGCGCCGCAGCACCGCAAGCTCCTTTTCTCCGTATTCAAAGTACATTTTATCCGCCCTTTTTGCTGTATCACTGTGATATTATTATAGCATAGTTCAATTACAAAGTCCACACATAATCAAAGCAGCTGCCGCAAACGAAAAAAACGTATGCGACAGCTACCTTGATTCTTATAAAACTGCTTGATCTTAACAATCGGAATTTATATATGCTTAATGTTTTTATTGTATTCCCATAAGACTTATTTTGCTTTGCAGGCTCTCAGATGTTTGTATATTATTCACCCGATCCAAATATGAAATACGCCCTCTTCTCGGTATCCGTCTCAACTTCATGCACGACATTGCCGCATCCGGCGGCAGCTCCGCATATAATAATCGCCGTGATCATAGCAATTAACTTTTTCATTTTAATTCTCTCCCTTTTTTACGTTAACAGTTTTATTTTGTGCCCAAGTTTTTCTCGATTTTAAAGATAATCATCTCTTTGTTTTCAGAATGCGCCATATGCTTCGCTCGGAGTAGTTATACTTTTGAGCTAATTGCGGTATGTTATTGCCGTCATATTCACTGATAATGGTCTTGTGCATGTATTCCTTTGAAAACAGCCTGTTTGGAAATGACACTTGTGTTCCGCGGAACAGTCTGTACATCGCCAATGCGTTTTCAATGCCGATTTCATCGGCGATTTCTTTGTACACCTCATTTAGACCGTCAAGGTCTTTTTTCAAAAATGCCACCTCCGGAGTTTCGACAGAATAACAGTTTACTGTCATAATATCACCCCCGATGCGGCATAGCAAATGACATTATCATTGTTTTTGTCACTCGTTTTACGGTATAATAATCTACAGCAAATGAGAATTTTCATCAAAAAAGCTCCTTTCCGGACAATTTTTGTCCGAAAAAGAGCATGTTATTTTCGCGAATGCATATTAATTATAAGCAATTCGATATAACTTTATTTGCTATTTGAAAAATGGTATGGTATAATGTACTTGTTTGATAATATTGTAGAATATTGTAGATCAATTACAAAAAATTGACTGCTGTTTCGAACAAACTTATATTGAAACACACAAGTCAACCAACCGATGCTTCATGATTTTGAGGAGGAATAATATGAAACTCAGCAAAAAACTATTAAAAGCAATAATTGCAGCTACAGCGGTGATTGTCGTTGTTATTGCCGTTTTCATTTTTTTCGCACCGTCGGTTAAAAAATCAATCATCACAACTTCAACATTACGTGAGGTAGTATCTATAAGTGAGCTTTCGACCGGGGAGTTTTGTTATAACGGCGTTGTTTCTATACCTGAAGAAGATAATCCGGAAAAAACCGATTATTCTGTAAAATACGATTCCACAGTGAAGGCTGGAATAGATGCCAAAGATATTGACTTTAAAATTGATAGAAAAAATAAGTCTGTTACGCCAATTATACCCGAAATTAAAATTAACGACGTTATAATCAATGATGGTTCAATCAGCACGATACCTGAAAACGCCACGGCTAAGTTAAAAGACACATTATCATATTGTAAAGAGGATGCTCTGAAAGAAGCTAATCAAAATGAAAAACTAATTGAGACCGCTAAATTGAATTTACAGGATTCAATAACTGCGCTTTTAACACCGCTTTTAAAAGAGGCGGGATATAAAATTTTGTGGTGAGTGAGGAAAAAACAATGCTTAAAAAATTATTGTTGTTTGCAGTGTCGATGATAATTGCTTTGCCGCTTGCAGGATGCGGGAAAAAGGAAGCTGATTTCTCGGAAACGAAGGCAATATGCGAATTAGCGACGTTGAAATGTTATTATCATAACACGAGCGAACTTAAACAGGAAGCTTCCGGCATAGGAAAAGTTTTTGGAAATATAGGTTATAAAAAAGCATGGATTGAATATGACGGAATAGTCAAATTGGGCATCGACGCTTCTAAGGTGAAAATAGAGCCAAACGGTAATAAAGTAAAAGTTTATGTCCCGAATGCGACGATATTGGGTGTGGACATTGATGTTGACTCCATCTCTGAGACGGTTTCCGAAACAGGCTGGTTTACAAAAATTACTACCGAGGAGCGCGGAGAGACGCAAAAGAAAGCTCAGGAAGATATGAAAATGAAAGCTGAAAACAATACCGCTTTGTTGTCGCAGGCTACGCAAAGGGCAAAGGATACACTTAAAGATTACATATTAAATGTCGGAGCTCTTATCGGAGTTGAGTATGAAATTGAATGGGTGGTAGATGAAAATGCCTAAAAACAAATGGGTTTCATTTTTCTTATGCTTGTTTTTCGGACTTATCGGAGCGCATAAATTCTACGAGGGACGTATCCTTCTCGGAATACTGTACATTTTTACTGCGGGGTTCGCCGGAATAGGCGTAATCATTGATTTAATTATATTGTTTTTCAAACCCAATCCGTACTATCCGTAAAAACTACATACAAAAGAGTTTTTAGACATTGCCTCGGCAAGCACTGAATTTGGCTATCTAAATTTCGGATGGTGTTGCTGCGGCATTACCTTAGCAAGCATCGTCTTTGTGTCCACGCTTGGCTTAGCATGCTTCGCCGCCTGTGTCCACACGACCTTGTTAGTGTAGTCTCGCCTCGCCTGCTCGGCGTGATATTCCTCTCGGAGCAAATGTAATTATTGCACCTTTTGTGCATAGTTATTATATACGTCTAACACTTGCAAAGAGCATATCACCCGTCAAAGCCGAATATCACCGCAGGACAAAGTCACTTGCCGCAATGGGAATATAACCGAAAAAAAGCACTTGCGATCGCAAGTGCTTTTTTTTGTGGGAGGACTATAAAATAGATTTTTTCGCCTTTTTGGGGGTAGTATTTGTT
>ERZ827496.1546-NODE-1546-length-26626-cov-4.332882_pt1 | contig 26626 bp, 28 predicted proteins | sample MGYA00519769_ERZ827496 | MGnify/ENA primary metagenome ERZ827496 (study PRJEB31778, sample SAMEA3449327) | human gut metagenome | biome: human gut; feature: human-associated habitat; material: faeces | place: United Kingdom | collected 2010/2012 ...
TTTGACGAAGCAGATGCATCCCACGCACGGAACCAGACAGGGGTATCATTTTAAGCTTTCTTTTTCAAAGGATGAAATGATCGCACCGGAAGATGCTTTGAGTTTTGTCCGGGAGTGGGTCGAGGAATATCTGGGAGATCATTATGATTATGCCTGCTCGGTTCATAAAGACCGTGACCATATGCATATGCACCTGGTATTCAATTCCGTAGCAAGAAATGGTGGAAAGTACCGGTATGAAAAAGGGGACTGGGAAAAAGTGATACGCCCGCTTACAAACCGTCTGGCTGAAAAATACCATACCGGACCATTAAAGGAGAAAGATCCGGCGCTGGATTATTCACCCGATTACGACAGGAAGCAAGGAACAATGACAGGTAAAGAACGAGTGGAGCAGGATATTGACCAGTGCATTTTGGAAAGCAGATCCTATGCAGATTTCAAGAAGCGTCTGGTGAGGGATTATGCTTACCAACTGCGGGAAGGAGTATCGAGAGAGCATGGTGTCTATCTTGCCCTGACACCGCCGGGGAGAGGAAAAGCCATTCGTACCTATCGTTTAAGTGAGGGCTATATGCCGGCAGACATTGACCGGCGCATTGCTTCAAAGACTGCCGACAGGGTTCCGGTGAAAAGGGAGACAGCAGAAAAGAGAAATACAAAACTTGACTGGGCAATGAGCAGAAATTATCAGTTTATCCTTTATAAAGAAATGTCGGAATATCAGAAGGCAATGGTACGGCAGGTGTTGGAGGCAAGGCGGTTGTATCAGCGAACCGGAACGCCGCTGTACATCCATGAGCGAAGTGTCAGTATCCTTCGGAAAATGAAAAATGAGACGAAACAATGCGGTGTGTATGTGAAACGAAGAGAGACAAGAAGAGTGCAGAAAGAACTCATCAAAACGATGCAGCAGAGGAGGAAGAAACAGTTATGACAACAGAACAGATGGCATTAGTAAAGAAACTGATCCAAAGGCATGAGATTGAAGCAACGGATGCCGAGTGGACATTGATTTTTATGGGAGTCGGATATGGATTGTCAGAACAGGAGATAGACAGTTATCTTGTGATGAATACTACTGACCTATTGACAAAGCATGAAAAGATGCTCTGTATTCTTTTGGGGATGGATTCAGAAATGCAAGGAGCAACCAATGAAATTCAAAATCCCGCAGAAAGAATACAGTTTATGCTAGAAAATCATTTCCAAAGAAAGAACCCGGAGAGTGGTTATGAAAGTGTGATGCAGTATGTGATTGAGGACAGTGACCTGTCAGCAGCACAGATCGAACAGCTTCGGAAAGCGGTAGAAGCAGGAATGCCAGCAGAGGATATTTTAGAAATGGCAAAGAAGCGAAAGGATGTGATGGAGATACGACGATGTATCGAATTTTATGAAATGATGCAGCAAAAAGGCAAACAGGAAAATGTAAAGAAAAGCAGGAGGGCGAGCAAATGAGTGAAGAATTACAATCGTTAGTGCAGATCATAGAATTATATGGAAGAGGTCTGGAAGGTTTAGGAAAAGCCATACGGTTCTCGGCAAAGGGAGCAGAGAAAGGAGTACAGATCGCACAGGTGAAAGCATTACAGCATCGAATGAAACTTCATTATGCCAGCGAGGGAACACACAACACTATGAAGTTATCCGACCTGGAGAAAATGACAGGCGGTCGTTACACCATCTTAAACATTCCTTTGGAGGATGAGAAAGAGCTGATCGCCTTTTATGACCGGTTAAAGAAGTTAAAAGTCTCTTTTTCTGAGTTGCCAGACTTAAATCTCGGAGACGGCTATACACAGATTGCCTACAATCCGGATGATGTAGAAAGTGTACGGCTGGTGATTGATTATTATAAAAAGAAGTTTCGGCAGGAAGCAAAAGAAATGGATCTGGATGAGTATTTTGGAACGGCAAGTCCGGGAGGACTGGAATATCTTGATGAACTTGCTGCCAAAGGATATGAGGGAAGGATGCATGAGGAGCAGTTGGAAGAGATTCAGGAAAGAATCAGGGATCAAGAATATCTTCCCATCAGCATCAATGTGGAATCACTTCTTCTGCGGGAAGAAAAGGATGCCTATCTGTTTCGCATTCCCCGTGGCAGACTGGGAGAAGATCTTTCGAGTGCCATACGGATCAAAAAATCAGACTGTATTCTTCTGGATGAGGGGCAGACGGTGATTACTTGTTTGAAACGGGAGGGAGAACTCTGGGGATATGCACTGGATCAAAGGAAAAACATCAATGAGAAAGAAAAAGTGAAACTGGATATTACAAAACTGGAAAAAGCATTTGCCCCGGTAGGCGGTGACCGCGTGAAAATGATCGGGAAACTAAAGCCGGAGTATGCAGCAATCTTTCCATCTTTTCATGAGGGACAGGAGGTTCCGGAAAAATCTTCTGTCCCTAATTTAGTTCCAGAGAAAACAGTGGAAAAAGTGCTGTCTCTTGAAAAGATGAAAGAGCGCTACCAAAGTCCGGAGTACATTCCGGTTCCCTTTGATATGGAGACGCAGATGGTGGCAGAATCTCCGAATCTGTATATTGCCAATCTGCCGAAAGAACAGCAGGAATCAAAGGATTTTGTGCGTTGTATCTGTCTGGACAAGGAGACAACCAGCTTATTGGATGACGGAAAGCGGTTACTGGCATATTTGAAACGATCAGATATGTCCGAGATCACAGAACTGGATCCGAATGGAAAAGAACTGAGAAAGTATGTAAAGAAAAATGAAGAGATTGCGACAGAATGCTTGAAACATCAGCGGGGCAAGTGGAATACAGACAGTCCATCTTTGGAAAAGAGGTTGCTGCAAAAATCTGTTGGCACTCCGAAGAACAAAAAATTGTAGAGGTGATTCTGGTGAAAAAACAAAAAGGGAAAAGTCGTGCAACCCATGTTGCTAGTGATATGAGAAAACGAAGACTGCAGAGTTTATTACGAGTGTGTGTGGCGTTGTTGCTGCCCACACTCTATTTATTTTACTGTTTAAGTGGATTGTATATCATAGATGTGGAAATGACGAAGCTGAAGGAACAGATTGTCTGGTGTTTGTTACATCCGCTGAAGATATATAACGATAAAAGTCTTAGTATGGTGTTTGTCGGCGGACTTTTATGGATGGTTTTAAGTTTCACAGCGTATAGCAGAAGTGATCATAACCGGATGCCGGGCAATGAATTTGGCTCTGCCAAGTGGGGCGAAGTGCGGGAGTTTAATGAAAAATATGCGGCAAAGACAGCAGACGAGGAAGGTGATCTGTCGCCGGAAAATAAAGTGCTGTCACAGAATGTACGGTTTCGGTATGATTCCGATACGCTCCGCAACAACAATGTGTTTGTCGTTGGTGGAAGCGGTGCCGGTAAGACGGCTTTTTTCCTGACACCAAACCTACTGTCTCTGCATGACTGCAATATTTATACCGATCCAAAGGGAAGTCTTGTGGAAGAACTGGGAGCATGGCTGTCAGAGCAGAGAGATACCAGAGTATATACATTGAACTTGTGTGAAATGGAAAAAAGTATGCACTTTAATCCATTTCTCTACATCCGCAGTAAAAGTGATGTGACTAAACTCGTGACGAATCTGATACAGAATACAAACTCCCCAAACATTAAAAATTCAAGTGCAGACCCATTTTGGGAGAAGGCGGAACGAATGTTTCTGGAGAGCCTTTTCCTCTATGTCTGGATGGAATGTCCCAAGGGAGTATATAACCAGAAAAGGGGGCGGGCGGAATTGTTGCAGAAAAACTGGAAAACGATTTTATATCTGTTAGATGAGGCTCAGTTTGTGGATGCGGACACACCGCCGAAACTGGATCTGCGTATGGAAGAACTGGCAAAAAAGAAGCCGGATCATCCGGCTGTAAAAGCCTATCAGCGATACCGGGGAGGTCCGGATGAAACGATCCGCTCTGTCATTATGACGGTAAATGCCCGCATGCAGCCTTTCGATAATGAAGAACTGTTGGAAATCTTTTCATCCAATGACATTCCGTTGGATGAGTTTGGAGTAGGAATTGATGGAGACAAGAAAACAAAAAGCAATCTGTTTATCATTATCCCGGATGACGATGACACCTTTAATTTCGTGCCGGGCATGGTTTACACGCTACTTTTTCAGGAGTTGTACCGTCAGGCGAGGTTCTTTGGCGGAAAGCTGCCGATGGATGTTGGTTTCTGGCTGGATGAAATGGCAAATATCAAGATGCCGAACAACTTTGATAAGATTCTTGCGACCTGCAGAAGCCGAGGTGTGTACTGTGTACCGATTTTACAGTCCCTGGCACAGTTAAAAACGCTGTTTGCGGATGGTGCATGGGAGGGAATTGTGGGGAACTGCGATACTTTTATCTATCTTGGCGGAAATGAGGCAAGTACCTACGAGTATGTGTCAAAGTTACTTGGTAAGTGGACGATTGATAAACGAACCAGTGGAGAAAGCAAAGGCTCCAGTGGCTCATACAGTCAGAATTATGATGTACTCGGCAGAGAGCTGATGTTAGAGTATGAGCTGCGTCTTTTACCGGATGATGAATGTATTATCTTTGTGCGTGGGGAAAATCCGATCCGTGATAAAAAGTGGTTTCCGTGGGAGCATGAACAATACTTAGAAGCAAGAAAGTGTGGTGCTTTTAATCCCAAAGAGCAGCAAGAAAAACAGGAAAAGCCGATGGAAGAATGTGAATTTCTCGGCGAAGAATCCTTAAATTATCTGAAGCTGCAGAAAGACAAAAATGAAAATATCCGCTTGTATGAACTGGATGCTTTTTCGTTTATGATGATGGATCTGGATGAGATGGAAAAAAAGATTCATTCTACTCCGAACGATAAAAAGGGAAAGGCAGGAGAGCCGACCATCACCGCCGGCATGATACAGTCAGCCCTTCATGCGGAGAAAGAACGGGAGGAAGCGGAACGGAAAGCATGGTTTGTAGAAAACTTTGATTCGCTGACACTTCTTGACATTTATGCTTCCGAGTGGATCGGTGAGATACGAAGAAATGTGATAAGAGATTTGCTGCAGGCAGAGGCTCCGGAAGAAGTAATAAAGTCAATCATCCGTCCGGAGATAGAGGAAGGACAGGTGCTGCAGAAAAAGGCGATGTGGAAGGAGATGGAAGGGAAGTAAAATGAAATGTCTGGTTATATGTAAAATGTTGTTGAGTATTACGAAGCATCATTTCTAGGAAATACGTAGATGCAGAGAAATATAGGATTTATGACGCAAAATACATGGACAAGAAACTATTATAATGTTATAATAAAATATCTATATGATGTTGTAGATTACTTTGACATAAAATGTGCCATAGAGTTAAGAATTTATGGTGGAAGGGTGGTAAGAGAATTTGGAGGAAAAACGATATGAAGAAGAATGATGCTGGTGCTGAGGAGGACTGCAAGTGTAAGGGAGAAAAGCTGAAATTTGATAAATCACTGTACTCAAGGATTTCCCTTATAAAGGCAGCATACAATTTTACAGATATTGCTTATTTGCATTTGGACTCTGATAATAAATATTATTATGTATCAATAGAACCCAAAAGAGAATGCCAGCCAGTAACGGAAAATGAGTTCATAAATGAAATGTTAACGCAAACAGTAAGGCATGAAGTTTATCAACAAACCAAATCGATCAGAGAATTGATGTTAGCAAGGTCGTTAGCAACAAGTGTAATCATGAGGGATGATATAGAGTTTGTTGAAGATGAAACTGCTGAACAAGAACTTGATGAAAACAGTATTTTGAAGGATTGGTATGCAAAAAATGACTAAGTTAAAACTCAGAAGTGATGTATATACAGAGGAAAGTATAAAAAAAGTTATTGCGGTATACAAAACTTTGGCGGATATAGTGATAGAAGGTCAAAAAGATGGCTACATAAGGATATGCTTCACTAACTGTATATATGATGAAAAGTTAACTATTAAAGAATTTGAAAATTATTTAATAGGGGTAGAAAATTTGTGATATGAAAATACTTTTTGGATTACTTTATGGAATACTTTTTGGATGGTTATTTTATTTAACAGCCAAAAGTGATTTAAATGAAGGCAAGGTATATAATAAACATATTGCAATGTTTTTGAGTGTAGGAACACTATTGGACATTGTATATTATAGCACAGTGGGGCGAAATATGTTTGCTGCCTTTGTTGCTAATCTTGTGGTTATTACTGTTATAGCATTGTGTTTGTTTTTCTCGCATTCATTTGCGGGGGGAGATGCAAAATTATTATTTGTGTTGGCGGTAATGTATCCGGCTGGTTTTTATTTGACTTATAATGGAAATAGTTTAACATTATATATAACTGTGATGTTTGCAATTATATATGGTTACTTGTTTTTAATAATATTCTCTATACGCAATCTGCTTGCTGGAAAGAGCAAGATAACGGGAGCATATATAATGAGATATATAGCAAAATTTATATATTCTTTTATTGCAGCTTTAGTGTATATAGGGATTTTAAATGTTTTGTTTTTAATTATTACGGCTAGAGGAATAGTTATTGACAATTGGATTTACCGAGTTGTCTCATTAGTTGTGGCATATATAGTTAATAGCAAAGGGAGATTTAAAAGGTGGTATTTATTAGGACCTGCAACGTTAACATTGGCACTAATGATGATACATTTTAGGATTGTTCCATTCTCCTTTGAATTAGGGAATTATATACTTATTATTTTGATATTGTTTTGTCAGATAACAGTAAAAACAAGTATATATGAAACTGTCCTGATTGCACAATTAGAAGCTGGGATGATATTATCTACTGCGTCATCAATGTTAATGCAAAATTCGAGAGTAAGGGGCTTACCTCAGATTTCATCAGAAGATTTAAGAAATCGTCTGACTATGGAAGAGGTGGAAAGTGTGAAACGTTGGGCAAAAAGTAGAAAAGTCAATCATGTGGTGGTTGTGAAAAAAATTCCATTTGCGTTTTTTTTGCTTATGGGGTTTGCAAGTTATTTTGTTGTTTGGAGAGTATTAAGATGAGGATAAAACTAATTAACTACAAACAAGGAAACAGAGTTGTATCTGTGGCAAAAAACGATGCTGTGAAAGCAGATTTATTGCAAAGTGGATTGGATTTTCTGCTCATTGCGAATAGCAAAGCTGTTTTATATCCAACTATGGAGGTGTTAGATATTGCTCAGAAAGAATATGCAAAATTATTGTCATGCAATGACTATGATGTTTGTACTCTTTGGAGTGATGGCACTTTGTATAGATGTTACGATGACAGTTCTCTGGATAATTTCTTTTTTGTGACAAGTCATTGTAACTCCAATTGTATTATGTGTCCATCTCCAGAATTCACTAGAAAAAAGGGTGAAAGTATGAGAGCAGAAGAATTGATTGAAATTGCGAGGCATATACCTGATGACACCAAGCATTTAACAATCACTGGTGGAGAACCATTTATGATAGGAAAGCAAATATTTGATTTTATAGGATTTTTGAGCCGAAAATTTTATAATACAGAATTTTTGATATTAACAAATGGCAGAATCTTTTCGATAACTACATATGTAGAGCTTTTGAAAAAAACGATTCCTGCAAATACCACACTGGGGATACCGCTGCATGGATCAACGGAAGCTGTTCATGATGCAATAACACAAACAAGAGGGAGTTTTTTGCAAACAACTGTAGGGTTGAGGAAACTGTTATGTGAAAAAATCAAGATTGAATTGCGTTTGGTTGTTAATAGATTGAATGCGGATGATTTTTATAACATGGCAAAACTTATAGTAAATGAATTTGCAGAAATTGATCATGTAAGTATCATGGCAATGGAAATGACAGGAAATGCTTTTGTAAATAAAGGCAGTGTATGGATTTCGTATAGGGAATCTTTTGAAAAAATAGAGCAGAGCATATTGCTTTTGATTAAAAATGGAATTGATGTACGATTGTTTAATTTTCCGCTTTGTACTGTGAAAGCGAAATATTGGACACTGTGCGAAAAGAGCATATCCTCTGACAAGATAAGATACAATAGCAAATGTAATGACTGTGTAGTGAGAGACGCATGTGGTGGGATTTTTGCGGGAACTTACAATATGGAGAAAGATGAATTGGTAACCCAGATATGAAATTGAATTTTTTTAACTTCAAAAAATTGAATGATAGATTTTTGCTGACGAATGATTTTGGAAAGTACATGTTTCTTGATGAACGGGACTTTAAGAAATTATTACAAAAGCAGATTGATGTGGAAAGTGAAATTGGTAGAACATTGATTGATAAGAAGATGATATATACTGATTCAGACTTGGATTTCACTTCCCAAAATCGTTATCTGTTGAGAGAATATAAACATTATATGAATCTTTCAACATCATTGCATATTTTTGTCGTGACAACGAGTTGTAATATGTCATGTGTATATTGTCAGGCTAATAATGGAGAAAAATGCTCTGATCTATATATGAATTATGAAATTGCTGAAAATGCTGTTGACATAGCGTTACAATCTCCGACAAAATATTTGACATTTGAATTTCAAGGTGGCGAGCCATTGTTAAATTTTGATGTTATCAAACATATTGTCGAGTACGCAGAATGTAAAAAAGGAAATCACATTATAGAATATAATATTGTATCTAATCTTACACTGATTACGGCTGAAATTATTAATTTTTTTGTTCAATATAAATTTGGTGTATCAACATCTTTGGATGGATCGAAAGTGTTGCATAATATAAATCGTCCATTTAAAGGCGGTGGAGAAACTTATGATAAGGTATCAAAATCAATTGCAAAATTGAGAGATAATAATATTCATGTTGGTGCAATTGAAACAACATCCGTGTATTCCTTTGACTATTCAAAGGAAATTATTGATACATATAAAAATATGGGGTTTGGTAGTATATTTATACGACCGCTTACACCATTGGGAAAAGCTACGAGAGGATGGGACAAAATTGGATATGATCCGGAGAAGTTTGTAGAGTTTTATAAAAAGACTTTTAAATATTTACTGCAAATTAATAAAGGTGGATATTACTTGAAAGAGATTCATGCTTCTTTATTGCTGAACAAAATTTTTGGTGGATCCGTAAATTATATGGATTTAAGATCGCCTTGTGGAGCGGGAGTTGGTCAATTAGCATATTATTCTGACGGGAATATTTTTACTTGTGATGAGGGACGAATGTTGTATGAAATGGGAGATGATACATTTTGCTTGGGAAATGTATTTAATTGTTCATATAATGATTTGGTAAGCAGTGGAATATGTAAAACAGTATGTGCATCAAGTATTTTGGAAAGTATTCCATCATGTACAGATTGTGTATATCAACCATATTGTGGCACATGTCCTGTTGTAAATTATGCTTTGGAAAAAGATGTTATTGAAAAATATCCAAGAGGGTATCGTTGCAGAATTTATTCTGGAATATTAGATTGTATATTCGATATTTTGAAGGAAGAAGATGCAGACGATATAAACATATTAAAGAGTTGGATATAGTAAGAAAGGAGAACAAATGGAAAACATGAAAGAAGAAGTGCAAACTCCAGAAAGTGAATATATAACAGCGATTGCAAATGATAAGAGAAGATATTTAATTATTATTATAAGCCTTTTATCAGTAGAATTAGTTTTGGCATGTGCTTTTTTAAAACTAGTTGTAAACTATGATATACAAAATAGAATCATTAGGCAGGTGGAATATAATATACATGGGAGTATTGAAACAACTGCTGGAGAATATACAGGTGAAACTGATTTTGGATATTTGTTTGGTAAGGGTGTTTTTAAATTTAACTCAAAAGCGGATTATACGGGATATTGGAAAAACAATCAAATGGAGGGGACCGGTAGACTACAAACACCATCTGATGGAACGTATACGGGAGAATTCCATAACTCTAAAAAAGATGGAAATGGTACGATGGAATGGAGTGATGGCGCTGTATATGAAGGAAATTGGAAAAATGACCAGATGAGTGGACAAGGAAAATATATTGCGCCACAAAATGTTACTTATACAGGAACTTTTAAAGATAATCAGTTTTGGCAGGGGGAATGTGATTTTTCCAATGAAACAGGTGAGTACTTAATCCAATATGAAAAAGGTGAGATAGCAAACTCATCGATTCTGTTTAAGGATGGAACAAAATATTCGGGAAAATGCAGTAGTAGTGGTATTGATGGTAATGGTTGTATGGAATATTCAACTGGTGATCAATACACTGGTGATTTTAAAAATGGAAAAAGAACAGGTAATGGGGTATATATATGGGAATCTGGTGATAAATATGACGGTACATGGGAAAATGATCAAATGTCCGGTCAGGGAACATATAGGTATAAAAAGGGAATTAAAGTAAGTGGAGAATTTAAAAAGAATAAATTTATTGAGGGAAATTATAATTTAACAAATAAGTTTGGAACATATGTATTTACCATAAAAAATGGTAGGGCAACGTCTGTTAAAATGACATTAAAAGACGGGACAACCTATGAAGGAGATGTTAAGAATGGAAAGTTAAATGGAGATGCACATATTAAGTATAAAAATGGTGATACATATGAAGGAAGTGTCAAAAATGGGAGAAAATCGGGGAGAGGAACGTATAAATGGAAGAATGGTGCGGATTATGATGGTAAATGGGAAAATGATCAAATGAATGGTCAAGGAACATATACATATCCATCAAAATCAAAAGGCTTAAGTTTGGAAGGTAAATTTAAAAATGGAAAGCCTTATGGCACTTGCATATACACAACTAATTCGTATGATGTTTATAAAACTAAATGGCAAAACGGACGATGTATTAAAGTTAGCAAGTAAATTGTTGTGCATATGGTTAGGATTAATCAATGAAAAATAAACAAAGAAAAGAGGATTGAAATGAATAATATATTTCCTGAGTTTAGGAAGAGTATAGAAAATTTAATTGAAGATGAGGAAGGAAATATTCCAGGAAAGAAACTGTTGATGCTGGGAACAATGATGATTGTTTTGGGAAATTTGTTATCTATTGATGCATTTGCTGCCCATAGATCTCATAGTTCTCATACTTCACACAGCTCGCACTCATCGGGTAGTCATGGAAGTAGTTCACATGGAAGTCATGAAAGTCATGTAAGCCATCAGAGTCATACTTCAGGAACTTCACATTCAAGTCATGGATCTGGATCTACGCATGGTAGCCATGGATCTGGATCTACACATGGAAGTCATGCTAGCGGACCAAGTGCTGCACAGATTCCAACAGTCAAAGCGCCAGTTACATCTTCGGAGGGAACATTTAAATTGCCCAATATTAATGAACAAATACAAATACCTAAAGGAACACCTACAACTCAGCTTGTACCAACATTAGCTGTGCCGGCTTCAAGTGTTGGTACACAAATGGAGTTAGGTGAGATACATAAACCAGTGGCAACAGAAGAAATAGATTAGGGGAAAAACTATGAATAAAATTGAATTAAACGAAAATGGTTGGAATGAGGATACTATTACAAAAGCACAAGCAGTAGCCAATATTGTTGATCTAGGGCTAAATGATGGAAATTATTCAAAAATAAATAATCAACTGATGGAGTTACAGGATGTGGAAAATATTCGGGAAAAATATGTATTTGAACATCCTCAATTTGCTGTGTTGCGAATACAAATTGGCATATGTGTTGCAATGTCGATTATTTATGCAATTTTTTTGATAATAGCGGTTACCGTATGCGTTATGTCGGATGAATTTAAGCTGTATGCAGGACTTGGAAGCATAGCAATAATGCTTGTTTTGTTAATTAATATACTTTGGTATAGACAAGTGCATTTAAAAATCAGATTTTATTTGAGATATGAAATGTATTATAAGGTTCTACGTTTTAAAAATATTGCGTTAATAACAGATTTGGCAGCATTTTCAAAACAAACAGAAAAAAAAGTCATAAATGATATGCAAAGAGCAATACAGAGAAAACTAATTCCTCAGGGACATTTTGCTATGGATAAGGAAGTGCTTATTGTGTCAAATCAGGCATTCGAAAAGTATCAAGCTAAGAAAAATACGTATGATAGATATTTTAAACAAATGCTTGATGAACGCAGAAGAATGTTGGAAAGAACAGATGAAATGGCAAAGGTTATGAAAAAAGGAGAATACTATATTGAGAAGATTCGAGAAAGTAAAAATATAATCAAGGATAAAAGCATTTCTCGGGTTTTGGATAAAATGGAGGGTCTAGTTCAAACGATTTTTTATGAATTGGATGTTTATCCGCAACAACTTGAAAAATTGGGATTATTTTTAAATTACTATCTTCCAACAACCGAGAAATTATTGGAAGCATATATTGATGTGGATGCCAAACAAATTAAAGGAAAAAGTTTAGTGAAAACTAAAAAGGAAATTGAGCGTGCTTTAGGATCAATTAATGAAAATTTTGAAAGAACTTTGGATAAATTTTACCAAGAAAAGGAAATTGATATTGCGGCAGAAATTTCAGCCTTAGAGACTATGATGAAACAAGAACAGTAGAAATGTAAAGGAGAATTCAATGGATGATATGACATTAGTTATAGGTGATCACGATTCGATCACCTTGTTTGGTGCGGAGGCACAGGCAGAGTTGAAAAATGTAACTAAAAACATATCTAGAATACTGCTAAATGATAATTGCAAGATAAATGCAAACTTAGCTGATATAATTAACGGAATAGAAAAAAATGTTGAAGGAAAACATACATTTTTGTTGGGAAAAATCCCATTTGTTATCCAATATCAGAAAAAAGAGATTGTTAATAGGTATATGAGATTTTTTAGATATATTGATGAGGTTGCATTGCAATTGCAATTACAACAAGCTCAATTGTTGAAAAATACAAAAATAATAGAACAAGAGGATTTAATATTAGAAAAATGCATTGATAATTTGGATAAAGATATAGTATATGCAGAAAATATTCTGATTGAGGCTCAAAGTGCTGGAGGTGACTGCCTTGGCGATTGGTCGTTGAGATTAGAAAGAAAAGTACAAGATTTAAAGACAACAAAAATTGTTTCCAGTCAAAGTCGGAAACAAATACAATTAATGTGTATGAATAATAGAAATTTGATTGATAAAATTATTTCGCTCCTTTCTAATGCGTTGCCACTTTGGCAAACTCAGATTTCTATAGCTTTAGGAGTTGAGGAAGTTGGTAGGTCAATAAATATGCAGAAAAAAATAGGAGACATATTGGAGAATAATAAAAGTGATTTAGAAAATAGAGAATTTATTAAGCGATTTTCATGTAGCGACAAAATAAATTTTGAAATGCTTAATGAATTGGATAGTAAATTGAATCGCTCATTAAAAGAGTTAGCTGCGCTTGAAGATAAAGAACGTACGTTCCGAGTTGAGTTAACAAACACTTTAAGTTAAAATAAAAAATACTAAAAGAATAGGAGATGGAAAGATGGAAGAGAAAACTAGAGATTCGCTTGAACTGACTATGGACGGACAGAAAGGTACAAAGTCTGTTCCTGTTATGCAATCTATTTTATCTACATCAGTATATCAGGATAAAAATTATGCAGCAGGTGCTGTTGATGAAAACATGTTAACAGATGAGGAAAGAGATAAGGTAGAAGAATTTGTTAGAGAAATTAATATCGAGGATGTTGAGCAGATTGTGAGATATGGGGAAGCTGCTCAACATAATATATCGGAATTTTCAACATCCATTCTCAGTAAGGTAAAAAATTATGATTTGGGTGAAATTGGAGATTCATTAAAAGAATTAACGATAGCTCTTGATGCTACGGTTGAACCACAAAAGAAGGGTGTTCGTGGTCTTTTTCAAAAAGCCAAAAGGGGAATTGATTCAATACGTGCTAATTATGCAAAAGCAGAAACAAATGTTAATAGAATAGAAAAAGACTTGAGGAGTCATCAAAGTATTTTGATGAAGGATATTGATGTATATCAACAGATGTATGAACTAAATATTCAGTATTATAAAGAGTTGACAATGTATATTATTGCGGGGAAAAAGGCACTAGAATTGGCAAAGACAGGAAAATTGCAAGAACTAAAGACTAAAGCAGATGAAACTGGAATGCAAGAAGATGTTCAGAAATATCGGGACTTTGAAGATATGTGTCACAGATTCGAGAAGAAGCTAAGCGATTTGGAGATAACTCGTGTGATTTCTATTCAAGTTGCTCCGCAAGTGAGAATGCTACAGAACAATGATAGAGAGATGTTAGATAAATTACAATCCTCACTTGCGAATACAATTCCGTTGTGGAGAAATCAACTGGTTTTATCTTTAGGGATTGAACACACTAGACGGGCATTGGAGGCACAAACTACACTTGCGGATAAAACAAATGAATTGTTACGGAAAAATTCTGAGACACTTAAGATGGCAACCGTGGAAACTGCAAAACAAGCAGAAAGACCAATTGTTGAAATAGAAACACTTCGACAATGCAATAGGGATTTAATAGCTACCATAAATGATGTTATCAAGATACATGAACAGGGGGCAGCTAAAAGAGAAAAGGCACAAGAGGAATTAGTTAAGATAGAGGAAGAATTAAAGCAAAGTATGTTAGATGCAAGTAAACACAGATGATTATACAAGGAGCATTAATGATGGAGACGGAAGTATGAAACGTAAAATTAAAATATCATATAATGCGCCCGTTGTGCTAAGCTTTGTTTTGATGTGTCTAGTTGTGACTTTGCTTGGCATAGTGACTAAGGGATGGATAACGGAGAAATTATTTATGACATACCATTCGTCATTATTACATCCGTTGACCTATTTGCGCTTTTTTACGCATGTTTTAGGACATGATGGCTGGAGTCATTTTTTGGGAAATGCATCGTATCTTTTGCTTTTAGGGCCTATGCTAGAGGAAAAATATGGTTCTAAAAGCATCTTTCAGGTGGTTATTGTAACAGCTTTTGTGACGGGAGTAATAAATTATATTTTTTTTGGAAATATTGCTTTATGTGGCGCAAGCGGCATTGTGTTTGCTTTTATTGTTTTGGCATCATTTACAAATTTCTCGGAAGGAGAAATTCCATTAAGCTTCATTTTGGTGGTTGGAATATTTATTGGTCAGCAGATTTATGAAGGAATGATGGTGCAGGACAGTATATCGAACATGGCACACATAGTTGGTGGAATGATAGGCGCATTATTGGGCTACAGGTTTAACAAAAAAACTCGATTTTTCTAAAAATATGAAATAACATTTTAAACGAAATTTGGAGTGAAAAGAATGAGTGGAAAAAAATTTTTTATCAAAAAAAGTATTTATCTCGTATGCATCTTAGCTTGTTTATGTTTGGGGGCTTGTGATGCCGAAAAGACCAACAACAGAGATAGTGGCTTTAGTGTTGAGCAAGATGACGCAAATTCTCGGCAAGAAATATATGATTGTGAAAATATTGTATCTGGTCAAGATCTAGATAAGGTGCCGGAATATTCTGGCAATGCTTATGTTACAATTAATAATAATATTCCTTTCTTTGACAGTAGAGAAAAGAAAAATTTAGAAGCATTTGAAAAATATAGTAATTTGGATCAGTTGAATAGGTGCGGGGTGGCATATGCAAATATTTGTAAGGAAATACAGCCTACTGAAGAAAGAGGTCCTATTGGAAGCGTGAAACCCAGTGGATGGCATACGGTAAAGTATAATGATATTATTGATGGTAATTATTTGTATAACAGATGTCATCTGATTGGCTATCAATTAGCGGGTGAAAATGCAAATGAAAAAAATTTAATTACCGGAACAAGGTATTTAAATATTGTTGGAATGTTACCTTTTGAAAATGAAGTAGATGATTATGTGGATGCGACAAGTAATCATGTGTTATATCGTGTTACACCATATTATAAAGGTGACAATTTAGTTGCAAGCGGTGTATTGATGGAGGCGTGGTCTGTAGAGGATGCCGGAAGTGGAATTTGTTTTAATGTATATTGTTATAATGTGCAGCCGGGAATTGAGATCGACTATTCAAATGGTGATTCTGAAAGGAATGGAGATATCATTGCAAACAAAAATGACGAAAAGGCAAATGATATAGAAAAAGGGGGGGATTATGAAAAGGATATTGAAAGAAATACTGATACTAAAGAGAAATATGTGTGGGTATCAGCGACGGGGACGAAATATCATAGTAGGAATGATTGTGGAAGAATGAACCCGAATACTGCAGAAAAGATTTCTGAGGTAGAAGCAGAAAAAAGAGGCTTCGCTAAATGTAGTAGATGTTGGGAAAAAAATTAAAGCATTGCTGGAATTGTGAATTGTTTAATATGAGAAAACCCGTCTTGTCAAAAAATGGAGTCTGATTGATAGGTGCGTTTAAAACATGAAACACTACTTTGATGGGGCGTTCAAATTGTGATATGTTTACTTCAGACTGCAAGTTTACTTAATTTGATCACATTCTCCGTCATGTATTTAGGATGAGATCTGTCCTTGCATAGAAAGATATAATGTGTATATATGCCGTAACATTTCTGTGAGTGGCACAAGTGTGAATTATGTAAATGCTACTAATCCTATAAAATTAAATCATACTTTTATAGGAGATGTTTCGCATGCAAAGTACGAATGAGTATGTTACTGAATTTGGCCATCTTCATTTACGAATTGAAGAAATTTTGAAAGAGAAGTGGATTAGCAAGACAAAAGTCTGCAAGGAGTTAGATATCCCTCGTACAAATTTCAACCGATACTGCCAAGACAAACAGAGTAGATGGGATTTGAAATTCCTATGTAAATTGTGTCTGTATCTACAAGTGGATCTAGGAGAATTGACAGAGTACATACCGCCGAATCCGGCAAAGTAAATGAATATGAGTAACAGGTAAAGAATCAAGAGGAACGTGTTAGGAACATGATTCCTCTTTTCTTTTGCAATAATGGATTTAGTATTTTTGCTAAATGCGGGAAGGGAGAAAAAACACATGGGAAAAACAACTAGCAAGAAGATGATTCCGTTATTGATACTCAGAATCTTATGGAAACACGCAGATAAGGAGCACATGGTTACTATGGATTTTATCTGCAATCGATTGGAAGAGGATTTTGAAGCAGAAAGAAGAATGACAAGATTGGGATTACAAAAACTGGTTTCATCGAATATTCGCCAGCTGAACTTGTTTTTTCAAGAAACACAATGGAAACCGGATGGACAAAAGGAATTGCAAATATGTGAAAGAACGGTTGCAAACCCAAATCAATCGGGCGGTTACATAAAAACCTATTATCTGAATGGCCGATTGTTTACCGATACAGAAATCCGCATGCTACATGATAGCATTTTATTTTCTCCGGGGATAGATAATAATTGCGCCAAAAGGCTGCTTGAAAAGTTGAAACGATGTGCCAGCAAATATTTTGGCAGCTGGTTTGAATTTGTGAAGTACCGTGAAATGATAAAGAGAACAAAAAATGCGTCTATCTATAATTACTTAGTTGAAATCGGGAAAGCGATTAAAAGATCAAGAACAGTATCATTCCGGTATCGAAAAAATGGGAGACTGACAGATAAAGTGTTTAAAGTATCCCCGTATTTTTTGATCATTAGCGGAGGCTGGTATTACTTGATCTGCAATACAGATGGAAGGGATGCGCTGTCGCATTATCGAATCGACCGGATGGAGCAGGTGGAAATGAACTTTGAGCGTGGGCGAGATTTTTATTCTGTAGAAAGTGTTGACGAATTTTTTGAAATCTCAAAGTATTTGGAAGAGCATCCACGTATGTCATATGAAGAACCAGTCAGTGCTACACTTTTGGTTGATGAAACACTGGTGGAAGCGGTGGAACTGGAATTTCGGATCACAGCAAAAATGAAAGCGCAGGACAATGTTTTTCGGATGAGGATTGTTTCAACGAAAACCGCTATCTGTAACTGGATTATAAATCTTACAGAATATATAAGAATTGAGACGACATCCGATCCTTCCATTATTGAACTTTTGTGTTATCGGGCGAGATGCATTATAGAACTATATCAAAAAGCACAAAAATAACAGGATTAGTCGAAAATTCCAAAAAAGTGGAAATTTCAAAGTGTATTATGTGATTGGTTGTAAAAAGAATATCACGGATTACCGTGGTACTTACCACGGAACAAATAGTCTACCATACAATAAAAGGGCAGTGTATACTTTACTTGTGGTCACAGGAAGGATGTGGATGCTTGAAAGATGTATAAAAGCATAGTCCGAGAAAAACTAATTCAATATTTAGAAGCAACAAAAATGTCAAAGTACAGATTTTCGCAAAAGAGCGGAATGTCGCAAAGTACGTTGTATGACATACTCAGAAAAGAAGATTATGATATTCGGGAAAGTAATATTGTTAAGGTAAGTCATGGAATGAGCATTGAACCTTTTGAATTGTTTCAAACGAATGAACAGATTCTGGTACTGCAGAAAATACAGGAGATTGAACTGATTCAAGAATCAAGATTGCTTCCGGTGGAATATCAGGAGATATTGTTTGAGTTTTTGCAGAGTTTAAGAACGATTGCAGAAAAGAAGATTTAAAAAGTATGTTTCACTTAGTACATAAAATATTGTATATGAAGAAATTTGATTGACAAAATCGAAATTTCTTCATAATATAATAGATAGAAAGCACTGGACATCCACACAAAGGATGTAAAGATTTGTGGCTATGTTATAATTTCGGTTATAACAAACTGCGTGGCACAGTATCCTGGAGGAAAATGCCATATCCAATATGAGGATTAGGTCATATGCGATTGGCTTGAGGGTAACAGCTTAAGCAAACTGCCAGTGGTGATTCTAAGGGAAGCGAGAGCTTCCCTTTTTTTGTGGCGTAGTGAAGGAAAGAAAGAGAGAATAAAGATGGGAAAATCAAAATTGCTAAAGAAAATACATAGTGCAGCGATTAATTATCAAAAACATTTAGCAGGAAGAACTTTTCTTTATGTATATGAGGACAGATATGTTGAAATCGTCTTTAAGAGTTCTTCATTCTTACATTTAACCGGAGTGAAGACTAATTTAAAAGCAAAAGGTTTTTTCCTTCATGCAAAGAAGAAAAAAGGGTTAAGACCAAGTGAAGTGATGTTTGATAAGATGCATCCGTATGATCTGGCGGAAAGGAAAATCAATCATTTGGAGAATTTGTATAAGGTTACATGCACCAATGTAATGATTGCGACAGAAATAGTTACGATAACGGCTATATATAAAATAGGAGTAACTAATTTTCAATTTGTTCTTTTATGCGGACCGAATCGGGACAAGACAGGAACTTTGATTGATGATTGTTTGGTTCCCTATTCGTTCCGAGTAGAGGATATCAGTACTAGCAGATTTGAAGAACTATATGAGGTAAAATACATTTTTTCAAAGCAGACGAACGAAAAAAGTTATTCTACAGTAACATATAAATCAGAAGATTCAATATCGGATCTGCCAGACAACATTAGAGAAAAAGTAAAAAATATTTAGAAAAATGTCAAGGTGGCTTACAGGCTGCCTTGTTCGTGTTTTCGGAAGTTTTCATGTTTTCTTGCGATAAACCGTGGTAAATGCTGCGGAATAAATAGTCTAGTCAAAAAAAAAGTCCCTTTTTATACTAAGAGCGTGTCTACAATAAGGACACATTAACTGAATACGATGATTTCGTCGGACGTCCAAAGCAGCTACGCATTGCGCCGAAACGCAGATACGCCATGACCGGTTTATACCGTGAGCGAGAACATCCATGCAAAATAGGAACTGTGGTGGTTCCGGGTTGCGACTGCTTTATGATAATGATACTCCCCGTATGGGTCCAATGATAGAGGGTGCAAGTCCCGAGTGCACTGCTAACCACAGTGACCGATGATTTCAACTGGAGCAATAAGCAACCCTGTCAATGAGAGCGTATCCGAAGTGGTATGCTGTTATTGGCAGAGATGCCAAGTGAAATTCTTTGGAAGAACTTAATTATCTTCCATTTGTTGGGGTGCACCTGAAGAGGTAGTTCTTTGGGTGCATTATTACAAAGCAAAATAGTTTCTCAGAGAAAGGATGAATCACATAGTGGAAAAGAAATCAGAAAAAAAGTTTGTACGGTATAAAGAAGGTGCCGAAATGTACAGTATTAGTCAGAGCCTTTTTGAACGGCTTGCAAAAGCTTCTGGAGCCTGTTACAAGATTGGAAGAGCAGTTATTGTGGATTGTCAGGAGTTTGAAAGGTATCTGGAAAGTTATAAAATGCCACCTGAATGTTGAAAAATGCTGAAAAGAGAAAATGTTAAACAAAAATACTTGAAAAAATGTTCAACATGAATTATAATAGAATCAGAAGATGTGAAGGAGGTACGAAACTTGGCAAATCCAGGTAGACACAAGGTTGATAATCCCAGAAAGAAAATTGTTGGGATACGATTAACAGGTGAAGAACACCAAATGCTTAAGGAACGTGCTGCTGAGCATAATCTATCTATAACACAGGCAATGACCGAAGCTATAAAACTATTATATCAAAGCTGGGGTTATTGAATGTATTCTCTTTTTAGCAGGAAACTGTTTGGAGGAGAAAAATGAGCAAGACAAGAAGAGATTCGCTGGGAAGAACTTTGCGAAAAGGTGAAAGCATACGAAAATATGATAAAATGTATGTGTACACTTACTCAGATCCATTTGGTAAACGGCGTAGTTTGTATGCAAAGGACTTACTGGTTCTTCGAGAAAAGGAAGAACAACTTCGCCGAGATCAGTTAGATGGGCTGGATGTATATACAAAAGGGAAGGCTACGATAAACTTTGTGTTTGATCGATATATCAATACAAAGACAGAGTTACGTAATAGCACTTACTCTAATTATATGTATACCTATGATCGATATATTCGAGGTGGATTTGGGAAAAAGAAAATTGCAGATATTAAATTTTCCGATGTATTGAATTTCTATATTCATCTATTGGAAGTGTATAATTTGTCAATATCTACTATAGAAAGTGTACACACTGTGTTACATCCAACTTTCAACTTAGCTGTTAGGGATGATATAATTCGGAAAAATCCATCCGATGGTGTGATGGCAGAGTTGAAGAAAAAGAAGTTTGGAAGAACTTCCGGGGTAAGGCATGCTCTTACATTGGAACAACAAAGAGCCTTTCTGGGATTCTTGAGTAATGAAAAATATGTGCGGTGGAAGCCACTTTTTGTTGCATTGTTTGGCACGGGATGTCGGATTGGTGAGATGATTGGACTTCGATGGGAAGATATTGATATGGAGAAGCATATAATATCTATAAACCATTGTGTGACATATTATCCAAGGAGAGATGATACATATCGTTGTGAATTTGACGTATCCTTGCCTAAAACAGAATCTGGGATAAGAACAATTCCTATGCTGGATGAAGTCCAGAAAGCATTTTTGGAAGAAAAAGCGATGCAACAGAAATTAGGAATCTGTTGTACACAGGAAGTAAAAGGAATGGATGGCTTTATATTTTGCAATCGGTTTGGCAATTTACACAATCCGGCAGCAATAAATCGTGCAATCAAGAGGATTCGAGAAGATTATAATGCGGAAGAGCTGGTTAAGGCGAAAAAGCAAAAAAGAGAGCCGATTCTAATTCCAAGATTTTCGTGTCATGTAACAAGGCATACCTTTTGCTCGAGATTATGTGAAAGTGACATGAATGTCAAAGTGATTCAGTCCATTATGGGACACAAAGATTTTTCAACAACGATGAATATTTATGCTGAAGTTACAGAGAGCAAAAAGATAGAATCGTTGGCGAAATTTGCAGATGATTTAAGATTGTTCTAGAAAAGGGTTGAACTTTTCTGGGTGCTACAAAACTTGACTCAGTGCTACAAATGTGCTATATTTATGTAGTTGATAATACTTATTGAGACGTTTTTAGGAAGAGCAGTCATATTATGAAATATGGTTGATACGTTTCCTAAGGCGTTGGTACGTTATATGTGATCCTGTTCCCGACATTGAAGAGTTTGGATAAGTAATTCCTTGATTTTACAAGGGTTGTAGGGCGTTAGAACTTATGCCATACGCCAATCGTACGCCAAACGATGTAAAAAACGAGCTAAATTGATGCTTGTGGAAGCGGTAATAGGATATAATGACCTCATGGTAACCTTCTTATTTGTGAGGGTTATTGTGAGGTTTTTTAGTTGCATGAGAAAGGAGGAGCCACATATGTCATTAAAAGAACAAATTGAATTAAGTAAAAATGACACCATATACTCCTCCAGAAAATAATGACGAGGATTATGATTAGGATATTTTTTGAAAATTAAAAGTATTGAAAATGGTAAAGTGAAGGGATATGTAGATGCAAGTAATGTTTCAAGAGAATTAGGTGCTGATTTCACTACAAGTAAAATTAAGAAAAATAAAGCGAGCTTTAAGTTTACAGATAATTGGAGTAATAAGGGGAATGGTACTATTTTATTTAATAAAAATGGTACAATAAAGATGACAGTTAAAACAACAAAAATTGGTAGTTTTAGCAGAGCTGAATTCAATTTCAAAAATGTTACATTTTCAAAAAAGAAACCAAAAAAGAATACTGGAACAACAAAATTGAGCAATGGTAGGTATTTTACTTACCATATTGGGGATTCTGATAGTTGGGAATATGATATGGCATATTGTAAACGAGCAAGAATAAAAGATGGAAAGCTTACGATATGGGGAAGTCTTGATAAATATTCTTCTAATAATAAAGTAGTTTCGACAAAAAAATATGCAAAAAGAGTGTTATCAATGTCAAAAAACTGTAAGGTATGTGGGACTGGAGATGATAATGGTAAAACTATAGAAGAAAAAATGCCAAAATCTGAGTTTAAATAAACGGTTTTCAGATGTCTGTTTTCTGTTAAAGGTCGCTAGGAAAAGTCTATTTCCGTGAGGTACGCAGTTTTTTTTTGCGAAGACGGTCTTCGTTATCATGACGACTGTCTTTGTAATAGGAGGAAGTCGGCATCCCGGAGCGATGGAGTCCGTCTTCATCACCGTGAGACGGTCGCCATGGAAACGGGATACCGGAATCTTTGAAAATACCCTTGGATTTTTTTGTATTCCCTTACTCCTCTTCTTGTTTTCCAGTATATTCGATTCTCCGGGAGTTTAGCTTTGACGGAATGTTGGGAATTCCGGTAAAAAGATTGACAAACAGTCGTTTTTTTCATCTTTTAAGCAGACCGTTTGCATGTATGTCACGAAAAACGCCGTTTCGGTGTGTAAAAGTCAATCTATTACTATTATGTTTGAGGTAACAATTTTGTATATTTGCAATCGTCATGAAACATTTGTCTAATTGAGCAGTATGGAACCCTAAACTTAAATAATATAAATGAATGTGTAGTAGATGATCTTAAAAGCAGATTATCTCCTGAACCAGAGCTTCTCCGAGGTTGTAAGTTTGACAGGTATGATGCGCTAATGGGTTTGGTAAAGTAAAAAGTAATATATTATGTTATGGATTTTCGTCTAAAAGTATTTCACAGTGTAGCCACGAATTTGAGTTTCACGAAGGCTTCAAAAGAGTTGTTTATCAGTCAACCGGCCATCAGCAAGCATATCCATGAATTAGAGGTACAATATAAAACGCCGCTGTTTGACCGTGTGGGAAGTCGTATCGGACTGACGCATGCAGGCGAATTGTTGCTGTCGCATACAAAACAGCTGTTGGCTGCATACCGGCAGATGGATTTTGAGATGAACCTGTTGACAGATAATTTTGCAGGGGAACTGCGGTTGGGGGCAAGTACGACGATATCCCAATATGTACTGCCGCCTGTTCTCGCCTCTTTTATTAAGAAGTTTCCGGAGATAAAAGTCTCTTTGCTGAACGGGAACAGCCGTGATGTTGAACAGGCGTTGCGGGAAGGAAAGATTACTCTCGGCTTGGTCGAAGGGACGGTACATCAGAGTACGCTTCACTATACGCCTTTTATGAAAGACGAACTGGTCGTCGTGGCACATACGGGCTGCTCACTGGCTGCTTATGACGAGATTTCGCTCGAACAGCTTCGTACACTGCCTCTTGTCTTGCGTGAAAATGGTTCGGGTACGCTTGATGTGGTGGAAGCTGCCCTGGCGGAACATCAGATAAAGCTTTCGCAACTGAATGTATTGTTGCAAATGGGGAGTACGGAAAGTATAAAACTGTTTTTGGAAAACTCTGAGGCGTTGGGGATTGTTTCTATTCGTGCTGTAACCCGCGAATTAATGTCCGGTAGACTGAAGGTGATTGAAGTGGAAGGATTCTGTGCCGAACGGATGTTTACTTTTGCCGAGCCGCAAGGACAGAATGGGGGAGTGGAAGAAAGTTTTATCCGATATGCCTGCCAAAATTGGCGATAACCAGATGTTATACCCTATAAAAACATATTAGGAAAAGGTAGTGGAAAAAAGCCTTACTTTTGTTGCGGTTTTAAAAAGTAATGGATTTTAAACTTGATTGAATATGTTTAGCGAAAAAAGGAGTAATGTACTTCATGGCATTCTGTTGATCGCCCTTTTCTCTTGTTCTGCTTTTTATATTGCGGAGTTTCCCTTTGTCAAAAATCTATCTTTTAGCCCTCTGATCGTCGGTATTCTGTTGGGTATGGTATATGCGAACAGTTTGCGCAACCATCTGCCTGCGACATGGGTACCCGGTATTTTGTTTTGTACGAAGCAGGTACTGCGTGCCGGTATCGTGTTGTATGGTTTCAGGCTGACATTTCAAAGCGTGGTCGAGATCGGGCTTCCGGCCATACTGATCGATGTGATTATAGTGGCGGCTACCATCTTTATAGGCCTGTTTGTCGGGCGTTTACTGAAGATGGATAGAGATCTCGCTTTGCTGACATCCACCGGTAGCGCGATCTGTGGAGCTGCTGCCGTACTGGGGGTTGAGCCGGTCGTGAAAAGCGAGCCGCATAAAACAGCGGTGGCTGTTTCGACGGTCGTTATTTTCGGAACCTTGTCAATGTTTATCTATCCGGCCATATATCGTGCAGGTATGTTGGATCTGACGCCTGAACAAATGGGGCTTTATACCGGATTGACTTTGCACGAGGTGGCACATGTCGTAGGTGCAGGTAATGCTATGGGAAAAGAAATTTCGGATACGGCTATTATCGTGAAAATGATTCGCGTTATGATGCTGGCTCCCGTCTTGGTGATGATGAGTTTTGCTTTGGCGCGTACTGCCGTGAAAGCCGTATCTGATAGCGTAAAGGAAACAGCAGCCGTTACAGTAAAACGGGGTAAGATCACAATCCCGTGGTTTGCTTTCGGTTTTCTGGTTGTGATTGGTTTTAATTCTTTTGATCTGTTGCCTCATACAGTTGTGGACGGGATCAATAATATAGATACATTTATGTTGACGATGGCCATGACGGCATTGGGTACGGAAACCAGTATCGAGAAGTTTAAGAAAGCCGGAGCGAAACCTTTCATCTTGGCGGCAGTATTGTATATCTGGTTGTTAGGTGGCGGCTATTTGTTGGCGAAGTATTTGGTTTAACATAAATTGCTTGATGCTGTGGTGAGGGAGTGTCTTAATAAATTATTACCTTTGTGCCCAAAACAAGAAAGATAGAGAAAAGTGGCTTCAAAGGTAACAAAAGGTATTGTAATTTCATTCTGGCTGCTGTTTGCCATAGCGGTAGGTGCTGTAGTTTTATTGTTTTCAGCAATAGCCAAAGGCTCGATAGGCTATATGCCACCGGTCGAACAGCTTGAAAACCCGATTGATAAATATGCTTCACAGGTCGTGTCTGCTGATGGGAAAACACTCGGTATCTATGCGCATAGCCAGGATAACCGTATCATGGTCAATTATAACGATCTATCTCCCGATTTGGTGAAGGCGTTGATCGCAACGGAAGATGTCCGTTTTGCCGAACATAGCGGTATCGATGTGCAGGGACTGTTTCGTGCAGTTGTCAAGAGAGGTATTTTGATGCAGAAAAGTGGTGGTGGTGGTAGTACCATTACGCAACAATTGGCAAAGCAATTGTTTTCTCCAAGTGTTGACAATGTGATGGAACGTTTGTTCCAGAAACCGATCGAGTGGGTGATTGCCGTCCAGCTTGAACGTTATTATACGAAGGAAGAGATCATTAATATGTACCTGAATAAGTTTGACTTTCTTTATAATGCCGTGGGAATCCAGTCTGCTGCCCGTGTTTATTTCGGAAAGACGCCCAAGACGTTGAAGATCGAGGAAGCGGCGACACTTGTCGGAATGTGTAAGAATCCCTCTTATTTTAATCCCAGGCGCCATAACGAGCGGACACGCGGACGGCGTAACACGGTTTTGGAACAAATGCAGAAAGCCGGCTATATAACGCAGGCGGAATGTGACTCGCTGAAGGCTTTGCCGCTCACACTTCATTTTAGCCGTATGGATCACAAGGAAGGGTTGGCTCCTTATTTCCGCGAATATCTGCGCTTATTTTTGACGGCGAAGAAACCTGAGCGCAAAAACTATCGGGGATGGCAGATGCAGCAGTTCAAGGAAGACTCGGTTGCCTGGGAAACGAATCCTGCATACGGTTGGTGTAACAAGAACAAAAAGGCTGATGGAGAATTCTATAATTTGTATACGATGGGTTAAAAA
>ERZ827496.1547-NODE-1547-length-26623-cov-13.852040_pt1 | contig 26623 bp, 19 predicted proteins | sample MGYA00519769_ERZ827496 | MGnify/ENA primary metagenome ERZ827496 (study PRJEB31778, sample SAMEA3449327) | human gut metagenome | biome: human gut; feature: human-associated habitat; material: faeces | place: United Kingdom | collected 2010/2012 ...
TCCGGTTTTAGCGGAATCAAAGCATTGTGAAGATTATTTAAAAATCCTGCTGCTGAGGTATCCGGATAAGTTTACCTATTATATTGAAGTTCATGATGAAGTGGCAGATGCGGAGATATTTCCATTCTTAATACAGGTTTATGTTGAAAATGCTGCAAAACAGGCATTGATGGCAGATGAAAAAATGCTGATCTCAGTTACGGTATATCCTGAGGACAGGGACGATGAAAAATACGTTAATATTTTTATCTCGGATACGGGAAAGGGATTTCCAGACGAAATATTATGTAAACTACAAAAAGGACAAAACATTTCTGACAATGGAAAACATATCGGTATTTGGAACTGTATGAGGCGGTTTCAGTATTATTATGGGGATCAGGGAGAGATCCATTTCAGCAATAGTCCATTAGGTGGTGCCGTTGTGGATATTCATGTTCCATATAAAATCGGAAGGAGCGATACACAGGAATGAAATTATTGCTGGTGGATGATGAACGTTATGTGATTGAAAGTATAAAGAAAAATATCTGCTGGGAGCGGACAGGTATTACTGAGATTTATACAGCATTTACAATGAAACAGGCGCAGGAAATTATAACAGCTGTTAAAATGGACATTATTATCAGTGATATTGTGATGCCTGCTGCAACAGGATTTGATCTGGTGCAATGGGTGAGGGAGCAGAATTTCAGGATACAGGTTATTTTTTTGACCAGTTATGCGGAATTTGACTATGCAAGACGTGCGATACAGCTGGAAAGCGTTGAATATCTGCTAAAACCAATTGATTTTGAAAAACTGGAGGAAGCATTAAAAAAAGCAGAACAGGCAGTGCTTCAGGAAAAACATATCGAAAAACTTACAGAAGCGAGTGAACAGTGGGAAAAAGACCGGACAATCCTGCAAAAGGATATCTGGAGAAATTTATTGAGCGGTAACATGACACAAAACCAGTTCTGCGAATCCGCAAAAAGGATGAATCTGTATCAGGATGGATTGATATATTTTAAACTGATCTGCTTTTATATGGATCATAAAGCGGAAGAGACACAAAAGTGGGAACCTTCCACCATCGAATTTGTCATGCAAAATGTGTTGACGGAGTTATTTAATTCCTTTTATGCCAGAGTGGACACCATATTTTGTGAAAACGAATGTCGATACTGGGTGGTTCTGTCAACGGATAAAATGCCGGAGGAAGGAGAAAAAATAAGGGAAAAAGATCTGCTCAATCATTTTGTGCAATGGATGACAGATCATGTACATTCCTATTTTTGGTGTGGAGCGGGAAATTGGAGTGGATTTTCTGAAGTGACCGCACAGGCTGACGATTTGCAGAAGATGCGTGAAAGCAGTCTGTCGGTATGGAATGAGGTTATATATCTGTATGAGTTCCAGCCAAGTGGAACAGTCTATAAAAATCCGGAGCTGGATACATGGAAAACCCTTTTGGCAGGGGAGGAAGTGGAAGCAGTCATAGCAAGCATACGCAGTTATCTGGAGACAGTCAGGAAGAATGAGATGATCACACGGCAGTTTTTGCTGTCATTAAGGACGGACGTTACACAGATGGTGTATGTATGGCTGTCAGAGATGGGGATTTATGCCAATGCACTTTTTTCAGATAAAGAGAGTGAGAATTACATGCTCGGTGCTGTAAATGGATTTAACGAAATGATGGAGTATGTAGAAAATCTGATGCGGAAAGCGGTTGGATATAAATTATATATCACAAAAGAAGACTCTGTCGCAGATCAGATATGTACATATATTGACAGTCATTTCAGGGAAGAGATACACAGAGATGAACTGGCAGAATTAGTCTATTTGAATACAGACTATATGTCTCGGATGTTCAAAAAAGAAAAGGGAGTATCTATAAGCAATTATATATTGCAGAAAAGGGTAGACGAAGCAAAAAAACTTTTGTGTGGCAGCAGTATTCCAATCAATACGGTTTCATTACATATTGGATATAGTAATTTTTCCTATTTTACAAAAATGTTTAAGGAGAATACAGGATTGACACCACTGGAATATAGAAGGAAATTTGGAGAGGAAACACACGTATGACAGAACAGAAATTAACAGAACTTTTGAGAGACATGTCTCTGGAAGAAAAAGTAAATCAGATGAGTCAGGTGACAGGAGGATTTTTTAATGGTGAAATCGTTGTCACAGGTCCTATGGCGGATAAGGGATTTACAGAAGACAATGTAAATCTTGCAGGATCAGTCATCGGATCCATGGGCGCTGAAACCCTGAAAAGTATACAAAAAAACTATATGGAAAAGCATCCGCACCATATTCCATTACTGTTTATGCTAGATGTCATAAATGGTTATAAGACGGTGTTTCCAATTCCGCTTGCGCAGGGAGCTTCCTTTGAACCGGAATTGTCAGAACAGTGTGCATCTGTGGCAGCAAAGGAGGCTTCGGTCAGCGGACTTCATGTGACATTTGCACCTATGACAGATCTGGTAAGAGATGCAAGGTGGGGACGTGTCATGGAATCAACGGGAGAAGATCCTTACCTGAACAGTCTATTCTGTGCAGCAATGGTGCGTGGATTTCAGGGAAACAGCCTGAAAGATAACTATGCAATTGCAGCATGTGTCAAACATTTTGCAGGATATGGTGCACCGACAGCAGGGAGAGATTATAATACGGTAGAACTTTCAGAACATACATTCAGAGAGTTCTATCTGCCATCGTATCAGGCGGGAATAGATGCAGGTGCAGCTCTTGTTATGACATCTTTTAATACAGTTAACGGAATCCCGGCAACCGGAAATAAAAAGTTGATGCGGGACATTTTAAGAGAGCAGATGAAGTTCGATGGTGTACTTATATCAGACTGGGCAGCCATCGAGGAGACCATTTATCACGGATATTGTGCAGACAGAGAAGAAGCAGCAGTGCGTGCAGTGGAAGCAGGCGTAGATATTGACATGATGACAGGAATTTACAGTGAAAATCTGTGTCAGATGGTCAGGGATGGAAAAATAAGAGAAGAGCTTATAGATGAGGCATGTCTTCGTATTCTGCGGCTTAAAAATAAGCTGGGACTCTTTGAGAATCCATATAAAGATGCAGATCAGAAAAAAGAAAAGGAATATATTTTATGTGAGGAGCACCGGAATCTGGCGAGGGAAGCTGCAAAGAAATCTTTTGTTTTGTTGAAAAATGAGGAACATATTCTGCCTTTAGATCAACAGAAAAAGATCGCCTTTATTGGTCCGTATGTAGATAACAGAAACCTGTTTGGTGCCTGGTCATTTATCGCAGATGCAAAAGATGTTATGACGCTGCATGAGGCAGTACAGGAACAGTACGTTTCAGAAAACAGTACATTTTGCCAGGGATCACCAATGTTAGGGGCGGATGTATGTCTGGAAGGATTTGGAGAACAACAGCAGCAATCCTATACTAAGGAGCAGGAGGAACATATGCTGCAAGAGGCGGTACAGGCAGCAGAAGAGGCAGATATCGTAGTACTTGCAATAGGAGAAGACCGTTTACAGTCGGGTGAAGCAACCAGTAACGCAAATATCAGAATCCCTGAGGTACAGGAAGCATTGCTTGATAGAATTGCGGAAGTCAATCAAAATATTGTAGTGGTTTTATTTTCAGGACGCCCGTTAGACATACGTGAAATAAACAAAAAGGCAAAAGCCATCCTTCAGGTGTGGCTGCCTGGAACAGAAGGAGCGAGGGCAATTGCGGACACTTTATTTGGAAAATATAATCCAAGCGGAAAACTGCCGATGAGTTTTCCATACTGTGTAGGACAGGTACCGGTACATTATAATGAATATTCAACAGGACGCCCACATATAGAAGGCAAAGATAAAGACAGATTCCGCTCGAAATATCTGGATATTCCAAATGAGCCATTGTATCCATTTGGATACGGTCTGAGTTACACAACATTTGAGGTATCAGATATTCATTTGGATCGGACATGGATGGATACATCGGGACAGATCGAAGCGGAGGTAACTGTAAAAAATACAGGAAACTGCACGGGAACAGAAACCCTGCAGCTTTATATCCATGATATTGCGGCTTCTGTAGTGCGTCCGGTCAGAGAATTGAAAGATTTTAAGAAGGTTACGCTTCGTCCGGGAGAGGAAAAGAAGGTAGTTTTTACCATAACAGAACAACAGCTTCTTTTTTTGACGGAGAATGGAATCTATGAGAGCGAAGCAGGAGAATTCGAAATATTTATCGGAAAAGATAGTTTGACAGATAATAAAGCTTCATTTGTATTGAAGAAATAAGGAAGAAGTGAAAAAAGGCTTCCAACCCCTCCGGGCTGGAAGCCTTACTTGTCCATTCTTATTTTGTCTTAGATTTCTTAGCGGCCTTTTCTTCATTCATGGATTTTTTCTCTTTCTGAAGTTCTTTGTTGGCGCTCTCAGCTTTTCTCTTTAACTTGGTTCTCCAGCTTACTTTGCCTTCCGGTTTCTCTAATGGACCGCGGACACCGGTAACTTTCGTGATATAAATACCACTTACTGTAGCTTTGACTTCTTTTTTCACAGGGATCATATCAAAACATGCATCATCAGCGATCAGAGTCATAACCTTTGGTCCGACCTTAGCCTTTACGATCGGAAGCTTGGAACGGCGCATAAGCTTTGGTGTCTGGTCAATGACTGCCTGTGGCAGACCGGACTGGTTCAGACGCATCCTCTTCTTATCAATAATCAACATAGTAACAGTCTGTGCAGTTGCAGCAAGCTGTGCATCCTGCTCGTCTTTTCTCTTCTGAGCTTTCTTTCCGAGGAAATATAAAGCAATTGTTGCAGCAATAAGCACTGCTAAAATAACTAATAATACAATTGTTACTGGACTCACAACGAAAATCCTCCCTAATTTCAAATTCGTGTTTTATTGTAGCATTGATTTTTGGAAAAAGCAATGTGATTTTGGGGAAATACCTTTTATTTTAGGGAAAATTGTGATATGTTATAAAAGTTAGACGGCAGACTCCGTCTTTTGGATTTCCGGCAGAAAAGCCGGAAAAGGAAATGAGGAAAAGAAAGGTAAGATTAAATGAAAAAGAGAGTGTTAGCACTTTTATTGTGTGTATCCACAGCAATCAGCATGACAGGATGCGGCAGCAAAGGTGAATCAGTTGAGGCAACGGAAGCAGTAGAGAACACCGAAAGCACAGAAGAGGTGCCGGCAGTTCCGCTTGCACAATATGATCTGAAGGGATCGGATTATGTGACATTGTGTGACTACAGTGCAATCCCGGTTACGATTTCAGGAGATTATGACGTCACAGATCAGGATGTGCTTGATTATGTGGAAAAGATTTTTACACAGGGCGGACCTTTTTATACGGCTGATCCGGACAAGACAACAGTGGAAGAGGGCGACATTGTAAACGTAGACTATGTCGGAAAATTAGACGGTGAGGCGTTCAGCGGCGGAACAGCAGAGGATCAGAATATTGATGTGTCCAACAATTCTTCCGCAAGCGGTTCCGGTTACATTGATGGATTTACAGACGGACTGATCGGTGCATCAGTAGGCGATGTGATCGATTCCAATGTGACGTTCCCGGATGAGTACCCGAATAACCCGGATCTTGCCGGAAAAGAAGTTGTATTTACATTTACGGTCAATTCTATCCAGAAGGAAGTGACCATGGATACGATGGATGATGAATTCGCATTGGAACAGTTTGGCGTGGATTCCGTAGATGGAGTGTACGAGCAGGTACGCCAGTATCTGGAGTCAAGCGCAGAGAGCACTCATAAAAATGATATTTACTCCGCTTTGGAGGATTATCTGTTAGAAAATTGTACCGTTGATATGCCGGCAGATTACAGATCTGATGTGATCGAAGCAATCCGTGCCAATTTCATTGACCGCTATTGCTCCGGGGATGAGAGCCAGATGGAAACGGTACTCAGCTCTTACGGCTATACAGAAGAGAGCATCGAGCAGGAATGGTCTGACAGTGTGGAGAGCAGTATCAAGTTAGAACTGATCGTAAAAGCCATTGCAGAAAAAGAAGATATCCAGATTGACGATACGGAGTTTGAAGATTATGTAAGCACGATCGTAAGCAGCGGCGGTTTCGGTGATGCTGATACGTTATATAGTAACTATGGTTATGGCGATTATGTTTACGGAAAGAATCAGATCCGTGTGATTTATCTTGCAGGATTAGTTTTAGATAAATTGGCAGAGACAGCAGAGGTTACGGAGAACGCAGTAGAAGAAACGACAGAGTCTGTGGAAAGTACAGAATCCGCAGACAGCACAGAAGAATAAGAAAACGATACCGAAACAGAGGTATGAGATCATAAAAGAGTCGACAGACGTTGATGAGAGAAAGGGAGAGTAGAAAAATGGAATTAGTAAATGTAAGAGATTTATTCCGCAGACAGGATGAGTATGTGGATCAGACCATCGCGATCGGTGGCTGGGTGAGAAACATCCGTAACTCCAAAAACTTTGGATTTATCGTGGTAAACGACGGAACTTTTTTTGAGCCGGTCCAGGTTGTTTATTCCGATGTTCTGGAAAATTTTGAAGAGGTAGAAAAATTAAATGTCGGAGCAGCGATCATCGTTACCGGTAAATTAGTTGCAACTCCGGGCACAAAACAGCCATTTGAGATTCAGGCTGAAAAAGTGGAAGTAGAAGGTCCTTCTACACCGGATTATCCATTGCAGAAGAAAAAACACAGCTTTGAGTACCTGAGAACCATCTCTCATTTAAGACCGAGAACTAATACTTTTGAGGCTGTATTCCGCGTGCGTTCCCTCTGCGCTTATGCAATCCATAAATTTTTCCAGGAGAGGGATTTCGTGTATGTGCACACACCACTGATCACCGGAAGCGATTGTGAGGGCGCCGGCGAGATGTTTCAGGTAACCACACTTGACATGAACAATCTTCCAATGACAGAGGATGGAAAAGTAGATTACAGCAAAGACTTCTTCAATAAACCGACTAATCTTACTGTAAGCGGACAGCTGAATGGTGAGACTTATGCGATGGCATTTAAGAACATCTATACCTTTGGACCTACTTTCCGTGCAGAAAACTCCAACACGACAAGACACGCAGCAGAGTTCTGGATGATCGAGCCGGAGATCGCATTTGCAGATTTAGAGGATGACATGATCTTAGCTGAGAGCATGTTAAAATATGTCATCAACTATGTATTAGAGAATGCGCCGGAAGAGATGGCATTCTTCAACAGCTTTATCGATAAAGGGCTGTTAGAGAGATTACAGCATGTTGCAAACTCTGATTTCGCACGTGTGACTTATACAGAAGCAGTTGAGATTTTAGAGAAGAACAACGATAAATTTGATTACAAAGTATCCTGGGGCTGCGATCTTCAGACCGAGCATGAGCGTTATCTGACCGAGCAGGTATTCAAACGCCCGGTATTTGTAACTGATTATCCAAAGGAGATCAAAGCTTTCTACATGAAGCTGAATCCGGACGGAAAAACAGTTGCAGCAGTAGACTGTCTGGTTCCTGGCATCGGTGAGATCATCGGAGGAAGCCAGAGAGAGGATGATTACGAAAAATTACTTGCAAGGATCAATGAACTTGGACTGAAAGAGGAAGATTACAGCTTCTATCTTGACCTCCGTAAATACGGTTCTGCAAGACATGCAGGATTCGGACTTGGATTTGAGCGCTGCGTCATGTACTTAACAGGTATGTCCAATATCCGTGACGTTATCCCATTCCCAAGAACTGTCAACAACTGCGAATTATAAAATTGTATTTCATATCGTAGGTGATTGCGAAAACAATTGTGTTTTTTGTCATCTACGATATTTTTAGACAATTGCCTGCTACGATATTTAGATAACAAGGAGATGGATTGTATGAGATATGTTTTGGAAAATGACACATTGCGTGTGGAGATCGATTCTTTTGGGGCAGAACTAAAATCCGTAAAGAGAAAATCCGACGATAAAGAGTACATGTGGTATGCGGAAAAAAAATATTGGGGAAGAACCTCCCCTGTGTTGTTTCCGTTTGTGGGGAACTGCAGAAATAAAGAGTACCGCTATGGCGGAAAAACGTATGCAATAGGGCAGCACGGCTTTGCAAGGGATATGGAACATACCATGGAATCCCAGACAGCGGACACCATCTGGTTTTCCTTACATTCCAATGAGGAAACGATGGAAAAGTATCCATTCGCGTTTGTTTTGAAAATTGGATACAATTTGACAGGCAATGAATTAAAAGTCATGTGGAAAGTGGAAAACCCGGATACAAAGACCTTATATTTTTCCATTGGCGCACATCCGGCTTTCTTATGTCCGTTTCATGACGAAGAAAGCAAGCTTGGATATGGTCTGCAATTTGCAGGATTAAAAGAACTGCATCATCATGGAAATACACCGGATACCGGACTGGCAGTAATGAGTGAAGATATTGTAATCCCGCTGGAGAATGAGAAAGTATACTTTACACCGGGATTTTTTGACCGCTGCACTTATATGGTGGAAGGAAAACAGACCGGGGAAGTTTCACTGGTCACACCGGATGGAAAACCTTATGTGACCATGGATTTTGATGCACCTTTATTTGCGATCTGGTCACCGGAAGGAAAAGACGCACCGTTTGTCTGCATTGAACCGTGGTATGGAAGATGTGATGCAGATGATTTTGATGGTACATTAGAGGAACGGGCATACGAGAACGCAGTGGAGCCGGAGCAGATATTTGAGGCTTCTTACAGCATCCGTTACCTGTAAAAAAGAAGAAAACTTTCATCTGCCACGGCAGGACATAAGCGCTCATTTTAAAAAATCCGCATAAGCAGCCGGATTGCTTCATATATATAGACAGAAGTGAAAGTCTGGCGGTGGCGGATTGGGAACAGGATTGAGATTAAGGGCGAGAGATGCAAAGGAAAACCCGGCAAAAGTGCTGGCAATGGTTCTTTTTATCATGTTTATCATAAGTGCGTTATTGTTATTGCTTCTGGCATTGCTTTTATACCGACTGGAGCTCTCGGAGGCAGTTGTCAAAGTGGCAGTGATCGTTATTTATATCATAACGGGGCTGACTGGAGGCATTCTGATGGGAAAAAAGATCAGGGATAAAAAGTTCCTCTGGGGATTTGTGGCAGGAACGGTTTATTTTGGAATTTTGTTTGCCGTCTCACTGATCATAAAGGGGGGAGCAGGCATTGAACCGGTGAAAATGATCACAACCTGGGTGCTCTGTGCGTGTGCGGGAACTGCCGGCGGCATGATCAGTTAAAAAAATGCTTTTCTTATGAAAAACTATGTGTTATACTATAAAACAGCGAAAAAAGATTTTTAAAGGAGAAATAATCATGAAACACGTTAAAACATTAAATACTAGAAAATTACAGAACACAGTAAAAAAAGGTGGATGCGGCGAATGTCAGACATCCTGCCAGTCTGCTTGTAAGACATCCTGCACAGTAGGAAACCAGACTTGCGAGAACAAATAAGTTTTAACTCAAAAGTGAATAATGACACTCACAAACGACCGTTCGCGCAGCGTGCGGTCATTTGTACGTTATAGATATGTGTAATGATTGCACATATTATGAGGAAAAGATGATAGAAAGTGAGGAAATATTATAGTGGTTCATCAGTATAAGAACAACGGCTATGATATTGTTCTGGATGTAAACAGCGGTGCAATCCACGTAGTTGACGATGTGACATATGATGTCATTGAGATGTATGCTGCACGTGAGAACGTAGCAGATACCTCTGCGGAAGAGATTGTAACTGCATTATCCGGCAAATATGGAAAAGAAGAAGTAGAAGAAGCGATTGACGAAGTTCAGACATTGATCAAAAATGAGGAACTTTTCACAAAGGACACCTATGAAAACTATATGATGGATTTCAAAAAGCGCCCGACCGTTGTAAAAGCCCTTTGTTTACATATCGCACATGACTGCAATCTTGCCTGTCGTTACTGCTTTGCAGAAGAGGGCGAGTATCATGGAAGAAGGGCATTGATGTCCTTTGAGACCGGTAAAAAAGCATTGGATTTCCTGATCGCAAATTCCGGTAACAGAAGAAACTTAGAGGTGGATTTCTTTGGTGGAGAACCTCTTATGAACTGGCAGGTTGTAAAAGACCTCGTAGCCTACGGAAGAGAGCAGGAGAAGATCCACAACAAGAACTTCCGTTTTACACTTACTACAAACGGCGTTTTATTAAATGATGAGATCATGGAATTTGCCAACAAAGAAATGGGCAATGTGGTTTTAAGCATTGACGGAAGAAAAGAAGTCCATGATCATATGAGACCATTCCGCAAGGGAGCGGGAAGCTATGACCTGATCGTGCCGAAGTTCCAGAAATTTGCAGAGAGCCGCAATCAGGACAAGTATTATGTGAGAGGTACTTTCACACACAATAACCTTGATTTCTCCAATGATGTGCTGCATCTGGCAGATCTTGGATTCAAACAGATCTCAGTAGAACCTGTAGTGGCACAGCCGACCGAGGATTATGCGATCCGTGAGGAAGACCTTCCACAGCTTTATGAGGAATATGACAAGCTGGCTGCTGAGATGGTAAAGAGACATAAAAATGGAAATGATTTCAATTTCTTCCATTTTATGATAGATCTGGAGGGTGGACCGTGCGTGGCAAAACGTCTTTCCGGCTGTGGTTCAGGAACAGAGTATCTGGCAGTGACACCTTGGGGTGACCTTTATCCTTGTCATCAGTTTGTTGGAAATGAGGATTTCCTGCTTGGAAATGTGGACGAGGGTATCAAACGTCAGGATATCTGTGATGAATTTAAGTGCTGCAATGTTTATGCGAAAGAAAAATGCCGTAACTGTTTTGCAAAATTCTATTGCAGTGGCGGATGTGCAGCAAACTCCTACAATTTCCATGGAGATATCCACAACGCATACGACATCGGATGTGCACTTCAGAAAAAGCGTATCGAATGCGCGATCATGATTAAGGCTGCTGAGGCAGACGAAGAATAGGAAGGAAAAAACAATGAAAAAGAGTAAAGCAGCAGTCATATTGGCAGTGATCCTTGCAGCATTTGTGGGACTTGCCTATTATGCATCAATTATTCTTTCATCCACCGGAATCGGTGAAGATATGTCAATTCCTCTGGGACTTGACCTTTCTGGTGGTGTTTCCATTACTTATCAGGTAGTGGATGAGAATCCAAGCACGGAAGATATGAAGGATACGATTTATAAACTTCAGAAGCGTGTGGACAGTTACAGTACAGAAGCTTCCGTATATCAGGTCGGAGACGACAGGATCACAGTTGAGATCCCTGGTGTACAGGACGCAAATGAGATTTTGGAGGAACTTGGAAATCCGGGATCTTTAGAGTTCCAGATGCCGGATGGATCAGTTTTCATGACCGGTGATATGGTGGCAGACGCACAGGCTGCAACCCAGACAGACTCATACGGCAACAAAGAGTATGTGGTTTCTTTAAAGCTGACCGATGAAGGTGCCAAGATTTTCGGAGAAGTAACTTCTGAAAACATTGGCAAAAACCTTCCTATCGTATATGACGGAGAGACGATCAGTTATCCGCGTGTACAGACAGCCATCACAGGCGGTGAGGCACAGATCACAGGTATGGCAGACTTCGAAGAGGCTGAGACGCTGGCAACCCAGATCCGTATCGGTTCTCTTTCTTTACAGCTTTCCGAGTTAGAGTCCTCTGTCGTAGGAGCACAGTTGGGAAGCCAGGCGATCGCCTCCAGTTTAAAGGCAGGTGCGATCGGTCTTGCGATCGTCATGGTATTTATGATCGTTATGTACGCAGTACCGGGTATTGCAGCATCCTTAGCGCTTGCAATTTATACAACTTTAGTGATCGCAACCTTATATTTATTCGAAATCACACTGACGCTTCCGGGTATCGCAGGTATTATCCTTGGTATCGGTATGGCGGTGGATGCGAACGTTATCGTATTTGCACGTATCCGTGAGGAGATCGCAACCGGAAAATCGGTCCAGACATCTATGAAGATCGGTTTCCAGAAAGCAATGTCAGCTATCTTAGATGGTAACATTACAACTTTGATCGCATCTGTTGTGCTTATGGCGTTAGGTTCCGGTACCGTAAAAGGTTTTGCCTATACTTTAATGATCGGTATCATCCTTTCCCTTTTTACAGCAATGGTTGTGACCAGATACATTCTGTATTCTCTGTATGCATTGGGACTGAAGAGTGAAAAACTTTACGGTCGTGCAAAAGAGAGAAAGAGCATTGATTTTATTGGAAAAAAAGCAGTATTCTTTACAATTTCCGGTATCATTATCGCTGCCGGACTGATCAGTATGGGAGTACATTCCGCAACAGAGGGCAAGGCATTGAACTATGGTCTTGACTTTATGGGTGGAACTTCCACAACGGCTGATTTTGGCAAAGATATGACCATCGAGGATATCGAGAATGACATCGTTCCTTATGTGGAAAAAGTAACCGGGGATTCCGATGTGCAGGCAACAAAAGTAGAAGGAACAACACAGGTTACAATTAAGACACGTACCTTAAGTCTTGATGAGCGTCAGGAATTGGAAGATACACTGGCAGAAAATTGTGATGTGGATGCATCCACCATCACTTCCCAGAGTATCAGTTCTACCATCAGTGGTGAGATGCGTTCCGATGCATTGAAAGCGGTTATCGTGTCCTGTATCTTTATGTTACTTTACATCTGGTTCCGTTTTAAGGATATCAGATTTGCAGCAAGTGCGATCCTTGCATTGGTTCATGACGTTCTTGTTGTGATCACAGTATATGCACTTGTGCGTATTTCTGTAGGAAGTACCTTTATTGCATGTGTTCTTACCATCGTAGGTTACTCTATCAATGATACGATCGTTATCTTTGACCGTATCCGTGAGAATCTTGCATTAAAGACCGGAAAACAGACTGCAGAGGATTTGAGAGAAATCGCAAACAAGAGTTTAACTCAGACATTATCCAGAAGTATCAATACTTCTATTACAACTTTTATTATGGTCGTAATGCTTTACATTTTAGGTGTGGCAAGTATTCGTGACTTCTCACTTCCACTTATGGCAGGTCTTGTATGTGGTGCTTATTCTTCTATCTGCATCGCAACAGAACTGTGGTATGTCATGAAAGTACATTTAGGAAAAAATAAAGCAACAAAATAGTTGTGAAATAGGAAAACGGCTGCCTTCTGGCGGCCGTTTTTGCATTTCACATTTACAGAAAAAACGAAGGGAGACAGGAGAATGCAAAAAGGACTTTTGATCTATCTGATCGTTATGAATCTCATTGGACTTGCAGTGATGGCAATGGACAAAAGCAAGGCGAGACATCATGCATGGCGGATACCGGAGAAAACACTTTTCCTTGTGAGTATTTTAGGCGGCAGTGTCGGAACGTGGGCCGGCATGTATCTGTTTCATCATAAGACAAAGCACTGGTATTTTGTGGTGGGAATGCCACTTATTCTGATCTTACAGATATGCATTACGGCATTGATCGGGAATATGCATGGGTTTGGGATGTGATAAAGGCATGGTTTGCGATGTTTTATAAGAAATAGAAAAATAAATTAGCAATTGAATATTTTCAGAAAGTCCTTTATAATGAAGTTTAAAATCTGGCGGAAGACAAGGAGGATTTTATGTACACATTAGAAGATATTCAGGCAGTGGATATGGAAGTCGCACAGGCAATTACCGATGAACTCGACAGACAGAACAGTCATATTGAGCTGATCGCATCCGAAAACTGGGTAAGCCCGGCGGTTATGTCAGCAATGGGAAGTGTCCTGACGAATAAATATGCGGAAGGTTATCCGGGAAAGAGATATTACGGTGGTTGCGAGTGCGTGGACGTTGTGGAAGAACTGGCAAGAGAGCGCGCAAAAGAATTATTTGGGTGTGAGTATGTCAATGTGCAGCCACATTCCGGTGCGCAGGCAAATATGGCGGTACAGTTTGCAATTTTAAAACCGGGTGATACGATCATGGGAATGAACTTAGACCATGGCGGACATCTGACACATGGTTCTCCGGTCAATTTTTCCGGAAGTTATTTTCATGTAGTACCATATGGTGTCAATGACGAGGGATTCATTGATTATGATAAAGTGGAAGAACTTGCAATGGAATGTAAACCAAAAATGATCATTGCAGGGGCATCCGCTTATGCGAGAACCATTGATTTCAAGAGATTCCGTGAGATCGCAGACGCATGTGGTGCAGTGCTCATGGTCGATATGGCGCATATTGCAGGACTTGTGGCAGCAGGACTTCATCCAAGCCCAATTCCATATGCACACGTTGTGACGACCACAACACACAAGACACTGCGCGGACCGAGAGGCGGAATGATTTTGAGCAGTCAGGAAGTTGCGGACAAGTATAACTTTAACAAAGCAATCTTCCCGGGTATTCAGGGCGGACCACTGATGCATGTGATCGCAGCCAAGGCAGTCTGCTTCAAAGAGGCATTGCAGCCGGAATTTAAGGTTTACCAGCAGAATATTATTGACAACGCACAGGCACTCTGCAAGGGACTGATGGATCGTGGAATTAAGATCGTATCCGGTGGAACAGACAATCACCTCATGCTCGTAGATCTGACCAATTATGATCTTACCGGAAAAGCAGTTGAGAAACTTCTGGACTCTGTAAACATTACCTGCAATAAGAATACCATTCCAAACGATCCGAAATCTCCATTTGTGACAAGTGGTGTACGTCTTGGAACTCCGGCGGTAACTTCCCGCGGATTAAACACGGATGATATGGATCAAATCGCAGAGGCGATCGCAGTGATGATCAAAGAGGGTGAGCCGGCAGCCGACAAGGCAAAGGCAATCGTGAAATCTCTGACAGAGAAATATCCATTGAAATAAAATAAATTTTTTTGTTGAATAAGAAGTGGTTATCTGCTTCATGAGTAAAAAAGCCTCCCGATAAAAATGTGGGAATTGCGATGAAAGGCAATCCGGATCATTTTTGCCGGGAGGCTTTTGTGGTTTAGGAATGCAGCGTTTTACAAAAAAATAAGAGTTTAGCAGAAATGATCATCTTGCGAGCACATCAATGATCTGTCCAACGTACATGGTGTGCATATCGCCGTCTTTGTACCATTTGTCAGCAATCTCGGAATCGAGGAAGGAATCATCCGTGATTCTGGTAGCAGACATTTTTTCACAGACCAAAACAAGATTTCCCTCATCAATGTATGGGATTCCATGCCGGTAGTCCACGGTAAGCCCTGCGTTTGCAATCTTATCCTCGTTCCGGCCGGAATGGGAGCCACAGTAATTCAAGGCATCACGGTACTGGTCACTTACAAATGTAAGGGAGAAAAAGTCTCCCGCATCGATCAGTTCCTTGGTATATCTGGAATCACGGACAAAAACATAGACAACATTTTTGCCCCATAAAACACCAACACCGCCCCAGCTAATGGTCATTGTATTGGATTCCTGTTTATTTCCGGCTGTGAGCAGTGCCCATTCTTTGCCGATTTTCGTAAATGGATTCATGTCCAGCATATCAACTGGAATTGGCTGAAATGTATGCATAGGGATCACCTCTCATAATTTTTTTAGGTAGTTTTATTATATTACAGGAGAGTGGAAAAGTCACTTGAAAAAGAAAATAAAATCAGGTTATAGAAAATAAAACAGATAATAACTAATAGTTATACATAACATAAGGCTTCGGAATAATCTTGACATGAAAAAAAGAAAGTATCATAATGGTTGTCAAAGTTAATTTCCCAAAAGTGTAATGGGAAAAGGAGGATATTATGGATATCAGATTTGAAAAAAGACCGGTATTAAAGGAGAAACCAGACCAGAAGAATCTTGGTTTTGGTAAGTATATGACAGATTACATGTTTGTCATGGATTGGACAAAAGAAGACGGATGGAAAGATGCAAGAATCGTTCCGGAAGGACCTATCACAATGGATCCGGCATGTGTGACACTTCACTATGCACAGGAAACATTTGAAGGTATGAAAGCATACCGTACAGCAGAAGGAAAAATCCAGCTGTTCCGTCCAGAGATGAACGCAAAGAGAATGATCAATTCCAACGCAAGACTTTGCATGCCGGAATTCCCAGTTGATATGTTTGTCGAAGCAGTGGATGCACTTGTAAAAGTAGAAGCTGACTGGGTTCCATCTGAACCAAACACTTCCCTTTATATCAGACCATTTATGTTTGCAACAGAAGCAGCACTCGGCGTACATATGGCAAACGCATACAAGTTTATGATTATCTGCTGTCCGGTAGGTGCTTACTATGCAGCAGGTCTTAATCCGGTTAAGATTCTGGTTGAGGATGAACTTGTCCGTGCTGTAAAAGGTGGTACAGGCTTTACAAAATGTGGTGGTAACTACGCAGGTTCTATTCTGGGACAGGTGAAAGCAGAAAAACTTGGTTATGCACAGGTTCTCTGGTTAGACGGTGAGCATCGTAAATATGTAGAGGAAGTTGGAACCATGAACATTATGTTCAAGATTGCCGGAGAAATCTACACAGCACCGATCGAAGGAACCGTTCTTCCGGGTGTTACAAGAGATTCCATGATCCATCTGCTCCGTGACTGGGGTTACAAAGTAAATGAGACAAGACTTTCCGTAGACGATCTGATGAAAGCCGGACATGACGGCACATTGGAAGAAGTATTCGGTACAGGTACAGCAGCCGTTATCTCACCGGTCGGAGAACTCCGTTACAAAGATGATGTTGTGACAGTCAACAACTTTGAGATCGGTGAACTGACACAGAAATTATATGATACCTTAACCGGTATCCAATGGGGAAGAATCCCGGATAAATATGGCTGGACAGTGGAAGTAAAATAACTTCTGGACATTTTTTACATATCATAGTATAGTAATCATGTTATAGATGCCTTCATAGATGTAGCAGCATTTATGAAGGCATTTACAATATATATATAGCACATTGATAATCGAATAAGGTTTATATTTTCAGATATGCAATCCTGTCTGTGACTGATTGCAGACATTTAGGTTTCTCTTCTAGCGCCATGTACCTGTGAGGACGACCATACACAGGTTAACGAGGAAAAGGGTTATCGAAAATTCGGCGGACGCCCTTTCGTACCTCCCAGTGCGAGATATGCCGGCAAATATGCAGGTGACTGCAAAACAAATACGGTATAATGGGACAATTGAATTCGAATATGATTTAAATTTTAAATAGAAAAGAAGAGGAAATTTAATATGTGTGGAATTATAGGTTATACAGGCAGTGAAAACGTAAAAGATGTTTTATTAGATGCGTTGGAATTATTAGAGTATCGTGGATATGACAGTGCGGGTATTGCAGTGAAAGACGAAAATTCCCATGTGACAAATGTTTATAAATGTGCCGGAAGAGTAAGTGATTTAAGAGCAATTTGTGATTCAAAGAAGATTTTGTCTGCCTGCGGTATCGGACATACAAGATGGGCAACTCACGGTGGAGTTACAGACCAGAATGCACATCCGCATCAGCAGGGAAAAGTGACTCTGGTTCATAACGGGATCATCGAAAACTATCGTGAGCTGATCGCTGATTACGATTTGCAGGAAATCCTTCATTCTGAAACAGATAGTGAAGTTGCGGCTGCATTATTAAATCATTATTACAAGGGAGATCCAAAGGAAGCGATCAAAAAAACAGTGAGCAAATTAAAGGGTACCTTTGCGCTTGTGATCCTGTTTGAAGATCAGCCGGATGTGATTTACTCGATCCGGAATGTCAGCCCGATCGTTGCAACCATATGCAAAGAGGGAGCAATGCTTGCATCAGATCTGACTGCACTCTGCCGTTTTACAAATGAATACTTTGTTGTACCGGAATATCACATTTTAGAGTTGCACAAAGATCATGTGGTACTTACGGATTTAAATGACAATGTGGTAGAACCAGAATTTTTGTCCGTTGACTGGGAGTTGAACAGCGCGGGAAAGAATGGTTATCCATTTTATATGGAAAAAGAGATTATGGAGCAGCCGGAAGCAATCAGGAATACGATCAAAGACCGTATCGTGAACGGTCTGCCTGATTTTACCTCGGATGGTGTGCCGGATTCTCTTTTTACAGACTGTGACAGAATTTGTGTGGTAGCATGCGGAACAGCCATGCATGCGGGACTTGTGGCACAGGCTCTGGTAAAATCTATCGTTCATGTGCAGATGGACGTAGAACTTGCATCAGAGTTTATGTATTCCGATCCGGTCATTGATGAGAAAACATTGGTGATCGCAGTATCACAGTCCGGTGAGACAATTGATACCTTGGAAGCATTAAAATATGCGAAGAGACAGGGCGCAAAATGTTTATCCGTTATCAACGTAAAAGGTTCTTCCATTGCAAGAGAAAGTGATTATGTGTTATACACCGCAGCAGGACCTGAAATTGCAGTGGCAAGTACAAAAGCTTACACAACACAGCTTTCCGTATTTTATCTTGTGGTTGCAAAAATGGCATTATTGCGAGGTGTCTACACAGAGGAGCAGACAAAGAGCTTTATCGCAGAATTAGAGCGTGTTCCGGAAGTGATGCAGAAAGTATTGGAGAAAAGACGTGACATCCATGTGATCGCAAAGAAAATTCTGGAAGCAAAGGATCTGTTTATGATCGGACGTGGACTGGATTACTCTATTTTACTGGAAGGATCATTGAAACTGAAAGAGGTTTCTTATATTCACTCTGAGGCTTATGCCTCCGGCGAATTAAAACACGGACCAATTGCACTGATCACGACTAACACACCAGTTGTTGCAACGGTAACACAGGAAAAACTCATGTCAAAAGAGCTTTCCAATATTAAGGAAGTAAAATCCAGAGGTGCAGATATTGTATTATTTATCAAAGAGGCACTTTCCGGTGATCTTGATACCGAATATCAGGTGATCAGGCTTCCGGATATGCAGGATGAATTTATGGTTTTACCTGCATCGGTTGCATTACAGCTTTTAGCATATTACGTGTCATCCGATAAGGGATTTGATGTTGATAAGCCAAGAAATCTGGCGAAGGTAGTTACGGTAGAGTAAGAATTAAGTTTTGGGGGATTTGGATAAAGAACGGAAATAAAAATTGAGAAGTTGGGAAATCGAATGTTTTGCACAGGAAGCAGAACAGGATTGCATGTCTGAGCATATAATATAAGGAAATGTATGAAGAGGTTGTTCATGCCAGATATCAAATATGCCCAGACAGAGGCTGTAGATAAAGGAAGCCTCAAAGTAGAAGTACTTACAAACCGGACCAGAAGACCGATTGAGGGAGCAAGAATCACCATTTCCTATTCTGGAGATCCGGATTCCACGGTGGAGGAGGTAAGCGCGGATGATTCGGGAATGTCGGAAAAACTTACGCTTGATGCGCCTCCGCTTGAATACTCGATGGAACCCTCCGAAAATCAACCATTTGCCCAATATACAGTCAAAGTTACTGCACCGGGATATCGTCCCGTCAGTATTTCGGGCGTTCAGGTTTTTTCAGAGCAGCTCGCATTGCAACAGGTGCGAATGGCGGAAGAAAATGAGGAAGAAAATCAAATAGATTCCATTGTGATTCCGGTCAATACGTTGTTTGGCAATTTCCCGGCAAAAATAGCAGAGTCCGAGATCAAGCCTGTCTCCGACTCAGGGGAGATCGTGCTGAGTAAAGTGGTGATCCCGGAATTTGTTGTTGTTCATGACGGACCGCCATCGGATCCCAATGCGGCAAATTATTATGTCCGTTACCGGGATTACATCAAAAATGTGGCATCCAGCGAGATATACAGCACGTGGCCGGACAGCACGCTGCGTGCCAATATCCTTGCGATCATGTCCTTTACGTTAAACAGGGTTTACACGGAATGGTACCGGAACAAAGGCTATAACTTCACCATCACAACATCCACTGCTTTTGACCAGAAATTCGTCTATGGAAGAAATATTTTTCAGAGTATCTCGGATGTGGTAGATGAAATGTTCCAGAATTATCTTTCCAGACCGAATGTGAGACAGCCAATCCTGACGCAGTATTGTGACGGACAGCGCGTGACGTGCAGCAACTGGCTGAGCCAGTGGGGAAGCAAATATCTTGGGGATCAGAACTACGAAACGATAGAAATTCTCCGTTATTATTATGGTGATAATATGTTTATCAATACAGCGGAGGAGATTTCCGGTATCCCTGCATCCTGGCCGCGGTATAATCTGGAAGTGGGCGCTGCCGGAGATAAGGTCCGGCAGATCCAGGAACAGTTAGCGAGAATCTCGCAGTCCTATCCGGCAATCCCGACGATCACACCGGATGGGATTTACGGAGAAGCAACGAAGGCAGCAGTAGAAAAATTCCAGTCTATTTTTGGATTGCCTGTGACGGGAGTGGTAGATTACCGTACCTGGTATAAAATATCGGAGATATATGTTGCGGTGACAAGGATTGCAGAACTGGTATAAAATGCAGAGTAAATGTGCCGGGGGATTGGTATTTTTCAGTTCCCTGGCACAAAAACGTTTCAGGACAGATCGCAGACTAGGATTTGAGTGGAAAATGTGTTAAACTAAAAGACAGTTTAAATTGCAGTAAAGCAGGGATAAAAAGTATGAACAACTATAAAATCACAATCCAGTATGATGGGACAAGATACAAGGGCTGGCAGGGGCAGAACAGCACCGGGCTGACCATTCAGGGAAAAATAGAAGCAGTGCTGGGACAGATGGCAGGACACGCGGTGGAAGTCATCGGTTCGGGGAGAACGGATGCGGGCGTGCATGCCAAAGGCCAGGTGGCAAATTTTCATATTGAGGAGCATTTTACGGAGGGAAAGATCCTGTCCTATCTGAATCATTATCTGCCGGATGACATTGCCGTTATTGCGGTTGAGCAGGTGGACGAGCGTTTTCACAGCCGTTACGCCGCAAAGAAAAAGACCTACCGCTATCACATCCATATGGGAGAGATCTCGGATGTCTTTGAGCGGAAATATGAGTATCAGTATGAGAAAACACTCGATGTGGAACGCATGAAAGAAGCCGCTTCCTATCTGATCGGAACACATGATTTTACTTCATTTTGCGGAAATAAGAAAATGAAAAAAACGGCAGTCCGCACAATTTATGAGATCAATTTTACGAAAAAAGGGAATGATCTCTGGATCGATTACCGGGGGAATGGATTTTTGCAAAATATGGTGCGGATCCTGACGGGTACGCTGATCGAGGTCGGGGATGGCAGGAGAGCGCCGGAGGAGCTGCCACAGATCTTAGAGAGCAAAAACCGGGAGAACGCAGGCTATACAGCGCCGGCATGTGGACTGATGCTGATGGAAGTGCATTATTAAAAGATAAATTCATAAGAAAAAACAAGGCAGCAGGTGTTACATGGAAAAATGGTTTGTAATCAACAAAGGGGCTGATTTTGAAAAGCTTGGAAAAGAGTTCGGGATCAGCCCTGTCACAGCGCGTCTTATCCGAAACCGTGAGGTGATCGGGGAGGCGGCATTTGAAAGATATCTGAATGGAAGTTTAAAGGATTTATACGATTCACATTTATTGAAAGATGCAGATCGTTTGACAGATATTTTAAAAGTTAAAATAGAAGAGCAAAAGCCGATCCGTATTATCGGCGACTATGATATAGATGGAGTTATGTCAACCTATATTTTATACCGGGGAATTAAACACTGTGGTGGAAATGTTTCCACGCAGATTCCGGACCGCATGAAGGATGGCTATGGAATCAATGAGAATCTGATCGATCAGGCAAAAAGAGACGGAATGGATACCATTCTTACGTGCGATAACGGAATTGCTGCAATCTCAGAGATTGCGCATGCCAAAGAACTTGGGATGACCGTGTTAGTGACCGATCACCACGAGATTCCCTATACAGAGGAGAATGGGGAAAAGCAGTTCCTTCGCAGCAACGCAGATGCAATCGTGAATCCAAAGCAGCAGGAATGTGCGTATCCTTTTAAAGAGTTATGTGGAGCAGCAGTCGCATGGAAAGTGCTGCAGGTATTGTATGAAAAAATGGGTTTTGTCCTGGAAGAAACCTATGAATTTCTGGAAAATGTCGCATTTGCAACCGTTGGCGATGTCATGGATCTGACAGACGAAAACCGCATTTTGGTGAAAGAGGGATTAAACCGCATTCACCGCACAAAAAATCCGGGGATGCGCGCCCTGATCTTTCAGAATCATTTAGAACCGGAACAGGTCAATGCATATCATTTTGGTTTTGTGTTAGGACCGTGCATCAATGCGAGTGGCAGACTTGATACAGCAAAACTGTCTCTGTCTCTTTTTTTACAGGGAGAGGAAGAGGCAGCAAAAACGGCAAGGGAGCTTGTGGAGTTAAACCAGCAGCGCAAAGATATGACAGCAGATGGCGTCGAGGAGGCAAAACGTGTGGTGGAGGAACATTACATGTCGGATAAAGTGCTTGTCATTTATCTGCCACAGGTGCATGAAAGTCTTGCAGGAATCATTGCAGGGCGTATCCGGGAGGTTTATCATAAGCCGGTATTTGTGCTGACGAAGGCGGAGGAGGGCGTGAAGGGCTCCGGGCGTTCCATCGAGGAGTACTCCATGTATGAGGAACTATGTAAGTGCAGGGAACTTCTGGAAAAATTCGGCGGACATCCGATGGCGGCAGGATTATCTCTTCCGGAAGAAAACGTGGATAAGTTCCGTGAAAAAATCAATGCCTGTGCAAATCTCACGGAGGATGACCTGATTCCGAAGATCAAAATTGATATTCCGATGCCAGCAGCGTATGCGTCTGCCGGTCTTATCCGGGAATTTGCAGTGTTAGAGCCTTTTGGAAAAGCCAATATCAAGCCACAGTTTGCCGACAAAAACCTGAGTATCACAAAGGCTTTTGTGGTCGGAAAAAATCAGAATGTGTTGCGGCTGAATCTCCTGACAGCCGCGGGAGAGGCGGTATCGGCAGTCTATTTTGGCGATATTGAGGCGTTTAAAGCATATTATGCGGAAAAGTATGGAAGTGCGGAAGTGGAAAAAGCTTTTCGCGGACAGATAAACAAATTGAGGATAATGATTGTGTACTATCCGGAGATTAACGAGTATAATGGAGTGGAAAGCGTACAGGTTATCATTCGAAATTATCAGTAAAAGCTGGAGGATGGCATATGTTTGGTGGAAAAAAAGCAAAAGAACTGGAAGAGGAACTTCTGGCATTACAGGAAAAACAGAACCGTCTGCAGGAGCAGATTTCTAATATTGCAAAAGCAAAAGACAGCGCAGAAGAGACATTGGTACAGATGACGATCTCAAAAACGGAACTGGATGAGACAATCACGGCGGTTTCAGAGGAATTGGAACTGTTAAAGGAGTGTTCAGAGGCGAATTCAGGACAGACCGTACTGTTGAAACAGCAGCTTGCAAAAAAGAATGAACAGAATATCAGATTGCAGCAGGAAAAAGAAGCACTCTGCCAGCAAATGGAGGGTGAGCACGAGAAAATTGCAAAAGTTGTAGAGAAGAACAAGTACGTCACCACACCCATGAAGGAGATAGAATCGTTCTATGAGGCATATTGTCAGGAGAGAGAGTCTGTTGAAGAGGCGTTACAGAAACTGGCAGATATTTCACAGAATATGGGAGTTCTGGCACTCGGCGCAGCAATCGAGGCAGGACGCATGGGAGAAGACGGAAGAAAATTTGTGACAGCGGCAGAGGAAGTGCGTGTGAACGCAGAGCAGTATACTTCGGCGGTTGCGGATGTGCTTGCGAGGATCAGTGGTTTTGAGGAAACTGCCACAGAGGCGGAAAAACAGATTCATGCGTTAAATGATCTCTTAAAAGAAAATAACGGTTCTCTGGTGAAACTTCTGGAAGACAGGGACACAGAGGCAGTGGAAACGGATCATGAAAATGTGGAAGAAGAAACAAATATTGAAGAAATATTAGAAAGTCTCTGTCAGGGTGAAAATGAATTTTTCGAAGTGCAGAGCAGAGTGTTATCCAAAGCGGAAACACTGCGCCAGGAGTGGAAAGAGCACAAAGAATGTGCGGATGAATTAGAACGCAATGTGGAGGAAGTCCATCGTTTCGTCCAGACAGAATAAAGAAGCCACAGGTTTTAAAATATATCTAATTTATAATCATGGAAAAGAGAGGGGAAAAGTATGACAAAAGAGGAGAAGTTTACATTTTTATCAGCGGATGGCAAAACAACCATCCATGCAGTCAAATGGATTCCGGAAGATGGAAAGTATGAGGCAATTTTACAGATCACACATGGCATGATAGAGTTTGTAGAGCGCTACAGACCATTTGCTGAATTTCTGACAGAGAATGGCTTTATGGTGGTGGGACATGACCATTTAGGACATGGGGATTCCGTTGCATCCAAAGATGACTGGGGATATTTTGCGGAAAATCCGAGTGACACGGTGATCGCAGACATGCATGCACTGCGCACGATGATCCAGAAAGAAAATCCGGGTGTTCCTTATTTTATGATGGGACACAGTATGGGATCTTATATGCTTCGGAAATACCTCACCATTCACAATGATGATTTGAGAGGGGCAATCATTATGGGAACCGGTTGTGTGCCGGACAATACGACCAAACTTGGAATCAACGTGTGCAAATTCCTTGCAAAAATTTTTGGCTGGCATCACAGAAGCAAACTGGTAGAATCGCTGTCGTTTGGCGGACCATATAAGAAATATGATCTTTCTGGAAAAACACTTTCAAACAGCTGGCTTACAAAAGATGAGGATATTGTAAAATTTTATTATAGCGAACCGCGGTGTACGTTCAAATTTACATTAAACGGCTATCTGGGGCTGATGGAAGCAGTTCTCTACGATAATCAGTTGGAAAATGTGAAGAAAGTACCAAACAAGCTTCCAATTTTTATTGTATCCGGTCAGGATGATCCGGTGGGAGATAACGGTGTCGGCGTGAAAAAAGTGTATGATCTCTTCAAAGAGGCAGGTTCTCTGGACATTACATATAAGCTTTACGAAAATGACAGACATGAAATTTTAAATGAGACAGACCGCGATAAAGTGTATGCAGATATTCTTGCATGGATGAGAGTGCGGATCGATACGTAAATAAAAAGAGAGGGAAAAAAAGTGAAGAGAAAGAGAATGACAAAGAGAATTGCAGCAATTATTTTAGCAGCAGTGATGATGATACCAACACATGTAACATCATTTGCAGCAGATGCTTCTGCGCAGAACACCGCAGGGCAGGAGGCAGGCAATGCCACATCCGGTGATTCCCAGACAACACAGTCGGAGAATCAGGCGGCAACGCAGAATGACAGCAGCACAACAGGTACAGATACCAATGCTGGTTCAACCGGAACTACAACTACACAAAACAGCTCTGCTTCAGATACGAAGAACAGCACAACAAATACTTCTGCTTCGGATGCACAGAGCAGCACAACAAATACTTCTGCTTCAGATGCACAGAACAGCACAACAAATAATTCTGCTTCAGATGCACAGAACAGCACAACAAATAATTCTGCTTCAGATGCACAGAGCAGTACAACAACAAATTCCGACAGCACAAATACTTCCACCAGTGGCACAACCGATAATGTCACAGGCGGGGTAACGGTAGAGGATGATAAAAAATCCACAGAAAATGTGACTGGAGATGTCATTGTGGATGAGAATAACGATAAAGTTGAGATTAAGAAAGATGATAAACCTTATCTGGCACTCGGCGCAGATCTGTCTGATGACCAGAAAAATATCGTATTATCCCTTATGGGAATCGATCCTGCCAATCTTGCAAATTATAACGTCACTTACGTTACAAATGCACAGGAGCACCAGTACCTCGATTCCTATGTGGATTCTTCCAAAATCGGAAGCAAGTCCTGGTCTTCTGTCGTGATCGTAAAGCGTAAAAAAGGAAATGGATTAAACATTTCTACGAACAATATCACATACTGTACCGTTGGTATGTACAAAAATGCGCTGACAACTGCCGGAATTACAGATGCAGATATCATCGTTGCAGGCCCAAAGCCAATCTCCGGAACCGCTGCACTGGTTGGAATCTTTGAGGCATATGAGGCAATGACCGGGGAAGCAGTACAGGATAACGTTGTAGATGCAGCGTTAAATGAACTTGTTGTCACCGGAGAACTGGAAGCTTCCATTCAGGGTCTGACCGATCAGGAAGTGGAGGAGTTTATTGCTTACATCAAGTCCCTGATCGCAGAAAAAGGACTGACTGACGAGAAGAGTATCAACGAAGCAATTGATGAAGCCTGTGATAAATATGGCGTCACTTTATCTGATGATGAGAGACAGAAAATCGTTGATCTTCTTTTGAAAATTACTTCTCTTGGAATTGATTTAAGTGGACTGGTGGATTACGCAGCCTCTCTCTACAATTCCTTTAAAAATGGAGGAAGCTCTTCCGGAATCATTGCATCTATTGGTAACTTCTTTGGAAATATCTTTAGTGCGATTGGGGAGTTCTTCAAAAATCTGTTTAAATAACCGGAGTTTTAACGTATGAACTGCCGCTTGTGGGTGGTGTTACGGATTTTCACAGGTTATGTTAATTGCATGCCAACAAAGTGTATAGAAATATAAAAAATAGAACT
>ERZ827496.1548-NODE-1548-length-26605-cov-4.543540_pt1 | contig 26605 bp, 22 predicted proteins | sample MGYA00519769_ERZ827496 | MGnify/ENA primary metagenome ERZ827496 (study PRJEB31778, sample SAMEA3449327) | human gut metagenome | biome: human gut; feature: human-associated habitat; material: faeces | place: United Kingdom | collected 2010/2012 ...
TACGTGCAAGCACGACGATTCATTGATTTCCATACATTGATCCTGAATAGTTACAAAAAAACTATTAAATGATTGTTAAAGACTAGACAATCTCCTTTATTTATGTTATTCTGAACTTGTTATTGAGAATCATTTAGGATGAAATGGAGGAGAAACATGAGAGGTATTGAGACCCCGATTACAAAAATTCGTCGTCAGGTGTTTACGGAAGTAGCAAAAGTTGCGTTTGAATCAGAGAATATTAATGATGATATCGAAGCGATTCCATACCGCATTACACCATCTGATGTACCACTGTACCGTGACAGTATTTACCGCGAGCGCGCGATCGCAGGTGAGAGAGTGCGTCTGGCTATGGGTATGTCTCTTCGACCGGAAAGTCAGCCGGTACATATTACCAGTGGATTGAATGAGAGTAATATTTCAGATAAATATTATGAGCCGCCGTTGATGCAGGTTATTCCATCTGCTTGTGCCGCTTGTGAGGAAAGTGGTTACGAAGTGAGTGATCAGTGCCGTGGCTGCGTGGCACATCCCTGCCAGGAGGTATGTCCGCGTGGTGCGATTTCCATGGTAAACGGACGGTCTTATATTGATAAAGAAAAATGTATTAAATGTGGAAAATGTAAGGCAATCTGTCCTTACGATGCGATTGCAAAAAAACAGAGACCTTGTGCGGTGGCATGTGGCGTAAAGGCGATTTCCAGCGATGAGCACGGACGTGCCCATATCAATGATGATGTCTGCGTAAAATGCGGTCAGTGTATGGTCAGCTGCCCGTTTGGTGCGATTGCAGATAAATCCCAGATTTTCCAGCTGATTCAGGCAATGAAAAAGGGGGATGAAGTTATTGTGGAACTGGCACCGGCTGTTATCGGTCAGTTTGGAACAGATGTTCGCCTTTGGAAGATTAAAGCAGCATTGAAAGAAATCGGTTTTGCTGAAGTTTACGAAGTTGCACTCGGTGCAGACATCGGGGCGATCACAGAGGCAAAACATTATGTACATGAAGTGGCGACAGGAAAACTTCCATTCCTGCTGACTTCCTGCTGTCCTGCTTGGTCCGTTCTTGCGAAGAGAACTCTTCCGGAAGAGATGGTAGAGTCCGTATCCAGCGCGTTGACACCGATGGTTGCGACGGCTCGTTCCATCAAGCAGAAGCATCCAAATTCACGTGTGGTATTTGTCGGTCCATGTGCGGCGAAAAAACTGGAAGCTTCCCGTGATTCGGTGCGAAGCGACGTAGATTTCGTTATTACTTTTGAAGAACTTGCATGTATTTTCGAAGCGAAAGGCATCGATATGGAGACTTACGAATGCGAAGAGCCAATCCACAATGCAACAGGAGCCGGACGTGGCTACGCGGTTTCCGGTGGTGTTTCGAAGGCAATCGAGGATTGTATCAATGAATATTATCCGGGAACGGACGTACTCATCGAGCATGTCGAGGGACTCAGCGAATGCCAGAAAATGCTTCTTTTGGCAAAAGCCGGAAAGAAAGATGGCTGCCTGATCGAAGGAATGGGCTGCCCTGGCGGATGTGTTGCCGGAGCCGGAACAAATATCCCGGTTGTTAAAGGGGCGCAGGCGGTTCGTAAGTTTGTGAAAGATTCGACAAAACCACTTCCACCAAAAGAATATTCAGAGATTGAATTGCCGTAAGAGATGGCATAAGAATAGAAAAAAGACGGTTTCCGGATGGAGACCGTCTTTTTTTGTCAGATTTTCAACCTATGTGTCTTACATTACCAATTCTAAAAGGTGTCAGAGACAGTTATATACACTAGAAATTAGAAAATTTTTAAAATGCCAACGGAGATGAAGCATGTTTGTTATATATAAGTACATTAAGTGGGGGTGTATACGTCAAGGAAAGTACAAATTTGGATTGTGCTTTAAATGATAATAAAATCGGATGAAATTTTTTAATTTTAACTTGACAAAAAAGGTATACTATTGTAAAATATTGGCTGCGTATTAATTGGTGTAAAATCAACATACGATACATATAGCTGTTCTTATTAATTTAAGAATGTTTATTTTCGGCACAAAAATAAGTTTTTAGCATTTTGTGCCGAAAATTATAATATTAATAAGTATCCATAACAGAAGGGACAATAATGTGCTATGAAAAAATTTAAATATACTATAATTATCATTTTGGCGCTGGTTATATTAGCGGTTGTTTTCAAAATAACTTATATTAAAGATGGAACCATTGATGAGGGGACATATCAGGTTACGGATTTTGAGCAATTTCCTAATGCTTCCATCACTGTAACAGAAAGTACTATCCAATTTCATAATATTGATTTAAATAAAATATATCAGGAGAAGCAATTGGAACAATACAAGAAAACACATGATGTCAATCCCGAATTGAGCTATTCAGAAAAAGAAATAGAAACTTATTCTGATCTTAATCAAAATTTTGTGAATAATGCGTTTAATATACCTTATGAGCAATCAGAAACCTTTAAATCAGGAACTTTTGAATACACATACTATTTTTATCCGGGAAATAGTATATTTGGGTTGGTTATCATATATGATTCCTTTCACAAAACACTAAAAATAAATAATGAAATTCAGGAAATTAATTTTGAAAAATAGAGGGAACATTAATGATTGATCTTACTAATATAAAAAAAACCTATACTAATGCAAAAGACAATGCATATACTGCTTTAAAACCAATTTCTTTGTCAATTGATAAAAAGAAATTTACATGTATAACTGGAAAATCTGGTAGTGGAAAAACTACTTTATTAAAAATAATGGCAGGTCTATTGGAGCCGGATGAAGGAACAGTATTAATTGATAATGTTAATATTTATAATCTTTCGAAAGATAAATTGGCTAAACATCGAAATAGAACTATTGGATTTGTTTTCCAAGATTTTTTTTTAGAAGAAAATTTTACAGTGTATCAAAATGTTGAATTACCTCTTATGATAGCTGGGGTGCAAAAACAAAAGCGAAGTGAAATGATTCAACAAGCGTTATCTTCGGTGGATTTATTCCATAAAATGGATAATATTGTCTCGAATATTTCAGGAGGAGAAAAGCAACGAGTAAGTATTGCACGTGCCATTGTTAATCATCCTAAAGTAGTATTTGCGGACGAACCATGTGGGAATTTAGATACTAAAAATAGTAATATTATTATGACGTTATTGCGCGAACAAGTTGAGGAGGGGAAAAATGTTGTTTTAATTACACATGACCTCAATGATGCCCAAAAAGCAGATGAAATATTTACCCTAGCGGATGGAGAGATCACTAAACATGAGATTCTTTGATAAATTGAAATTGGCTTTTTTAGAATTTAAAATGGAAAAGAAAGAGTGTTTTATAAGTATCATATTACAATTTTGTATGTTTACTTGCACTATTTTTTTGTTGGTTTTTTCTTATAACATTGATAATATTGGAGATTGCTTTTTGAGAAATATATATAAAGATGGCTATACTTTTCAGTTAACCGGTTTCAAATCAGAGGAAGAATTGACTGAATTGGGGTTTTATGACATAGTACTTTCCGATGATTTTTATAGTGCGAAAATAAATTCTATTTCTGGTTTGTGGCTAAAGAAAGTAGTTGCTGCGTTTCAGAATAAAGATATATGGAATCAAGATGTTGACAATTTTATTATAACAATTGGAATCGCCCAAATAATATTCTTTTCTCTTTCTATGATAATGTTAATAGTTATGTTGAATTGTATCAGCAATTCTTTTGATTTGAAATTAGTAAAGCGTCAAAATTATATTATACAGTTAAATCAATTAGGATGTTCTAAAAAAAATATACTATCAATATTTATTGTTTATTTTTCTTACAGAAATTTAGTTGCGTTAGTAGCGTCCTTTTTTGTAATAAATTCAATTATAGAAAAATTGCAGAGTTATATTAATAATGTATTATATATTAGATACGGTATTAAACAGTTTGAATTTTATAATTATATTATATTATATATCATATTTAGTTTTGTTATGAAAATAAAATTCAATAAGCATTACAGGAGGAAAAGACAAAATGAATGCCTTTGATTTATGTACATTAATCAAACAAAACCTTATAAAAAATCAATCAATTATAAAAAAAATAATATTTTCATTAACTATTATTTTTGTTTTACTCGAATGTTCACTGGTAATATATATTTCCTACTGTAAGTATAAAAATGATTTTAATAATAGTAATAAACAGGATTGTTATTATTATAAAGACATAACAAGATTTTCTGATGTTGCTAATTTAGATATTACCAATATATCAGACACTGTTACTCTTCTTAATATCAAAAATATAGATTGTAAAGATCTTATGTACAAAGATTTAAAGATTACTATAAATTCAAAAAGTTACATTTTTCAAAGTGAGTTTGAAGAGAATAGTAAAAGTCAGAAAATTAATGCAAACATTGTAGGGACAACTGAACTTGATTTTGCATTATATAAACCGACATATTATATTTTTCCTTCTTTTGTTGATGCTAGAATAATTGGTCGTTTTCCGACTAGTTGTGGACAAATAATGGTAGATACAAATTTTCTTTATGCATTTGGTATTGATAAAAGTAAATTCAACGATATTATAGGGACCAAAATATCCTTAAAGGGAAATGACACATTTTTTTTGACTGATTATACCATTGTAGGAGTTTTTGATTCAACAGTATTACAAGCACGCGAAAGTCGTTATGCCCCTGATCTACATTTAGAGCATATGTATATTAACCCTAAAAAGCAGGATTTGAATTCTTTTGTGCTACAGTATGGAAGTGAGAGATACTATTTTGACAACTACATGCATTTTCTTTCATACGATGATTATATCAATAAATTTTTAGAATCAAAATCGACATCATTATCTACAAAAAACGATATGAAGATTACACCTCGTGGAATGGAATTTTGTTTGACTGTTTTTTTGCTGCAAAACATTGGAAAACTATTTTTTATCATCGTTATTGTTTTGATGGTAATAATTGTTCTTTCGGTATATTGCTTAGTTCAAATTTATATTGAATCTAAGCGGAAATATCATAAAATGCTTATATATATCGGTATGAACTCTAAGGATTATTATATGTTACATTGGGGGGAAATATTATGTGTTATATTAACTGCGTTTCTACTTGGCAGCTATATATCTTTGATTATATTAAAGATACTCAATTATCTATTGACATTGACAGTTCATTTTAGTTTATGTATTTGACAACTCTTGAAAGGAAAGCATGGCATTATGACATTATTTGCACCTTTTCCAACCTACCGCAAAAATCATTTTACAAAACCCGCTTATATAGGTATAATGAGGATAGCGAAATAAGCAAAGGGGAAAGGAAACTATGAAGACGAAAAATCAAAATATCATCGGAGCGGTTTTGGTCGTGTTGATCATGAGCCTGGTTCCGCTCGTGGTATCTGCTTTTAAATATGAAACGGGGATGGCGGAATATGCGTGGTTCTCCGGTTCGACGGTGCGGTATGACTTTTTCCTGTTTTGGAAAGGACAGCTTCTGCTTTTACTTTGCGCACTGATGGCATTTTACGCAGCGCTCAAATGTCTCCTTGTAAAAGAAGGGATGCCGGACAGTAAATTGGAGAAAAAATACATTATCCCGCTGGCGTTGTATGCCGTGCTGGCGTTTGAGTCAACCATTTTTTCGAAACATACCGATGCGGCTGTGCGCGGCGGCTATGAGCAGTGGGAAGGAATGCTTATTTTGGGGGCGTACGTGGCGGTATTGTTCTTTTCGTATTGGATTCTTCAGGGGGCGGTGGAACTTCGCATCGTCGCATACGGACTGCTTGCCGGAGTGTTCGTTATGACACTGATTGGTGGAATGCAGGCGTTTGGATATGACTTCTTCCGGACAGATGCCGGAAAAGCGGTAATGAATCTGATGTTAGACAATAAACTGGACTTTACGTTCAATTTCGAAAAAGGCAGAGTGTACGCGACATTGTACAATCCAAATTATGTGGGTTCGTATGTGGCACTTTTGCTGCCGGTCATTTTGTCACTCGTGTCAGGAAAACGGAAAACAAGTGCCGTATTTGTGAGTGTTGTGTCGGTGATTACGTCTGCGCTGCTCCTTGTGATGTTGTTTGGCTCGCAGTCATTGACCGGCTGTATCGGTGTCGCAGCGAGTCTTGTCCTGTTTTTGATTCTTATGATTCCGAATATGAAGAAAAAGCCGCTGCCATTTGTCATCGGCGGAGTGGTCTGCGCCGTGGTTTGCGTGTTCACGGTGTTCTGCTATCAGCCGCTTTTCGAATACGGAATCAATAAAATGTTCCATCCGGCACCGAACAATCAGGTGATACGAAGCATGGAAGGAAAAGACGGCACGCTCAAAATGACGATGGACAATGGCGATGTGCTAAATCTGAAAGTCAATATTACGGAGGGCGAATACCGCTATGAGGCGACCGACGAAAAGGGAAATTCATACAATTTATATGAAGATGAGACAGCGGAGCGTATGAAATTTTCCGACAAGAAATATCAGACCATTGAGATCGAAGAGAAAAAGATTGAGTCCAAAAATCAGACCTACAATGGGTTTATTATTTATACACCGTCCACCGGACGCAGTTATACCATTGCAATGCAGGGAGAAAAATACGAGGAAGCCGGTGTGAATCAGACGGAATACCGCATTGTCACGCCATTTTACAAATTGGATGAACTGCGTCATATCGAAACCTTTGGCTTTGAGGACAATCTGCATTTTGGAAGCCGCCGCGGCTTTATCTGGTCAAGGACGCTGCCTCTTGTGAAAAAATACATTTTGCAGGGTTCCGGGCCGAACACATTTATCTATGCGTTCCCGAATGACGATTATGTCGGAATGGTAAATGTTGGATATGGCGGGTCCCTTGTTACAAAACCGCACAATATGTTTTTGCAGATTGCGATTCAGACAGGCGCCATTTCCCTGCTGGCGTTTTTGGCAATATTTGTAATATACTTTGTGGAAAGTTTTCGTATGTATTTTCGCAAGACGGCATACCGTTCTTCGGAGATTTTTGGCATCGGAATCCTGCTCGGTACATTTGGCTACCTTGTGACCGGCCTTGCCAATGATTCGACGGTTTGTGTGGCGCCGGTGTATTGGTGCCTGCTCGGCGTCGGAATGGCGGTAAACCGTTATAACCGGAACCGGGAAGAAAAGAAAGAGGCGAACAAATGAAAAAAATAGTATTAGCAGCGATCAATGCCAAATATATCCATTCCAATCTGGCGGTGTATTCTTTGAAAGCGAACGCCGGAAAATACGAAGAGGACATTGAATTGGCAGAATATACCATCAATCACCAAAAAGAGGAAATTCTTGCCGGAATTTATCGAAAAAAGCCGGATGTTGTCGGATTTTCGTGCTATATCTGGAATATTGAGTATGTGCTTGATGTGGCTGAAAATCTGAAGAAAATTTGCCCGCAGGTGGAAATTATCTTTGGAGGACCGGAAGTTTCGTACGATGCGGAGAAGGTACTTCAAAGATATCCGTTTGTGGATCTTGTCATGGTCGGAGAAGGCGAGAATACCTTTCGCGAATATGCGGCATTTCTGCTGGGTGAAGGGGCGGAAAAACGTTCGGATATCGCCGGCCTCTGTTACCGAAAAGAAGACGGGAAAGCAGTATTTACGGCACCGCGTATGCCGATGAAAATGGACGATCTCGTATTTCCCTACCGCGACCTGGAGCAGATGGAAAACCGCATCATTTATTATGAAACGATCCGTGGCTGCCCATTTTCCTGCAGCTACTGTCTGTCGTCTATCGACAAAACGGTGCGCTTGCGGTCGTTGGATCTGGTATTTGACGAATTGGATTTTTTCCTGAAAAACCGTGTGAAACAGGTAAAATTTGTTGATCGTACCTTTAACTGCAATCACAAGCATGCTTACAAAATATGGGAATACATCAAAGAACACGATAACGGAGTGACGAATTTTCACTTTGAGATCGGAGGAGATCTTCTGCGGGAAGAGGATTTTGAACTTTTTCGCGGATTTCGTCCGGGCTTGATTCAGTTTGAGATCGGCGTGCAGTCTACGAACTTGTTTACGATTGAGGCAATCCGCCGAAAAATGGATCTGACAGAATTGGCAGAGCATGTCGAGCGTGTGCGGAGTGGCGGAAATATTCACCAGCATTTGGATCTGATCGCCGGACTTCCCCACGAAGATTATGACTCCTTTCACAAGTCCTTTAATGATGTGTACCGGATGCGGCCGGATCAGTTTCAGCTCGGCTTTTTGAAGGTGCTGAAAGGGTCTTATATGGAGGAAGTGAAGGACGAATACGAGATCCGATACCGAAGCAGTCCGCCATACGAGGTGCTGACGACCAAATGGCTGCCGTACGAGGATGTGTTGCGCCTCAAACAGGTGGAGGATATGGTGGAAGTGTATTACAATAGTTTCCAATTTCAGGCAACCATGCTTGCGATGGAAAATTATCATACAGATGCGTTTGAGATGTATCAGACACTCGGCGGGTTTTACGACAAAAAAGGGTATTTTGGCATGAAACACAGCCGTATCGCGCGGTATGAGATTTTGTGGGAATTCTTGTGTGAGGCTGAGTGGAGCGAGGAGGCGCGGGAGATTCTGCGCCAGACATTGACGTATGATCTGTATGCGAGAGATTATGTGAAAAATCCGCCGGCCTTTGTGCCGGAGCGGTCTCACGAATACCAGCAGAAAGTCCGCGATTTTCTGACGAAAGAATGCGAGCAGCCGACCGTGCTTTCCGGTTATGATAAATACCAGCCAAAGCAGCTTTTTAATATGATCTATGTGCAGCAATTTACGGTAAATATTCCCAAATTGCTAAAAACCGGAAAAGTAGAGACGGGAGAGGCGCATTCACTTGTCTTTGATTATCAGAAACGAAATCCACTCACGCATAGTGCCGAAGTGATGCGTTTGTGAGTGTTTTGGGCTTTTGGGCTTGCACATTCGTGTTTGGACGTAACTATTCAGGTTCCCCCTCTTCCACACATTCGCATTTCGAACACTTCGTGTTCTTTCCCGCCTTTGACAAGGCTAAAAATGCTACTTTGGGACAAAAAATCTGAAAATTGGTGTTGTTTTTATCGGCATTTTGTGAGATACTCATATAGAGGGTAATTCTATCATTGGGGAAAGGAAGGATAAAGAGGTCTAATGATGAAACTAGATAACTTTTTTGTAAGTGGGGCGAACGAAGAAGCAGTTGCGATGGCAGAAGCAGTCTTGAACAATGTGAAAGCTTATTCGCCTGTATTGATCTACGCAAAACCGGGGCGTGGAAAGACTCATTTATTGCATGAGATTCAGGACAAATGCAAATCGGCTCTTGCCGGCCAGAAGGTTGCATTTACTACCGGCAGACAATTTTTGGAAGAAGTGGATCGCACGATCCGTCTGGGCGCGAAACCGAACCAGATTAAGATTTATGATGACGTGGATATCCTGCTTATTGATGATCTGGAAGAAATTTTCGGAAACCGCGAAGCGGAGCAGGTATTTACCAATCTGTTCTTATCTTCCATGAATGAAAAGAAAAAACAGATCCTATGTACATCGTCCGTTTTGGCGAAAGAATGTGGAAGTAAAGAGATGATTCGCTTTTTTGACCGCGCGTGCATGGTTCAGTTGTATGCGCCGGATGAACAGCTCAAACAGAGTATTGTGGAGAAGATGGCACAGCAGTTTACCCTCAATCTGAATGAAGAGGCCAAACGCTATATCATTGCACAGCCGTTTTCAAGCATCAATCAGATTTTAGGAGATATGACAAAACTGGCAGCACTTGTCGAAGAAAATCAGCAGGTTGACCAGCAGTTGTGTCAGAAGTATCATATCGGACAAAACCGATAAACGTCACGGAATGAATAAAAGAGAATCCTTCCATCTTCGATACGGGAAAAAGATGGAAGGATTTTTATACAGAACAAGACGGCAGGCGCTGTGAGTGCTTGCGGGCAATGTATTGTCAAGATTACAACTCGTTGATTTCGCGGAGAAGACTTTCTTTTCGCGCGATCGGTGAATGCTTGATCTCGTCAATCAGATCTGACAAGAGATAATTTTTATGATCTTTTTTGTAAATTTCTGCCAATGAAAGACAGGCAATCCGGTTTTTCGGATCGTAGTCGAGGCAGAGCCGGCAGGCTTCGGCGGCGTGGGTATAATCGCCCGCTTCCATATAAGCCCGTCCGAGAGCGGTCAGAGTCTGTAAAAAATTCTGGTAAGTCTCGTCGTAGGTGGACAGAGTCTGAAAATTACCGATGCCATAGGCAATTTTCAGATCGGTGTTCGTATATTCGGACAGATCCATCATTGGTGATTCGATGAGACGGCGCAATGCGTCAAGATAATGAAGGATCGTGTCATTTTGGGCTCCTTCCCAGGGAATCCTTGTGATATCCGGGGTAAAAAGCGGAAGATGTGAAATATCCTTGTTGCGGGTATGATTCGCCTCTTCTTCACGTTCCCAGAAAAGGCTTGATTCTTTTTCCTGTTGTTTCGTTGCCTTGCGTTTTTTGTAATGCATCCATGCGATAAAAATCAGGAAACAGACAAAAAAGGAAGGAAAACGGAGTGATACCATCATAAAGTAAGTCCTTTCTTTAATACTATATATAGGAGGTTACGAATTATGCTTAGCCGTAAAAAACAAAAAATCGTCGCAGCGATTATCTGCGGAGTGCTTATTGTAGCTATGCTTGCAGGCATTGTATTACCTTACGTATGATTGTAATACTTTTTTCAGCAATATGCAAGGGAGGTCTTTGAGTGCAGAGAAAAAGAATGCTGCTCGCCTTTATTGTCATTTTCATGATGTTTGGTCTGATCGCCGTGTATACGTATGTTTCGTATGCGAGTCTGCGCCCGAAAGATGGGACGATCTGCGAAGGGGTTACCGTAGAACATGTCGCAGTGGGCGGAATGACAAAAGACCAGGCGATGGAAGCGGTCAGCGAAGAGACGGAAAAACGGGGAAGACAGGTATTGGAAGTGGAAGTAAACGATAGCGTTGTGACGACGACGCTGGCTGAAGTGGGGTATACGTTTTCGGCAGAAGAATTCCTTGACGAGGCGATGAAGGTCGGCCGCCGGGGAAATCTGATCGAAAATTATAAAGAAATAAAAGAAACCCGGAAGACGGGAGTTTCCTTTGGGGTAAACCGTCAGATGGATGAAAAAGTGCTGAAGAAATTTGTAAAGAAAAAATGTAAAAAAATGTGTACCAGTGCGCAGAATGCACAGGTTTCCATGGAAAATGGAGAATTTGTATACACCGATTCGCAGGAAGGAGTCACATTGGATGTGGCGGCGACAGTTGAAAATATCCAAAAAGCCGTAAGTGAAGCAAAAGACGATACTTCTGCGATTCGTGTAGTGGCGGCTGTCGAGGTGGAAAAGCCAAAAATCTCTAAAGAGACAGCAGAACGCTGCAAAGATAAGATTGGAAGTTTTTCGACGACATTTAATGCCGGCAATGTAAACCGTTCCAAAAATGTGGCAAACGCGGCGAGACTGATCAGCGGTTCTGTCCTTTATCCGGGCGAAACGTTTTCTGTTCATGATGCCATTTCTCCGCTGACGGAAGAAAATGGATATTATGCCGCTGCTTCTTACAACCAGGGAAAAGTAGAAGATACCCTTGGTGGTGGCGTGTGTCAGGTTTCGACGACATTGTACAATGCTGTACTCCGTGCCGAATTGGAAGTTGTGGAAAGAAGTCCGCATTCCATGGTCGTTAGTTATGTCAAACCATCGATGGACGCGGCGATCGCGGGCGATTACAAAGACTTTAAGTTTAAGAATAATACCGATGTTCCGATTTATATACAAGGCGGTACTTACAGTGGAACTCTTTATTTTAATATTTATGGAGAAGAGACACGCAGTGAGGACCGGACGGTAACGTTTGAATCGGAAGTTACCGATACGATTGAGCCGGGAGCCGATAAGATCACGTATGACAAGACCAAACCGGAATCGTATACGAGCGTGACACAAGAGGCGCATACCGGTTATAAGGCGATTCTTTGGAAGATTGTCGATGAAAATGGCAAGGAGAGCAAGACACAGGTAAATTCCAGTACGTATGCCGCTTCTCCTCGTTATGTCACAAAGGGCGCAAAGAAAGAAGAGGCGAAGCCGGAGGAGACAAAATCACCAAAGGTGAACAAAAAATCGGAAAAAGATAGTGCATTGAAAAGTAAAAAAGCTGCGCAGACGGAACGCCCACAGCAGAAAGCACAGGTGACGACACAGCCGGCAGCGACCCAGACACCTGTAGTTGTGCCGCAAGACGGCGAAGGGGACGGGGTGCAGTGATGAAAAAAGGAAAAATTTCACAAAACCAATGGAATCGTTCCGTGGATAAAAAGATACGGTATCGCAGCAAGCATCTTGTGGAGAGACCGTCAGCCGGCAGTGAGACGTTGACGTATCGGCTGCTTTCGGAGACGGTTGTCGGAAGTACGATGCAGACGGAGACAGGTCCGGCCGAAATTCTTGGAAAAAAGGCGTTTTACCGGATGTACAATGCTCTTTTGGCGGCGGGAACCAGAGCAGAAGGAATGCAGGTGCAGCTTCTTTTGCCGGAATCCGCATCGGAACAACAGATTAAGAATATCATGGGGCAGCTCGGGGAATATGGGGCTGCCTATGAAGTTGATATCGGAAGGGTACATACAGAAATCAGTGAACTGGTTAAGGCTCCGCTTTTGACATTATCAGGATTTGGAAAACAAGACGTAACAGAAACCGGAAGCAGTAGATTCTGCCCGGGACAGCAGATTATTATGACAAAATGGGCAGGGGCAGCCGGAGCAGCTGAACTGGCGTATGTCAACAAGAGATCGCTGATGAAGTATTTTCCGGCGGTTTATGTGGATGAAGCGGTTGAATATTTATGGGAAAAAACAGCCGGGGAATCGCTGCTTTCGATAGAAAAAGAGATAAAAACAGCATGGGACATGGGAGCCGGAGCGTTTCACAATGTCACGAAAAATGGTGTGTTTGGTGCCCTTTGGGAAATGGCTGAGATGTCACATGCCGGATTGGAAGTGAACTTTGCGGCGATTCCTGTGAGGCAGGAGAGCATCGAGATCTGTGAGCAGTATGGTGTAAATTTGTATGAAACAGATTCTCTCGGAAGTGTGCTGATTGGCGCAGAGCACGGTGAAGACTTGGTTCGCCGGCTGCGGGAAGAAGGAATTCCGGCTGCTATCATCGGGCGAGTGACCGATGGAAATGACCGGACCATCTGTCGCGGAGAGGAAACGCGGTTTTTAACACCACCATAATTACAATTTTTGAAAATGAGGAGGCATATTATGCGGCAGGAAGAATTATTGCGAATTATGTCGAAAAATGCAAAAATATCGACGGAAGATATGGCGGCGATGCTTGAGGCATCCGAGGAGGAAATTCAGGAAACGATCGCGAGGATGGAAGAAGAGGGCATCATTTGTGGATATCCGACGCTGATCAATTGGGACTGCACAGACAACGAGATGGTAACTGCTTTGATCGAAGTCAATGTGGCACTTCACCGCGAAACCGGATTTGACAAAGTGGCAGAGCGCATTTACCAGTTTGACGAGGTCGAAAGTGTATATTTGATGAGCGGAAGTTTTGATCTTACGGTAATTCTCGAAGGAAAGAGTATGAAGGAAGTGGCAAGATTTGTCACCACCAAACTTTCACCGATTGAAGAAGTAGTCAATACCTCCACCTTTTTCGTGTTGAAAAAATACAAAGAGCATGGTCTTTTGATGGTGAGAGAGAAAAATGAACAAGAGAGGATGTTGATCACACCATGAGAAACCCATTGTCAAAAACAGTAATGGAATTAGAACCATCGGGAATCCGCCGTTTTTTTGACGTGGCAAATACGATGGATAACGTTATATCCCTGGGTGTAGGCGAGCCGGATTTTGATACTCCGTGGCACATCCGCGAAGAGGGCATCTATTCCCTGGAAAAAGGCCGTACATATTACACGTCCAATGCCGGACTTCTGCCATTGCGCCGGGAGATCAGCCGGTATCTGCATGACCGTTTTGACCTGCCTTATGGACCGGACGAGATTCTGGTTACGGTCGGAGGAAGCGAGGCGATTGATATCTGCATGCGCGCGATGCTTGATCCGGGTGACGAGGTCATTTTGCCGGAACCATGCTTTGTTTCTTATCTTCCCTGTGTGCGCATGGCAGGAGGTACGCCGGTTCGCATTTCACTTGAAGAAAAGGATGAATTCAAATTAACCGGCAAGAAATTGAAAGAGGCAATTACGGACAAAACAAAGATTCTTGTAATGCCATTTCCGAACAATCCGACGGGAGCAATTATGACGGCAGAGGAGTTACAGGTTATTTCTGATATTTGTAAGCAACATGATATCTTTGTTATGTCGGATGAGATTTACTCCGAATTGAGTTATAAAGGAAAGCACGTTTCGATTGCCAGCATTCCGGGGATGGCAGAACGGACGATCGTAATCAATGGTTTTTCGAAATCCTTTGCCATGACAGGATGGCGTCTTGGTTATGCAGCAGGTCCGAAGGAAATTATTAAACAGATGGTGAAGATTCATCAGTACATTATCATGAGTTCGCCGACGACAAGCCAGTACGCGGCGATCGAAGCACTCAAAAATGGGATGCCGGATGTCGAGAGGATGCGTGAAGCGTACAACCAGAGACGGCGTTTCCTTGTGAAGGCACTGCGCGACATGGGACTTCCATGCTTTGAACCTTACGGTGCATTTTACGTATTTCCAAATATTAGCAAATTCGGAATGACGAGCGAGGAATTTGCAACACGTCTTTTGCATGAAAAACGGGTAGCTGTTGTGCCGGGAGATGCCTTTGGAAAATGCGGCGAAGGATTCCTTCGAATCTCCTATGCATACTCTATTGAGGACCTGAAAAAGGCACTGGAAAAGATTAAGGAATTTATAGACACCTTATGATAATTATGTTATAATATTATGCATACGATGGCGATGAGAAAGGAGAAAAAAAGATATGGCTACATTAAATGCAGAGCATATTAATCCTTTTTTAATGGCTGCAAAGAAAGTGTTTCAGGATATGTGTTTTGTTCAGGTTCAGATACAGAAACCTAGTTTAAAAGAGGCGAACTTTGGTAAAGGTACCTGGGTTATCATAATTGGAGTTACGGGTGAGATGAAAGGCCAGGTATTATTGGCAATGTCCGAAGAAGATGCTTGTAATATCGCTTCGAAAATGTGTATGATGGAAGTAAAAGAGATTGATGATTTTGCTGCCAGTGCACTGAGCGAACTTGGTAATATGATCATGGGAAATGCGTCTACCGTATTTTCTTCCAATGGAGTTGGAATCGATATTACACCACCGACTTTATTACATGGTGAAGGCAGTTTTACAAATACATATACAAAAAATCTTTGTGTACCACTTACATTTGACACAACAACGGTTGAATTGTATCTGGCATTAAAACAGGATTAGGGGGGCAGTATGTTAAATATTGTATTGTTGGAACCTGAAATCCCTGCCAATACAGGAAATATCGGGCGTACTTGTGTAGCAGCAGGTGCCAGACTTCATTTAATTGAACCGATGGGGTTTCAGATCAATGAAAAGCAGGTAAGGCGTGCAGGGTTGGATTATTGGGACAAATTAGATTATAGGATTTACGACAGTTACCGTGATTTTGTGGAGAAAAACCCCGGTATTAAGATTTATATGGCGACGACAAAAGCGCGCCATGTTTATTCGGAGGTGTCTTTTGAGGATGACTGTTATATCATGTTTGGAAAAGAGAGCGCAGGAATCCCGGAAGAACTTTTGGTAGAGAATCAGGAAAACACGATTCGAATTCCGATGTTTGGCGAGATCCGATCCTTGAATCTTGGCAATTCTGTAGCGATTGTTTTATACGAAGCATTGCGCCAGCACGGATTTGAGAATCTGAATAAACAGGGGAACCTTCATCGGTTATCCTGGGATAACTGAAATCAAAAAGAGCATGAAATGGAGGAAGAGCAATGAAGAAGACGAAGAAGGAAAAAAAACAGCGTCAGGGCATTTCTCTTAAATATAAGGGGATGCTGTTGACAGCAATGTTGATTTTTGGTGTGATCGGGGCGACACTTATACTAGCGATACCGCAGATTAAGAGCAGCATGATAGAAACCATTCACTCGTATATGTATGATATCGCAGTGACAAATGGAAGAAGTCTTGATGTCGAAGTAAAAGCACATGGAATTCGTGTTGCACTTTCGGAAAGTAAATTGCGTGAGTTGTTCTCAAATGTAAAAGTGAAAGATATGGAGAGCAGTTATGCATATGTAGTTGCCGGAAATGGTACGATGCTGTATCATCCGAAAGCAGATAAGATCGGGAAACCGGTAGAAAATGCAGTTGTAAAAGATCTGGTATCGCAGATTGAGAAAGACCAGGTTCCAAAGTCCGATGTAGCGACGTATGATTTCCGTGGAGATACAAAATATGTCGGATATTATGCGGACAAAGATGGTCAGTATATCGTAGTTGTATCGGCAGATCAGAGCGAAGCACTTTCCGGAGTTACTCAAGCAATCGGTACGATGGTTGGAGTTTCCGTTTTTTGTGAGATTATTTGCATGATCATTGCGTTCCTATGTTTCCATCATCTGTTTAATCCGCTGAAGAAGATTACTTATCAGGTGGAGCGTCTGGGAAATTTGGATTTGAAGCATACCGGTGAATTAGATAAATTGGTTAAGATCGGCGGAGAAGTAGGAATGATGGCGCGGTCTGTATGGCAGGTGCAGACGAAACTGGCAGAAGTTGTTATGGAGCTTAAAGACGAGAGCGAGCACTTGTTTGCTTCTTCGAACCAATTGAGTGGAAATGCAGCCGCGACGGCAGAGACGGTCGGACAGATTAACAGTGCTGTGCATGATATGGCAGAAGGAGCGTCGTCTCAAGCCAATGATACACAGACTGCGACAGAAAGTGTTATTGTCATCGGTAACATGGTGAATGAGACAAACGATGAGGTGGCAAAACTTCGAGAAAACGTTGAAGTGATGAAGACTTCCGGAGAAGAAGCGGAGCAGACACTGAAAGAACTGGAAGAGATCAACGAAGAGGCAAAACAGTCGATCGCTGAGATTTATAATCAGACCAATACAACGAATGAGTCGGCGCAGAAGATTAAAGATGCGATTACATTGATCACATCGATTGCAGAAGAGACGAATCTTCTTTCTCTCAATGCTTCGATTGAGGCAGCGCGTGCCGGCGAGCAGGGACGTGGTTTTGCGGTAGTGGCAAGCCAGATTCAGAAATTGGAAGAACAGTCCAACGAATCCGCGATGCAGATTCAAAAAATTGCCAACCTGCTCATGCAGGATTCGGATCAGGCAGTAGAGATCGTGGATCGTGTGAAACAGATCATGGATACACAGAATGTCAAGATGAATGTTACCGGAGAGATGTTCCAGAAGGTGCAGGATGAGATCGAGTCTTCCATGGAGAGTATCAATACGATCTATGAAAAGACAGAGAAAATGGATCAGGCGAAGACAGAAGTTGTGGATGTGGTACAAAATCTGACTGCGATCGCCGAAGAAAATGCGGCTGGTACAGAAGAGACTTCCGCATCGGTTACCGAAGTAAATGACATTGTGGAGGACATCTCAGGCAATGCAAAAGAGCTTCATGATGCTGCTCAGAAGATTGAAGACCACATGAATAAATTTGAGATTTAAGAGAACTTGTTTATATAAAAAGATAGGAGGCTTTCCCATTACGAGGAAGCCTCTTGTTTTTTTGAATGATATTTTAAAGTAAAGACAAATTCAGTTCCGACGTCTACGGTACTTACGACATTGATCGTCTGATTGTGTGCCTGTATGATCTCTTTGGAGATCGAAAGTCCAAGTCCCGTTCCGCGTTTGTCTTTTCCACGGGAAATATCGGTTTTATAAAAGCGGTCAAATACTTTGTTTAGAGATTCTTTCGGGATTCCGATGCCGGAATCTTTGACGGAAACAAATACTTTTGCACCCTTTTTTCGTAAACTGATTTTTATCTCCGAATTGTTATGGCTGAATTTTACCGCATTGTCAATAAGGTTATATAACACCTGATGTATCTTGCTTTCGTCTGCTTCCACAAGCAGTTCTTTCTGGGTATTATAATCCAGAACAAACGAAATTTCTTTTTTTGCCGCCGTTCCTTCCAATGTATTTACGGTCTGAACAATTGTCTCACAAATATTAAAAGTTGTGATGTCAAGAAGTACATTGTCGCCGTTAAATGAATTTAATTCCAGCAGATTGGAGGTCAGATTCGTAAGCCGGTCGGTCTCCGATAAAATGATGTTCAAGTATTTTTCCTGCGCCTCGTAAGGAATCGTACCATCGAGCATTGCCTGCGCATATCCATGAATTGAAGTAAGCGGTGAACGAAAATCATGGGAAATATTGGAAATGAATGCACGCTGGTAATCATCGAAGTTGTTCAGGTCTTCCGCGATGATGTTTAACGCACCGGCAAGGTCGCCAAATTCATCGGAAGTGTGAAGGGTGATCGGCTCATTTTTCTGATGAATGGAAAAATGCTTGGCCGCATTGCACAGCCGCCGCAGCGGGATGATATTCATGGCATAGATCAGGAAAAAGGATACGGCTAGGATTGCCCCCATCATAAACAGAATGGAGTCGAGCAGATTGAAATAATATTGCAGCCGCTCGGCAACATATCCGCTTGTAAGTGCTTCATTTTCCATCGCCGCCGCCAGCAAGCTATTGCGGACCAGTGCAAAGACGAGCGTGTGCGTCAGATAGTAGGACGACGTGAAAATGCACAGATAGAGAATTACCAGTTTTTTTCCAAATGTCAGGCGAATTCGGTTTCGCATAATGATCAGCCTTTCTTCGTTTCAAATTTGTAGCCAATGCCCCATACGGTGGCAAGGCGCCATTCGTCGTGGTCTTTGATCTTTTCGCGAAGTCGTTTGATATGAACATCGACGGTTCGCGTGTCGACGACGTATTCGTAACCCCAGATGCGGTCAAGAAGCTGTTCTCTTGTAAATACCTGGTTTGGATGTGTGGCGAGAAAATACAAAAGCTCCAGTTCTTTTGGTGGCATCTCGACCGGATGTCCCATATATACGACAGAATAGTTTGACAAACTGACGGTGAGATCGGTGTATTGTATCGTCTCTGTGCCGGTTTCGGTGGAAGCCGCCGGAGCTGCGGGGGCACTTCCTGTCTGATAACGCCGCAAAACAGCCTTTACGCGCGCCACCAGTTCTTTTGAATCAAAAGGTTTGATGATGTAGTCATCGGCGCCAAGTTCCAGTCCCAGCACTTTGTCAAAAACTTCTCCTTTTGCCGAAAGCATGATGATCGGAACCGTGGAAGTTTTGCGGATCTCGCGGCAAACGTCGTATCCGTCAATGCCCGGAAGCATAATATCGAGCAGGATCAGATCCGGTTGAAAGGAAGCATTTTTCTTCAATGCCTCTTCGCCGTCGTGTGCCTGCATACACTGGAAACATTCTTTTGTTAAGTATAATTCGATTAATTCTGCAATGTTGGCGTCGTCATCAACAATCAGTATTTTTTGTTTTTCTGCCATGGAAGTCATCCTTTCTTATTTGAACTCAGCCACAGTCACACCGTAGCCGCCCTCACCGTATTCTCCCATACGATAGGTTTTGATGTATTTACTCTTTTTCAAATGCGCCTGCACGGCATTTCGCAGAGCACCGGTTCCGACACCGTGGATAATGGTGATCTGGTGCAGCTTGGCAAGATACGCATCGTCAAGGTATTTATCTAAAAGTGCAATTGCCTCGTCAACCGTTTTTCCGATGAGATTAATGCTTGAAGAAACGTGCAGCGATTTCATCATTTTGATCTTTCCGGCACCGGAACGTTCGCGAAGCTGTTCTTTCCGGTTCTGCAATGTCTCTTCTTCGAGAAGTTCCAGATCATCCGCATTGACTTCGGAACGCATGATTCCCATCTGCACAAAGCATTTTCCTTTGGTGTTTGGCAGCGACATTACGGTACCTTTTACGCCCATGGAATGCACCATGACAAGGTCGCCGATGGAAAGTTTTCCCGGCGCTGTCTTTGGACGGTTTCCTTTTTGCTTTGTCGCCAATTTTTCGCCGGTTTTCTTAAGTTGTTCGCGGATCGCAGAACGCTGGCGCTCCATGTCGCTGACATTTCCTTTGCTGCCGTCCATCCATTTATTGTATTTGCGGATGGAATCGTCTGCCATGTCTTTGGCCTTCTGCAATATTTCATTGGCTTCTTCATTTGCACGGCGCAAAATCTTTTCTTTTGCTTTATCAATTCGTTCATTTTTCTCTGCCAGTTTTTTCTTCTGCCGCTCGATTTCTTCGCGGTAAGCAGCCGCTTTCGCACGTTCTTGTTCCAATTCTTTCCGTGTACTTTCGAGCCCGGTCACAACGTCCTCAAAGGATTTGGAATCTTCGTCGACAAGGGATTTTGCTTTCTCAATAATTTCGTCGGAAATTCCCAGTTTGCTGGAAATCGCAAAGGCGTTACTTTTTCCCGGAACGCCGATGAGCAGACGGTAGGTCGGCTGCAGGGATTCCACGTCAAATTCGCACGAAGCATTTTCTACGTGATCTGTCGAAAGGGCGTAGATCTTCAGCTCGCTGTAATGTGTCGTCGCCATCGCGGTCACATTTCGCTGTAAAAGATTGTCAAGAATGCTGATGGCAAGTGCCGCACCTTCGACCGGATCGGTTCCGGCACCAAGTTCATCAAAAAGCGCAAGCGTATTTTTATCCGCACGTTTCAGAATCGAAACGGTGTTTGTCATGTGCGAGGAGAAGGTACTCAGGCTTTGCTCGATACTCTGCTCATCCCCGATATCCGCGTAAACTTCATGAAATACGCGCAGATGAGAGCCGTCAAACGCCGGGATGTGGAGCCCCGCCTGTCCCATCAAAGTAAATAAGCCGACGGTTTTCAGCGAAACGGTCTTACCGCCGGTGTTTGGGCCGGTGATGATGAGAAGCCGGTAATCTTTCCCCAATGTCACATCAATCGGCACAACGCGGTCGCGCGGAATCAATGGATGTCGTCCTTTTTTTATCTCTATATAATTGTCGTCAAAAATCGGCTCGCTTCCCTGCATTTTTTTGGATAATTTTGCCTTTGCAAAGATGAAGTCAAGTTCCGACAGCAAAATGACATCGCGCTCAAGTCCCTCGGTTTCCGGCGCGCAAATACTACTGATGGAAGCAAGGATGCGCTCAATTTCTTCCTGTTCTTTCATCGCAAGTTCGGCGAGATCGTTGTTCAATTTGACAATTGCCATCGGTTCGATGAAAAAGGTGGAACCGGTGGAACTCTGATCGTGGATCATTCCCTGAAATGCGGATTTGTATTCTTGTTTTACCGGCAGACAATATCTTCCATTTCGCATCGTGACGATATTGTCGCGCAGCATATCTCCTGACGAATTGACCGTCACAGACAGCTGCTCGCGGATTTTGTCATTTGTCGTTTTCATCGCCCGGCGGATGCGTTTCAATTCGCTGCTTGCATCGTCGCTGATCTCATCCTCGGACAAGATACAGCGGCTGATCTCCCGGCGAATTTCCGGAAATGTCTGAAGTCCGTCGAAACGCCCGGACAAAAAATCGGTTTCTTCGTCTTTTTTATCAAATTCAACAGCTCGCTTGGCAGCCTCCAAAAGAGCCCCAATTCTCAGAAGTTCGCCAGCTCCCAATGTCCCGCCTTTGGCAAGCGGCACGAGGCTCGGCCGGATGTCGGTCAGCCCATGAAAGGACAGCGCCCCATGATGAAAGAGCCTTGTCAAAGCATGGCTTGTCTCCGCCTGCATCGCCACAATTTCCCCGTGGTCTGACGACGGGCGCAGCCGTCTCGCGCTGTCCTTCCCAAGCGCAGAATCAGCTTCCTCTACGAGCATATCTATAATTTTGTCATATTCTAATGTCTTTAAAACTTTTTTATTCACAATTAAATCTCCATTCCAGTGCTTTGCACGAGTGTCTCAAACGATGTTCCCCAGCCATGCAAGCATGCCTGAAAACATACGATGATACCCTGTATTACAATACGATGATACCCTGTATTGTACCATACCAGGGGCGGGGTTACAATGGGTTTGGCGAAAAATTTCGTTTTTAGGGGCGTGGGCGTCAAGGCAACGTAAATGGGGGAAGTGGCTGAAATTCGCTGCCTCCCCGCCGCGGAGCAGGGCAAAAAGGCAACGCAAAAAGGGAAACCCGGCGAAATCCGTTGCCTTTAAAGCCGGCAAGAAGCCTAAAAGGCAACGTAAATGTGGGAAAACGCCAAAATCCGCTGCCTCCCCGCCGACTTCTCCGCCGCCAACCACCCCACTTCCCCATGTCCCCATAAATCCCCAAAATCACTCTGGCAGAAATGAAAAAAATATGCTATCATAAGATTAGCACATTACAGTAATGGGGAGATTTGGATGAATATAGAGGGATCAAATCTTTGTATCGGATGCATGAAGCCGCTTGGTCAGACCGGGAGGTGTTCTTTTTGTGGAATGAAACAGGAAGATTACAATCCGATCCCGCGCTGTCTTTTGCCGGGGACGCGGCTTGCGGACCGGTATATTCTGGGGAAAGTGCTGGGCGAGGGAAGCTTCGGAATTACCTATATTGGCTGGGACAGCCGGTTGCAGATTCCGGTGGCGATCAAAGAATATTTTCCGAGCGAAATGGTCAGTCGGGATGTCATCTGCGGACATGGAAATAAAGTATACTTGTATGAAAATGCCAAAAAGAATCATTATGAGGAGGACATAAAGAAATTTTTGAATGAGGCAAAATGTTTGTCCAAATTCAATGAAGTAGAAGGGATTGTGTCCGTCCTTGATTTCTTTTATGAAAATGAAACTGCGTACATTGTCATGCAGTTTATTGATGGAGTCAGTGTAAAAGAGTACATTAAGAAAAACGGAAAAATGGATGGCAAAAAAGTGCTGAATGCGATGCGGCCGGTGCTTCTGGCATTGGAAAAAGTGCATCGGACAGGGATTGTGCACCGAGACATCAGCCCTGACAATATTATGATAAGAAAAGACGGAAGTCTGGTGCTGATCGATTTTGGAGCCGCGAGAATGCGGAATATTGACAATACAAAGACAATGACGGTGTTATTTAAAAGGGGATTTTCGCCGGAGGAGCAGTACCGCTACAAGGGGCGGTGGGGAGCGTATACCGATGTTTATTCAATCAGTGCGACCATGTATTATATGTTGACGGGAGAAGCACCCACCGATTCGGTAATTCGGGCATTGGGAGACGATATGCCGTCACTTTTGAATATGAAAGAGCTGGAAATTTCTACCAAGCAAAAGAAGGCGGTTATGAAAGGAATGGCAGTAAATGCCAAAAACCGCTGGCAGAGTATCCGGGAATTGTACGATGCCATGTACGAAGAAGAGAAGAACATCACAAGTGGTTCCGGAAGACGAAGAGGGATTGCGGGAATTGCGGGTGCGGCTGTGCTTGGAACCGCCATTACCATCGGATGTCTGCATGCAGGAACCAAAGACGAAAAACGGGAGCCGGTCATTGCCGTAGAGACACCGGTCGTAACACCGGAAGCCACGAAAACACCGAAAAAGGAAATTTTGATGACCAATGTGACAGGAAAAACGATGGCGGAGGCAGAAAAAGAGTGGGGAAGCATCGTCGATATCACATGGAAACAAGAATATTCGGACACTGCGAAAAAAGGAATGGTCATTTCACAGAATGTTTCGGCGGGAGAATGGGTCAGCGCAGACCAGAAACTGGTATTGACGATAAGCAAAGGCCAGGGAAAGACCGTTGTGCCGAAGTTGCTTGGATTGACGCTGGAGCAGGCAAAAAAGAAATTGAAAAAGGCACATTTGACTTATAAAATTCAACGGGAAGAAAGCAATAAAGCGGTAGATACCGTGCTTTCGCAGAGTGTCGCAAAAGGGAAAAAGGTGGCGCGTGGAACGGCGGTAAAACTGACAGTGAGCAAACAGAAAAAAGCGGAGGCTGTGGTGACGAAAAAGCCCGCGGCTACGGTGAAACCGACACAGAGAAGTAAAAAAAAGAAAAGGGATTTTGTAGGAGTGATTCAATAAAAGAGTAATTATTGATCCTGATTAGTTACCAAAAAGTGAAAATTTTGGAAAAAAATTTCGACACTTTTCTGATAAAATAAAAACGGCAGCAGGAAGCTGCCGGCAAAAGATAATAAAAGGGGTACGATTTATGGAGAAAGAGGTCTTATTTGGGACATTTGATGCATTTCTTATTTCGCAGATGGGATTTTCGCTGAGCGGAACATTGGAACAACAGGAAAAAATACGGAAAGAGGCGTATCATACATTCTTGAACAAAATCCGGGGCGAACGGCCGGCATCATTTCCGACCATACGCCGGTGGTTTGGCATCCGAAGCGTCGCTGTGCCTGCGCGTGAACAGATTTTCCGCATTGCCTTTTCCCTTGGGTGCAATGTGGAGCAGACAAATCAGTATCTTGTGGAGGGAGCATCGCAGCCGTCGTTTCAGATCAATGATTACACAGAAATGATCGCAATGTATGCACTTGAAAATGGATGGAATTGGGAAAAATACCAGAAGATAGTCGAGGAGTACGAAGGGGGCCTGGATGATGGTACGGAGATTCTGCATCAAACCAATACCCAATGGCTGATGCAGCAGTTTGAGTATGTCAAGACCTTGGACGAAGAGCAGTTTATGTATTGGATGTGGAAGCATTCCGGAATTTTCAAGGGCTACAGCAAGACCGCGCAGGAGTTTCTTACCAAATATCGTCAGCTCGTCCTTGAAGGAATGCGGAATGACGCAAAAAACAATCTCAATTTTCTTTTGGCAGAAAGCGGATTTCAGACGTGGAAAAAACGGCATTTTTATCGGAGCTCGGCAAATGAACTTGAGCAGATCAAAAAGTATATTCGTTCCAATGAACGCTCGAAAAATCCTGACATTTCGGAACATTTGGCAAAAAATATTTTGGAACTTGCGAAAATGGCATATTCGGAGACCGGCCAGAATACGAAACTGCTGGCAGAATTATTTGAATCACCAGCCAGCACAATGACGCACAAATATCTTTCGGATCTTTTTCATATTCCGGAGCGTAATGAAATGCATATCCGCAGCAGACAGGCAATCCAAAAACTTGAAAAATATGCCGATGAAGAGCCATGTCCACCGGATATCGCAGAAATGATTGACCGGTTTGGAAAAGGAAAAGTGGTGGTCGAAAGTGTCGGCGAAGCGAAAGAATGGTTGGAAGAATTTGACAATGACGGTAAGCGCCGCCGATTGATCGTGAAACGGAGTGATCTCCTGCCAATGATCTGTTATGTGGCACAGCAGCGGTACCGTGCCCAAATTGCCGACGCTGTGGAAACTTACAGCCAGAGCGAGGCGCAAAAAGTATTTTTGGATATGGCAAATGCAGTTCTGATCGCCTGCAATATGCCGGCTGTCAACGAAAAGTACCGTTATGACAAACAGCTTTTGCAGAGTTTTCAGGAGGAAGAGGTATGATGCAATTTAAAAGAAAACCTTGATTTTGTCACAAAAAGCCTGTACAATGAAGAATGCAATATAAAATGAAGTTTTTCATTGTCAGAAAGGAAGAGTAAAAATGACAAAGTTTAAGAAGTATGTGAGTATTCTTTTGAGCGTGTCTTTGATTGCCGGCGTTGCGCCGATGGACGCGCAGGCGAAAACTGTGGAAGATAAAAAAGCAGCAATACAGACGATAAATGAGAAGGAAACGATGACAGCGCAGGCAGAGACCGGATCTTCGGAGACGGCAGCGCCAAGTGAGAGCCCGAGTGCAACTCCGTCAGCAAGTGCCAGTGCGGCGCCGAGCACGACACCAAGTGTTGCACCGACGGCGACACCGGTTATTCCATCGCAGGGGAAAGTGGTTGTGGATGCAGAAGATGCATTTTCGACGACAGCCGGCAGTGATGGAAAGACGTGCACGATTTCCGGATACAAAGGAAATGCGGCAGTGACGACATTGTATATTCCGAAGGAAATGGGTGACAAAGAAGTGACAGCGATCGCAGCAAATGTATTTGCGGCCTGCCCATATTTGAAAAATGTAGTGATCAAAAATGACATCGACATTGCAGCCGGTGCTTTTCCGGCAGGCACAGAGATTTGGGCAAAATCCGGTGTGAAAGCGCAGACTTATGCACAGGCGAACGGCCTTACATTTCACCCGCTCGACAGTACGGCAAGCTTGACAGGCAAGAAAGATGCTTCATTTACAAAAGGTACATTAACATGGACTGCCGTAAATGGTGCAGCTTCATACAATGTTTACCGTAAAAAAGCAAAAGGAAAATATTCCCTGTATAAAAATGTAAACGCCTTGACATATACCAATGAGAAATTGGCAGCAGGAGCTACTTATACTTATAAGATCCGCCCGGTATTTACGGCCGCTGACGGCGAAAGCATCGAAGGTGTGGATTCGAAAGAAGCCGCTATCGCATTGACACCGGCAAAAGTGAA
>ERZ827496.1553-NODE-1553-length-26556-cov-13.091695_pt1 | contig 26556 bp, 30 predicted proteins | sample MGYA00519769_ERZ827496 | MGnify/ENA primary metagenome ERZ827496 (study PRJEB31778, sample SAMEA3449327) | human gut metagenome | biome: human gut; feature: human-associated habitat; material: faeces | place: United Kingdom | collected 2010/2012 ...
AAGGCCTTTGAATAAGACAAAAGGCTGCCTCATCGCTAACTTTGCAACAGTGCCGTCGGCAGCGCGACATCTTACTTATTGAAGATGTTGACCGCCTTTCACGACTGGCCGGGAATGACTGGATCACGCTCAAGAAAATGATTGCCAGGAAAGATATAAGAGTCGTGGCCGTTAATGTTCCCACTACCTGGCTGCATTTATCTCCGGGGCTGACCGATTTTGATAACCGGATGTTTTCGGCCATCAATGACATGCTGCTCGATATGCTGGCCGCAGTGGCCAGACGCGACTATGAGCAGCGGCGGGAACGCCAGAAACAGGGGATCGCCAAAGCAAAAGCTGAGGGCAAATACCAGGGCAGAAAGGTTAACCAACATCGCTATGATGCCATTAACCGGCTGCTGGCCAGCGGCAGCTCCTGGAGCCAGGTTCAGAAGACCATCAATTGCAGTCGTGGCACCATTAGCCGGGCGATTAAACAGTGTCCCCCAGTTACAGCCCTCCCCTCTCTTTCCGGGCAGTCTGAGAGTGCTACCGCATTTTCCGTGACAACCACACTGTGGGTGCCGGTGCAGAACGGCAGCAAATTTACCCGTGGGAAGAAAAAGGTCAGAGAAGATATTGCCTGGCTGGTTGAGTGCGACTATGACGGAAAGGTGTTGGACAACAATGAGTACAGCCTGATTTTTACGTATAGCGATGAGGCCGATTTGAAAGAGCAGATTGACGAACTTTTCGACGAGATATACCGCACAGCTGAGATACGTAACTGCGTGGTCGATGATATGACGCTAACCAATGATGCAACTAATCAGGGCTGGAATGAATACGATGGAGGTTGGCAATAATCTATTGAGAGAAGCCTAAACCAAAATTCCCGCCAGTTCCAACACTCAAAAAAACACTCATATACTCATTTACACATAAAAAACACATTTACTCATTTGTGTTTTTGTGTATAATTAAACTCAAATGAGTAAACACACAAATGAGGTTTAGACATGAAAATTATCGCGTTCCTCAACCCTAAAGGTGGCTCCGGTAAAACGACTGCAACAATCAACGTCAGTAGCTGCCTTGCCAGTTCGGGTAAAAAAATTGCAGTTGTAGATACAGACCCACAGATGAGCCTGACTAACTGGAATAAAGCAGAGAAAGCAGCATTCGATGTTTACACCGCAGCATCAGAGAAAGACGTTTACCAGGTAAGAAAAGATCTGGCTGAATATGACTTTGTGATTATTGATGGAGCCGGTTCTCTGTCAGTTATTACTTCCGCAGCGGTGATGGTCAGCGACCTGATTATCATCCCGGTAACACCCAGCCCTTTGGATTTTTCCGCTGCCGGTTCTGTCGTCACGGTACTGGAAGCCCAGGCTTATAATCGTCCGGTAGAAGCTCGATTCCTCATCACACGGAAAATCGAACAAGCCACCATGCTTAACGTTCTGAAAGATAGCATTGCTCAGACGGGTATTAAGCCGTTTAAAACTGCGATCACACAACGCCAAAGTTACGTTAAATCCGTCATGGAGGGTGAGAGCGTTTTCGATACCAACGATGGAGCAGCAAAGGGCGAGATAGCCATTCTGACGCGAGAAATACTCGAATCATTTGAGTAAAAACTCATATACTCATTTCAGCATATTAGAGGTTATGTATGGCACTAACTAAGCAACATACATCAAAAACAATGAGTTTCGGTGAGCATCGAGATCTTGAAAAAGTCGTCAATAGCACACCCACGGGAAAGCAAAAGAGAGTCAACGTTAACTTTGATGAAGAGATACATACCCGCTTCAAAGCTGCGTGTGCAAAACAAGGTACATCCCTTACTGATGTGATAAAGGATTTGGTCGATAATTGGCTGAAAGAAAATGACAAGTAATACACCAAAATGGGTATATAAGTGTGTGCTATTATTATTACATGAAGAAAAAAGGGGTAAACAATGCCAGTAAGTTATCCAGGACTATATGATATAACGAATTCTAGATCTGCCACATCACAGAAAAAGTATTTTGGGTGGCTTAGAGTTGAATATTCATTATTGATAATTTCTTCTGTAAATACATTCATCAATTATGACTATAAGTATTATGTTGCTTTCGTTTTGTTTGCACTTTTAATGATACTCATGATTTTTAAAGTAAAAAATAAGTTCGAACAAGAATGGTATAAGTACAGAGCTATAACTGAGTCAATAAAAACCACCACATGGAACTACATCATGAAAGCTGAACCTTTCAATGATGAGGATGAGTTGAAAAATGTAAAGGAACTATCCAAATATCTATCGGATATAGTAGATGGAAGCGAGTACATATCTAAGACAATAAACCCAGAAGTGATAGACAGAGGAGCGTTAACTGGAGAAATGAAGAATGTTAGAGGCATGGACTACCTTAGCCGAAGGGACTTCTACGTTACAAACCGGATAGAAGACCAGCGCTCATGGTATGTGTCTAAGTCATCTGATAATAAGAGAAAAGGGAAAGCGTGGTCTTATGCTATATTTTGTTTGTATTTTTTAGCATTCTCATGCTCTATATATAATGCATTCTTCTCGAATACTTCTGATGGAATTATTCCAATAAGCATTGTAACAACCATTGCTGCATCATTGGTTGGTTGGACTCAAGTTAAAAGATATGGTGAGTTGTCCGCCTCCTATATATTAACAGCACATGAAATTGGATTGATAAAGGAGCAGGCATCTTATGTATCTAGCGAGACTGATTTTTCAGATTTTGTAAGGGAATCAGAAACGGCATTTTCTCGAGAGCACACTCAATGGATTGCGAGAAGAATAGCAAATAGGAAATTTCGTTAAAGCGGCAATATTGTGCCGCTTTATTTTTTCATATAGCATGTTTTCTTATTGCGGCAATAATACTTTCAGTATTCCACCTTACAACCTCTACTGCTCTACTTGATACTATTGATGAGACTCTTTCTGCACCCCGAGGGACAACCCCAACAATAGGGATTCCATTAGCTACAGCTGTATCTAGCTCCCATGTTATCCATTCGCTATGGGATGCATATACCCCCGCAATACCTATAACCACATTTGAGGCGAGAATCTTAGCTTTTAACACTGACTTAATATAGGAAGCGTTATGTGAGTTAATCGGTTCATCTCGACTCACCTCTGAATAAGCAGCATTGAAATATGGGCGATTACTTATAAGTGTTCTTAAATCTTCTAACGTGTCATGATAAGTCCAAGAGTGACTTATAAAAATATTGTATTCCTTTGCCACTGTGATCCCCTTAGTTTGAGTTTTTACTTACTGTACCCTTCCTATGATACTCGAAAGACGGCCTAGGATACATATCCGCTTCAAAGCTGCGAGTACAAAACAAGGCACATCTATTACTGATGTGATAAAGGACGTGGTCGATAATTGGCTGAAAGAAAATGACAGCCAAAAGACTCAAATGAGTAAAAACACATTAACTCAAAAACACACCTATCCTTACCGAGAACACTGATCTGGTGCATAAACTTTTTATGTGCCAGATCGGTGTTGGCCAAGCAAAGCGCGGCAGCGTGTTTAGACTTACAGTAAATGGCGTTTATGGTTCATCTGTTGGTGCAAAATACGCGCAATCAGAATATCCGTATCACGAACCGTATAAAAAATGGCATGTCGCTGAAATTCAATGCGCATCACACCAGGAACGGTATGGTAGTCACGTCCCATATCTGGCATTCCGGCCAGTGTCTCGAAAAATGCCTCAAGTGCGTCTGTATAATGGTCTGCCTGAGCTTCACCAAATTTCAAGAGCGTATAGTCATAAATCCCGGCGAAGTCGTCTGCTGCCCGTTCAGTGAGTTTATACACGATGTCTCAGTTTTCTTTGTGCTGCAATATCCCGCAGTGATAGCGAGCTTTCACCGCTTTCCAGCCCAGCAATAACAGCCTGACGAATAACTTCATCGTTTGTTTCCTGTTGCTCCAGCAATCGCAGCGCAGAACGCATAACTTCACTCGCAGAGCCGTAACGGCCACTGTCTATTAATCGACTAATAAACGAATCGAGTTGTTCGCCAATCGTAACGCTTGTTGTTCTGGCCATAACGCCCCCTGTGTTAACTATCAACACAATGATAGGAATACTTGCTCCTGGTGTCAACGAATACACCCAAACGGATTTCACCCCCTTCCTGCCAGACTGGTTTTTTAGCTTACTTTTAGCGATGAAGTAGGTAAGGGCGAAAAGCGCCTTTTCGCTGCATTGCGTCTCGTTGACTCCATGCCTCCGGCTAAGGCCGGAGGTGCTACTTAAAGTCTTTTGGGGAGCATAGCGACCATGCCGAACCGGCGCGGCCGTCTGGCCGCTGCAAGGGCGGTCATTATCGGTTTTCCCCGTTATCCACAGAACTTATCCAGCGAATAAGTAGATCTTTAATGAAGTTAAGTAGGTCGAAGACCTGATTGTTTTGCAGCTAACTATTGGTTGATTGCAGATAGTCCCATTTACCTATTTGCAGGTAAGTGTGCATAAAAGATATAACGCCGGTGTTGATTGGGGTTTTGACCAAATATCGGTGAGGTTATCGTGATAATGGTGACTAAAAAACGAGCTGTTTTAGCAGATGGACAACGAACATCCTCCGCAGGGAATCGGATTAGTAAAAAGAGGGCGGGTTAGTGAGGCGGGGCTGTGCCTGGCTGCTCCATATTTACCAGTTCAAGCTGGTAAAGCTGAGTCCAGACCATTTTTTCAAACTGCTGAGGGGTTAGATGGTGTATATCACCCTTCATATCACGGAAAATACGCTCGGCCACCTGACGCTTTCGCTCATCGAACGGTAATTCGGCCAGCTTACGCCGTTGTTTGCCCTCAATAGCGCGTGTACGGCGGCTGAGTATCGTCTGATGGCGGCAACGTTCATACCAGCGCTTACGGGCTTCTTTTACTGTCATAGCCTCGCCGGGTTGTAGAATGCCGTCCTCAATAGCGCGTAGGCGTTCTTCTTGCTCTGCTCGTAGCTTGTCCATATCCACACCGGTAAGACGCCAGCCTTCTTCTGTAATGATTATATGCTTAGGAAAACGGCACCCGTTCACATAATCCCACTCAGTTTCAGGCGCAAGGACTATGCCAAACCTCGCCAGTTCGTCTATCAGACGCGACACCCTCGATACCGTCACGGCAGTTTCAGGGATGATCTGGCCATCTTCATTCCGTGGACTGAGTTCTTCAGCCAGCTTAGTGATGTTGATAGTGACAATACCAGTAGCAAGATCGGCTTTGTTGACGAAAAGCACAAACAACGCATCGAGCAAACGCCGGCGTACTTCACGGAAAGCTCTTTTTCTGTCCGCGACAGGTCGCAAAAAAGTGAAGATTGGATCGGCAGAAACACGACGACGAATAACCCAGGCACCAGAGGTTTTGTCCTGGCTCATAAGGTTACGTAAGGCTCGACCATGCTGTTTACTGAGGGGCTTATAATGCGCCGGACGCACGTAGAGCGGTAACGGACATTTACATGCTGTAGAATGTTCGCCACGGCGACGTTTATCGGGGTTTTCTTGGGAAGATTTAGTCTGGTTACCCACGCCCGCCCGCGCTTATGGCGAGGAAGAGGGGTTGTTTTAGGTTATGCATTTGCTATAATCCTTTTCAGGCGCCGCGCCTGCTTTCGACCCCCTGAATATCCCTCGTTCCGCCAAGTTCGTCAGGATTTCAGGGGGTTTTTGCATTCAGGGTGTGGCTTTTGCCTATCACCCTTTCCCTAGACGCTATTACCGGGAACGTCCCACCCGTATGAATACTTGTAAACGCAGGTAAATTACCACGTAGTGAAGCAACGATCAATTCCCCCACCAAAAGATCCCGCAAAGAACATATCTAATTTACCTAATCAATTCATACAGATATTGAGTCTCAACATTATTAACATTGTGAATATCAACAGGGGTTTTCTCTTGCCTATGTAGGTTCAGAGTGAACGCATTTCTTTGTTAATTCAGTGGAAATTCGCTTCCTCGCTTTGAGTGTTCGGTGCTCGCCTATGGCTGCGCTCCGCCTCAATCAAAGGCTGCGGCGAACGTTGCCCCTTCCCATTAGTCCTTCATACAGTCATTGAATTGGCTTAATAATCTTCGAACTTCATCACGTTGTTCACGTAATTTTTTATTCTCAACCAATATATGGTTGAGGGGATTATCATTACAATTCATCACCTTACGATGATTCTCTAAGATGTTTTTAGCTACCTCGTCGTCAACTGTATAAAAATAGTACTCTGGATACCCCAAAACCTTGGCCACTCGAAGAATAAAGTCAAAAGGCGGGGTAAAACGTCCTGCCTCATAATTCGATATTCTAGAACGACTATTTACACTCTCTATTTCAACCAGTTGCGCTAGTTTTTCCTGTGAAAGACCAGCCAACTCACGAGCTTCTTTTAACCGTTTTGGCACCATAATACTCACCTTTTTTAGCTACTGATCATATCGGGTGAGTAGTTCGCTAGCGTTTCGTAAATCAAAACACACCCATTATGTTTTGATTTACGAAACACTAATGCTATTATCTCTAAAGTGTTTTAGGTTGACGCAATAAAACAACTGGATATAATATCATCACTGTATTTATATACAGTTGTTTTATCATGTTTATGAGTACGTTCGTTCTAGTTTTCGCCAAGCTAGAGCGGCGGAAAATGGGGGCTTGTGCCCACAAGGATGGGAAACATGAATTTATGGTATGTGTTGTACTGCAAGACTCAGGATGTTGACAAAATAACTAAAAGGGTCAAAAGCTTAGGCGTTAGTGTTTTTTGTCCTCGTTATGTAAGAGTCTCTCACCGAACCGACTGTAATTCGGTTCGGATCGACGAAAAAGTGTTGTTCCCTAATTATTTGTTCCTCTCTTTTGATATCAACAAAATCCATACATCAACGATTTCCTCTATCCCTGGGGCCATCGGCTTCATTCGTTTCGGTTCAGATGCCTGTACGATTCCCCAGAAAGTGATATCCGCGATTGAATGCGCCCGCTTGATAGCGCTGAACAATGATGATCAAGCTATTGAGTGCCGTAATATTTCGCCCGCTTTGCTGCTAAAAATTCAGGAAATCTCGCTTATCAGGTCGATAGAACAACGGCAGGTTGCCTTTTCACACCTTTTGCAATCGTCCAACCTTTAAACCCAACCTCATTCTTTTATACATACCGGCACTGCGGGCAATAGCCTGCGGTGCCTTTTTAATAGGAGTAGCCATATCCATGCCGAAAAAGAAGTTGGGCGAGCCAACGAGTACGGCGGTGATTTACATCGGACAGCAGCGTTACCAACTGTTAGCAAAACATGCTCGTGAAATCAGTTATTTATCCAACACCAATATCAAGACAACAACATTCCTTCACTACTTGATTGATGAATTCACCAAAAAAGGCCATGCCTCACTGCTTAACCAGTTGCAGAAGGCTCCCCCCACTGAAGAGGAATAAACCATCTAATAGGAGGACACATGATTTCATCCGCCGTGCTTCTGACTCTGGCCATGCAATGCGCCCCAACCATTCACCCGGATACATCGCATGATGTAGCCAGAGTTGAGTCGGGGTTAAACCCCTTTGCTATTGGTGTTGTAGGCCAGAAAAAAGGGCTTTTCCCCAGCAACATAAACGACGCTCTTGATCATATCGACCAGCTCAAGGCGAAAGGTAAAAATTACTCAGTTGGTCTGATGCAAATCAACCAGGCTAATTTTTCCCGTTACGGTGTCACTGCAAAACAACTGTTTAATCCCTGCACCAACCTGACCGTCTTCGAAAAAATCATCACTGACTGCTACCTCCGGGGCGGCACCCTGAAAAGGGCGCTGAGTTGCTATTACTCCGGCAACTTTGATACCGGCCAGAAGCCCGAAGCCGCATTTTCCAAAACCAGCTATGTACAGCGGATGGGTTACAAACCCGCGCAAAAATATGTCGTGCCTTCCAGCAAGGCCGATCAAGAAAAGCAAAACGCCACACCAGGCAATGCAGCACCCACGCCGCAGATACGTTACCCCAAAGGTATTGTACGCGGCGATCTCATCACCTCCGACACGCAAGTGTCACCTAACCAGGCTACACCCGTTTCTTTCCCGTCACAGGTTGTGCGGGGGGAGTTTGTAGTCATTACATCTAAATAAGGAAATATCATGAAAATTTTACGCTCTATTAAAAATGCTCCTGCCTACCTTGCTGCTGTTGCGGCCTCTGCTGCCATGTCCTCACCGGCATTCGCGGACGGGTTCGCCAAAGCCGAAACGTTGCTGGAAAAAATCTCGTCTGGCCTCACCGGTCTGGCCATCGTCACCATTACCATCGCTGTTATCTGGGTGGGTTACAAAGTGTTATGGGACGGCAAAAGCCTTCACGACTGTAAAGGGATCATCATTGGCGGCATTCTTATTGCCAGCGGCGCAGAAATCGGCGCTCTGTTGATGAGCTAAGGGGCGGAAATGGTCACGCTGAATAAAGCCCTGACGCGCCCCGCTATGCTGTTTGGCATTCCGATGGTGCCGTTAGTTATCGTCAGTGGGGCAATTATCCTGCTGGCGATATACCTCACTAAACTTTTGTTGCTGTTCCTGCCGGTAAGCTGGTTTGTCATGAACCAGATGGCTCGAAAGGATGCCCACATTTTCGGATTAGCCTTTTTAAAACTGAAAACGCGGGGCAATAAGACGTGCAACACCCACTACGGCGCAACGGCGTTCCTGGCGAACGACTACGACGCCGTAGACATCACGGAGTTCATCAACACTATGCGACTTAACGAACGGGTCACGCTCACCAAGCACATTCCGTATTCGTCGCACATTCATGAAAACGTCATTAAAACCCGAGGTAGCGACCTGATCGCAACGTGGGAAATTGGCGGAACGGCGTTTGAATGTGATACGGAAGAAAATCTCGACATACTGTCTGGTCAGTTTAATAACCTGATTAAGTCCTTTGAAGGGCGACCGGTGACGTTTTACGTTCACAATATCCGTGAAACGTACCACGATCACTTTGACGGGCATTCGGGTAACGATTTTGCCGATACGGTCAGCGAACGGTACTACTCGACGATTGAAAACCATCCTTTCCGCCATAATCGCCTGTTCTTCACCGCCTGTTATATGCCCTTTGTCGGACTGGATAAGGTCGAGCGCAAACGGATGTCCGACGGACAGAAGCAACATGCGTTAGACAGTGCATTAAAAGAGATGTTGGAGATCTGCCAGACGGTCGGCACGTCCCTGTCGCGTTTCACCGCGAACCAACTCGGGGCGTATGAAGAAAATGGCCGCGTGTTTTCGTCGCAACTGTCTTTCTATCGGCGGCTGTTAAGCGGCGTCTGGCAGAAAACAGCCGTTACGCGCACGCCATTTTATGAAACGCTCGGCACAACCGACCTGTTTTTCACCGGCGATGCCGGGCAAAGCAATAACGTAAACGGAAAGACCTTCTTCCGTGGGCTGGAAGTGAAAGACTACGCGCCGGAATCCTTCACCGGGATAATGAACGTGTTGCTGTATGCCCCGTGTGACTATGTGATCACCCAGTCTTTTACCTGTATGGCGAAAGATGAAGCGCAAAAGCACATCAAGCAGACGGCCAAGCGTTTACGCAGCACGGAAGATGATGCCATTTCGCAGCAGGAAGACTTATTTGTTGCCCTGGACATGTTGCAGGCCGGACACATTGCCTTTGGTAAATATCATTTTTCCCTGATGGTATCGGCACCCGGTACAGAACGGCTGATTAAAGATACAAACAGCCTGATCAACGCCTTCACCGATCTGGGTATCACCCCGACGCTCTCCACGTTGTCGCTGCCCGCTGCCTACCTGGCACAAATGCCGGGGGTGTACACGCTAAGGCCGCGACTTGTCCCCATCAGCAGCCAGAATTTTGCAGAACTGGCGTCATTCCATAACTTCTATACGGGGAAACAGGATAAGAACCCCTGGGGTGAAGCGCTTTGCGTTCTCAAAACCCCATCGGGCGGGGCGTATTACATGAACCTGCACAACTCAATGCTCAATAAGGATGATTTCAACGAGAAAAATCTAGGCAATACCAGCGTTATCGGCACCGCCGGTTCGGGCAAAACAATGCTGATGGCATTCATTCAGGTCATGATGCAGAAATATCGGCAACCCCGGAGTTTTTCGCCGCAGGCTAAAACGCAGCGTCTTACTACCGTTTATTTTGATAAGGACAGGGGGGCAGAACTCAACGTAAGGGCGTTGGGTGGCCAGTATTATAAGGTGAAAAGCGGTGAGCCTACCGGCTGGAATCCCTTCCGGCTTCCACCGACCAAACGCAATCTGAACTTCATCAAGAAGCTGATGCGCATACTCTGCACCCGCAACGGACAAACCTTGTTCCCGCGCGACGAGCTGCGTCTTAGTCAGGCAGTGGATGCGGTCATGAAGGAGCTACCGGCTGAACACCGTGGGTTTGGTATTACCCGGCTGTTGGAGAACCTTACCGAGCCGCCAACGAAGGAAGCGCAGGAAAACGGGTTACGCGTCAGGTTGTCACAGTGGGCGCAGGGTGGCGAATACGGCTGGGTTTTCGATAATGACCTGGACACCTTTGATATTGGCGAATGCGACAATTTCGGCATCGATGGCACGGAATTTTTGGACGATGCCGACGTGTGTGCGCCGATTTCGTTTTACCTGCTGTATCGCGTCACCAGCTTGCTCGACGGGCGACGCCTGGTGATCTTCATGGATGAATTCTGGAAATGGCTCAACGACCCGGTCTTTTCTGATTTCGCCTTTAACGTGCTGAAAGTCATCCGCAAACTGAATGGCGTGTTTATTCCTGGCACACAATCACCGGCTGAAATACTGATTAACCCGATATCTCCTGCCGTGGTGGAGCAGTGCGGCACGCAAATCTTTACGGCAAACCCGAAGGCTGACCGCAAAGACTATGTTGACGGCCTGAAAGTCGCCCCGGAAATCTTCGATATCATCAAGAACCTCGATCCGCTGTCACGCCAGTTCGTGATAGTGAAAAGTCCTCTGAAAAAAGGTGACTTACGCAACTTTGCGGCACTCGTCACCCTTGACCTGTCCGGGCTTGGTACTTATACAAAAGTGTTAAGTAGCAGCGCTGACAACCTCGAAATTTTTGACTCTGTGTTTCAGGACGGCATGAAGCCGGACGACTGGCTGGAACGCTACCTGCAACTCGCACTCTGAAAGGAAATAACATGAAACTGAAAACTCTGTCTGCCGCCTATATTGCGGGGGCTTTGCTGTGTCCATCACTGACAGCCTATGCCGGTATTCCTGTCATGGTTGATGCTGATCCATTACGTCAGATTCAATACGCGACCGACGCCCAAAACTGGCTTAAAACGGTGGAACAGTATAAATCCCAGCTTAATGCCTACAAATCGCAACTGGCGACCGCGACCGGCGTACGCAACGTGCAGGACTTTTTGAGCCAGGCTAAGGGGCTGTCGAATGACCTTAAAAACCTGCAAAAAAACGGCATTTCACTCAACGACCTGCTGACGAACTCCGGCGGGTCATACAGCAGTGCGCTAAACGGCTTGTATAGCAAGTACAAGATGTTTGACACCTGTGATGCTACGCAGACACAAAGCTATGCTGATACCTGTAAACAAATCGTCATTAACCGGGCGGTGGCCGTCGAAGATACCACTGCGGTACAGGAGAAGATCAACAGTACGGTGAGTGATATTTCTACCCTTGTAAGTCGTATAGAAATGTCGCAAGACGCTAAAGAGTCACAGGATTTGGCGAACACCATAACGTCAAAAAGTGTACAGTTAAACGCTCTGACCACGCAGTGGGAAATGAGCGTGAAACAGTCGGAACTACGTGATCAAATGCTGACATCGCAGCGACAAAAGGCAGGCCAGCAGCAGCAACTCAACGCACCGGTGGCCGATTTGAACAACTTATAACAAGGATTTTTCATATGACGATCAATAACCGCACTATTTTATCCTCCCTGCTTGTTTTAAGCCTGTTTGCTTTAGGTGGTTGTGAAGAGAAAAAAACTGAAGAGTGGTATATGGCTCATCATGACGAATTAATAAAAGACTATGCCGATTGTTTGAAAACCCAAACATTCAGCAGTGAGCGGTGCATCCCTGTTGTGAATGCTTCCAAAAGGTCAATGAATGAGCCTGACGTTGTAGCTGGACTACAAAAAGTGCAAACAGAGTACGTAAAAAGCAGGATGCATCCAGAGAATAAAAGTCATGAGTAGCGAAGGTGTTTTCTCTGGAATGGATGCCGCTGTAATGAATGGCTTAAACAGTGTTTTACAGGGGCAAATGTCCCTGTATTCAACGCTGATGGCAGGATTAGTTACCGGTTCTGCCACTTTGTACATTCTTTGGCGTGGCTATCAGACACTGGCGGGGAAGCTACATACCCCGGTAGAGGACGTAGCGTGGGACTTGGCGCGAATGGGGATCATCCTAGCATTTGTCACTAATGCAGATGGCTACCTAGACGCCTCGGTTGCTGCCATTAACGGTTTAAAAGATGGTTTCAGCGGAAGTGAAAATGTCTGGGTTTTACTAGATACACTTTGGAGTAAAGCTCAGACGCTGGGGCAAACCTTATTTAACCTAGATAATTCAACCTATGTGCAACTCAATGGCGGCATTGCTGAGCTATTAGTTTGGGGGGGAACAATAGTAGCCTTAATTATCGCCACCATTGTTAATATGGGGGCTGAAATAATGTTGTTATTAATGACAACAACGGCACCCATATTCATTTTCTGCCTTATCTACGGTTTTCTGCGACCGATGTTCAATAACTGGCTCCAGGTAATATTCACCGCTATCCTGACCCTCATGTTTTCGGCCTTATCTTTACGGATCGCGATTGAATACCTTAGTAACATATTGGACAAAGCAAGCGTCGGGGCTAATGCCAACAACATTGTAACGCTGGCCGCACAGTGTTGCCTTGCCGGTATCGGTTCCGGGTTCGTAGTCTGGTTATCGGCAAAAATTGCCGGTTCACTGGCAGGGGCTAGCGTACAGGGTGTGGTACAGGGCGCGGCTAAAATGGGGCTAATGGCAGGCGGGGGCGCAGCGAAAAAAGCCGCAAGTACCGTAGGAAAGCCCGTGGGGAATGCTTTAGGCAGTATTGGCGATAAGGCAGCGAATAACCTCAAAGGCTCATCGGCCAGTAATGCCAAAGCATCGGCAAAAGCCGCAGTGGAGAAAATGAAAGCCCAGAACTAGCAGATATCCCGCCACACCTGTTCCCATCGCACGACTCATTACTTTTTAATCCTTTCAGGAACCTAAACCATGAAACGCTTCATCATATTTATGATGTTGTGCACCCTTGCGGGCTGCGCACAGCAAAACCATTTCCCGCCGGATGTTTCCGGCGACCTTCAACCCGTTAATTCCGCTTCCGTTATGCAGGAGGTGAATAATGTCTGAATTACAAAAAATGCTGAATGCCTCGCAGTCGTTTGAAAAAGTGATGCTGACACGCGATGCGCGGGCTAAAAAACTCGCCTTTGTTATCGCCGCCGTCGCCACGGTATTTGCCTTACTTTCCGTTGTGGCCGTCATTGTCATGCTTCCGCTAAAACACACGGAGGTCGAACTTTACACCGTAGACAGCCACAGCGGGCGGGCGGAATACGTCACCCGAGTGAAAGAAAAAGACATTGCGACCGAGGAGGCAATGGCGAAAGCCTTCGCCGCCAATTACGCCACGCTCCGGGAGGGATACAACTATTTCGCCCTGCAAAGCAATTATGACACGGTGCAGCTCTTTAACAGCGGACAGGTCAATGCGGACTATCTTGCCTGGTTCGCCGGACAGGATGCACCCGACAAGGTGTATCAGAATGCGGCTAACGTGGTGGAAACTGAGGTCATTTCCAATATCATCAGCCAGGCTACCGCGCCCGATATGCTGGCAACCCTCCGACTGAAAAGAACCATCCGCCACGTTGTTGACGGCGCGACGCGCGTCGAATTCTGGAACGTTCGTCTGACATACCACTACGTGCCACACAAGGCGCTGACTGACGCGCAGCGTGAGAGTAATCCGCTGGGCTTCATCGTCACCAGTTACCAGCGTGACAAAGAACTGAGGAAAGAATAATGCGTAATCTATTCGTCATTCTCACTTTGATGCTCTGCTCATCGGCGTGGGGAGCCGCAACCCCGCAGGGTAGCCGGTACGACAGCCGTATGCAGCAGGTGGCGTACAACGTGCAAAACAGCACGGTGATCAACACCCGCGCCGGTTACGTCACCACGTTAGTTTTTGCCGATGATGAAGCGGTGATCAGCACCGAAGTCGGCTTCATTAAAGGATGGGCGGTAACAAAGGAGGCGAACCGCGTCTATATTCGCCCCGCCCCCATCACGCAGCCGGTGACGGATGCGGACGGCTCAACCGTCCAGCAGGCATTTTTACCCGAGTCGAAAGACTGGAAAACCAACCTGTTTGTCACCACGTCGGCACACTTCTACAGCCTGGAACTTAACGTACTCGATGAAGGCGCACCGGCAAGCAGTCTGGCGTTTGTTGTGACCTGGAATTATCCCGAGGCCAGCCGTAAGGCCAGCATGGAAGCCGTGAAGGCGCGGCAAAAGGAGCTGACGGAGGCGCAGGAAAAAAGCCGCATCGCCAAAGCGTTTAATGCCGCCACTACACCGCGAAACTGGAACTATGCGCAGCGTGTGAAGCAGGGCAGTGAAATGGCTATGCCGGACTTTGCCTATGACGATGGCCGCTTCACTTACCTGGGCTTTTCACCGCTGAAAAAGATCCCGAGTCCCTTCCTGCTCGTCAACGGCAAAGAACAAACGACCATCCCGTCGTTCTCGCAACAGGGAAACTATCGCGTGATGGTCGTTCACTCGCTGGCTCCAAAGCTGGTCTTACGCTACGGCGACGCCGTGGTGGGCATTGTTAATCAGGGATTTGGTCTGGCAACGGTCAGCAACGGCAGCACCGTTTCACCGGCGGTTAAACTGGAGGAAAAACCATGACGGATACGCAAAACCCAACGCCTCTCGATGGGAGCGAAAACCCTTCATCCGAGAGAGAAAAAACGGTGGCCGAGCTGGAAGTTGAAGCACGCGAACGGGCGCAGGCACAGCGTAAAGAGTCTGCGCCGGTGGAGGACGTTAAACCCGACCAACCCGAGGTAAACAGCCTCAAAAAGCGCGGTAAAAATCGTCTTATGACGCTGGGAATACTGCTTTTAGCGGCGCTTATCGTATTAGCCTGGATGGGTGACTGGGCTTATAACCATTTCATGAGCGCCCCAGCCCCCAAGGCTGAACAGGCAAAAACGGCACCGGATGATGTCAGTTACGGACGGAAACGTCAGGGCATGGGAATGGCTGAAAACCCGCTGGGGTTGCAGGACACAGCTTCGACCGATACCACAACAAACCTTCCTCGTGCCGCCGCTCCGCCCGTCTCATTTAACAAGTCTATGGCACTGGCGGCGATGGCCAGCACGCAAAGCAGCGGCCAAACCGCCACAGTTTCGCGCACGGCTGAACGCAGTACCACAGAGCACAGCGTATCTCCCGCGACCGCGCAACCTTATACACCTTGCACGGTGCCGCTGGTCATGGATGCCAGCGGAAAGCTGGCCTGTCCTGTCGGGGCGGAGGCATCACCTGGTGTGGCACCGGCAGTTTCCACCGTAACCGGCGTACAACGTATGCGGCTTGACCCGGATTTGTATATTCCGGTCGATACCTATATTCCCTGTACGCTTCAAACCCGCTTTGTGTCCGACGTTGCCGGGCGTATTTCCTGCCTGATATCTGAGGACGTTTACAGCGAAAGCACCCATGTACGGCTGATACCCGCAGGCACCCGCGCCCGTGGCGTCTACAAGACCGGCACACTCAATCACGGCCAGGCGAGGATGTTCGTGATGTGGACGGAACTCAGAACCCCGGACAGGCTAAAAATCCCGATGGTTGATTCTCAGGTCGTAGGCCAGCTAGGTGAGGCCGGTATTGATGGCTGGATCGACACGCATTTCTGGGAGCGTTTCGGCAACGCAATGATGCTCAGTACCGTGCAGGACGTCGCCGCAGCGGCGGCAAGTTCCGCCCCGTCGAAAGACCGCAATACCGATTACACGGAAAATTCACGCGCTGCCGCCGCTGAAATGGCAAAAACGGCGCTGGATAACAGCATCAATATCCCGCCAACCATCTACAAAAATCAGGGCGATATCATCGGCATCATGACCGGTTCAGACATCGATTTTTCAGGCGTCTACAGCCTGAAACTCAAATAAGGAGGGCATTATGGGCGTCAGTAACATTTCACTCGACCAGCATAAACAGCGCATGTTCGGGGATTTTCTTCACCTCGATGGCCTGACCGAAATCGCGGTAAACCGTCCCGGAGAGCTGTTTACCAAAATTCGCGGAGTATGGCAAAAACACCCCGTTCCGCTCACGCTGGCACAGTGTCAGACGTTTGCCACCGCGCTTGCCAACTATCAGGGCGACCATATTGATGATACGTCGCCGGTGCTGTCCGCCACGCTCGAATCTGGCGAACGTTGCCAGGTGGTGATGCCTCCGGCTTGTGAGCGAGATACGGTGTCGATCACTATCCGCAAGCCTTCCCTGATACAAATTCCCCACCAGTCCTATATCGACGGCGGCTTTTACGACCGGGTCACGGGTAAGGAGAAAACAGCAAGCCATGATGACGAGCTTTTACGTTTATACAATGCCGGAGCTATTCCCGCTTTTATGGAGAAGTGTGTCGAATATGGCAAGACCATCATCATCGTGGGCGGTACGGGGTCGGGGAAAACAACCTACCTGAAAACGATGATCGGGTATATCCCCGTCAACCTGCGACTGGTGACTATCGAGGACAACCCGGAGACGCGCTTTTACGGCCATGAAAATTATGTTCATCTTTTTTACCCCGCCGATGCGGGGGAAAAAGCCATTGTGACCCCGGCCAGCCTGGTCAGGGCTAACTACCGCATGAACCCTGACCGTATTTTACTGGCCGAGGTGCGTGGAGGTGAAGCCTGGGACTGTCTGAAAATCATCGGCTCGGGGCATGAAGGGCTGATCACCTCTCTGCACGCCGGTAGCCCGGAAGAGGCCATTAACGGGCTAGCAGAACGCTGTTATCAAAACATGGAATGCCAGAACATCCCCTATTCGGTACTGCTGCGTAAGGTATTGAACAGCATTGATGTCATCGCCAGCATTGACGTGAGCGGCGATATTCGCCGCATGGGTGATATTTATTTTAAGCCGGTGCATCGCGCCGGTGTGATGGAGAATTTCAGGAATGAAACATTTTAAACCGCTGGTTGCACTCAGTGCATTGCTGGTACTCACGGGCTGCTCATCCCCGCCCGAACCGGCAGCCGTCGAGTGGGATAAGCCCCTTTCGCCGACCAACAGCACATTGCCTTTATGGCAGGAAAATACAGTTGTTACACCGTCGCCGGTCGTGTCCGGGCAGTGGTCGAGAGTGATCACGGATTTTCAGGATGAAGGGCAGATTTGGACGCCTGATGTCTGGTATGCCGTTGCTCATTCCCCACACGTTGCCGTCTCTGCGCCGGATGCGACCGCGTTCTTTGCTGCTAAAGCCTGGTTGAGACAACACGGTACACAAGGGCTTATTTCTTATCTTCCAAAAACTCACTGCCTGACCTGCAACACCACCGACATTTATTTTTCCCGATAACGGCGGTGAGACAGATTTTCAATCTGTTTTTCCGGCGTTGAACAACCAGAGGGCGTTAGCCGTCTTTTGTTTGTCTCAAAACCACCTCAAGGAATAAAACGTTATGAAAAAAACCGCAATCGCGGCGGCACTGCTGTGCCTGACCGCTGGCTTTTCTACGCCTTCATTTGCTTCAGACCCGTGTGAAGTTGTCCTGTGTATGTACGGCAAAGTAACCGGTAATAGCGGCGGCAGTGAATGCAGCAGTGCCGAAAAATCCTTTTTCAGTATTAACGCGTTTAAAAAGAAAGGCCGATTTGACCCATCGAAAACATCAAACATGCGTAAAGCGCTTTTGGGGGAATGCAAAGCCGCAGACCCGGCAGCTATAGCCAAGATCATCAGCCAATTCGGGCGGATTAGGGGGTAATCATGAGACTTTTTATCGCAGAAAAGAAAGGATTGGGTGAAGTGATCGCCCTTGCCCTGGGCAACGGTGTAAACCGTGGCGGTTATATCGAATGTGGCACCGACGTGGTGACGTGGGGATCAGGCCACCTGCTCGAGCTGGTCAAGCCTGAAAGTCATAATCCCGCTTATGAAAAATGGAACGAGGCTGATTTACCGCTGAAACTACGCCCGCACCGCTACCAGCCGATTGAGCGCACCGCAGGTCAGTTTAAAACGGTGGCGGCGTTGATTGAAAAGGCGAGTGAGATTGTTCACGCTGGCGATCCCGACGCCGAAGGCCAGCTTTTAATTGATGAAATTTTGACGTACACCGGCACGAAAAAACCGGTGAAGCGCGTCCTCATCAATGACCTGAACACGGAGAAAGCGCGACAGGCGCTGACGCAATTACGCGACAACAGCGAGTTTTACGGATTATCCCAAAGCGCATTAGCGAGAAGCGTTGGCGATCAACTCTTTGGCTTCAATATGACCCGTGGTTACACCCTCGCCGCCCGTAAAAAAGGCAGCAAAGATGTGTTATCGGTTGGTCGGGTACAAACGCCTATACTGGGTCTGATCGTTCACCGTTATGAAGCCTTCAAAAACCATGCGGCAGCGTTTTATTACGCTGTCAGCGCCGGTTTTATGATTAACGGCGTTGACCTGACCCGTTGCGACGGAGGAGAGATACCGGCGAGATTTTCCGTACCAGACGAGGCCCCTACGGACGATAAAAAACGCATTATCGATAAGCACTACGCTGATAATATTGCCAGTACTACACAGCACCAACCCGCCACGGTGACACAGGCACAGACCGAACCGAAAACATCACCGGCACCGCTGCCCTTCTCGCTGTTAGATTTGCAGGTTCACATGAGCCGTGAGCACGGTCTGCCCGCTGAAAAAACGCTGGCCGTGACGCAATCGCTGCGCGATAACTTTAAGGCGATCACCTATAACCGCTCAGATTGTCGATACCTGAATAACGAACAGTTTAATGATGCGCCTCAGACTATCGCGGCGGTGAGTGCAGCATTAAGCGGCACATTTCCCCCGCAAGTTCTGGCCGACCTCGACAGCAACAGAAAAAGCCGTGCCTTTAATGAAGGTAAAGTCGGAGCGCATACCGCGATTATCCCGACCGGCACCGCGCCCGATACAGCAAAAATGAGCCAGGACGAACGCGCGGTATACACCGCGATTGCCACGCAGTACCTGGTTCAATTCTTACCGGAAAAAACGTATCTGGCGGCCAGCGTCAGTTTTTGCGCAGCGGGCAACACCTTCACGGCCAGTGCCAGGAAAATAACCGGGATGGGCTGGACGGCGCTTTTACAAGAGAGCGACAGCGACGCTGAAAGCGGCGACGGCGAGAGTGAGCCAGGGAAAGATAATGGCGATGGCTTATTTTCCATATTAACGGCACTAAGCGTGAACGATGCCGGAACCTGTAAAACCGTCACCGTCAAAGCGGAGAAAACCAAACCACTGCCACTTTATACCGAAGCCACGCTGTTACGTGATTTACAGCGCGTGGCAAAATATGTGAAAGACCCGCGTATTAAAGCTTTATTAGTCAGCCGGGACAAAGACACTGAGGGGGAAAATGGCGGGATCGGCACACCGGCAACCCGCGCAGAAATGTTAAAAACCTTACTGAACCGCAACTTTTATACCGTGGAAAAAAAGAAGCTTATCCCCACGGAATTAGGCATCAGCTTTATTCATGCCCTGCCCTCCATCGCTACCGAACCCGATATGACCGCACTCTGGCACGAGCAGCAACAGCAGATCGAAAAGGGGAAAATGACCTGCGATGCGTTTTTAGACGAGCTGGAAATCTTTATTGCGGAGCAGCTTCAACACGTCGATGTCAGCGCAGTCAACGTGACGGCCAGCGATAAAGAAAAAAGTGAAAAGAGCCAGTTTGAGCGATTAAACGCGCCCTGCCCGTCCTGCGGCAGCAGCATCATTGTGACCCCTAAAATATTCCGCTGCACGCAGTGCGACTTTAAAATCTGGCCGACAATGGCGGGTAAAAACCTGACCAAAAATCAGGTTGAAACCATCATCAGCAAAGGCAAAAGCGCAGAGATTAAAGGCTTTACCAGCAAAGCGGGTAAGCCGTTCTCGGCGTTCGTGGTGCTAAAAGATAAGGCCACCGGGCAAACTGCGTTTGAGTTTCCACCACGTAAATAAGCCTTTCACCTATATGGCGGCGTCATGCCGCCACACCCCATTAACTTAGGTAACTTTCATTATGTCAGACATTAAATATCAGGATGTTTACACCTACCTATCCTCTGGCCGCAACATGAAGCAGTTTATTAAACGTTGTGACTACGGACTATTAATCGACCTGCAAAACAAACTGGATATACATATCAGTGAGTGGGCAGCGCAGCAGGAAAAAGAACAAGAAGCCATTCAATTACGCAACGAAAAGCGCAGCGAATTGTTAGCACTGATTGTCAGTGAGGGTTTTTCACCCGAGGAATTAATAACCGTAGCGGCGATAAAAACAAGATCCCGCCGCCGGATGAAATATCAGTACAGAGACGGTGACGCCATTAAAAAATGGTCTGGTGTTGGCCGGGTTCCGCGCTCAATTCAGGAACGGTTAAACTCAGGTGCAACGTTGGATGATTTTTTAATTGCAGAGGAAATCAAGAATGAAAACCAGAATAAAACACCCCACAATTAAAAATGCTGTATATATAGCAGAGTCTGTTATTTCAAGAATGGAACATAGCGCAGGGCGACGCTGTGGTTTACACGATACTTTATACGACCAGTTTCTTTCCGAGGAAATACATAAATTCGCTGATAGCCTGAATAATGATGAACGGGATAAGTTTATAGAAATCGCCTCCACACTACATCCACACATAAAAGAATACGACTCATATAAAACAAATACTATATTAAAAAAAATCCGCAAAGAGGAAATGTGACGTTATTTGTTTTAATCGTTCAATTTTGAAAAATTGCTAACGATGGTTTTAACTTATCGTTCAATTCAGAATGAATTGTTAACGGGAAGTGGATTGAGGCAGCTAAATTCAATTTTGAAAAAATTGTTAATTTGGCGTCGCCGAAACCACTAACGAGCGTTCACCCCCAGTGAACCGAGTTAGTTGGGGGGAGCCGAATAAATTTTGCCGCCCCAGCGAGCAAAAAGCTATCGCCCACGATAGCGCTTTATTTGGGGGGCATAGCCCCGCAAACCGTCCAAGCTTAGGAGCATTATTCGAGGAACGAGAATAATACGACTTTGCGCGTGACCACCCCCGTTACGAGTAGTGATTTCCGATATTTTGAGACGAAGGCGAAAAAATAGAGGTCAAAATCACTTCGTAAGGGGGGTGGTCACGCGTAGCGTGGACGGTTTGCCGCACTTGACCTTTGGGGGGTTTGGCGTGGCGTCCAGCCGCGACATTACCCCCTTGTCTCATGAAATAAGGGCGTCCAGCCCGCATGTAATGGGACATGCCTTTGTTGAGGGGACTCTAGCCCCCTCAGCATGCCCGCCTGCGGGCACAGTTTTAACGCTCTCAGATCCCCATGCAACTCGGTGAATCCACTCGGTGACAGCTTGTCACCGAGTGGATTCACCGAGATAGCTCACCGAAAGAAACCATTCAAAGGTTAATACATGCTTAATAAAATCACAGAGAAGCTAATGCCCATAGTCGATAACGCCACGGCGTTCTTCGGCTATATGCAACAGCATCAGCTATTGTTAGCTTTGTTATCAGGACTGACACTACCCTTTATTGTCCCGCTAAAGCGGGATGAACACGAAAAAGCACCAATATGGCAGCGTGTTATTATCTGCTTTTCATTCTTATGCTTTATTTTTGGCACAATATCACCAGCTACCTCTTACGTACTTCGCTTTCTATACCCGTCAAGACTGGAAGTAAGTACGCCAGTAATTTTGTGGGCGATATTGATTTCATTTACTGTGGTCGGCGTGATATTTCATTACGTTGCACGCCGCATTCTCTCACCAGAGATTGATAAACTCAAAAGGAAAATGGTTAAAAAAACCAGCCTAGAACGAAATACGCGCACTGACGTTCGGGAAATAAAAGCATTACTTCCCACAACTGAAAAATATGACCCCGAGCAATTTATTGATTTAAAAAAAGGCGTTTTTATTGGCCTCAATGAAAACAGAGACCCGCAATACATTCCGCTCAGTGACTGGCAAAAACAACATGCGGATGTCATTGGCACGACGGGTGCAGGTAAAGGCGTAGCAACAGGGTTACTTATTTACCAAAGTATTTTGGCCGGTGAGGGAGTTTTTGAAATGGATCCAAAAAATGACGAATGGGCACCTCACTTAATAAGGAAAGCATGTGAAGATGCAGGAAAGCCTTTCTACCTTATTGATTTAAATAAGCCGGAATATCAGCTAAACCTTATCGACGGAATTACTGCTGAACACCTGGAAGAACTTTTTATAGCTGGATTTAGCCTGGCAGAAAAAGGCGAAGCCGCCGACTTCTATCGTATCGACGACCGCAGAGCTGCACGCGCTACTGCACAATTAATCAACGAAAACCCAACTGCTACGATCCGCGATTTATTCAACAGCGATTTCGTGCAGAGCATTGCCGAAACGATTAAAGGATTCTTCGGTAAAATAGAGGAGCTGGCTTTATTAAACTCCATTAATGCCCCAGATGGGTTAGCATTAAAAAAGATTTTTGACGACGGCGGTTGCTGTTACATCATCGGTTCAATGCGCAACAGTAAAGTGATAGCAACTCAACGCATGATTTTAGTTCGGTTAATGCAGCTTGCTGAGTTACGCGACCGAATCAATACCACGCCACGCCCGATTGCTATTCACCTGGCCGAACTAAAATACCATTTATCACGGCCTGCACTTGAGGGTTTAGGCGCTGCCCGAGATAAAGGCGTGCATATCATTATGGATCACCAGTCCGTTGCCGATTTACGCGACTGCCCCGCCGATTTAAATGGCGACGCCGTGGTGGGTGCCGTAGTGGAAAACGCAAAATTTAAACTGGTGTATAAACTGCAAGACCCTGACACCGCGTTATGGGTGGCGAAAATGTCCGGTACGATTTTAGTTGACGATGAGAGTCGCAAAGCAAAAACCAATCGGGTACTGACCGAAGTTATAGACGACGAGCGCACGATCCGGCAGGCGGAACGTTTTTATATCGACAGCAACATGCTGTTAAACCTGCCTCCGTTCGTTAGCTATATTTTCACGGCCACAGAATTACCCCGAGCCTCCCTTATCTCACCCTTGAAAGTGAAAAAACAGCCGTTACAGGTTTATGACGTCACGCCGATCACACCCATCTCGATTAAAAAGCCGCTCGACTTTACTGACGCACCCGCAGCGCAAACAACACCCGTTTTAGTGGAGGCAGAGAAAAATAAACCTGCCGAAATAGTTCCTCTTGAACCGGTTGCTGAAACGTCCTCTTTTGATTTCGATGAATAAGGGAATGCCATGTTGATAAGTAGTGATAAAGAACGCAAAGGCCGTAACAGTGAGAAAATGGCACAGCTTCTTAATTTTTTGAAAGAGGAAACCTACAGCGATTTTGACACGCTAAAACAACTTTTTAGGTATAAGGCACATCAACCGCTTTACCTTCTGCTCGATAAACTGGAAGGGATGGGACTTATTCAAAAATATGTTTTCGTCTCTCGCCTTGGCAGTCTCACGCTGTGGGGAATAACCCAGGATGGGATCGCCGTCGTACTCAGCCCCGAAGACAAGATTTTCCCCGCCCGATTTGAACCGGCAAAGTTAAAAGGCTGGAGCCTCGATCACCATCTGGATAACCAACTGGTACACCTGACGCTGGCACAAAAAGGCGCGACGGACTGGATTAACGGCGACCGTAACACCTTTTTAAATCAGTTTAAGGTGAAGCACCGGCCTGACGGATTAATCACGCTGCCAAATGGTAAACGGATCGCCATTGAAACGGAACGTAGCTTAAAAACGAAAGCACGCTATCAGCAAATTATCGCCAGTCACCTGAGAGCGCGAACGGAAAACCTCTGGTTTTTCGTGTTCTACATTGTGCCGGATGAGCAAAAGAAACGGGCATTAATGCTGCTGTTCGACACGATAAAGCAGGTTATCGAAAACAGCCAACAAGTCACGCTGGAAGCGAAGCACCGTAACGTATTCCGCTTTTATACAATGGATGAACTCAAAGCCCTGGAGTTAACAACTTATGCTTAAAATTACTCTGCCTGCCCTTCTCCTGGTTGTTTTCCCGGCCTTTGCCGCCCCAACCGTCAGCGTCGGTTTTTCTCCGTCACATACCGCACTGCAAAATGTTCTGTCGGTGGTCAATGACGCCTCAACGTCACTTGATGTTGAGGCGTATAGCTTCACCAGTAAGCCCATCGCGACGGCCATTATTACCGCGAAAAAAAGAGGGGTTAATGTCCGAGTTGTCGCCGATAAGAAAGCGAACGGTGACCGTTATTCAGCGGTCACTTACCTGACAAATAATCATGTTCCGGTACGTCTTAACAGTCGTTACGCCATCATGCACAACAAAGTGATGATCGCAGATGGCAGCACAGTACAAACAGGGTCATTTAATTACACGGCCAGCGCAGACAGCCGCAACGCAGAAAACAGCATAGTGTTAAGAGGCGTTCCGCAGATTGCGGCACAGTATGAGAAAGAATTTAACCGCCTGTGGGCAGAAAGCGAAGTTTTAGCACCGGCATATTAAATGTCGGCAATTTTTAGCCAGCACTTACGCACTACCCTCTGCATTGTCCACATACCCACAATCGACCCCTACCGGCTTGCCCCGCCGGTAGAGGCGCTCCCGTTCGCGGGGGCGGCTTGTTGGCCTCCCCGCTTCACTGGCTTATCTCATGTGGATATGTGGGCAATGCTCTCTCCCGCCCCCCTCAAAATCCCATCAAATAACGATGCGCTTTAGATGCGGCGCTGGCCGCTTTGAAAATGTAGCGTTTATCGTCTTTCAGTGATTTCAGCCATGATGCAATATAGCTTTCATGCTGAACCTCTCCCACAACGCCTAAATCAGCCATCAGGAAGGCGCTTCCAAGTTCGGCAATCAGTTCTTCAAAGGCGTACCCTTCCGATCCAAACCTCCCTTTCATTTCACGATTTAAGCGGCTTTTCGCCCCGCTCCAGTGGGTCAGTTCATGCAAGCCGGTAGCGTAAAAATTTGCGGCATCGGCAAACAAATGACGCTCAGGCAACCAGATTTCATCCGTTAGCGGTTTAAAAAATGCCTGCTGGCCACGTTCTGTAATATTCGCTCCTGTACGCTGGAACAGTGCTTCAACCTGCGGCAGCGGATCAAACTCTCCTACAGCCTGTGGTTCAATCTCGGTGCCATTGTCGGCGCCCATATCTAGCCCGTCGATTTGCTCAACATTAAACACGGTGAAAGTTTTCAGCATGGGAATTTTTTCGATCTCACCATCATCAGCTTCTTTTTCCAACGTCTTGTAAAAGATGGCCGTAGTACCGTGCTCACCTTTACGAACCTGTGCGCCCTGCTCCTGAGCCTGTTTGTAGGTCAACCAGCGAGAATCATTAAACCCTTGCTTTGCAGCACTGCACCATAACAGCATGATATTCATCCCGCTGTAGGCTGTGCCGGTGGTGAAGTTTGACGGAATACCTGACACCGCACCGTTACGCTTCCACGGACACATCCACGGCTTAACCCCCATTTCTAACGCCTCGATGATGCTGTCAGTCACTACCTGGTAAATATCTGGTTTGGCCTTGCCCTTAGAAAATTTCGTTTTTGAGGAGCCTGACTGCTCCAGCGGGGATACGCTGGTCGCCGGTGCGGGATTAGGGGCGCTTGTTTGGGTATGCAGGTTCATAGTCATGGTTGTTTCTCCGTCAGTGTGAATTTCGTCTTCGTATCGCCTGACGGTTCGGCCTCCCCGGAGTCGTTCTGGCCAGCAAGGGCGCGAAGCGGCTATGCATTACCTTGCTGACCAGGTTGTGACGGGGAACGATTACCGGAAGCTGATATGAAGAAGAAAGACCCACAGGAGAAAATGACGGCGAGCATACCCGGACTTAGCGCCCCTTATGCCGCAATGGTGAAATGGTGAAATGCTGTTATGTCAGCGATGAAAGCACGGGGGGGAGACAGCTCGCCAGGCTCAATGCGAAAGCACGGCGTAGCGCCTAGACGGCTTACGTTATATATTTGGAAATGAAAACTTAGCCCTCACACCTCAAATGCAAGTGGAAATAAAAAAATCTAATCACATGATATGAAAGAGATTATGTGCATTTTTAGGCACTGTTGCAAATAGTCGGTGGTGATAAACTTATCATCCCCTTTTGCTGATG
>ERZ827496.1558-NODE-1558-length-26521-cov-8.650986_pt1 | contig 26521 bp, 19 predicted proteins | sample MGYA00519769_ERZ827496 | MGnify/ENA primary metagenome ERZ827496 (study PRJEB31778, sample SAMEA3449327) | human gut metagenome | biome: human gut; feature: human-associated habitat; material: faeces | place: United Kingdom | collected 2010/2012 ...
CCTATGTGGATGAGGTGGAGAACATCGCCATCCAGCGCGCCTGCAAGCTGTTCGGCGCAAAGTACGCCAACGTCCAGCCCCACTCCGGCGCACAGGCCAATCTGGCCGTCTACTTCGCCCTGCTCGATCTGGGCGATACCGTTATGGGCATGGACCTGTCTCAGGGCGGTCATCTGACCCACGGCTCTCCGGTGAATATGTCCGGCAAGAACTATCACTTCGTATCCTACGGCGTCGGCGAAGATGGCCGCATCGACTATGCTGAGCTGGAAAAGCAGGTCAAAAAGGTCCGTCCCAAGATGATCGTGGCAGGCGCTTCGGCCTACCCCCGTGCCATCGACTTCGAAAAGCTGGCTGAGATCGCCCACGGATACGGGGCCTTCCTGATGGTGGATATGGCCCACATCGCGGGCCTCGTGGCTGGCGGGATGCACCAGAGCCCGGTGCCTTATGCCGACGTCGTGACCACCACCACCCACAAGACCCTGCGCGGCCCCCGCGGCGGCCTCATCCTGACCAATAATGCCGTGCTGGCCAAGCGCATCAACTCCGCCGTCTTCCCCGGCACCCAGGGCGGCCCGCTGGAGCACGTCATCGCGGCCAAGGCCGTCTGCTTTGGCGAGGCACTCAAGCCCGAGTTCAAGGACTACGCCCGCAAGATCGTGGAGAACGCACAGGCCATGGCCGCTGAACTGCAGGCTCGCGGTGTCAAGCTGGTGTCCGGTGGCACCGACAACCACTTGATGCTCCTCGACCTGCGGGACGAGGAATGCACCGGCAAGGAGCTGGAAGCCCGCCTCGACAGCGTCCACATCACCGCCAACAAGAACACCGTCCCCGGCGAGACCCGCAGCCCCTTCGTGACTTCCGGCGTCCGTCTGGGTACTCCGGCTGTCACCACCCGGGGTATGGGGGAAGCCGAGATGAAAGTCATTGCGGACTGCATCGCCGACTGCATCTGGCACTACGACGAGAAGAAGGACGACATCTCCGCCCGTGTGCTGGCCCTGACCAAGGCTTTCCCCCTGTACGAATAATGGATTTTTGACGTGTCTAAGCCTCTCCCTCTGGAAGAGGTGTCACCGAAGGTGACGGAGAGGGCAAGCTCGGTTCCAAAGAATATCTGCACAGCGATAAGCATTAGCTTTTGTAAGAGTGATGCTATCGCTGTGTTTTTTATTTCTCTGCAGCGTCCCTGCCCTCTCAGGCGCTGCGCGCCAGCACTCCCAAGGGGAGAGCCTGAAAAGGAAATCATTTCCTCAGCCGCAGGGTCTGACATGCTTTGCCTTTCGTATCTGGTAGGATGGAATAGAGGACAGGCCCCGAGGGCGCTGACTCTGAACGAGGAACAAAAAACTTCTCACCAGCGGAAAGGAAAGGATACTATGAGTAATTATCAGATGCAGATGCCCGCCCAGTATACATCCATCGGGGACGACGAAATGGTGCTGCTCTGCGGCGGCGAGACCACGGTATGGCAGACGTTCCAGGACATTGGCCGTGTGCTGAACTATGTGGCGCGCATTTTCTCGGCGGGCAGCTCCATCGTCAACAATGTGGTCACCATCGTCAATTATTTCAATAAGCTCGAAGACCTGCTCCCGGTCATCGGGGAAGTGTGAGGCGCGGACGCGATAAAAGAAAAGGGGCTGTTGCAGTGCAACAGCCTCTTTGTGTGTTATAGCTTAGTAGTGCAGCTTGTCAGCGGTCAGTGCCTCGAGCACGGGCAGCATGGCAGCAGCCTCAGCCTTTGCAGCGGGCAGGTCCATGTCGCGGTAGTTACCGCACTCCACCTCGCTTGCGCCGGGGACATCGCCCTCAAACGCAGCCATGAAGCGGAAGGACTCCACCGTCAGGCTCAGCGCCTCGGCGGGGGTCAGGCCCCGGGTCAGCAGGTAAAAGCCGGTGCGGCAGCCCATGGGGCCGACGTAGATGACGCCGTCCTTATACTGGCTGTTGCGGGCGTAGGTGGCGAAGAGGTGCTCCAGCGTGTGGGCCGAACCGGTGGAGAGATAATCGCCGTGGTTCGGCTTCTTCATCCGGATGTCCCAGGTCAGAACATCGCCGTCCTGACGGCTCAGGTACATGCCGCGGTCGAGCTTGGTGTGGTCTACGCAGAAACTTGCAATGCGCTCCATGTTGTGCCTCCCGAGATCAGGCCTGCAGGCGCTGGACGCTGCCGTGTGCGCAGTCCACAGCGACCATCAGACCGTCGCGGATGTGGGCGGTAGCGCCGACGGCACCCACGATGGTGGGCTTGAGCAGGGCCTTGCCGGCGATGGCGGCGTGGCTGTTCAGGCCGGCTTCCTCGACCACCAGAGCGGCAGCGTCACGGACGTAGCTCAGCATCTCGTTGGAGGTGGAGGGGACGACCAGGACCATGCCAGGCTTGAACTTTGCGCGGATCTCCTCGATGGTGCGGCAGACGCAGGCCTTGCCGGTGGCGTTGGCCAGAGCGGCGCCCTCGGGGCCGACGCCGACGCCGGTAGCCAGGCAGTTGCCGATCATGTGGATCTTGATCATATTGGTGGTGCCGGAGACGCCCACGGGGACGCCGGCGGTCACAACAGCCAGCTCGCCGTCGTGCAGATAGCCGTGCTCCTTGGCCAGGGTGGTGGACTTCTCGATGAGCTCATCGGTGCTGGTGGCGAGGTCCATCATGAGCGGGGTGATGCCCCAGGAGATGGACAGCTGGCGCTGGACCTGCTCGTCCATGACGCAGGCGATGATGGGCTGAGAGGGGCGGTACTTGCTCAGCAGGCGGGCAGTGTTGCCGGACTCGGACACGGTGACGATGGCAGAAGCGTTGACGTCCTTTGCGGTCAGGCAGGCAGCGTGTGCGGTAGCGTCGCTGACGCTGATCTGGCCGGTGGTATCGGTCAGGCGGTTGTCGCGGTAGTGGACCTCGTTCTCGGTGCGCTCTGCAATGGCGGACATGGTCTTGAGGGCCTCAACAGGGTATGCGCCCGCAGCGGTCTCGCCGGAGAGCATGATAGCGGAAGTGCCGTCGTAGATGGCGTTTGCCACGTCGGAGATCTCGGCGCGGGTGGGGCGGGGGTTGACCATCATGCTGTCCAGCATCTGGGTAGCAGTGACGATGGGCTTGCCGAAGGAGAAGGAGCGGTCGATGACGCTCTTCTGGATACCGGGCAGCTCAGTGAAGTCGATCTCGACGCCCAGGTCGCCGCGGGCGACCATGACGGCGTCGGCAGCGGACAGGATGCTGTCGATGTTATTGACGCCCTCGCGGTTCTCGATCTTGGCGATGATGCGGATGTTGGAGTCGTACTCGTTCAGCAGGTTGCGGATGTCGTAGACGTCCTGTGCGGTGCGCACGAAGGAAGCAGCGATGAAGTCGAAGCCCTGCTGGACACCGAAGATGATGTCATCCCGGTCGCGCTGGCTCAGGTAGGGCATGGACAGGTGGACGCCGGGGACATTGACGCCCTTCTTGGTCTTGATCTTGCCGCTGTTGAGCACTTCGCAGACGATGTCGGTATCCGTGACGCTCTTGATGGCCAGCTTGATGAGGCCGTCGTCCAGCATGATGGTGCCGCCCTCGTGGACGTCCTGGGGCAGGTCCTTGTAGGTGATGGAGCAGATCTCCTTGGTGCCCTCCACCTCGCGGGTGGTCAGGGTGAAGGTCTGACCGGCTTCCAGCATCTCAACGCCGTTCTTGAACTCCTTCAGGCGGATCTCGGGGCCTTTGGTGTCCAGCAGAGCAGCAACGGGCTTATTCAGCTCAGCGCGGATAGCCTTCAGCATGTCCAGACGGCCCTTGTGCTCCTCGTAGGAGCCGTGGGAAAAGTTGAAGCGGGCCACGTTCATGCCGTTGGCGACCAGCTCGCGCAGGACGCCGTCCTTATCGGTAGAAGGGCCAAGGGTGCAGATGATCTTCGTTTTTCTCATAAATATACCTCTAACAGTCTCTTTTTCCTCTATGATGGGCGCGCAGGTGCCAGATATGCCCTGCGGCCGCTGGCCGGACATTGGCCCGGTCAGGTGTGTTTGAAAACCCTACCATTCTATATTATAACCGCTTGTGTACAAGAGAGCAAGAAAAAATTCGGCAAAGAAAACCTTAAATTTTCGTGATAGATGCCGGAGTAATAAAACGCTTGCGAAAAGTGCGTCCATCGCCTATAATAAGGCTAGCAAAAGTCTCACTTCTGCCCCGAAGGGACAGAGGTGAGCGCAAAATGATAGAAACGGAGTGAAAGCGTAATGGAAAAGCGCGTTTTTCTGATCGTTCTGGACAGCTTCGGCATCGGCGCAGAGCCGGACGCCGCAGCCTTTGGCGATGAAGGGACCAACACCCTCGGCGCCATCGCCAAGCACCCCAACTTCAACTGCCCCAACCTGAAAAAACTCGGACTGTTCAACATCGACGGTGTGACCGCCGGCGAGAAGGATGCCGCCCCCATCGGATCCTTCGCCCGCCTGCAGGAGCAGAGCATGGGCAAGGATACCACCATCGGCCACTGGGAGATCGCCGGTGTCGTCAGCCCCAAGCCGCTGCCCACCTTCCCGGACGGCTTCCCGGACAGCCTCATCCACGAGTTCGAGGAAAAGACCGGCCACAAAGTCCTCTGCAACAAGCCCTACTCCGGCACACAGGTGCTGAAGGACTACGGCGAGCAGGCCATGAAGGAGGATGCCCTCATCGTCTACACCAGCGCCGACAGCGTGTTCCAGGTCGCCGCCAACGAGGAGCTTGTGCCGGTGCATGAGCTGTACCGCTACTGCGAGATCGCCCGCGAGATGCTGAAGGGCGAGTACGGCGTGGGCCGCGTCATCGCCCGCCCCTTCCTCGGCCGCACCGCCGACACCTTCTACCGCACCACCAACCGCCACGACCTAAGCCTCAAGCCGCCCCGCAAGACCATGCTTGATTTGCTCAAGGACGCAGGCAAGGACGTCATCGCTGTGGGCAAAATTTTCGACATCTTCGACGGCGAGGGCGTGACGGAAAAGATCAAGACCACCGGCAACACCAACGGCATCGCCTTCACCAAGGCTTTGCAGACCCGCGACTTCGAGGGTCTGGCCTTCGTGAACCTCGTCGATTTCGATATGCTCTACGGCCACCGCCGCGACGTGGCAGGCTACGCCGCCGCCGCCACCGAGTTCGACAAGTTCGTTGCCGACTTCATCCCCGGGATGCGGGAGGGCGACATCCTGATGGTCACGGCCGACCACGGCTGTGACCCCTCCTACACCAAGACCACCGACCATACCCGCGAGTATGTGCCGTATCTCATCTGCGGCAAGGGCGTCAAGCCGGGCGTTGACCTCGGCACCAGGCTCTGCTTTGGAACCATCGCACAGACCATCTGCGACTATCTGGGTGTGGATGCTTCCACGCTGGACGGCCAGAGCGTGCTGAGCGACATCCTGAAATAAGCATAAACGCAAAGATCCCGCAAGGCAGCTGCTTTGCGGGATCTTTCTGTCTATCAATTATGCTGCATCATTTTCAGCGCTGGAAGCGTCGCCGCTGCCGGAGCCGAACAGGGCGTCCAGCACAGTGGAAGCGGCCTGATGCAGGGAGGAAGCCGCCTGCTCCACCTGCTCCTGGGTCGGCATACTGAAGGACGGCGACTCAGTGGAGTCTGCCGGGGCTTCTTCGCTGCCGTCTGCAGGGACCTCGGTGGAAGCGCTGGGCTCACCGGAGGCGTCGCCCTCGGTGGGCTGGCTGTCAGCGGGGGCCTCTTCCGCCGGGACTTCGCTCTCGGCGGGCTCTTCTGCGATAACGCTGTCGGGAGATTCCTCCGGGATGGATGCACCGGCGTTGGGGTCGGCGGTCGGCGTGAAGACATCGGTCTTCTCGGGGGTCTGGCTGGTGCTGGTGAGCTTGTCCTCGCCGCCCAGAACCGCTGCGATGAGGGCCTTGGCTTCGTTGACCGAGTTCTCATCCGGCTTCATGACGTAGAGGCTCTGGCCCTTGGCGGAGTAGCACTTGGTGCTCTTCGCGCCCGAGCCGGTGACGGTGTAGCTCTGGATGTCCCAGTTGGCAAGGTCGCCCAGCTGCATCCGGACCAGCGCAGAGATCTGTTCCTGCGAAAGGCTGGTGACGAAGCAGTCGGCGGCGGCGTCCATCAGCTTGGAGAAGCCCATGAGCAGGGCGGGAGACTTGAGCTTGTTGACCATCGCGTCGATGACTTTCATCTGGTTGATGCCGCGCTGGATGTCGCCGGTCTTGAAGGCGTGGCGCTCACGGGCAAAAGCCAGAGCGGACTTGCCGTCCAGATGGTTCCAGCCCTCGGCGAAGGTGGTGGGGTCGTAGTAGCCGGGGCTGCCCACCGAGGTGAAGGCCTGGTCGGAGTAGACGTCCACGCCGCCGATGGCGTCGATGATGTTGATGAAGCCCGCAAAGTTGATGCGGAGGTAGTGCTCCACATTCACGCCGTAGAGGTTGCCCAGCGTGGCCATGCTGGTCTCGACGCCGTAGAGGCCGGCGTGGGTCAGCTTGTCCTTGCTGTCGGTGCCTGCGAGGTCAACATAGTAGTCGCGCGGGGTGTTGATGAGGGCCGCCTGCTTGGTGGTGGGGTTGACCACAGCGAGGATGTTCACGTCGCTGCGGGCCTTTTCGGTCAGCTCGCCGCGGTTGTCCACACCGCTGAGGTAGACGACGAACGGCTCTTTCGTGATCTTATTCGCCTCTGCGCCGGTGAGCAGGCCGGAAGTCATGCTGTCCAGTGCGGTCAGACCCTGCTGCGCCCAGACACAGCCCACGGCCAGCGCGGCGCAGAGCAGGACGGACAGCACCCGGGCCACGACGGCACCGCTGCGGGAGGCGAGGCACTTGCGCACCAGCAGCCAGAGCAGCACCAGAAGCGCAGTGATGATAACGAGGTAGAGCACCGGCAGCATCTGGGTGCGCCAGAGCTGCACCAGCGCGGCAAGGCTCAGGATGGCCTGCAGTACCAGCAAGACCATTCCTCCTTTCGGAAGTTTGTCATCAGCGGGGGCGGGCTCGCTGGGGTGCAGCGGCTCCCACTGTCTGCGGGGCGGCACCGGAGGCTTCGGCGGCTCAGACGGAGGCGTCGGTGCCGGTTTCGGCGGTGCTTTGGGGCGGGGAGGCTCCGGCGAGAAGAAATCGGCGCTGTCTACCTCCACTTCGTCGGGCTCGCTGCGCTTGATGCCCCGGTGGATGTGCCGGGGGCCTTCGTCGTTATTCTGGGGATGGGTATGCTTGTTTTCGTCAAACATAGGCGTTCACTCCTTTGGATGTGTATGCCATCATGTGGTGGGGATGATGCTCAGCACAGCCCGGGCGGGCAGGCAGGTGGCCGTCTGGTCTTCCTCGCTGAGCCAGCCGAAGGACTCGCAGATGTGGTCAGGGCAGGGCGAATCTACAAAGCGGGCCGCGCCGTCCTGGATTTTGATGTGGACGGTGAGATAGCCGGTGTCCACATCGTAATCGGCGTCTTTTTCGAGGGGAAAGGTCAGCCTGGTGTTACTGTCGCCGTAGATGAGCTCTGCGCAGAGAGGCACACCGGTCTGGTTTGCTTTCCGCACCAGCAGCAGCACGGCGGCTGCGGCCAGAATGACGGCAGCAAAGACCAGATTTATCAGCAGTTTTTTGTGTTGTTTCATAAAAAATTATCCTTTGAGCGGGATCTGTTCCAGCTCGGCCAGCCAGAGCGCGGCGGCTGCGTCACTGGGCATCCGCCAGTCGCCCCGGGGCGAGAGGGTGACGCTGCCCACTTTGGGGCCGTCGGGCAGGCAGCTGCGTTTGAACTGCTGGGCGAAGAACCGCCAGTAGAAGTTGCGCAGCCACTTGTAGAGCACTTCGTCCGGGTACTCGGCCCGGCCTGCGAAGGCCGCTTTCGCCAGCCGGAATATTTTCGACGGGCCGAAGCCGAAGCGGAGAACATAATAAAGGTAGAAGTCGTGCAGCTCATAGGGACCCACGAGGTCTTCCGTCTTCTGAGAGATCTCGCCGTCCTTGGCGGGCAGCAGCTCCGGGGAGACGGGGGTGTCGAGGATGTCCAGCAGCACCCGGCGCAGCTCGGCGGAGGCGGCAATGTCGGCCTCATACTGGACGAGGTGGCGCACCAGCGTCTTGGGGACACCGGCGTTGACGCCGTACATGCTCATGTGGTCGCCGTTGTAGGTGGCCCAGCCCAGCGCCAGCTCGGAGAGGTCGCCGGTGCCGACGACGAGGCCGCCGGTGCGGTTGGCAGTGTCCATCAGCTCGAGGGTGCGCACACGGGCCTGTCCGTTCTCGAAGGTGACGTCCAGCACGCTCTCGTCCTGGCCGATGTCCTTGAAGTGGCTGTGGACGGTGTTGGCGATGTCGATCTCGGTAAAGCTGACGGCCAGCTCGTCGCATAAGATCTCCGCATTGCTGCGGGTGCGGTGGGTGGTGCCGAAGCAGGGCATGGTCACGGCCAGCACATCGCTGGTGGGGCGGCCCAGCTGTTTCATGGCGCGGACGGCCACCAGCAGAGCGAGGCAGCTGTCCAGACCGCCCGAGATGCCGATGACCGCCGTCTTGGCGTGGGCGTGCTCGAGGCGCTTGGCGAGGCCGTCGGCCTGCATTTTCAAGATCAACTCACAGCGCTCGGCCCGGCGGCGCTCGTCGTGGGGGATGAAGGGCGTGGGGTCTACCCAGCGGGAGAGCTTCGTCTCGGTGAGGGCAAGGTCGAAATCGACGGTCAGATACCCCTCAGCGCTGGGCTCGAAGCTGGTGTTGCGCGCCCGCTCCGACTCCATCCGCTGGCAGTCCAGCTCCGTCTCAGCCCAGCCGCCCTCGAAGGGAGATGTCTCGGCGAGGAGGGCGCCGTTCTCGGCGATGAGGTCGTGGCCGGCGAAGACCATGTCCTGGGTGCTCTCGCCGTGGCCGGCAGAAGCGTACAGGTAGCCGCAGAGCAGGCGGGCGGACTGGTCCGACACCAGCGCCCGGCGGTACTCGGCCTTGCCGACCGTCTCATCACTGGCCGAAAGGTTCACAATGACGGTGGCACCGGCCAGCGTGTGGAAGGTGGAGGGGGGCAGAGCGCTCCACAGGTCTTCGCAGATCTCCACGCCCAGAACGAAGCTTGGCATCTGGCGGCAGCGGAAGAGCAGGGACGTACCGAACGGCACTTCCTGCCCGCAGACCGTTACATTTTCCACCTCAGTACTGCCCGGGGTGAACTGACGCTTTTCGTAGAACTCGCCGTAGTTGGGCAGGTAGGTCTTGGGGACAAGGCCCAGCAGACGCCCGCCGCAGAGGACGGCGGCGCAGTTGTACAGTTTGCCCCGCACCAGCAGCGGCAGGCCCACGAGGGCCACGACATCCAGCTCCCGGCTGGCGTCCAGCACGGTCTGCAAGGCGTCCAGCGCGCCCTGCTGCAACGTGCGCTGCAAGAATAGATCGCCGCAGGTGTAGCCGGTGAGGCAGAACTCGGGGAATACCGCCAGCCTGACGCCGCGGGCGGCAGCGTCCTGTAACTGAGATACAATTTGGAAAGCGTTATAATTGCAGTCGGCCACCCGCAGTGAGGGCGAGAGGGCAGCTGCTTTCAAAAAACCATCTTTCATCGGAGGATTTCACATCCTGTCTGTTGAATTAAGGCCCCGGCGGAGACATACTCTGCGGGGTTTTGTTCAGTATACCACAAACCGGCCCAAACGAAAAGTGACAGTGTGGTTAAAGAAACGAAAAACGCTGCCTGCACACCGCAGACAGCGCTGAAAACAAAAGATGGAAAACGAGATAGACCGTAAGCCGGGTTCTGTATTAAACGACGATCTGTCTAGACCTGCCATTGCTGACAGGTTCGTGCCGCCTTCGGGACACGCGAGCAGCGCTGTACGTCCCATATAGGCGTTGCTTCCGGTAGGGTTTACAAAGCCGCATAGTCACCCATGCGCTGGTGAGCTCTTACCTCGCCCTTTCATCCTTACCGCATTGCTGCGGCGGTTTCCTTTCTGTTGCACTTTCCCTGAGGTCACCCTCGGCTGCCGTTAGCAGTTACCGTGCTCTGTGAGGCCCGGACTTTCCTCAGAGCGGTCAAAGCCGCCCCGCCGCCGTATGTTCCACTCGTTTTCCGCTCCTCATGATACCATAAAAAAACAAGATTTGCAAGAGAAAGAGAATTTTGCTATACTTATCTTATATGTTGCCCGCGCTGGAGGTAGGAAGATGAAGCTTTATTTCAAAGTCCCGCCCGAGGCGGATGGGATGCTGCTGCGCGGTTTTCTGCGCAGGTGCAGTGTCTCCACCGACCTGTCCCGGGCCGTGAAATTCCGGGGCAGCGGCTTTTTTGCCGACGGCGCCCCCATCCTGGCCAACCGCCGGGTGGAGGCCGGGCAGGTCATCTCCTTTGAACTGCCGCCGGAGGGGGAGGGCGTTGCGCCGCAGAACGACATTCCGGTGGATGTGGTCTACGAGGATGCTTTTGCCCTCGTGGTGGAAAAGCCGCCCCATCTCGCGGTGCATCCTACCCTGAATTACCCGCTGGATACGCTGGCGAACGGCTATGCCGCCTGGGCGCTGCGTCAGGGTAGAAGCCCCGTCTTCCGCCCGGTGAACCGCATCGACAAGGACACCAGCGGCCTCGTGCTGGCGGCTCAGAATGGCTACGCCGCCCCGCTGCTGGCGCAGCGGGTGGAGAAGCTCTACTACGCCGTTGTAGAAGGAGAACTTCCCCTCGGGCCGGGCGTCATCGACGCCCCCATCGGGCGGCAGGGGGAGAGCATCATCGGGCGGTGCGTCACCCCCAATGGCAAACCCAGCCGGACGGAATATACCATATTGAAAGCCGAAAACGGCCTGAGCCTCGCGGCCTGCGTCCCGGTGACGGGCCGGACCCACCAGATACGGGTACATTTTGCATCCATCGGCCACCCGCTGGCCGGAGATGACCTCTACGGCGGGAGCCGGGCGCGCATCGGGCGGCAGGCGCTCCACTGCGCAAAACAGACGTTCTGGGTGCCGAGCTGCGAGCCGATGCCGGACGGCATCCGCATCGAAGTGCCGGTGGACGAGACGACTCTGAGGCCGGTGACGGTGGAAAGCCCGCTGCCGGAGGATATGACAAAGCTTTTTGTCTAAATTTGTGTATTTCGTGAAAAGTAAGTGAAAGCTAAGCCCAAATTTTGTGTCAATGCTTGTTTCGGCGCTGGCAGGGTGTATAATAAATAGAGTTATTCTTGTCAAAAAAGCTGTCCTGATGCGGCAGCGTGTCGATAACAGAGAAAAGAGACAAATCAGAATCTCCTGAAAATACAGGAAGGAGCATCCTTTTTGCTGGAAGATAAAACAACTGAAACGCGGCAGGACGAGCCAGCCGGTGCGCCGCGGCACACCGGCTTCCGCGCAAAGCTGCGCTCGCTTTGGGCGCAGCTCCAGTGCGTCCATCTGCTGCGCCGCCACCGGCGGTATCGCCGCCGCAGACACCGGCTGGACAATGCCTCCCGGAAGCTGCGCTCGTCGAAGCTGGTATTGCGCATTGGCGCAGTGCTCTACGCACTGGGCTTTGGCGCGGAGTATGCTGCCGTGCGGGTGGGGCGTGCCGTCAAGTACGCCGCTCTCTGGGTTGCTGGAGGCATCCGCCGCTTTGCAAAGGCTCTGGCGGAGACGGCGTTCCCCGGCGCAGCACAGGTGGCCAAAGACCTGTTTGGTCCCATCGTGCTGCTTGCAAAGGGCATCGTGTCCCTTCTCATCCATGCCCACCGCATCCGCAAGGAGCAGGGCTTCGGGGCAGCATTTGAGGCCAGCGTCCACTACTTCAAAAACGGCGTCCGCCGCAACCTCAGTCTGCTGCCCCGCATGGCGATGTATGCCTTGCCCATCTGCGCACTGGCGCTGGGCGCAGCAGTGTTCCAATATGTCATCCATCAGCCTTATGCGCTGGCCGTCCAGGTCAACGGCGAAACCGTGGGCTATGTGGCGAATGAGGACGTCTTCAACACGGCCCGCGAGGACGTGATGGAGCGTATCAGCTACGCCGGCACCGACAAGACCGAGTGGACCATCGAGCCGAGCTACACCCTCGCCATCGCCCACCACATGATGGACGAAAACGAGATGGCAAACGCCATCATTCAGAGCGCTGGCGATCAGATCAGCGAAGGCACGGCTCTTTATCTGGACGGCGAGTTGACGGCGGTGTGCAGCGACGGCAACGCGCTGCGGGATTACCTCGCCGCCATGCTCGACCCCTACGAGGAAGAAGAGGACGACCCCAATGTGAGCGTGGGCTTCAACAAGCAGGTCACGCTGGAAGACGGCCTCTACTTCAAGGAAGGCTTGCAGGATTTTGAGACCGTCCGGCAGGAGCTGGTGGGCGTGAAGCAGGCCCAGAAGGTCTACACCGTCAAGGCGGGCGACACCCTCTGGTCCATCGCACATAACAATGACCTGACCTTCCGTGAGCTGTGCGCCCTCAACCCGGCGTTCAAGGGTGAGCCGCTGAGCGAGACGTCCAGCATCCTTGAGGGCGACCACCTCGTCATCACCAAAGAAGAGGCTGGCCTTGAGGTGCGCATCACCCGCATCGAGACCCGTGAGGAAGAAATCGCATTCTCCACGGAGACGACAAAATCCAACGAATATACGAAGGGAACCACTAAGGTGCTCCAGGAGGGCGAGAACGGTCTGCGCCGTGTGACCCTCCAGAACGTCTACGACACCAAGAATATCCTTGTGGACCAGAGCGTGCTTTCCACCGAGGTCATCAAGGAGCCGGTGAACAAGAAGGTGGTCGAAGGCACCAAGAAGGTGACTTCCAGCACCAAGTACATCACCGGCAGCGGCCAGTTCATCTGGCCTGTGCCGAACTACCGCTACTGCTCGCGCTGGTACGGCGGACGTCACAAGGGCGTGGACATCTGCGCCCCGGCCGGTACGCCCATCTACGCCTCCGCAGGCGGCACCGTCACCAAGGCGGGTTACAACAAGGCCGGTGCAGGTACGGGCTATGGCTACTCGGTCATCATCAACCACGGCGGCGGATACAGCTCTGTGTATGCGCACTGCCTGTCCCTGACCGTCAGCGCGGGCCAGACCGTCAAGCAGGGCCAGCTCATCGGCTATCTGGGCAGCACGGGCCGTTCCACCGGCAACCACTGCCACTTTGAGATACGTCTCAATGGTTCGTACATTCCCCCGCAGAACGTATTCCCGGGGAAGAAATAAACCTCTCCGTCACGCCTGCGGCGCGCCACCTCCCCTAAAAAGGGGAGGCTTTGGCATGTCGGCTGACATTCAGCGGAATGAAAAAAGCTTTTGGGTAACGCAAGGCGGCGGGCTCCGCTGCCTAGATAAAATTCATAAAAAGGAGATAATTATTATGGCTACTCCTCACATCAGCGCCGAAAAGGGCGATTTCGCAAAGACTGTCCTGATGCCGGGCGACCCCCTGCGCGCAAAGTTCATTGCTGACACCTTCCTGAAGGATGTCCGTCAGGTGACGGGTGTCCGCGGGATGCTGGGCTTTACCGGCACCTATGAGGGCCGTCCCATCAGCGTGATGGGCAGCGGTATGGGTATGCCCTCCATCGGCATCTACTCCTACGAGCTGTTCAACTTCTACGGCGTGGAAAATATCGTCCGCATCGGTTCTGCTGGCAGCTATACCGAGAAGGCCAAGCTGTTCGACACCGTGCTGGCCACCGGCGCTGTGAGCGAGAGCAACTACGCCCGGGTGCAGAGCGGCTTTACTGGAAACATCACCCTGCCCAGCGCAGCCCTGAACGAAAAGCTGCGTGCCTCCGCTGCAAAGCAGGGCATTCCCCTGATCGAGGGCAACATCCACTCCTCGGATGTGTTTTACCGCCAGCCCTCGGACGCAAAGCCCACCTACTGGGAAAAGCTGCGGGACGAGGACGGCTGCCTGTGCGTGGAGATGGAAAGCTTTGCTCTGTTTGCCAACGCGCAGGTGCTGGGCAAGAACGCTGCCTGCCTGCTGACCATTTCGGACAGCTTTGTGGCCCCCGGCATCACCACCGCCGAGGAGCGCCAGAAGAGCTTTACCGACATGATGAAGGTCGCTCTGGGCGCAGAGTACTGATCGCATAACTTTCCAGCGCGGCTGCCGCCCCAAGGCACAGCCGCGCTGTTTTTGCCCGTAAAAGGAGGAGACAGCATGACAAAACTGACCATGGAAGAAAAACAGCAGCTGATCCGCATGGCACTGGCCGCACGGGAAAAGGCCTATGCGCCTTACAGTGATTTTATGGTAGGCGCTGCACTGCGCGCTGCGGATGGCCGCATCTTTACCGGCTGCAACGTGGAGAACGCCGCCTTTACCCCCACCAGCTGCGCCGAGCGCACCGCCCTGTTCAAGGCGGTGGCGGAAGGCGTGACCGCGTTTACGGATATCGCGGTGGTGGGCAGCCGCCGGGGCGAAGTGAACCGGCAGATCACCTCGCCCTGCGGGGTGTGCCGTCAGGCACTATTCGAGTTTGGCGGGCCGGAGCTGAACGTCATTATGGCAAAGACCCCGGAGGACTTCATTGAGCGCAGCATGGACGAGCTGCTGCCCTTCGGCTTTGGCCCCTCCAACGTGGCGGGCAACAGCGCCGTGGAAGGAAAGTAACTGTCCTTCTGCGAAAAACAGCGCAAGCAGGGGAAATTTGGTGAATAAGCATTACTTTTTTATAAATTATACAAGGGATTTGTAAAGAATTTGTAATCGGAAATTGCTTGCATCTGTCACTTCCACCCGCTATACTTGAGCCAGTAGATGTGCCAGAGTGCACATTTCATTCATTTGACGCAATTTTTTAAAATAAAAGGAGAGTTTCTTATGAAGATTTCTCGTCGTAACTTTCTGGCTGTGGCCGGTGCTGCTGCCGCTGCCGCTGCTCTGACCGCCTGCGGCGGTTCCTCCGCTTCCTCTACCAGCACTGCTTCTTCCGCAGCTGCCAGCTCTGCCGCCGCTTCCGGCGCAGCAGACGGCGCTGAGAAGATCGCTAAGGTCGCTTTGACCTGCGATACTGGCACGATCGATGATGAGAGCTTCAACCAGGCTTGCTGGGCTGCTGTTTCCAGCTACATGGGCGACAACTGCCAGTACTACATCCCCGATTCCGATGCTTCCGATGAGGATCGCGAGACCATGATCCGTCAGGCTGTTAACGACGGCGCCGACGTTATCGTCTGCGTTGGCTACCTGTACGGCGCATCTCTGGCATGGGCTGCTGAGCAGTACCCCGACATCAAGTTCATCGCTATCGATGTGACCCAGGGCGATATCGGCACCGACAGCATCCCCGCCAACTGCTACTGCATCACCTTCAAGGAGGAGCAGGCAGGCTATCTGGCAGGTTACGCCATTGCCAAGGACGGCAAGACCAAGCTGGGCTTCCTGGGCGGCATGGCTGTTCCCGCTGTCATCCGTTACGGCTACGGCTTTGTGCAGGGCGCTGATGCTGCTGCTCAGGAGCTGGGCCAGAACATCGACATCAACTACTTCTACGGTGGCCAGTTCTACGGCGATGCCAACATCACCTCCCGTATGGAGGGCTGGTACTCCAACGGCACTCAGGTCGTCTTTGCCTGCGGCGGCGGTATCTACACCTCCGCTGTTGAGGCTGCCCTGAAGAACAACGGCTACGTCATCGGCGTTGACGTTGACCAGAACTACATCGGCGCAAACGGCGTTGCTGATGGCACCTATGCTTACAACCCGTTCATCACCTCCGCTATGAAGGGCCTGTCTGAGGCTGTTTCTACTTCTCTGTCCGACATCGAGGCAGGCGAGTGGAGCACCATCGCAGCAACCAACGGCAACTTTGGTCTGGAGGACGGCGATTACATCGGCCTGCCCACCGATGAGGACAGCTGGAACTTCGAGACCTTCACGGTTGAGGAGTACGAGGAGCTGAAGCAGAAGATCGCTTCCGGCGAGATCGTTGTTGACAACAGCTCTGACGACGCTACCAAGCCCACCGTCAGCGAGTTCACCAACGTCACCTACATCCAGTAAAATTTGAACAGTCCGCAAGGGCTGCAGGAAACGACCCTCTCCGTCATTGCCGCCAGGCTTTGACGGAGAGGGTCGTTTTTGTCTCGTGAAAAATCGTGCAGCTTGCACAAAAGTAATACTTATAAGAGTACATCCCGCCAAAAAATCAAAAAGAAGTGTGCAAAACCGCAAAAATACGGTATAATGGTACACAGAATAGTATAGGTGTCGATTTGACACGAAAGGAGAGTGAGCAGATTGGCAGAAGATTTTGTGATCGAGATGCTCCACATTACCAAGGAGTTCCCTGGAATCAAGGCAAACGATGATATCACCCTGCAGCTGCGTAAGGGCGAGGTACATGCCCTGCTGGGCGAAAACGGCGCTGGCAAAAGTACGCTGATGAGCGTGTTGTTCGGCTTGTACCAGCCGGAAGCCGGTAAGATCCTCAAGAACGGCAAGGAGGTCGCTGTCCGCAACCCCAACGATGCAAACGCGCTGGGCATCGGCATGGTGCACCAGCACTTCAAGCTGGTGGAATGCTTCAGCGTGCTGGATAACATCATTCTGGGCGTGGAGCCCAATAAGCTGGGCTTTTTGCAGAAGGCTGAGGCCCGCAAGAAGGTCATGGCCCTGAGCGAGAAGTACGGCCTGCGTGTGGACCCCGATGCACTCATCAGTGATATCTCTGTTGGTATGCAGCAGCGTGTTGAGATCCTGAAGATGCTCTACCGCGACAACGAGATCCTGATCTTTGATGAGCCCACCGCTGTTCTGACCCCGCAGGAGATCGACGAGCTGATGGAGATCATGCGCGGGTTCAAGAAGGAGGGCAAGTCCATCCTCTTCATCACCCACAAGCTCAACGAGATCATGGCAGTGGCAGACCGCTGCACGGTTCTGCGCAAGGGCAAGTATATGGGCACTGTGGACATCAAGGACACCACCAAGGAAGAGCTTTCCCGCATGATGGTCGGCCGCGATGTTCAGCTGCAGGTGGACAAAAAGCCCGCCGCCCCCGGCGAGGTGGTGCTGGACGTGCAGAACGTTACCATGCACAACGCCCAGCACAAGAAGGATGCCGTCAAGAACGTCTCCTTCCAGGTGCGTGGCGGTGAGATCGTCTGTCTGGCAGGCATCGAGGGCAACGGCCAGACCGAGTTTGTCTACGGCCTGACCGGTCTGGAAAAGTTCAACAGCGGCAAGGTGCTGCTGGACGGCAAGGAGATCACCAACGAGAGCATCCGTCAGCGCTCCAAGGACGGCATGAGCCATATCCCTGAGGACCGCCACAAACACGGTCTGGTGCTGGATTATAGTCTGGAGAACAACATGGTGCTCCAGCGCTACTGGCAGCCCGAGTTCCAGCACAACGGCTTTATCCGCAGTGAAAAGGTGCGGGAGTACTCCGATAAGCTGATCGCCCAGTATGACGTGCGCAGCGGCCAGGGCAGCGCTACTATCGTGCGCAGCATGTCCGGCGGCAACCAGCAGAAGGCGATCATTGCCCGTGAGATCGACAAAGACCCCAAGCTGCTGGTGGCAGTGCAGCCCACCCGCGGTCTGGATGTCGGTGCCATTGAGTATATCCACAAGCAGATCGTGGATGAGCGCGACAGGGGCAAGGCTGTGCTGCTGGTCAGTCTGGAGCTGGACGAGGTGATGAACCTCTCTGACCGGATCCTTGTGATGTACGAGGGTGAGATCGTGGGCGAGTTTGACCCCAAGACCACCACGGTCCAGGAGCTGGGCCTGTACATGGCCGGTGCCCGCAAGCAGGGAAAGGAGTAAGCAGAAATGAAAAACAAAAAACTTTCCCACAACGGGCTGCAGGGTTCTGTCACCAGCGTGATGGCTGCCCTGCTGTGTATCCTGATCGGTCTGTTTGTGGGCTTCCTCGTGCTGCTGGCCATCAATCCGGCCCATGCATGGGCAGACGGTTTTGTCCGCATCCTCAAGGGCGGCTTCCATGATGCCCCCTATGGTGTCGGCAAGGAGCTGGCCAACGCCGCGCCCCTGATCATGACCGGCCTTTCCGTGGGCTTTGCCTTCAAGACCGGCCTGTTCAACATCGGTGCCGCCGGTCAGTACACGCTGGGCGCTTACGGTGCCCTCTACTGCGCCATCATGCTCAAGCTGCCCTGGTTTGTCTGCCTGCTGGCTGCGGCCATTCTGGGCGGTCTGTGGGGTGCTATCCCCGGTTTCTTCAAGGCCTACTTCAACATCAACGAGGTCATTACCTCCATCATGTTCAACTGGATCGGCCTGTACCTTGTCAATGAGCTGGTCTACCAGAACGGCACCGGCCCCATGTACGATGTGCGCAACACCCGCACCCTGAACCTGGGCAAGAACGCGGATCTCGCCCAGTCTGTCATCCCGGACTTCGGCCTGAACAAGCTGTTCCAGACCAACAGCACCACCATTGCCATCTTCCTGGCCGCTGTGGTTGCCATCCTGATCTGGGTGGTGCTGAACAAGACCACCTTTGGCTATGAGCTGAAGGCGGTCGGCCTGAATAAGAGTGCTGCCCGCTACGCCGGTATCAACGAAAAGAAGAACATCATCCTCTCCATGGCCATTGCCGGTGCGCTGGCAGGCTTTGGCGCGGGCCTGTTCTACCTGTCCAACGTGGGCCAGTGGAACCCCCTGAACTCCACCAGCCTGCCCGCCATGGGCTTCAACGGCATCTCCGTTGCCCTGCTGGCAAGCTCTAACCCCATTGGCACCATCTTCTCGGCCCTGTTCATCTCCCACATCTCGGTGGGCGGCACCTTCCTTTCCACAAAGTATTACCCCACGGAGATTGCCGATCTGATCAGCGGCATCATCATCTACCTGTGTGCATTCTCCATGCTGTTCCGCGGCAAAATCCAGAAGCTGCTGTTCAAGAATGCGGACAAGACCAATGTGAACGCAGAGCCTGCCCCGGCGGAAAAGGCCAACGCGAAGAAGGAGGGCAAGTAAGATGCTGCTTTTGATCAAATATACCCTGCTGTATGGCATCGTCTTGATGCTGGTGGCACTGGGCGGTATGTTCAGTGAGCACTCCGGCATCATCAACATCGCGCTGGAAGGCATCATGGTCATCGGCGGTGTGGCGGGTGTTCTGACCCTGACCATGCTTCCGGCCGACATGTCGCCCTTCCTTGTGGTGCTCATCTCCATTCTGGTGGCAGCGCTGGCGGGCATGATCTACAGCCTGCTGCTGGCCTTTGCCTCCATCAACCTGAAAGCGGATCAGACCATCGGCGGCACAGCCCTGAACCTGCTGGCCACCGCCATCGCCGTGGTCATTGCAAAGTATTTCAGCGACAGCGGCAGCGCCAAGCTGAACTATTCCAACAAGCCGTTCCTGTTCAGCATCGGCGGCCTGGAGCTGAGCATCTTTGTGCCGTTGGGCATCGTGCTGCTCGTCATCAGCTATGTGATGCTGTACAAGACCCGCTTCGGTCTGCGCCTGCGCGCCTGCGGCGAACATCCTCAGGCAGCCGATTCTGTAGGCATCAACGTCTACAAGATGCGCTACGCGGGTGTGCTGCTTTCCGGTGCGCTGGGCGCTATCGGCGGTCTGGCATATATCGTGCCCCCGGTGCAGACCTGGAACTTTGAGGTCGGCGTGGCTGGCGCGGGCTTCCTTGCACTGGCTGTTATGATCTTTGGTCAGTGGAAGCCTTTCAACATCTGTGCCGCCGCCATGTTCTTTGCCGTGTTCAAGAGCCTGGCAAACATTGCGGACTCCACCTTCCTGGCACAGCTCCACTGGTCCAGCAACATCTATAACATGATGCCGTTTATCGCATCCATGATCATTCTGGCCTTTACCTCCAAAAACAGCATGGCCCCCAAGGCTGAGGGTATCCCTTACGACAAGGGTTCCCGCTGAGCGAGGTTTGTTCCAAGGGCGCAGCTGCTTTTCCGGGCAGCTGCGCCCTTGGTGTTCAAAACCCGACAAAGGAGACGGAATGTGGATTGCCTTTGTCAAAAAGTCTGTTATAATGGAATTTATTGAAAGTCATACTGTCAGACAGGAGAATTGCGATGCGTATTTATGATCTGATCGCGAAAAAGCGCGATGGCGGTACCCACACCCGGGAAGAGCTGGAGGCCATTGTCAACGGCTTTGTCAGTGGGGAAGTGACCGATTACCAGATGGCTGCCTGGATGATGGCGGTCTACCTGCGCGGCATGACCAACGAAGAAACAGCCGAGCTGACGGACGTGATGGCCCACAGCGGCGTGATGGTCGATCTTTCCCCCATCCCCGGCATCAAGGTGGATAAGCACTCCACCGGCGGCGTGGGCGATAAGACCACCCTTGTGATCGCCCCTGTGGTGGCGGCCTGCGGTGTGAAGATCGCCAAGATGAGCGGCCGCGGCCTGGGCCATACCGGCGGCACCATTGATAAAATGGAGAGCGTGCCCGGCACCAGAACTGCCCTTTCGCAGGAGGAGTTCTTTGCCCAGGTGAACAAGATCGGGTTGTCGGTCATTGGCCAGAGCGAGGGCATTGCCGTGGCGGATAAGAAGATGTACGCCCTGCGGGATGTGACCGCCACGGTCAGCTGCATCCCGCTGATCGCCTCTTCCATCATGTCCAAGAAGCTGGCCTCCGGCTCCGATGCCATCCTGCTGGATGTGACCACCGGCACCGGTGCCTTTATGAAGACCGTGGACCAGAGCATTGAGCTGGCCAAGCTGATGGTCGCCATCGGCACCCACCATGGCCGCCGGGTGGCCGCTATGATCACCGATATGGACACCCCGCTGGGCCGCAACATCGGCAACAGCCTTGAGGTCATGGAGAGCATGGATGTGCTCAAGGGCAAGGGTCCTGCCGACCTGACCGAGGTCTGCCTGCAGCTGGCCGCCAATATGCTGGTGCTGGCAGGCAAGGGTACCCCGGCGGAGTGCCGTGCCATGGCACAGGCTGTGATCGCGGACGGCTCTGCCTTTGCCAAGTGCAAGGAGATGTTTGCGGCCCAGGGCGGCGACACCCGCGTGCTGGACGATTACAGCCTGTTTGAGCAGCCCGCAGCCAGCTTTGAGCTGCTGGCCGAGCAGGATGGCTACATCGTGGCCAACGATGCCGAGAAGATCGGCTCTGCCAGTGTGCTGCTGGGCGCTGGCCGCCAGAAGAAGGGAGACCCGTTGGACTTTGCGGCCGGCATCACCCTGCACAAAAAGCGCGGCGACTATGTGCACAAGGGCGAAAGCCTGGCCACCTTCTACGGTGCGGCAGATAAGTTTGAAGCCGCTGCTGCGGAGTACCGCAGCGGTCTGGTCTATGGTGCGGAAAAGCCTGAGGAGGCCCCGCTGGTCTACGCCCTTGTCACCAAGGACGGCGTGGAGCGCTACTGAGAAAGCATCCTTCCCGCAAGGCGGGAGGGACGGAAAGGACATTTTCTATGAAGATCATTCTGGTGGGCTGCGGCAAGGTCGGCACAGCGCTGGCACGTCAGCTCAGCGAGGAAGGCCACAATGTCACGGTCATCGATACCAACAAGGCCCGTGTGGAGCATATCAGCGAATCCTATGACGTGATGGGCATTACCGGCAACGGCTCCTCCATCACAACGCTGTCCGAGGCAGGGATCGAGGAGGCGGACGTGTTCATTGCAGTCACCGGCTCGGACGAGCTGAACCTGCTCTGCTGCATGTTTGCCAAAAAGGCGGGCCACTGCCACGCCATTGCCCGTGTGCGCAACCCCTCCTACAGCCATGAGCTGGACTTCATCAAAAAGCAGATCGGCATTTCGGCCATCATCAACCCGGAGATGGCGGCGGCGCGGGAGATCTCCCACCTGCTGCGTTTCCCCGGTGCCAGCAAGATCGATACCTTTGCGGAAGGCCGGGTGCGGCTGATCAAGTTCACCCTGACCGAGGCACAGGCACTGGACGGCGTGGCCATCCGGGAGATCCCCACCCGGCTCAAGAGCGATATTCTGGTCTGCGCTGTGGAGCGCAACGGCGGGGTCATCATCCCCAACGGTAACTTTGTGCTCCGGACCGGTGATCAGGTCACCTTCCTTGCAACGCAGGAAAAGGCCCACGCGTTCTTCCAGCGTATCCATCTGGCCGTGCGCCCGGTACGCAATGCCCTCATCGTGGGCGGTGGTGCCATTGCCTTCTATCTGAGCCAGGAGCTGCTGGAAAACCATGTTCGGGTGCGGATCGTGGAGCGGGACCCCGCCCGCTGCGATGTGCTGGCCCAGGCCCTGCCCGAAGCACAGATCCTGTGTGAGGACGGCTCCAACCGCGAGTTCCTGCTCTCCGAGGGCCTGACCTCCACCGAGGCCTTTGTGGCCCTGACCAACATCGACGAGGAAAATGTTCTGCTGACCCTGTTTGCCAAGAAGCATTCCAACGGAAAGCTGGTCACCAAGATCAACCGCCTGGAATTTGATGATATCCTGGCCGGGCTTGATTTGGGCAGCATCGTCTACCCCAAGTACATGACCTGCGATTACATCGTGCAGTATGTGCGCGCTTTGCAGAACGAGGCAGGCAGCAACATCAAGACCCTGTACCGCATTCTGGATGACCGCGTGGAGGCGCTGGAATTCACGGTCCATGAGAAGAGCCGCGCCACCGGTGTGCCCCTGAGCCAGCTCCACCTGAAAAAGAACCTGCTGCTCTGCTGCATCACCCGCGGCAGCGAGATCAAGATCCCGCGCGGCGGCGATGAGATCCAGGTGGGCGACAACGTCATCGTGGTCACGCTGGAGCACGGCCTGCATGACCTGCGGGACATCGTGGAAGATTAACGGAGGCGCGGCATGAATTATGCGATCGTTCTGCGGCTGCTGAGCTACATCCTCTATTGCGAAGCCGCGCTGCTTCTGCTGCCCGCCATGGCCAGCCTGATCTACGGTGAGTGGATGGTGCTGGGCGTGTTCCTGCTCACGGCAGCGCTTTCTGCGGTGGCGGGCGTTCTGCTCCACCGCATCAAGCCCAAGAGCCAGATCTTCTATATGCGGGAGGGCTTTGCCACCACGGCGCTCTGCTGGCTGCTCATCAGTGTGGTGGGCGCGGTGCCCTTTGTGCTCACGGGCAGCATCCCCAACCCGGTGGATGCCATGTTTGAGACCGTTTCCGGCTTCACCACCACCGGTGCCAGCATCCTGCCCGCCGTGGAGGACCTGCCCAGGGGCATCCTGTTCTGGCGCAGCTTCACCCACTGGATCGGCGGCATGGGCGTTCTGGTGTTCCTGCTCTCCCTGCTGCCCCTGACCGGCGGCTCCCATGTCAACCTGATGAAAGCCGAAAGCCCCGGCCCCCAGGTGGATAAGCTGGTGCCCAAGGTGCAGTCCACGGCAAAAATTCTGTACGGCATCTACTTCCTCCTGACGGTGCTGGAATTCATGTTCCTGATCGCCGGGCGGATGCCGGTGTTTGAAGCTCTGCTGACCTCCTTTGGCACAGCGGGCACCGGCGGCTTCGGCTTCCGCAATGACAGCTTTGCCAGCATGTCGCCCTATGTCCAGTGGGTCGTGACCATCTTTATGATCCTGTTCGGCGTGAACTTCAACGCCTATTTCCTGCTGCTGATGCGCCGCTTCCGCCGCGCTGCCGCCAGCGAGGAGGTGCGCGCCTACTTCGTGATCATTGGTGTGGCTGTGGTCATCATCACGGCCAATATTTACAGCATGTACAACGGCTTGGGCGAGGCCCTGCGCCACGCCGCCTTCCAGGTGGGTTCTATCATCACCACCACCGGTTTTTCCAGCTGTGATTTTGACCTGTGGCCCACCCTCTCCAAGGAGATCCTTGTCATGCTGATGTTTGTGGGTGCCTGCGCAGGCAGCACTGGCGGCGGCATAAAGGTCAGCCGCCTCCTGCTGATGGGCAAGACTGTGGGCAAGGAGCTCAAGCAGGCCCTTCACCCGCAGGTGGTGGCCCCCGTCCGGATGGACGGCAAGGTGGTCAACCATGAGACCATCCGCGCCACCAATGTCTTTGTGGCCGCATACATCTTCATCTTTGCGGCATCCTTCTTCCTCATCAGTCTGGATGGCTTTGACATGGTGACCAACTTCACCGCCATTGCCGCCACGTTGAACAACATCGGCCCCGGCCTTGCCCAGGTGGGCCCCATGATGAACTTTGGCAGCTACTCCAATCCCGCCAAGCTGGTTATGATTTTTGACATGCTGGCGGGCCGTCTGGAGATCTTCCCCATGCTGGTGTTCTTTATGCCGGACACCTGGCGGCGGTTCTGAGCAAAATAACAAAGCGGATGCGCTCCCACCGGAACGCATCCGCTTTTTGCTGTATCAGGATTCCTGCGGCTTTTTCCCCAAGAGCGCCACGCCGCTCAGCACGATGACCCCGCCCAGCAGGGCAAGGCCTGCACCGGCCTGCCCGAAGGCATCGCCGACAGCACCCACCAGAGGACTTGCGGGGATCATCAGCAGGCTGTAGGCCATGCCGTCCACGCTGATGAGGGTGGCCCGCTGGTCACTGGGGATGGCATCGTTCAGCTTCTGGCTCTCGTGGAGCAGATAGACCTCCAACACACCCTGCACCAGCATCATGCCCAGGATGCCGCCCCAGGCAGGCGCAGCACCCACCAGCAGAGTGCCCACACCGCAGAGCAGGGCACAGGCTGTGTAGAGCCGCCGCATGGAACGGCATCTCACCCTGCGGCCGATCTCAGTGCCCGCAACGCAGGCCAGACCGCCCAGCAGCAGGGGAAGGAAGAGCAGCTCTGTGGGCCAGCCCAGCTCAACGAGCCGCTGCTGCAAAAACATCTTGGTCAGGTAACTGGGCACGCTGATGAGGGCGCTGGATGCGATAAGCTTCACCGCCATTGGGCAGGTGCGCAGGACATGCAGGCTGTCCTGCACCAGCTGGCGGAACTGTTCGGGCAGAGCGTGCAGCGGGTGCTTTTCCCGGCTGGCCTGCGACTCAGTGACGATGGGCTCCGCAAGTAGCATATTGGCAAGGGCAGAAGCACCCTCAAAGGCGGCGTTCAGCAGATAAAAGCCCGCGTAGCCGAGAAACCGGTTCAGGATGCTGGCCATGGAGCCTATGGCGTTGGCCAGCATGGAGATCTGGGAGCCGTTGGCAGAGACCTGAATGTATTCCTCTTCGCAGCCCTCCTGTTTCAGGCTGTCGTAGAGCAGCGCCGTGGAGGTGCCGGAAAACATGGTCATAGCCAGCGCGTTCAGCCCCATGGCAAGGCAGATGGTGAATAGGTCTGACGCAAAGGCCATCAGCAGGCTTTGCAGGACCATGCACACGCCGCCGGACACGAGGGTCTTTTTCCGGCCCAGCAGGTCTGCCGCCATGCCGCTGGGCACCTCACACAGCAGGCTGACAACATGGAACACGCTCTCGGCCAGGCCAATCTCCCACAGGGAGAAGCCCCGGGCCGCCAGCAGCGCCACCCATACCGCATCCGTGATGCGCAGGCCGGAGAAGAGATCGGCAGTGTAAATGCAGGCGAGCTGCTTTTTCAAATTGAGCTTACGTTTATGATTCATGGGAAACACCCTTTCTATTTGTCGTTGTGAAATTTCAAAATAGAAAGTGTACCCTTGCAAACGAAAGTTTGCTGTGACGAAACCCCTCCGTCAATGCTGACGCATTGCCACCTCCCCTAATAGTGGAGGCCTTGGCAATCCGTGCAGAATTTCCGGTTTCGCCAGAGGCTCCCCTACTAGGGGAGCTGACGAGCGAAGCGAGTCTGAGGGGTTCAGGCAAAACAAAAGCGCCCCACAGCAAAGCTGCGCGGCGCTGAAAATCATGCTCCACGTCTTGCTGAAAGGTTTCCTCGATTTAGCTCCCCTATGAGGGGAGCTGGCTGCGCCGAAGCGCAGACTGAGAGGTTTTGTTTCCAATAAAAGGGTACACTGCGAGCCGGAACGTATTAAATCTGACCTTTTTTGAAAAAGATGCAGCCATTCCAACCCATCTGGGTGTACCCTCCTTTCAGTAAAACGTTACGCCTACAATACCATACTTTCGGCCAAAACACAAGCAAAACCGTAAAATTCAGGGAAAAAGTGCCGCCCCGGCTTGCAAACAGGCCCAAAGTGTGGTAAGATGATATCCGGTTATGAAACCTGAATATCTTGAAAACGCAACGACGGAGAGAGTACGCATGCAGTTCCACAGCAAAGAGAGAAGCTTCACCGGCTGAAAGGGCTTCCGCGTGGGTGTGTGCCGAAGTTCGCTCCTGAGCGGCCTGCCCGAACGGCTTCTATTAGGGCAGGACGGTGCGCCCCGTTACGGCGTTTGAGAGCCGCCCTTCTTTGTGCAGGGCGGAAACCGGGTGGTACCGCGGAGCATTGGATTTGCAAAGGCTTCGTCCCTTTTGTCCGGCCAGAAATGGCCCGGCAGGGGACGGGGCCTTTTTTGCTGCCCCGCTTTGAAAACACGAACTGAGAAGGAGAGAATTTCCATGCAAGCAATGATCGACGAGCTGGCCAAACAGGCCGCAGAGAGCCTCGGTCAGGTCTCTTCCAAGGAGACGCTGGCCTCGTTCTGGCAGGAATATCTGAGCAAAAACGGCAAGATCCCCGCGCTGATGAAGAATCTGCGCTCTGTCGCGCCCGAAGAGCGCCCCGCCATGGGCAAGATCATCAACGAGCTCAAGCAGAAGGTGCAGG
>ERZ827496.1577-NODE-1577-length-26117-cov-10.765828_pt1 | contig 26117 bp, 17 predicted proteins | sample MGYA00519769_ERZ827496 | MGnify/ENA primary metagenome ERZ827496 (study PRJEB31778, sample SAMEA3449327) | human gut metagenome | biome: human gut; feature: human-associated habitat; material: faeces | place: United Kingdom | collected 2010/2012 ...
GCCAGAATGAAAAATTCGCGGCGCATCTTGGCGCATTCTTATCTGGAAATCGTATAATCAGCATGGAAGCATCACAAAACCCGATGAATCACGTCTCGAAATCCACAAAATCCATTTATGTGCTGATAAGGAGGACAACCCTCATGAGCAACGCTCTTACCGCCCGCCGTTCCATTCGCAAGTTCCAGCCAACGCCCGTATCGCCCGACACCATCCGCGCTATCGTCGCCGTCGCCGCGTATGCGCCCAGCTGGAAGAATTCCCAGACCACCCGCTACACCCTGCTGACCAAGCGCGAGGAAATTGACCGCGTAGCGGACGAATGCACGATGGGCTTTCAAAAGAACATCGATACCCTGCACGGTGCGCCCGCGCTGGTTGTCCTTACGACCGTGAACGACCGCAGCGGCTACGAACGCGACGGCTCGTTTAGCACCAGCAAAGGGACGCACTGGCAGTCCTTCGATGCGGGTCTGGCGGCGGAAGCTTTCTGCGTCGCCGCGCATGATGCGGGGCTTGGCACGGTCATCCTCGGCATTTATGACGAAGGGAAGGTCAAGGCCGTGCTGAATCTGCCGGAAACGGAGAGCGTGTCGGCGCTGATTCCGATTGGCGTGCCTGCGGAATCTCCTGCCGCCCCCAAGCGCAAGGATGTTTCGGAACTTCTGCGCATTCGATAACCGTTTGACAAAAATCAGCCAATTCTCGCTTGTACTCAACTGCCCGTTGTGCTATGATAAAGGAGATGAATGACCCGCCTATCTGATTGGGTCACAGGGAAAGGAGTTCCCCATGATGAATTTGAACGAAACTGCGGCGCGTCACGGCTTTTGCGTTGACTGCGTGCGCGAAAGCGAAGAGCTGCACGGACAGATGGTGGAAATGCACCACGAAAAGACCGGCGCACAGCTGGTTTGGGTGGATAACGGCGAGGTGAACAAGACGTTCTGCGTCGCGTTTAAGACCCTGCCGGAGGATTCGACCGGCGTATTCCACATTCTGGAGCATTCCGTCCTCTGCGGCAGCGCCAAGTATCCCGTTCGTGAACCGTTCGTCGAGCTGATGAAGAGCAGCATGGCGACGTTCCTGAACGCGATGACTTTCCCTGACAAGACGATTTACCCCGTCTCCAGCCGCAACGAGCAGGACTTCCTGAACTTGGCGGAAGTGTATCTGGACGCGGTGTTCGCGCCGCGCATCCTGCAAGACCCGAACATCTTCTATCAGGAAGGCTGGCACATTGAGCTGGACGAAAACGGCGCGCCGCTGTACAAGGGCGTTGTGTTCAATGAGATGAAGGGCGCCATGAGCGATGTGGACGAGCAGATTTACCAGAAGACGCTGGATGTCCTCTTCCCGGACAACTGCTACGGCTGGAATTCCGGCGGCGACCCGAAGCACATCCCCGACCTGACCTACGAGCAGTTCCTGCGCATGTACCGCCGCTATTATCACCCGTCGAATGCGCGCATTTATCTGGATGGCGCTGTGCCGCTGGACAAGGTGCTGACGCTGGCGGAGGAGTATCTGAGCTGCTTTGACCGCCTGGACGAGAAGCACGAAATTCCCATGCAGAAGCCCTTCGCCGCTGAAGCGGAACAGGCGTATGAAATCGGCGCCGAGGAGGATACTGCCGACAAGACCATGCTGACGCTGGCGAAGATTGTTGCACCGTGGTCGGATACGGTGCGCGTCACGGCGACGGAAATCCTCTTTGATGTGCTGACGGGCAGCAACGACGCGCCGCTGAAGAAGGCGCTGCTGGCGACGGGCAAGTGTCAGGATGTAGGCATGTCTCTGGACAACGCGATGGCGCAGCCGTACATGATGCTGACCCTGCGCAACATTGCCGATGGCAGTGAGCAGGAACTGCGCCAGATAATCCGCGACACCGTGCAGCAGCTGGTTAAAACCGGGCTGGACAAGGACGCGCTGACTGCCTCCATCAACAGCAGCGAGTTTTCCGCCCGCCAGCCGGGCGAACCGTCGGGGCTGCTCCGCTGCATCCATGCGCTTGATGCGTGGCTTTACGGCGGCGACCCGATGCAGCCGCTCCTGTCCGAAGAGCGCTATCAGAAGCTGCGGGAAATGGCGGCGGGCGACGGTTTTGACCGCCTGATGGCTGATTTGCTGCTGGACGAAAGCACGATGAGCATCATCCGCACCGTGCCGTCCCACACGCAGGGCGACGAACTCCGTGCGGAGGAAACGGAGCGTCTGCAGGCGATTCAGGCATCGTGGACGGACGCGGACAAGGAAGCGCTGCGTGTGCAGAACGAGAAGCTGACCGCGTGGCAGCAGACCCCCGACACCGCCGAGCAGCTGGCAACTCTGCCCGTGCTGTCCTTGAGCGAAATCAGCGCAGACCCGCTGCTGATTCCCGCGGCGGAAGCGCAGTGCGGCGCGGCGAAGGTCATCACGCATGATTGGCCCATGAACGGCATCACCATCATGCACTGGTATATCTCCTTGACCGATTTCACCCTGGATGAACTCAAGCGCCTGTCGATACTGCCCGAACTGCTGGGCAAGCTGCCGACGAAGCGTCACGATTCGCTATCCCTCTTCCAAGCCATCAAGCGCGATATCGGCAAGCTGACGTTCCAGCTGCGCGTCATGTCCCGCTGTGCGGAAATGGCGACGCCCGTGCTGGACGTGAGCTGCTCCGTGCTGGATGCGAACGTGGACAAGGCAGCCGCGCTCGTGCGGGAAATTCTGACCGAAACGTGCTTTGACGACAGGGCGCGTGTGCAGACGCTGATTCTCCAGTTGAGCGAGATGGCGAAGCAAAAGGTCATCAGCGACGGCCACAGGATGGCAATGTACGCCGCATCGGCGACGATGAGCGCGGCCTCGGCAGCGCGGGAAGCCTTGAACGGTCTGAGTGCCTGCATGGTGCAGAAGGCGCTGGCGGAGAATTTCGACGCGCAGTACGCGGATTTCCTTGCCCTCTGCGAGCGGTTCAGCAAGGACAGCGCGGTGCAGTCCCGCGTCACGTTCAGCCTGTCCACGAATAAGGCGCTTGATCCCGCCGCGATTCTCTCCGCCTACCCGGTCGGCACGCCCATCCCGGATGCCGCGCCGTATGTCAGCGACCTGCCTGCCAAGTGCGCCTACCGCATCCCGTCGCAGATCAGCTTTGCGTCGCTGGGCTATGACTACCGCCGCGCGGGAAAGGTGTACAGCGGTATTGCGCGCGTGATGAGCAATATCTTGTCCCTAAGCTACCTGTGGAACGAAGTCCGCGTGCAGGGCGGCGCATACGGCGCAGGGCTGAACACCAGCGAAACGGGGCGCATGGTCACTTACTCCTACCGCGACCCCTCCCCGGCGCGTACGCTGGGCATTGACCGCAGCATGTCGAAGGGTCTGCGTGACTTCGTGGCGGGCGACGAACGGATTGACAAGTACATCATTTCCACCGTCGGCGAGAGCGAACCGCCGCTGGGTTCGGAGAATCAGATTCTTGTCAGCGACGAAAATCTGCTGTGCGGCATCACGCCGGAGGATCTCTGCCGTGAGCGCGCGGAAATGCTCTCCACCACCAAGGACGCGCTGCTGACGTGGTGCGGCGTGCTTGACCAGATGGCAAAGGACGGCGGCGTGTGCGTCGTCGGACATGACGGCGCGATTGCCGCTTGCGAGAAGGAAGATTTGACGGTTCTGTAAGGGATATAACGTAAAAAGACCCGCTGTTCACCCCCAATGCAGGGATGGGCAGCGGGTTCTCGTATGCTATACTATTTTCACTTTCCCCATTCCACCCGAATCTCAAACGGCATCTGCGCATCCATCGATTCGTCGTTGTCCCAAACGTGCACCTGATAGCTTTCCGGCGCGCCCAGCACGACAAAATACAGATATTGCGTTCCCTCCGGGATATCGAAGGATACCGCGCCCTCCTGCGCCGCAGAGGAATCGCTGTACACGCGCGTGCCGTCCGTCAAATACGCCACGAAACCGTAGCGCCAGCCCGGCGCAGCATCCACCGCGTTGTAAATGCGTGTGTGACCCGTCAGGTTCTCCGGGGTGGCATCGTCCCCGATATAGTACAGACCGGGGTCATCCGCCGCCAGCGCCGCGGTCATCAGCGTCATCAGCACCAGTGTGAGTGCCAACATTCGCCGGAGCTTCATGCAAATCCTCCGTTTACGGAATGCGGAATTCTGTAAACAGCGTCACAATACGCTGATTCATCAGCTTGACGCACTCCCATCTCGTTTTGGCATCTACATCCATGCGCACCCGCGCGCCGCCCTCCTGCCAGAGATCAACCCGCAGCATCCATTTATTTTCCGCATCCGGACTCGATTTGCGGATATTGAGATAGCCTGTCGCCACAGACACGGGGGTATCCGCATCATTCTCTGATCCATTCAGCCAAATGTAGCAGGTGCTGTCCGGGCGCACATCGTAATAATCCGACGAAAACAGCTGGTCATTCGCCCGAAAGCCGTTTTCCAACAGTTCGGCGGTGTGCGCCCGCAGCGCTTGGAAATCAACCGCTTGAAGTGCCTCGTTCGAGATGCGTTCCGTGTAGAAATGGTAGAAGAGCGCGCCGCAGAGCAGCACGAAAAGTGCCAGTACAGCAACATGCCAGCGCTTGATTTTCATTTATTCAAACCATCCCTTCGGCAGCACATCCCGCTGATGCAGCAGCATGTCGTCGAAGAGCTTCTGACCGTCCTCCAGCGTCACGCTGCCCAATTGCGGGTCGTTCATGAACGTGGAGAAGCCGAGCTTGCGGTCGCAGTGCAGCGCAGCCTGCAAGGTGTTTTCCTGATTGTAGACGTGGCGCGCCACCAGCGGCAGGATGTTCGACGGCATGTCGCCCGCGCAGATCGGGTCGATGCGCCCGCGCGAGAACAGCGCGTTTGTCTCCACCACCGCGCCAATCGGCAGGTTCGGAATCTGCCCCTGATTCGGCACGTTCACGTTGCTGACCATGTTCCCCAGCCCCAGCAGCGCCTTGAGCAGCAAATGCCCTTCCTCACCAGACGGCGTGAGGTCAAGCGGCTCTTTTCCGCTGAGCAGGTCGTCCGAGCGCTGCATCCGCTTCTTCAGGTCGTCCTCGCGCCATGACACGGGCGTCAGGTCGAATTTCCACTGGTGCGCCGTCTCCGGGCTGTGCAGATACCACTGCGGCAGGAATTCCACCAGATGGCGGTCGCCCGCTGCTGCAATCGCCCCGTAGCGCTGGAACAGGTCGAACTTAACCTTGTGCGCGCACGCGAAATGGCTGTTCATCCAGTTGTCCGACCCCAGCTGAATGCCTTCGGGATGCTCCTCCACAAAGCGGGCGTACAGCGGCATCAAATCCATGCCCTGATAGCTGGCAGAGGTAATCCAAGTGAAGTGGTTAATGCCGGTGACAGTGGTGTACAAGTCCTGCCGCTTCACGCCGGGAATGCGCTCCTGCTCATCCAGCATCGCGCACAGCACCTTCTGCGTGCCGAACACCTCGTGGCAGCAGCCGAACGCCTTTACCTGCGGGAATACCTCGTACAGCGTCCGCACGCAAAGCGCCATCGGGTTCGTATAGTTGATGACAAATACGTTCGGCGCGAAGTCGCGAATCGCTTCGGCAATCTCAACGAACATCGGAACCGTGCGCATTGCCCGCATGAAGCCGCCTGCGCCCACCGTGTCGCCCACGGACTGATATACGCCGACCCGCTCCGGCAGGTGTACATCGCCGCGCATATGCGCAAACGTTCCCGGCAGAATGCTGATGACGACGAAATCCGCGCCCGTGAGCGCCTCCTGCAAGGAACTGCTGACTTCAAACGTCCACTTGGATGCCGCGTCGGGATGCGCCGCCAGCATCGTGCCGATTTTCTGATTGCGCTCCGCCGCCTCGCGGTCAATGTCGTACAGCCGTACCGTGCCGCTGATTTGCCCGTCGGAAATAATGTCGCGCATGAAACCCCACGCCCATCCGCGCGAGCCGCCGCCGATGTAAGCCACCGTCAAGCCTGTCACCTTGTTGTCTTGATGCGTATACATTGCACTTTTCCTCCTTGATGGCTGGTTTTCAGCCTGTATCGACATGATAGCACAGATGCGCGGGTTTTGCAATGCGAGAAAAAGATTCATATTTTCCATCATTAAGCATTTATCTGCTGCAAAAAACAGCTTTCCCTTTCGGGAAAGCTGCTATCATTTTCCACTTTAGTCCTGCCCAAGTAATTCTGTCGATTCATCTTCGAGAATGTCGCCCAAAGGCATTCCCTGAATGCGGCATTGCGCCAGCGCTTCCTGCGGCGTGGCATATTCGCCAATCAGCGCATACGCCGAACCTTCTTTTTTGTACACGCCGAATCGCGCTTCACGCCCGTCAGGCAGTACTGTATTTGCCGGGTGATACATCGAATCCGTCTGAAAACGATATTCCTGCCCTCGCCAGCCAAAATCCAAGCCAAACCAATGCCCGTCGGATGGCGACCATTCCCCGGTGTATTGGGAGAGAAACTGCTCACGGGTCATTTGATTCGACCTCCTCCGTCACACCCGCCAAAATCCACTGAATCGTCTCATCATCCAGCAGCAGATACTGCGGAGTGACCCGCGGCTGCCACTCCGGGACGCACGCCGCCAGCGCGTCCGCGTGGTGGATTGCCAAGCTGTAGCGTTCTCCATTCACGCCGGAGAAGCCAGCTTTTCCGTCCGCGCTTTCCGAGTGCTGTGCCCAAAGCTGTGTCAGCACCGCTTCCCATGCGTAATATGCTTCCATCTCTGGCGACGCTGCCGGAATCGCCGCATCCTCATCCCCCTGTCGCCACAGCACCTGATACTCCTCCGGCGTTCCCTGACGAATCTCCGCCGTCGTCGTCTGCCAGCCGGAATCGAGCGTGAAGCCGACGTTTTGCATAGGCGTGCTTGCCGTCTGCGGCACGATATGCTTTTCGGCATAGAGATAGAGGATTTCGGCGCGGCTTCCGTCAGCTGCCGTCTCCGTCACCTGCTGCCGTTTGACGTAGAGTGGGGTCATGCTTTCGTGATAGTCGAACGAAGCGACAAGTCTGCCGTCCGCCAGCTTGGACAGCTGAATCCCGTACTCGCTCGTCGGAATCGGGCGCGTTTCGTTCATCAGCCAATCGAAGCAGTATAGATTTGCCAGCCCAAGGATGCACACAATCAGCGCACCCAGCAGGACATTGCGGAGGGTGCGGCGGCGCTTCTGCTTCCGCAGCGTCTGGGCGGCGGCGTCGAACGCGGCGCGCGAATCCAACTCGCTTTTCTTTCCGGCGGGCAGGTCAGCTTTGAGCTGATTCATGTATGCGGCACATTCCGCGCACGTCTGCACATGCGCCGACACCATGTGCTTGCTCCCGTCGCTGGCGACATCATCCAGCACCAGCGGCATCAGGTCGCGGACGACCTCACAGTCTTTCTTCATGCGTTTCGTCTCCTTTCATTGCGTCCAGCAGCATTTGCTTCGCCCGGTACACCGTTACGCGCGCCCAGCTTTCGGATTTCCCGAACAGCGCCGCAATTTCCTTGCTGGACAATTCGCAGAAGGTTTTCAGGGTGAACACCTCGCGATACGGTTCCGGCAGACGGTGGAGAGCTTGATGCGCACTCAGGGCGAAACTGTGTTCCGCGACCATCTCCGTGAAATCCGGGACGGACGCCTCCGGCACGTTGTCCAATGGCAGCGGCGACTGCTTCCGCATGACGCGCAGAAACTGATTCCGTGCAATCGCGCAGAGCCATGTGCCGACCGAACTTTTTCCTTCGTACCGCTTCCAATTTTTCATCGCTTGATAAAACGTTTCCTGCGTGAGCTCCTCCGCAAGGTCACGATCGCGGCACAGGAGGATCAGGTAGCCGTACACCATGTCTCGGTACTGCTGATATGCTTCTTCTGCGTCAAGCATCTCCAGCACCTCCCTTCATGAAGTTAGTCGCGCGAAAACGCCAAACGTTACATCCGATTACAAAAAAACATCCGAGCCGTTTGCCCGCCTATGGAGCAACCAGCCCGGATGTCTTTCGTTCGTGCGGGAAACAGGACTTGAATTCGGCCAGATTGTACATCCACGATCAATTCTACCACATGATGTAGAACAATGAAAGAAGAATAATCAATATCTTGTGGTATCGACCAACGATAGTAAACCGTGTGTTCTCACGGTTTGGGTACGATCAGACGACGATTTTGCGGTATATCGGCAAATTTACCCAAACCAGATTTTAGCCGACGAAAGTGAAAAAGGCGGCTAAAAACACAAAAAAGGAGGACATCAACATGACCCGTTTCCCGAAAGAAATGACTGAAAATGGTATTCATTACACCCTGCATGGCGACTACTACTTTCCGGATCTCGATCTCCCGGATTCTCCTCGGCAGACTATCGGCCGCTATGGCCGGATGCGGAAAGCCTATCTGGAAGAGCATCGTCCCGGACTGTATGAACGGCTTCTTCTTTCCGGTAAGTTGTATGACCATCTGGCGGAAACAGATCAAGTCTGCCGGGATCGTATGGAACAGATAATCACCCGGATGGCCAAAGCTGAAGGAATCAACGAACAGCTGAAAGCATCGGATCAGCTGGGCTGGGTTTCCCGGATCAACAGTATTCATCAAAGTGCTGAGGAAATCATACTGGATGAACTGGTCTTTGCCTGAATCCGGATCGCCGTCTCTTCGGAGGCGGCTTTTTTATTTCTGTTTATCTGATCGCCAGCATGATCTCTTCACACAATATTGTCATAAAGAAATGCATTTATCGGGTCAATAAATCAATAATCAGTTCAATCACCATTGCTTGCATTGGATTATTGATTCATAATATGTTCGCTTGTGTAATTCTCATGCTTCAGCATTCTCGATTTCCTCCAGAATCTCCTTCATCTCGTCTTCTCTGCCGCGCCGCCGAGCATAGCGCATCATCTTTGAGGGTTCAATGTGATATGTCTCCATTGCTTGTTTCAGCACTTCAGGGTATTCTGATTTACTGTATGCCGATGAGATCAGTTTATCGCAATACATATCCACCAGCATTTTCTCCAGACAGATTTCGTGCGGCGCAGATGCAGATAACGGTGCTTCGGAAATCATATCTGTCACAACAATGCAATCCTTTTCCCAGTACAGGGCATAGTCTGCTTTTTTCGGCTTGTACAGCAAATGCGCATAACCAAGTTCCCGAAGGTGACGGAAAACAAAAATGCTGACGTCCTTTTCCGCTTGAATAAAAACTGTGTTTAGTGCAACCAAATGATTCAGAAAATCATTCATCAATGCTGTCTCAAACACCGTAAAGCGAACCGATGGATGCTTATCTGATACTTGCGATATCAGTTTTGCTGCCAGATCAGAATAGGCCGGACGATACATTGGCTTTTCCCGCTCGTTTTGAACCACATATACATTGCGTGCAACCTTTGTTAGGTTCCCGCTTTTAAGCATTCCGCAGACAGCCCAATGATAGGAGCTGTCGCGCATTTGTGGGTAGTTGTTTTTCAGCAGCTTGATTAATTCCTGATGGGAATAGCGATGCCCGGCTTCGAGTTTTTAGAGGTCGCCTCATACCATTGCACGATTACTCACCTCCATTCTGCATTTCGGCAATTTCATATCAATATAGCCATAATACATTATATCGCTTCTGATTCACACAATCAATACACATCGGCAATTTCTAATGAATAGCCGATACTCACTGATAAGTTCTCCTCAACTGCTCAACTGCCCATTAGAAAAATGACTTTGTTGTGCTAGAAATCTCTTGATAATGGGTGGAAAAGAAAAAATAGTTATTCACGATTTGCCAAATCGCACTTGACTAATTTGCGTCAGAGTGATATATTAGAGACAGCCTTAATTGGAGGTGCTGTCCATGTTTATCGGCAGAGAGCGGGAACTTGCTTCCCTGAACAGATTATACAATTCCGGCAAGTTTGAGTTTGTGGTTCTTTACGGCCGCCGCCGTGTGGGAAAAACCGCACTGATCAACCATTTTATCGACGGCAAGCCCGCGATTTATTTCATGGGCGTCGAGAGCAACGCCAAGCAGAACCTGGAGAATTTCAGCAAAAGCATCATGGAGTATGCCAGCGGATATGAGGGGGATATGTCTTTCCTCTCTTTTCAGGCTGCCCTGGAAATGGTATTCAGGCTATCCGAGAAGGAGCGCCTGATCCTGGCCATCGACGAATACCCCTATGTGGCCCGCGCTTCCAAGAGCCTCGCTTCCACTTTGCAGCTGCTGATCGACAAATATAAGGATCATTCCAAATTGATGCTGATCCTGTGTGGCTCGTCCATGTCCTATATGGAAGATCATGTACTGGCTTACAAAGCACCTTTGTACGGCAGGAGAACGGCGCAGATCAAGCTGCTGCCCTTTAATTTTGCGGAGACCTGCGGTTACTTTAAGAACTTCTCCGCTGAGGACAAAGCCCTGGCTTACGGGATCATGGGTGGCACTCCGCAATACCTTCTACAGATGAGCGACAAGCTCAGCATCGAGGAGAATATCAAAAACACCTTCCTGGACGCCACTTCCTCGATCTATGAGGAGCCCATAAATCTGCTGAAACAGGAGGTCCGGGAGCCGGCCATCTATACAGCCATCATTACCGCCATTGCCACCGGATCATCCCGCATGTCGGAGATCTCAGGCAAAGTTGGCGAAGACACCAACGTCTGCTCCACCTACCTGAAAAACCTGATCACGCTGGGCATCGTGCAAAAGGAGCTGCCTTACGGAGAGAAAGCGTCAAAAAAGGCGATCTATTTCATCGACGACAACATGTTCCGCTTCTGGTACCGGTTTGTGCCGGAGAATGCTTCCCTGATCTCCCGCGGCGCAGCAGACCTGGTATATCAACGCATCGAACCGTACCTTTCCGACTACATGGGCAAGGTGTTTGAGGAAATCTGCAAGCAATACCTTTGGAAGCTGCTGCTGAGCGGAAAGTCCCCGGTGGAATTCACTTCCCTGGGCCGCTGGTGGGGCAACGATCCTGTCCATAAACGACAGGCAGAAATTGACATTATGGGCGAGCAGAACAAAAATACCGCCCTCTTTGCCGAATGCAAATGGACCAACGAAAAAGTTGATCTCGGCGTGCTGGAAACGCTGATAGAGCGCAGCAACCTTTTCGCTTATCAGAAAAAGCATTTCTTTCTCTTCTCGAAGTCTGGATTTACAAAGGGATGTATCGAAAAAGCAAAGCAGTTAGGGAATGCGACATTGAAAACATACGCCGATATGATACATGATAAAGGCGATTGAAAGAAACCGCCTGTAATGAATGGGGAAATTTAAAACTACAATAATCAGATGTATTGTGAACACTGTGGTAATTCGTTGGATATTGAAGCAGAAAGTATTAAGGAGTAACGCACATGGCATCATTAACACATGTCTGTATGTGGTCCGATCATGGCTGGAAACGGATTACAGCAGAGCAGGCAGCCAGGTTACATCCAGGCGGAACTGTATCTGCTCGCAGCGGGCTTTTTATGTGCGAACTCTGCGGACAATACGTTACGCTTACTGATGGCGACATTAATGTACGCTATTTCAAACATAGTGCGTATGAAAAAAGTAAAGATTGTCCTGAACGTACATTTGGGTCCGGATACACTCCCTCTTATAGCTCGCAAGAGCACGATTTGCCAATCCGCATAACAAGTATATCATCATCTTCTTACAGGTTTGAGCTTGGTTTGATTCGTGCCCCAATAAGTTCTCTTAGCAAAGACTTTCGCATTGAAATCAAACCAAAGGGGGCCTCTGACGTATCCTTTGTTTTCGCCAAAGAACGGCTGAATTCTGATAGTATAACCTATCTTCCGATCGGTGATAGACCGTTTGAAAAGTATGCGCTCAATTTCAAAAACGGCAATGATCAAATTCGTGAATTCTGGCCGGCGGAAATCAATGGTATAGATCCGGAAGGAGCATTATTTGAAAAAAGCTCTGGGCAAAAGCTTTCATATGATGCTGATGTTGAGATCGGGAACGAATACTATCTATTAAAACGCGGCCACCTGTATGTGAAAGCATATAACGGCATAACCATACGAGAAATCCTGCAGAAGCGAACCGGGTGGGAAACATGGAGCCTATATGAGATTTATGCGGCAGAATTTAACGAAGCCGCTGCTCGGTTCTATCTTGACTTTCATTGCCGCTTGACTGAGCATCCTGTTTCACTGCACCCGGTATGGCCGCTATTCATCGAAGGAAATTATGTAATTAAACACAATCAAAACAATATGTACATGCTGGTCGAAGGCAACGTGTCAGCGGTCAAAACCTTCCCTTCTGTAGCTTTGCGTCAGTTGAGTCATAATTCATCGCAAACCAGACTGTACGAGGTATCGTGTGCCGGAAGGCAGCAGTTAATTTCTGCCGGTCGAACACGGGCATTACAATACACATACCTTTGGAGAGAGCCGCTTGATCAGATGGGTATAGTGCCAAAAGTATCGGTTACTGACCTTACAGGCGCTGACGTTGCTTCTGGTGAAACGGATGTCTTACCCCACAGTAAAACGCTGCGTATCAAATCATCATTTGACGGAGAACTTATTATTTCCAACAAAAGCCATCTTGTGGATAAGCGAAAAATAACAGCTGATAAATACACGGAACTGGACGGGTTGGCCTTTGGTATTAGCATTCAAATTATGATCGGCTTTGATGTCGTTTGGCAGATTAACTTCAAGAAACAACGGTCAGTCAGGATCAATGAAGACGTTGAAATGCTAAAGCATATAACCAGCGTATCCGGAGTAACAATCCCAGCCCCGCATTCTTTGCGCAATATATTAGCAGGCATGCGCTCCTATCCAACAATATGCCGATGGATACGAATGTGTATAAAGAATGATGTTATAGATGAGCAGGCATACCGCAGATTGCAAGAGGCCTATCGCCGCATGACTACGAACGGATAAGGAGAATCGCTATGAATTACATTGAACTCCTCACTCAGGAAGAAAAGGTAAACCTCTGCGGAATCATGGGGGGAAGAGATTTCAAAGAACTATTCAAACACAACGAACGAGAATTTCAAAAAATACGAAAAGGATTCAGGGCCAAATCTTTAACTGAAGAGCTTGCGTTATCAATTGCTATCGCCAATGTGGACAAGCCCTTTATTGCATCATGGGTCAACGCAAGGGTACAGATTTGGCTTGATGAAATACAGGAAAATATAACAAAACTTGAAGGTGAAGGTTCTGCGCATGATATTGCCCTGGCAACAACGATGCTGGATTTCTTCTTTTCACATGATGTTGATTTGTACCTCAAGCTCGCAGGAATTACAATGGATGAAGTCTCCCGAACTGAACTTCGTACAACAATGGAGCGCATTGAATCTGACCGTGCTAAGGAAGAAAAGGATGCCGATCGCGTTAAAGCATTAGAGGAAGAGAAACAACGTTTACTCGGTCAAATAGAAGATTGCCATCAAAGTGCCAGTCTGCTAAAGACCGAATACGAGCAAAGGATTCAAGAGATAGAACAAGATAAGAAGGATTTAGAGTCTTCTTTGGCTGCGGCACAAGAGAAAATTTCAGAATTGCAAACATCTCTAACCGTTGCCAAAAGTGATGAGAGCAGCCACCTTTCGCAATACGACGATACCGATATTTCTTCTCTGCCCCCGGTTGGCAGCGAAGAAACCATTTCTTTGTGCAATGTGATTTCTGACTACAGCGGACAGAAATGGCTTATACGTTTTGCTGATTTGAGCCACAATGGACACTATCACATGTTCCATAGAAATGAAGAACTCCCACCCTACTTTTCAAATAGGGATAAAATCTTCTATAAGGACGGCCCTTCCACTGACGGCTTTTTTGGAATCTGGTCGTGGTCTGCAATTCCAAACGAAAAGGATCCTTCCAAGGATTATATTATATCAAAATACAATGTTAATCTTGATGCCATTGAAATAGCTACTATTCCAGAAGCCTCCTCTCTTGAAGAATTGATTCACCTGTTAAAAGACGGGTTTGTATACCAGCCACATAGTAGAAGAATCATGTTTTCTTTATACGCATCCAAAGGGCAATACATGGGCATTCTGTGCAGCATAAAGGAACTCAATGTTACCAATGGAAAGGTCTCCTTTGCTGAAGATTGCATCGAAGTACCAGTTTACGAATTCAACAGTGACAATATATTGCGTTTAGAAAACGGCCTATCTTTTTATAGAAATGCGTTTGCCGGTCTTCCGAATAAACTTTATCAGTTAAAAAGCCCACTCGATATTGTAAAGAATATTGTTTTCTCATCCATTTCTTGGGCAACCTATAAAACAAGAGGATATACTCGTGCTGAGTATAGAAGTTTTAAAGATTTTCTCGGTGCGATTCCGGTAGAAAATATAGTACAGAGAATAGAAGCTGAATGCCGCTGTTCTGATTCTGTGGCAAAAGAACTTTTGAATGAGTTCCTGAGTATAGTCTGGAAATATGTTGATGGTGACAGTCTGGAAGACGATGTGATCCTCTCGGCTATTTCCGCAAGCTCTGAACTGCAGGAAAGAACGAAAGCTCTTATTCGTGCGGATTGGGAAGCAGAGAACAAAGGCTTACTGGCAGACGCTCAAAAGGAACTCGATGTGCTTAATGCCAAGCTGGAATCTGTCAATACCAGTTTGACTGAGGCTCAGGAAGCCTTTAATAAAACCAAGCTGGAAGAAGAAAGACTTTCAAGCGTAATAGCTGAAAAGGAAAAGCTGGCTGAGGATGTTGAAGCAGCAGTTGCTGATAGAATCGAAATGGCACGTAAAAATGCAGCAGGCTTCATTGCCAACATGGCTTTCGTTGACAGACATCCGAATGAGGCTGCAGCAAAACAAACGCCTAAAGCAGTTGAAACTTTGGCCCAGCCCGTGGCTTCTCAATATCATGCCTATTCGGCAGCGAAGGAACTCGATGATCTCGAAGTCCATCACTCTTGGAATGAAGTCATTAACACAGCTTCGTTTGAGTTAGGCGAAGCAGGCGTTGCAGATAGATACAGAAATGGTCTTGCGGCTTTCTTATGCGCTGCCTACATTGAAAGACAACCTATTCTTCTTGTCGGACCGAATTCAATCGATATTTCGAAAGCGCTCTGCGCAGCAATAGCGGGACATAAGCATGGAATGCTCTCTTGTGAGGGTAGTTATAGCAGCCATGTGCTCCAAGAATTGGGGCATGATGGCGAGGATATCGTAATTATCAACAATCTCTTTGCAAGCGGGTGGATGAATCGACTCCCTGAGATTCTTTCAAATAAAGATATATTCTATATTGCTACCCATCCCTACGCAGAGGATATTCAAGTTGAGCCTAAAAGCCTGTATGGTTTTATACTGCCACTGTTCACAGAGTTTTTTGTAGACAATAAAGCATCTGGTAAGTACTATGGCGGATACTTTGCAGATGACTTTAAACCATACGCAGCTCAACCAGCATCAAGCAAAGAATTGAGAATCCTGCCAAGACTTTCGTTGAGCACATTGGTGAAAAATCGGATTAATAGCGTTATTTCTACCATGCATGGCATCCACTCTTCCACAACAGCGGATGAGGAGTTTATATTCGCTATTCTTCCAATTGCATATGCAACACTTGAACTAAATGACCTCACGGAGATGATTGCAGACCCGCAAAAAGGTATTGAACTATCCGCAAGCCTTAAGCGTGATCTGCGGTTTATCTTAGGAGAACTCTGATGAACAAGTATAATGGATTGCTTTCAGCAGTGGCACAAAAGTATAACATCCGCAGAGCCTTGCAAGAAGCTGAAAACGATTGGAAGACACGATTGATTTATAGTGTCTGCGGAATGATGGCTTATGCATCACTTTGGGACGAGACGGAGGATGAACCCGTTTCCATTGTGCACTTAAAAAGAAAAGTCCGTAGCATGCTGTCAAGTTATAAATCGATGTATCCAGAGCTCTCCAACAGCTTACCGTATATTTCTGCAGAGCTTGAAGATGAAATTGCCGGCCAATTCTTAAGCACTGGAATGGTTTATCACCGTCCCAACCGAATAGCCCCATCCATGAAACACGAAGAATCACATTGCAATATTGTTTTTCAAAGAGGTATTGGCCTGAATAGTATCTCTTGCGTGTCCGGCATTGGATTCTATTCAAAGCTGGAATGTATATCAAACCCAGACGGGATTAAAACAATGTTTGGCTTGGAACAACAGACTTTGTGGGACTTGTGGAATTCAACATTGACCACTGCTTCCTGGAAAGCAGCCCCGTCACTTGAACAAAATACTGAGTATCTTCGTCTAAAGCCTCCTTTTTCTCGGGGTTACTGGGAAAATAAACCGGATACTACGGGTTTGGTTTCGATACTTCGAACCGGAATAAAAGGTTCACAGTTGTACTATCTTTATCGATATTCTGACAATGCAATGGAGATTAGTCCTCTCCCGCAGTGGCAGGTCGAAAACTATCATTATAGGTCTCTTGCATGTGCCTGCCTCCATAGTTATGGGGCGTTACCGCCGATAGAATATGTCAAAGATGGCGCATTAGTTCATATACGGATGAATTATCTGCTACCACCACATGAACTCGAATTTGTGAAGCTTTATAGCTGGCCTGAAGTATGTACATCGCTTCCGTGCGATTTCAAGCGAAAGCTCTCAACAGAAGTATTTTCCGCTATGAAAACGGTTTTGTCTGATCAGGGATATGAGTTTAAAGGAGAGATGATCTGATGCAAAACGGAGCAAATTCAGTTCATAAACTGTTACGAACAGAACTGGAAGATTACATTAAGTCTCAGTATTTTGGTAAATCCCCTCTTCTTCTTTCAGCCCTAAGCAATCACATTGACGATGAAGGTTTACTATATCAAAAACCGTTTATTGAGTCATCTCCTGCATATGTCACTGTACCCAACGGCATTAATACAGCTTCTATAGAGCCCTGGATGAAAGAATACTTCTTACAGCTGGCGCAGGCTGGTATCGGGGTCTTCCCATCTCCATTTGCTCATCAGATTTCTGCGCTCGAAGCGGCAACAAAAGGCGAAAACCTATTTGTATCAACAGGTACTGGTTCCGGTAAAACCGAGTGTTTTATGTGGCCTCTTCTCGCAAAAATGGCCACCGAAGCTAGGAACTCAAAGGAATCATGGGCAAAACGAGGCATTCGCACAATCATAATGTATCCTATGAATGCCCTGGTTTCCGATCAGGTCAGCAGACTCAGAAGGATGATTGGAGACCCCGATAAGAAGTTTATCAAAATTTTCCGAAGCACCTGTGGCGATAGTGTTCGACGGCCCCAGTTTGGTATGTATACCGGCAGAACGCCATATCCTGGAGCTCAGCCTTCTACAGAACAAGACAGAAAACTTGAAAAAACTTTAGCGAGAATGTCATTTCCCCAAAGTGATTCTGAAAAAGAGTTTTTCAATCAGCTTCTCAAAGAGGGAAAGATTCCGGCGAAAGCAGATATGAATCAATTTCTTCAGGGACTTCACGAGAGCAGGCACATTCCAAACGATGAGGATGCAGAATTAATAACCCGCTTTGAAATGCAGCAGTTTTGTCCGGATATTCTCATCACAAACTATTCCATGCTCGAATACATGCTACTGCGACCCAGAGAGCGGAAAATCTGGGATGATACCCGTGAGTGGCTTGCATCGTGTAAAGAGAATAAACTGTTGTTTGTAATCGATGAAGCACACATGTATCGTGGCTCATCGGGCGGTGAGGTTGCTTTATTGATTCGCAGGCTCTTTCATAAACTCGGCATTAGCCGTGATCGTGTACAGTTCATACTCACCACCGCAAGCATGCCCAATAAGAATCAGCAAGATTATGATTCAGTAATGAAGTTTGCGAATGAGCTCACAGCTTCCGACACAGAAACGCAGTTCCGCTATCTTACAGGTGAAAGAGAAGTTATTGATGGACAGCTTAAGTATGGCATACCATCCGAGCTTCTCTTGAATGCAGATCCAGGTGAATTTGAGGACAAGGATGAATTGAAACTGTCTGCTCTTTTATCGTTCTGGCGTCAGTTAGATGGTTTTGATCGTACCCTTAACTCCTTGGAAGCTGTTTGTAATTGGATGTATGGCAATCTGGTTTATTACCGTCCATTCCATGAACTCATCAAGTATTGCCGAGGGAATGCTGTGTCCCTAGGTGAGCTGGCCACTGGTATTTTCCCAGATCTCGATCAAGAAAACGCACTTAAAGCGGTTAGCGTTCTTTTGGCAATTGCTCCACTTGCAAAGAATGCCAAAGGATCTGTTCTTTTTCCAGCGCGCATGCATATGCTTTTTAAAGGAATTTCCGGCGTTTATGCCTGTGCTAATGCAGATTGTAATTGCTCTCATACAGAAGGAGGCCTCACTCTCGGAGAAATATATTTGTCGGATGGTAATTTGATTTGCCCACACTGCGGCAGTGTTGTATACGAACTATACAATGACAGACGCTGTGGCGCTCTGTTTTTCAAGGGCTATGTACTTGAAGATGATGCAGAATTACATGGCAATGTTTACCTATGGCGTTATCCTGGCCAACTGATGGATCACCGAATGAAAGAGGTGCATCTATTTATTCCGACTGAAGATTTTGAGCTGCCCGTAAAGCAAGGGAAAAACGCCATCAAACCGTGTTATCTTGACGTTAAAAGTGGGTTTATTAACTTTACAGACGACTCCTCAGCCGGAAAACCATGGGTTAGAAAACTGTACTACTGCAATTACTCTGCGAAAGGAAGGCCGCAGATCATAACATTCCCGACTTGTCCGCATTGCAGACATCAGCTTTCCACATCACAACTAACCTCATTTAGCACACGCGGTAATCAATCTTTCTTCAATTTGATAAAATCACAGTTTCAGCTGCAGCCTGCTGTGCCAGGGAAAAACGAAGATCCTGACCGTTTCCCTAACGAGGGACGGAAAGTGCTGCTGTTCTCTGATAGTCGCCAGCGCGCAGCGAAATTAGCCAGGGACATGTCTGATGCTTCAGATATTTCTGCAGCAAGACAGTTGTTTGCTATTGCAATCAAAACAATGGAAGAGCAAACAGTTGAGCAACCCATGAATTCCCTATATGATTTCTTTTGCCTTGCTGCCGGTCAGCACCATGTACAAATGTTCCATTCTGATGAACGCATAAAATTCGCTGAAGACTGTACTTCTGCGTTGAATAATTACAGTCGATGTGTAAAACGAGGGAGAGAATATACTCCACGATTCACTATTGCGAATGCACCTGTACAGATGCAAGAATACCTCCTTAGATTGTTTGCAGGCGGCTATAATACTTTATATGACTCTGCCACAAGCTGGATCGAGCCTACTGATCAAGCGCTGTTCGATGCGGTCAATGCTCTTGATGAAAATCACATAAAGGTAACCGAGAAAGAGTTTATCGATGTTTTTAATGCTTGGATGCTGTCTATTTGTGATATGTATACTGCCCTGGGGCATACCATCAGCGACACGGTTCGATTGAAGGTTCGCCCAAATTATGGTGGTTACGGCCTTGAAAAAAACTGGGAGTTTTCCAAGGTGATCCGTGAAATCATGGGTTGGAGTGACGGAAATGAAGCTGAGATGGCGTGGAAACGTGTGCTGAAAGAAGCCTTCCTCGATGCCGCACAACCCGACAATGGGAAACTATACGTTGATCTTTCCAGAATTAAGACGCGTTTCGATACTATGCATGCATGGTATAAATGTGAACAGTGTTCAGAACTAACACCTTTCGTTCTGAAACACAAATGCCCGAGCTGCGGTTCAACTCGCATCCATAAGATGGAACCTGAAGAATACGAAGCGCTCAGTTTCTGGAGAAAACCGGTTGAGGACGCAATTCAGGGTGAGCCAATCCATGTGATTGATACAGAAGAGCATACTGCTCAGCTATCGCATAAAGATCAACGGGATGATCTTTGGAGCAAAACCGAACAATATGAACTGCGCTTCCAAGACTTGATTCAGGAAGGTGAAACCCCTGTTGATATCCTCAGCAGCACAACTACCATGGAAGTCGGTATTGATATTGGCTCCTTGGTTGCGGTTGGATTGCGGAATATTCCGCCAATGCGTGAAAACTATCAACAGCGAGCAGGTCGTGCTGGCCGGCGTGGATCCAGCTTGTCTACAATTGTCACTTTCTGCGAGGACGGGCCACATGATACATTGTACTTCAATGATCCTGTTCCTATGTTCCGAGGCGATCCCCGCAAACCGTGGATTGATATTCGAAGCGAAAAGCTTATCCAACGCCATTTAGCTATGGTTATCCTCCAGGGGTTCCTGGCTAAGCAAAATATGAGCCTTGATACGATTCCTGCCGCTGCTTTCCTCCAAGATTATCTTGATGATTTCAAGAACTACTTATCTTCTTATAATCCTGATAGTGATAAGCTTCTGGTGCCTATTGGGGCTGCTTTCCATTATTCAACATTTGAAAAAGAACTCAAAGAAGCTTTTGAAACTCTGAAAGAAAAATGTCAGGCTCATCCTGAGCTATTTGGGGTGGATGAAGGCGCCAAGGAAGGCGAGGCAAAGGTCCTCCTGGATGCTCTTTATGAAGAAGGCATCATCCCGACATATTCGTTCCCAAAGAATGTTGTAGGTACTTACATACCAGATATGTATGGGAAAATCCTCTATGAGGTTGACCGTGGGCTTGATGTTGCTATTGGAGAATATGCGCCTGGCAGGGCAATCGTTGTGGATAAACAAACATATCAGATTGGCGGATTCTATTACCCCGGAAGTGAACGCCGTCACGGGCAAGCCTTAACGCCAGCTCGTGCCTATACCGAAGACCCGAATTATGTGAAGCAGGTCATTTCTTGCGCAGAGTGTGGATGGTTTGGATTGATGGAAGAAAAAACAAAGCATTGTCCATTCTGTGGAAACAAGGATCTAAGAATCTCGAGAGAAATGATGCGCCCTTGGGGTTTTGCTCCCAGAAATGCCGAAGCAATACCAGATGTTCAGTTGTCAGAAGAGTATACCGCCGTGCAGCAGCCTCTGTATTCAACGCTTCCGGATGCCGAAGAGATGAAACTTGCTCCGGGCTGTAAGAACATTCGTATTGCTTCTCGTACCAATCAACGCATTATTATGCTTAACAAAGGTTCAGATGATAAAGGCTTCATGGTATGCAAGGACTGCGGAGCTTCTATGCCTGGTGATAACATTTCGGTTCTGAACGATATTAACAGGCCATATAAGTCCAAGTTCGCACGAAACAGATGCCGCCATGGTAATTCATTTAACGTGAATCTTGGCTATGACTTCATTACGGATATGCTGGTACTTGAATTCACGATTGACGACAAAATCATTGATGCGCGGCGGTATGACAATCCATGGCTTAGCCGTGCAGCCCAATCTTTAGCCGAAGCACTGCGATTGGTAGCGAGCAAAAAGCTCGATGTTGAGTTCACCGAACTTGTCACTGGCTATCGACTCAGAAAGGGAGCTGAAGCATCTTATGTTGATATCTATCTTTATGATAGTCTGTCAAGCGGAGCTGGTTATGCTGTCAGTGTAGCTGATGTAATTGATGAACTGCTATCCGACATGAAGGAACTGTTGAGCTCCTGTGATTGTGGATCTGCATGCTCAAAATGCCTGAAGCACTACAGGAATCAGTATGTACACGGTATGCTTGACCGCTTTGCAGCGCTTCAGCTTCTTGAATGGGGGATTGAAGGAATAAAAGCATCTCCTATCAATCCCGAGAAGCAGATTAGCATGATTAAACCTTTGACAAGTATCCTTAAACAATCAGGCTGTGAGATTTTCACTGATAGTGAGATTACCGCAATTGGCCACAGAAGCAAAAAGAAGATTGTTATCTATCCAGCGATGTGGGTTGAACCTCATGCATCCAACACTGTTTTCGTAAGTGATGCATATATAAAGTACGCCAAGCCATATGCTGTCCAAAGAATACTCGATAATACTTGAAGTAGAATGATGCTTCTACGCAGTTGCCTATGGGAAAAATATGGATCTCACCAGCATCTGATACTCAGCAGGATCCTAATAATATGCTAGCTATGAGCTTTCCCTATTACAGGATTATCCAATGCAATTACCCCATCACCTGCTGCACCCGTCTCAGATACTTCGCTGGGATGGGTTTTTCCAGTTTCCAGACGATATTCATGGGCTTGCTGCCGGTATGGCTGACATAGGTGGCTTTGCCCAGGAAGGTATAGGGCGAGGTGCCCAGGGCGTCCTGCTTGAACTCGCGGACGAACAGCAGGATCCTTCCGCCTTGCGCGGCGTGATGGATGTACCGGCGGCCGGTAGGCGAATCGGCCGCGGTGGTGGACTGGCTCTGCCAATGGAACAGGGAGGGACTGATGGCGTAGTCCTCATACATGGTGGTGGGCGAATAATCCTTGTCGCTCTTGTTGAGGGTGATCAGGAACACGTCGATTTTCTTCTCCGGCAGATACAGCACACCCTGACGCATGGCGCTGAAATTCTTATAATCCAGCGCGGCCAACAACTGCCGTTGGGTATAGGTGCAATGCACATCCAGTGGACATTCAAAGCCCAGGTCGGTGGTGGAATCAATAAAGTCGATGTTGTTGTACTGATACCGTAGCAGCTCCTGCAGTTCGCCCAGCATCACTGAGCTGTCCGCCAGGCTGTACAGCTTTTCCAGCACCTCGTCATTGTTCCAATCCTCGGCATAGCTGTCCCACACCGTCATATAGAACATTTGCAGCATCCGCTGCCCCAGCGGCGGCAGCTTCGCGAAATCCACATCGTCCAGCCGGGGCAGAATGTTCAGCAGGAACTGAATCCACCGGCGGGAATCAAAGGCCGAAAAGCGATAGAGCACCTTGCTGAGAGTCGCTTCGATCTCTTCCGTGAAGTCCTTCCGCACACCGGCTTCCACGCACAGGCGGGCAAAGGTGACGCCCTTGCTGTAGATATCTCCTGGCGTCAGATGATACCAGTCCAGGAAGCGTGAAAAGGTCAGTTCCTTTCCGCTGTCTTCCGCGAAGGAGCGGATGCGACTGACCAGTTCGCCGTGGCCCCGGAAGCTGCGGCTGATGTTCTCCAGGACCGCGTGGGCAGCCTTCTTTTCCAACTGAATGTAGCAGCCCTTGGGTGCGCCGGTAAAGCCGCGCTCGATTTCTTCCTTGACGCTGTGGTGGTCATCGCCCAGCAGCGCGGCAAACTTCTCCTCGAAATTGTAACGCCGGTTGGCAGCGCCGATGAAGTCCAGCACCGTCAGGCAATCCTTGCCTTCGCTGAGGCGCAGGCCGCGGCCCAGCTGCTGCAGGAAAATGGTCAGTGATTCCGTGGGCCGCAGAAACAGTACTGTGTTGACCTCCGGAATGTCCACGCCTTCGTTATACAGATCCACCGCGAAGATTACCCGCACATCGCCGCTGATCAGCTTATCCCGGGCAGTGCGGCGCTCCTCATCGCTGGAATGACTATCCAGCGCCATGGCGGGGATGCCGGCAGCATTGAAATGATCCGCCATGAAATGGGCATGCTGCACCGATACGCAAAACCCCAGGGCCTTCACCTCGTCCATGTCGGCGGCATAGCGCACCAGACTTTGGATCACGTGATCCGCGCGGCGCTGGGCTGCTGCGCCGGACAGAGTATAAACGTTGCTGAGTTCCGTCCGGTCATATCCACCCCGCACCCATTTTAGCTCGTTCAGGTCGATGGTGTCGGACACGCCGAAATACTGGAAGGGGCAAAGCAGCTTCCGGTCGATGGCTTCCGGCAGGCGGATTTCCGCCGCAATGCGGTAATCGAAGAAGCGCAGGATGGACTTGCCGTCCATGCGCTCCGGGGTAGCGGTCAGGCCCAGCAGCACCTGGGGCTTGAAGGCTTCCAGCGCTTCCGCATAAGAATCCGCTGCAGCGTGGTGGGTTTCGTCGATAACGATATAATCATAATAATCCGCAGGTAGCCGCTTCCACAGCGCCTGAGAGTTCAGCGTTTGCACGGAGATAAAGAGATAATCCAGGTTTTCCGCCTGATGGCTGCCTACCCACAGTTCGCCAAAGTTGGCGTCCTTCAATACGCCCTGATAGGTGGCCAGGCTTTGCTTTAAGATTTCTTCCCGGTGGGCGATGAACAGCAGCCGATTGCGCGCCTGGGGATGGGCTTTACGCCAGCCGCGATAGTCCAACGCCGCGATCACCGTTTTGCCCGTACCGGTGGCCGCTACCACCAGATTGCGGTAATACCCGCGCACTTCCCGCTCCGCCCGCAGCTGATCCAGGATGGCCTGCTGATAGGGATAGGGGCGGATGTCAAACAGGAACGCCTGCTTCTCACCCTTCCATTTTTCGCCTTTCAGCGCTTCTGCCAGCCGGGGATGGGCGTCGGTAGTGTAGATTTCAAATTCATCCGAGTTCCAATAGCTGTCGAAGGTGGCGTTGATCTTCCGCAGGGTATCCGGCTGGTCCATGGCCGTCAGCTTCAGGTTCCATTCCAGGCCATTGCTCATGGCGGCGTTGGACAGGTTGGAGGAGCCCACATAGGCGGTGGTAAAGCCGGTATCCCGATAAAACACATAGGTCTTGGCGTGAAGCCGGGTGCGGGCGGTATCGTAGCTGACTTTGATTTCCGTATTGGGCAGCGCAGCCAGCTCGTCGATGGCCTTCACTTCCGTTGCGCCCATATAAGAAGTGGTGATGACCCGCAGCAGCCCGCCCCGGGCAGTAAACGCCTGGAGGGCATCGATGATCAGCCGCAGGCCGCTCCATTTCACGAAGGACACCAGCATGTCGATCCGGTCGGCGCTGGCAATCTCCTTTTGCAGCTCGGTGAACATTTTCGGTTCATGGGCCGCCCCGGTGAATAAGCTGCTAACCGCCATGGGCGTTTCAGGCCGGGGCATCTTGGCAGCGGTCATGCCGGTGATGCGGCTCGGATCGTTCTCCTGCAGAATTTGCAGCAGCTTTTCTGCCCGATCATCCACGGACTTTTCGCTCAGATCCTCCCGCTGTTGAGACAGCACATCCAGCACCTTGTTCACCAGCGCGATCCGCTGGACCGATTGCTCCTCCGTCCCGGCGGGCATCGCTTCCAATGCTGCCCGCACTGCTTCTGCCACATACCCGGCCAATGCCTGCGGCGCTTCCGCTGCGTCCAGCTTCTCCACATGCTTGCAGGCATCCGAAACAGACGCCAGCTCCCGGGATAAGGATTGGCTGATGATCTGTTCATAGAGGCCAGGTTTAAGCATACAGCATCCCTTCTTTTATTACAGTATTCGTTTTCGATACAGGGTGTTACTAAGCGGCAGAGTTATCTGTTCCCGTTGTTCATTTCTGTTACGACAGCCGTGATGCAGGCATCAAAAGCCATTTGCTGGTATTCTGGAGCGATTTTGCGGGCAGAGTCGAAATAATCGTGGATCGCTTTCACTGCATTCATGATCTCCTGGCGTTGCTCAGTGTCGTGCTGCTGCCAATGAAGATGCTGAAGATAATCCTGATTAGCATATTGGGGATTGAACAACTGATTGTATAGTGGATTCATATCATGCACACCTTCTAATAACTCTCGTTTATCAATTCTAACATGGCCTACATACTCAACATTTCAGTTATAAGTTCTTTTGTTAGAGTAGCAGAACGACTTTGAAAATGCGTCTGCCAAACACATTCTTTTACATACAACTCATGAGTCATAGTTATTTGATTGAATCCCTGCCTCCTTGCCTGTATAACATAGGCTAAGAAATCATCCACATATGAATGCAGATTTTCAATTAGCAACTTCATATAGGGCATAGACTCGCCATTGTGAACAATCATATTCCTGTTTCTATATATTCTCATCACTTGCCATATCACTCTTTTAGAATGCTTTTCAACAAACTGATATATGGATAATGGTGTTTTCAAGGCTTTATTATAGTATTCAATTCTTTCCTTAAGCAGAGGAAAGGCTGTACAACAATCTAAAAATTCTTGTCGTTGCTGAGAATACTCGTCGAGCAGGCAGAACTCACATATTTTTTGAACTCTCTTTCCTTCATCTTGTTCAGTTCCTATGATTTCTGTGTACTTAGTTTCTGAATAGTGCGTACACCGCTGAGCAAAATCACCTCGACCGGCGAAATTGAGCAGCGGTTCCG
>ERZ827496.1584-NODE-1584-length-26042-cov-14.201562_pt1 | contig 26042 bp, 24 predicted proteins | sample MGYA00519769_ERZ827496 | MGnify/ENA primary metagenome ERZ827496 (study PRJEB31778, sample SAMEA3449327) | human gut metagenome | biome: human gut; feature: human-associated habitat; material: faeces | place: United Kingdom | collected 2010/2012 ...
AGGTAGATACACCTCAGAACCTTTACAATACACCTAACAACATCTTCGTTGCTGGTTTCATTGGTTCACCTCAGATGAACCTTATTGATGCTACAGTATCTCAGGAAGGTTCACAGGCAGTTCTTAAGATGAGCGAAGAAGTTACTATCAAACTTCCAGCTGAAAAGAGCAAGAAGCTTATCGATGAAGGTTATGTTGGAAAGACAGTTGTAGTTGGTATCCGTCCAGAAGACGTTAAAGATGATCCAGAATTTATCGCTGCTCATCAGGATACTAAGTTTAAGTCAACAATCAGAGTATATGAATTACTTGGTGCTGAAGTTAACCTTCACTATGAAATCGGTGATGTTACATGTACAGCTAAGGTTAATCCTAGAACAACAGCTCGTCCAGGTGATGAAGTTGAATTCGCTATGGATGTTGCAAGACTTCATGTATTTGATAAGGAAACAGAAATGGTAATTACTCACTAATTACTATACATAATTAGATATTTGTATTATTCAAATATAATTATTTTATAAAATTTAGAGGAAGTGTATAATTTCTATACATTTCCTCTTTTTTTTTTTGTCATTTTGCTTTACAATGATATAGTAAATGTCAAAAAGATGCGAAGGAATGGAGTATAATATGATTTCAAATCAGATTTTACAGACAACCGTTGATGGGTTAAAAGAAATATCACGAGTTGATTTATGTGTTATTGATGCAGAGGGCAAGGTTGTAGCTAAGACATTTGATAATGTTGCTGAATGTACAGCAGATGCACTTGTATTTATAGATTCACCAGCAGATAGTCAGGTGGTTAATGGATATCAGTTCTTTAAGGTTGTTGAAGATGGCAATCTTGAGTATATAATATTGGCTAAGGGAACAACTGATGATGTATTTATGTTAGGAAAGCTTGCAGCATTTCAGATACAGAATCTTTTAGTTGCTTATAAGGAAAGATTTGATAAGGATAACTTTATAAAGAATCTTCTTCTTGATAATCTTCTAAGGGTTGATATGTATACAAGAGCTGAGAAGCTTCATATTGATACGGATGTAAAGAGAGTTGTATATATTATTGAGACTAAGCACGAGAAAGATATTAATGCATTAGAGACAATAAGAACTTTATTTGCTTCAAGAACAAGGGATTTTATCACAGCAGTTGACGAGAAGAGTATAATACTTGTCAGAGAGGTTAAGAGTAATGAAACTTACGAAGACCTTGATAAGACAGCAGAAGTTATTATAGATATGTTAAATACAGAGGCTATGAGTTCTGCTCATATTGCTTATGGTACTATTGTTAATGATATAAGAGAAGTATCACGTTCTTACAAGGAAGCTAATATGGCTCTTGATGTAGGCAAGATATTCTATAGTGACAAGAATGTTGTTGCATATAACAGACTTGGTATTGGACGTTTAATATATCAGCTTCCACTTCCACTTTGTCAGATGTTCATAAGAGAGATATTTGACGGAAAGTCACCTGATGATTTAGATGAGGAGACATTATCAACAATTAACAAGTTCTTTGATAACAGCCTTAATGTATCAGAGACATCAAGACAGTTATATATCCACAGAAATACTCTTGTATACAGACTAGATAAGCTTCAGAAGACTACAGGCCTTGATTTGAGAGTGTTTGATGATGCCATAACATTTAAGATTGCACTTATGGTAGTTAAATATATGAAATATATGGAAAGTAAAGATACATACTAATTTGGAGGAATATTAATAATGATTATAATGGAAGATGTTACCAAAACGTATACATCTGGAGTTCCTGCTTTGAACGGAATTAATCTTCACGTTCAGAAAGGAGAATTCGTGTTTATAGTAGGTAAGAGTGGTTCAGGTAAGTCAACTCTTATAAAGCTTCTTCTTAAGGAACTTGACCCAACATCGGGTAAGATATACGTTAATAAAAAGTACCTTAATAAACTTACAAGAAAGAAGTTACCATATCTTAGAAGAGATATCGGTGTTGTATTTCAGGATTTCAGACTTTTACCAGATCGTAATATATACGATAATATTGCATTTGCACAGAAAGTTGTCGAAGCTCCTAATAAGAAGATTAAGAGCAGGGTTCTTGCTATGCTTTCAATGGTAGGACTTCTTGATAAGTATAAGTCATTTCCTAATGAGTTATCAGGTGGTGAACAGCAGAGAGTTGCCATAGCCAGAGCACTGGTTAATAAGCCAGCTATATTATTGTGCGATGAGCCTACAGGTAACCTTGACCCAGCTAATTCTAATGAGATTATGAAGATATTAGATCAGGTTAACAAGCAGGGAACAACAGTACTTGTTGTTACTCATAATATGGAGATAGTTCAGCAGATGAAGAAGAGAACTATTACTATGAGCGAAGGCAAGATTATCAGTGATTTGGAAAAAGGTGGTTATTTCTATGAAGATTAGATCGTTATTTTATCATATTAAAGACGGATTAAAGAACATCTATCGTAATAGATTGTTCTCTCTTGCGTCTATAGCAACAATTACAGCGTGTATATTCCTTTTTGGTGTATTCTATGCACTTGTATCCAATTTTCAGTATATGATTCATAAGGCTGAGAATGAAGTATGTGTAACAGTATTTTTCGATGAAGGACTTACAGACGCAGATATTAAGAAGCTTGGCGATACGATAAGCCAGCGTAATGAAGTGTCAAGAATTCATTATACATCAGCTGATGAAGCGTGGGAGAATTACAAGGCTGAGTATTTTAAAGATTACCCAGAACTTGCAGAGGGTTTCAAGGATGATAATCCTCTTGCTAATTCTTCATCATATGAGATATATCTTAATGAAGCTTCAAGTCAGGCTACACTTGTAACATACCTTGAAAATCTTGATGGTATAAGACAGGTTAACCGTTCAGAGGCAACAGCAAGTGGACTTGCTAGTGCCGCAAGACTTGTTAGTTACATAACAATAGCAATTATAGTTATTCTTCTTGCAGTATCTATATTCCTTATTACTAACACAATTGTAATAGGTATTACTGTCCGTAAAGAAGAGATTTCTATTATGAAGTATATAGGTGCTACAGATGCGTTTGTTAATGCACCATTTTTCGTAGAAGGTATTGTAATTGGACTTGTTGGTTCAATTATTCCAATAGTTATTCTTAGATTTGTATATGAGAATATTATTAATTTTGTTATGAATAAGTTCTCGATACTTCAGAACATTCTTGCGTTTATGCCGGTTAATGATGTATTCAGAATACTGGTTCCAGTAGGAATTCTTCTTGGTATCGGAATAGGTGCATTAGGAAGCTTCTTTGCCGTAAGAAAGCATGCTAATGTATAGCAGATAATATTAGCCAGACATAGGACTGCTGCATTGAATTATATGATTATGTATTATATATGAAGATTATATTATGTGATTGTATATGATATGTGGAAGTCCTATTTAAAAATAAAAATGGTATCCGACAGTATAGATTGTTATGCTATTGTTAAGCGGCTGTTTGTATGCATTTTATAAATGGTCTGGCTGAATGGAGGAGTTGTATGAGGAGAGCATTAGCAAAAAGGCTTATTCCATTGTTGATGGTACTTGTGCTTGTAATACCATATTTTGCAGTGTCATATTATGATGTATATGGAGATGATAAGCAGAATCTCAATGATGCTAACAGCAAGAAAAAAGATTTGCAGAGCCAGTATGAACAGACAGAGAAAATAATTGAAGACTTAAAGGCACAGAACGATGATATGATAGCTTATATTGCCCAGCTTGATGCACAGATGTCCAGTGTTGATGGCGAGCTTAATGAGGTTAATGAGCAGGTTGAGCAGATAGAGGCTGAGATAGCGGATACAGAAGAAAAGCTTGCACAGGCAGAGATAGAGGCAGAAGAACAGTATAGTTCAATGAAGCTTAGAATTCAGTTTATGTATGAACATAATGATGAAACATATTTTGCATTGCTTATGAATTCCCAGAGTATGGGTGATATGCTTAATAAGGCGGAATATATTACAAAAATCTCACAGTATGACAGGGAAATGCTTGAAAAATATAATGCTACTGTTACTTATATAACTGTCGCCAAAGCACAGTTAGAAACGGACAGGGAGACACTTGTAACCAAGCAGGAGGAGCTTGAAGATAAGAGAGCTTCACTTTCACTGCTTGAGTCAACCAAGAAGAGTGAAATGGCTTCATTACAGAAGAATAAGCAGCAGCAGGAGAATTATAAAGCTAAGATAGAAGCTGATATAAAGGCTCAGGACGAATATATTGCCAAGATAGAGGCAGAGATTAAGGCCAAGGAGAATAGTGGAAGTGCCAATGTTGTAAAATATGATGGTGGAAAGTTCAAGTGGCCTACAGAGTCAACAAGGATAACCTCACCTTATGGTGATACAGAGGGCAGAAGCTCTCCGCATAAGGGAATTGATATCGGTGCACTTAACAGAGGCGTTGCGGGTGATGCTATATATGCGGCGTATGATGGTGATGTGGTAATTGCGACATTTAGTTCATCAGCGGGTAATTATATTATGATTAATCATGGTGGTGGATTGTATACAAGATATCTGCATGCTTCAAAGCTTCTTGTCAGTGCAGGAACACATGTAACTAAGGGACAGAAGATAGCACTTATGGGAACAACTGGTGATTCTGACGGAGTTCATCTACATTTTGATGTAAGATATAACGGAAGTTATGTTTCACCTTGGAACTACTTAAGCAAATAAAAATTTAATAAATGCAGAGGCATATAGGTATGGACAATCAAAATAACAACATTTATTCAAATGATAATGTCAATAGTGATGATTTTAATGCTGGTGATAACATTAATGCAATTAATAATGTTAATGCAGATAATGACATCAATGCCGGTAACAGAATTAATAATAGTGCTTCGGATAATCGTGTAAATATTGGTGATTTGTATGGAATGAATGATTTAAGAAGAAATGCACAGCCGCCAAGAAAGAAGAAATCACAAGGATTTGCAAGTGGAATGATTATCGGTGCTGTATCAGCATTTATGGCTGTTATACTTCTAATATTAAGTGTGGCAGCAGTGTGTATAGCTAAAGGCTACATTCATATAGGTGTTAATGGAGATGTATATATACAATCTGATGCAGTCACAGATTCAGACGGAATTGGAAGTGAGGTAGAAGGCAAGCTTAATGCAATTGATTCTGTGCTTGAATCCTTTTATTTTGGTGATGTAGATGATGAAACCGCCAAAGATAACATTTACAAGGCGTATCTTAGTTCATATGGTGACAAGTATACCATGTATTATACAGCGGATGAATATAAAGCCTTAAAGGAGTCAACAAATGGCAAGTTCTATGGCATAGGAGCAGTCTGCCAGCTTAGCGGTGAAGGTGGTGTTCTTCTTGTAGATGTATATGATAATGGGGCAGGTTATCAGGCTGGACTCAGGAGTGGCGACAGGGTTGTAAATGTTGATGGCAGGGACATAACAGATATGGAGCTTTCATCAGCCGTTGCACTTATTAAAGGCGACAAGGGTACATCTGTCACGCTGGAGGTTATTCGTGGAACTGAGCGACTGACATTTTCTGCGGTAAGAGATGCTGTTGAAGCAAAGACAGTGTCATATACACTTCTTGATAATAATATAGGTTATCTTTCGATATCACAGTTTGAGGAGGTAACAACAAAGCAGTTCAAGGCGGCTGTTGAAGATTTGCAGTCACAGGGTATGAAAGGACTTGTAATTGATATAAGAAACAATCCAGGTGGATTGCTTGATACGGTTGTAGGTATGCTTAAATATATGCTTCCTGACGGACTTATTGTGTATACAGAGGATAAGCAGGGCAATAGAAAAGAGTATAAAGGTCAGGATAATGATGAGTTCAATCTGCCACTGGCAGTCATTGTAAATGGCAATAGTGCCAGTGCCTCAGAGATATTTGCAGGTGCTATACAGGATTATGGCAAAGGAACGATAATTGGAACCCAGACATATGGCAAAGGAATTGTGCAGACAGTTAAACCACTTACAGATGGAAGTGCAATAAAGTTCACAATTGCCAAGTATTTTACACCAAAGGGTCAGGATATACACGGAAAAGGTGTTACTCCAGATATGGTAGTGGAATATGACACTGATGCAGATGTTGACACCCAGCTTGATGCGGCAATTAAGAATGTGGAAGCACAGATTAATTAAATATATGCAAATGGAAAATATATAAATTACAGTAAGCCTGATGGCTGATATGCAGATTGGCAGTTTGTTGAAATCTGTTGTGTATCAGCAGTCAGGTAATTTTTATCACAAAATAAAACAAATGTTCTATTTTTAATAGACAAAGGCATTTATTTGTAGTAAAATCAATATATAAGGTAAATACTATTAAATAATATTGTTGTTGACTATTTTACTATAGATTAACGAAGGGAGAATTGTTATGGAATTCAAGTTACACGCTCCTTATAAACCGACAGGAGATCAGCCCCGTGCAATAGAGAAGCTTGTGCAGGGATTTGAAGAGGGTAATCAGTTCGAGACCCTTGTCGGTGTTACAGGCTCTGGTAAGACATTTACTATGGCGAACATAATACAGTATGTGCAGAAGCCAACACTTATTATCAGTCATAATAAGACATTGGCGGCACAGTTATATAGCGAGATGAAAGAATTCTTTCCTGAGAATGCAGTAGAGTATTTTGTTTCTTATTATGATTATTATCAGCCGGAGGCTTATGTGCCACAGAGCGATACTTATATAGCCAAGGATTCTTCGATTAATGACGAGATAGATAAGTTAAGACATTCAGCAACAGCGGCACTGTCTGAAAGAAATGATGTAATAATAGTTGCTTCAGTTTCATGTATATATGGATTAGGTGCACCTATTGATTATAAGAATATGGTTATATCACTTCGTCCAGGTATGGAAAAAGACAGAGATGAGATGATAAGAAAGCTTATAGATATACAGTATATGCGTAATGACCAGGATTTTAAACGAGGAACATTCAGGGTAAGGGGAGATGTTGTAGAAATATATCCTTCTGCATCAAGTGGAGATGCTGTGAGAGTAGAGTTTTTTGGTGATGAGATAGACAGGATAAGCGAGATTGATTCTCTTACTGGTGAGGTTAAGTGTAACCTTGACCATGTTGCTATATTTCCTAATTCACATTATGTTGTTGAAAAAGAGAAGATGGAAAAGGCGATTGAGAATATTAAGAAAGAGCTTGCAGAGAGAATAGAGTATTTTAAGAGTGAGGATAAACTTCTTGAGGCACAGAGAATAGAAGAACGAACGAACTTTGATATAGAGATGATGCAGGAAACAGGTTTCTGTTCAGGTATTGAGAATTATTCAAGACATTTAGCAGGGCTTCCGGCAGGGTGTCCACCATATACGCTTATGGACTATTTTCCAGATGATTTTATGATTATTGTCGATGAGTCACATATTACTATTCCACAGATAAGGGGAATGTATGCAGGCGATCAGGCAAGAAAGACGACACTTGTAGACTATGGCTTCAGGCTTCCTTCAGCGAAGGATAACAGACCGCTTAATTTTCAGGAGTTTGAGAGCAAGATATCACAGATGCTTTTTGTATCTGCTACGCCTAGCAGGTATGAGGAAGAACATGAACTTATGAGGGCAGAGCAGATTATAAGGCCTACAGGACTTCTTGATCCAGAGATAACAGTAAGACCAATAGAGGGTCAGATAGATGATCTTATAAGTGAGATTAATAAGGAAGTTGAGAAAAAGAATAAGATACTTGTAACTACACTTACCAAGCGTATGGCAGAGGATCTCACAGATTATCTTAAGGAAGTCGGCATAAGAGTCAAGTATCTTCATGCGGATATTGATACACTAGAGAGACAGAAGATTATAAGGGATATGCGACTTGACGGATTCGATGTGCTTGTTGGTATCAATCTGCTTAGAGAGGGACTTGATATTCCAGAGATAAGTCTTGTGGCTATTCTTGATGCTGATAAAGAGGGCTTCTTAAGAACAGAGACTTCACTTATCCAGACGATAGGACGAGCTGCCAGAAATGCAGAGGGACACGTTATTATGTATGCAGATACTATAACAGAGTCTATGGAAAAGGCTATATCTGAGACGGAAAGACGTAGAAAGATACAGCAGGAGTACAATGAGGTACACGGAATAACCCCTCAGACTATAAAGAAGGCAGTAAGAGATCTTATAAGTATATCTAAGGCAGCAGAAGCAGATAATTCAAATGGAAGGCTTGATGTAGATTATGAATCTATGAGCATTAAAGATCTTGAAAAGGTTAAGAAGCAGATTGAGAAAAATATGCGTAAGGCTGCAGCAGAGCTTGACTTTGAACAGGCGGCTATGCTTCGTGATAAGATGATCGAGATTAATAAGTATATTTATGAGGATAAGAAGTCAGGCAGATAGAATTAATAGCTATTATACCAGGTGAGGCTATAAGTTCAAAAGCAATATTACGCAGTCAGGAATGACAGGCAGATATTATCATTACAGTATTATATGATGTATGTGTCATAATTATAAAAAGCAGTTGCTGTTTACAGAAAAAGCATTATGTAATTGAGATGATTAAGGATTAAGAAAGAAGAAATAACGGAGAAAATAGAATATGGAAAAAGGCGATTACAGGAATTATATAAGAATAAGAGGTGCAAGTGAGCATAATCTTAAAAATATTGATGTAGATATACCAAGGGACAGTCTTGTAGTACTTACGGGTCTGTCTGGTTCTGGTAAGTCAAGTCTTGCCTTTGACACTATATATGCAGAAGGCCAGAGAAGATATATGGAGTCATTATCTTCATATGCAAGGCAATTCTTAGGACAGATGGAAAAGCCGGCGGTAGAGAGCATAGAAGGACTTTCACCAGCTATTTCCATAGACCAGAAGTCAACTAACAGAAATCCACGTTCAACAGTTGGAACTGTTACAGAGATATATGATTATTTCAGATTATTATATGCAAGAATAGGTACACCACATTGTCCAAAGTGTGGCAAAGTAATCAACAAGCAGACTGTAGACCAGATGGTTGATACTATTATGGAGCTTCCAGAAAGAACAAAGATACAGATATTAGCTCCAGTTGTAAGAGGAAGAAAAGGTGAACATAAGAAGCTTTTTGAACAGGCTAAAAAGAGTGGTTATGTAAGAGTTATTGCTGATGGCAATATGTATGAGCTTACAGATGAGATAAATCTTGATAAGAACAAGAAGCATAATATAGAAATTGTTGTTGACCGTCTTGTAGTCAAAGATGGAATTAATAAAAGACTTACAGACTCAATAGAAACAGCACTTAAGCTTGCAGAGGGACTTATGACAGTTGATGTTATAGATGGTGAGCCGATTAACTTTTCACAGAGCTTTTCGTGTCCGGATTGTGGCATAAGCATAGATGAGATAGAGCCAAGAAGCTTTTCGTTCAACAATCCATTTGGTGCGTGTCCTGATTGTTACGGACTTGGTTATACAATGAATTTTGATGCAGAGCTTCTTATACCAGATGATTCATTAAGCATCGATGAGGGAGCTATAGTTGGTATGGGATGGCAGTCTGTAAAGGATGAGGGCAGCTTTTCAAGGGCTATTATGAGTGCACTTGCAAAGGAATATAACTTCAGTTTATCAACGCCATTTAAGGATTATCCAGATGATATTAAGGATATGATTATAAATGGTACTAATGGCAGGAGTGTTAAAGTGCATTACAAAGGTCAGAGAGGCGTTGGAGAATACGATATAGCATTTGAAGGCCTTATCCATAATATGGAGAAAAGATACAGGGAAACTTACTCAGACAGTGCAAAGCAGCAGTATGAGGAATTCATGCGCATAAGACCTTGTAAATCCTGCCACGGACAGAGATTAAAGCCATCATCTCTTGCTGTTACGATAGCAGATAAGAATATATATCAGATTACGGATATGTCTATTGTTAAGTTAAAGAAGTTCTTAGATGAGCTTGAGCTTACAGACAGACAGAAGTTTATCGGTGCAGATATACTTAAGGAGATTAAGGCAAGAATACAGTTTCTTATGGATGTGGGACTTGATTATCTTTCATTATCAAGAGCTACAGGTACGCTTTCAGGAGGAGAGGCACAGAGAATAAGACTTGCGACACAGATAGGTTCAGGACTTGTTGGTGTGGCTTATATACTTGATGAGCCAAGTATCGGACTTCATCAGAGAGATAACGACAAGCTGCTTGGGACACTTATACATTTGCGTGACCTTGGTAACTCAGTTATTGTGGTTGAACACGATGAAGATACTATGCGTGCCGCAGATTATATTGTTGATATAGGACCGGGTGCCGGACGTAATGGTGGAGAAGTTGTTGCGACAGGAACAGCGGCTGATATTATGGCATGCAAGGATTCGCTTACAGGTGCATATCTTAGTGGAAGAATCAGGATTCCAGTGCCGGCGAAGCGAAGAAAGCCGACAGGCTGGATAACTGTTAAGGGTGCAAGGGAGAATAATCTTAAAAATATTGATGTTGATATACCACTTGGAGTATTTACATGTGTAACAGGTGTATCGGGTTCAGGAAAGAGCTCCCTTGTGAATGAAATTCTGTATAAGCACCTTGCGAAGTCTTTAAACCGTGCAAGATGTATCGCTGGTGACCATGATGATATTACAGGAATCGAGCAGCTTGATAAGGTTATAGATATTGACCAGTCGCCAATAGGAAGAACTCCACGTTCTAATCCTGCGACATATACAGGTGTATTTGATATGATAAGGGATCTTTTTGCTTCAACAACAGATGCTAAGGAAAGAGGTTATAACAAAGGACGTTTTAGCTTTAATGTAAAGGGAGGACGTTGTGAGGCTTGTTCCGGAGATGGTATTATCAAGATAGAAATGCATTTCCTGCCTGATGTATATGTTCCTTGTGAAGTGTGTGACGGAAAGCGTTATAACAGGGAAACACTTGAAGTTAAGTATAAGGGAAAGAGCATATATGATGTGCTTGATATGACAGTTGAGGATGCAGTTGATTTCTTTGAAAATGTGCCATCAGTCAGAAGAAAAATAGAAACTCTTAATGACGTTGGACTTTCATACATTAAGTTAGGACAGCCATCTACAGAGCTTTCAGGTGGAGAGGCACAGAGAATAAAGCTTGCTACAGAACTTTCAAAAAGAAGTACAGGAAAGACTATATACATTCTTGATGAGCCTACAACAGGACTTCATTTTGCAGATGTCCACAAGCTTGTTGATATACTTCATAAGCTTGCAGAGGGCGGTAACACTGTTGTTGTTATTGAGCATAATCTTGATGTTATCAAAACAGCCGATTATATTATAGATATGGGACCAGAAGGTGGCGACAGAGGTGGTACAGTTATTGCAAAGGGTACACCGGAAGAAGTTGCCAGGGTTAAGAAGTCTTATACGGGACAGTATGTTAAGAAGTATTTATAAGGATGGTGCAGATGACGGCATTGTGGATGAAAGTTCAATGATAGAAGATGTTTAAAGTCTCTAAATTGGCAAATTTGAAAATTGCAGGTGCTGGTCAGTGTTATAAATTATAAAACATATCTTTTATAGTTACTTTAAATAATATAAAGTGTAAAAATACGACATTTGATTGCTAGGAGAAGAAAAATGGTATCAGGCATTATATTTGATATGGATGGTATTCTTATAGATTCAGAAAGACAGTCTAATGAGGGCTGGCTATGGGCGGCAGGGCAGCTTGGAGTGGATATGCCCATGTGGCTTATAGACAGCTTTAAGGGTGCTCCGGCAGAGCTTTGCTGCAAGTTCTTTGATGATTATTACAAGGGTGTGATAGATTATTGGGAAGCGAAGGAGCTTAGAACACAGCATGTATACAAGATAAGGGAAACAGAAGGTATTCCTGTTAAAAAGGGTGTAAAGGACATATTTGAATATATAAGAAATAATGGATTAAAGTGTGCAGTTGCTACATCAACAAGGCGTGAAAGTGCTGAGAAAACACTTCATGAAATAGGAGTGTGGGATTATCTTGATGCGGTTGTATATGGAGATGAAGTCGAACATGGAAAGCCAGAACCAGATATATTCCTTCGTGCGGCTAAGGCAATAGGCGTAAATCCGTCAGAGGCAGTAGTAGTTGAGGACAGCATTAATGGCATTAAGGCTGGATATGCGGCAGATATGAGAGTTGTTCATATTCCTGATACAATAGCAATAGATGATGATATCAGGAAGCTTACATATATGGTATGTGATGACCTTAATGGACTTATTGATGTTGTGGAAAGTATTAACAAACCAGTTATTAACAGGAAAAATGTTATCAATGCATTTGCAGAGTATGTAAGAAATTATGACCCATCAGATGAAAAGATAAAGCTTAAGATAGATCATACCTACAGAGTAGCAGGACTGTGTCAAAGAATTGCAGAATCATTAGGCTTAAGTGAACCGGATGTAGATATTGCATGGCTTCTTGGAATGTTACACGATATAGGAAGATTTGAGCAGATAAGGCGTTTCGGTACATTTAATGATGTCCAGTCAGTAGACCATGCAGAATTCGGGGCAGATCTGCTGCTTAAGGAAGGTCTTATAAGGAAGTTTGCAGAAGGGTATTATGAAGAATGTGAGCTTGCACAATTGGATAATCAGTCTGATTATTGTCAGGAAGAACGGAAAATTAAAGAATTCTTAGTTAATAATGATGCAACGACTGTCGATGATGAGCAGATAATAAAAAATAATGAGCACCACAATAAAGATACAGGACTTCTTGAAATGGCAATAAGACAACATAATAAGTATCGTGTAAAAGAAGACCTCACTGAAAGACAGCGTATGTTTTGTGATATACTGCGTGATGCAGATAAGGTTGACATATTTAAGGTAAATGCAGATATTCCTATGGAGATTATATATGATGTAACAACAGAGGAGCTTAAGAATGGAGTTATAACCAAAGAGGTACTTGAGAGCTTTTATAAGAAGGAAACAGTACTTAAAAGTGTAAGAAGGAGTGCAGTTGACCATATAGTAGGGCATATATCACTGCTTTTTGAACTTGTGTATAAAGAAAGTTATAGACAGGCCAAGGAACAAGGTTATGTATATAAACTGCTGGATTTTAAGTCTGATGTACCTGAGGTTAATGCAGAATTTGACGATATGAGGAAATATGTAGACGAGTTTCTTATGGAAATATAAAACTGTATAAATCTGAAATTAAGCGGTATAAGCATACAACAGATTAATAATAGGAGGTTGTGTTGTATGGATTGTAATAAAGATTGAAGAATATGCTTGTCATTATACCGCTTGTTTACTATAATAAATATATATATGAGTTGTAGATGTGTTATATATACTGATATATACTTTAAAAGCAATGGAAAGAAATATAAAACAATAAAAGCTGTAAATTGATATAAAAAATTGTTATGTAAAATATCTAATTAATATATGTGTGTGTTATATGTATATATTATATATATGTATATTATGATACCAGGGGCACAAGGTCTAAACCCACATGGGCTCGCTCATAGGTGGGTTTAGACCTTGTGACACGCCCCCCCGATATGAGCATAAAAGTGGGATGATAATCTCACGATGTGTGAATATTGGGTAGGATTGTGGGAGTGCATAGCACGAAACAATCCGTAGGTATCAAAGTCGGGGCTTTTGACCCCTACATAATATTATTTATATATGCATATTGTGTCTGTATATTTTTTATGATTGGCTGATTAAAGTATAGAAATGCATATAAATATATCTTCAGCGCAAACTTATGATTAGGAAAGGGACAATATGAATCAGGAAAAGGTTATAGTTATTGACTTTGGCGGACAGTACAATCAGTTAGTTGCACGTCGTGTCCGTGAATGTAACGTATATTGTGAGATATATTCTTACAAAACACCTCTTGAGCAGATTAAGGCGATGAACCCTAAAGGAATTATCCTTACAGGTGGTCCGAATAGCTGCTATGAAGAAGGTTCACCTACTTGTACTAAAGAGCTTTTTGAACTTGGTGTTCCAGTGCTTGGATTATGTTATGGTGCTCAGCTTATGCAGCACGTTCTTGGCGGCAAGGTTGAGAAAGCTCCAGTAAGAGAGTATGGAAAGACAGAGACATTTGTTGATAAGAGCAGTGCTTTATTTGGAGATGTTTCAGAAAAGACTATCGTGTGGATGAGCCATTTTGACTACATTTCACAGGTTGCTCCAGGATTTAAGATAATTGCACATACAGCAGACTGTCCAGTGGCAGCAGCAGAGTGTTCAGAAAAGAACCTCTATGCAATCCAGTTCCATCCAGAAGTTCTTCATACACAGGAAGGTACAAAGATGCTTCACAACTTTGTGCGTGGAGTATGCGGATGTGCTGGAACCTGGAAAATGGATGCATTTGTAGAGAATACTATTAAGGAAATACGTGAAAAGGTTGGCGATGGTAAGGTATTACTTGCACTTTCTGGTGGAGTTGATTCATCAGTGGCAGCAGGTCTTCTTTCAAGAGCTATTGGAAAGCAGCTTACATGCGTATTCGTAGACCATGGTCTTCTTCGTAAGAACGAGGGCGATGAGGTTGAAAGTGTATTCGGTCCAGAAGGACAGTTTGACCTTAACTTTATAAGGGTAAATGCACAGGAAAGATATTACTCTAAGCTTGCAGGTGTTACTGAACCAGAGGCTAAGAGAAAGATAATCGGTGAAGAGTTCATTCGTGTGTTTGAGGAAGAAGCCAAGAAGATTGGTGCAGTTGACTTCCTTGCACAGGGAACTATATATCCAGACGTTGTAGAGAGTGGACTTGGCGGTGAATCAGCGGTAATCAAGTCACATCACAATGTAGGTGGTCTTCCAGATTTCGTTGATTTTAAGGAGATTATTGAGCCACTCCGTGATTTGTTCAAGGATGAAGTACGTAAGGCTGGTCTTGAACTTGGCATACCAGAACATCTTGTGTTCCGTCAGCCATTCCCAGGTCCAGGACTTGGAATAAGAATTATCGGCGAAGTAACAGGCGACAAGGTTCGTATCGTACAGGATGCCGATTACATCTACCGTGAAGAAGTAGACAAGGCAGTAGAAGCCTACAAGAAAGAAAATGGCAAGGCACCAGCCTGGATGCCAAACCAGTACTTTGCAGCCCTCACTAATATGCGTTCAGTTGGTGTTATGGGTGATGAAAGAACTTATGACTACGCAGTTGCACTTCGTGCAGTCAATACAATTGACTTTATGACAGCCGAAAGTGCCCAGATACCATTTGAAGTACTCCAGACAGTTATGAGTAGAATTATAAACGAGGTGCGTGGGGTTAATAGGGTATTCTATGACCTGACTAGTAAGCCACCGGGAACGATTGAATTCGAATAAGTTGGAGTATCGTAAAAAACCAGTGTTTATGCGGGTTTGCGGTACTTTCAAAAGTCTTTTGATAACAAATTGATAACAGTTGCATAAGAGCCATTATTCTTGTAATCCAGTGGTTTTATGGTTAGAGAATGATTGACAGGCGGTTGTGCAACAAATAAATCCATATTATAAACTAAGCCCTTAGCTGTGGGATGAAACTCATGGCTAAGGGCTTTTTGTCGTCTTTATTTATCTGGTTTGAGTTGATCTTTGAACATTTCGACTAAGGCGTCACTAAGTTCCTGTGATGGCACTTTCGCCCATCTCTGTGTGGTATCGAACTTTGGATAGTGGTAACGCCAGTTATCGTATTCTTCTTTACTGATTTCTTCGGAAGATAACTTGTCCGCCTGTTCTTTCCAAGCATAGAGCATTTTCAGTAGTTCGTGAGCGTCTTTTCCTTTGTCCTTGCTGACTTTCAGACAGACCTCTCCGTCTGCTTCACTGACAGTCAGACCGTATAAATCTTCAAGGGTAAACAAAGTGTGCATCAGTCCGATATAGCTGTCAATATCGGGTACATCGAGGGCATGAGGGGAAACATCAAGTGCCTGTGCCAGTGCAGCAGTAAGTTCCGCTTTCGGTTTTCTTGTTCCTGTTTCATATTGTGCTAAACGTACATCGGCACTTCGCTCAGGAAAGCCGACAATCGTACCAAGATATTTTTGTGTCATTCCACGCAGAATGCGGAAAAAATGTATTCTCTCTCCAATCGCCATAATCATCGCTCCTTGTATATGTAGTGTAATCAGTATAGCAGATATGTTTAGGTGAAGTCAAGATAATACAAAACAAAAAAGTTTAACATTCTTCCCGAAACCACTTGACACAAACAAATATGCTTAGTATAATAGGTTCAAAATTAAACAAATAAGTTTAGAGAAAGAGGAGGGCAATCTATGGAGAACAAATTTATTCGTGCCGAAGAAGTGGCACAGGAACTAAGCGTATCAAAGCCTTATGCCTATAAGTTAATCCGACAGCTGAATGAGGAGCTGAAAGCCAAAGGTTTTATTACGATTACAGGGCGTGTGAACCGCCAGTATTTTTATGAAAGGCTCTACGGAGCAGGAAAGGAGGAAAAGTAATGCCGGTATTTAAGAATGAGGACAATGGAACATGGTATGTGATGGCAAGGTATGTGAACTGGAAAGGCGAGCGTAAGCAGAAATGCAAACGTGGTTTTGCCACCAAGAAAGAAGCTCAGGAATGGGAGAGAATGTTCCAGTTACAGAATGCGTCTGACCTTGATATGAGCTTTGAAGCCTTTACCGAACTGTATATCCGGGATGTGAAAACCCGTCTGAAGGAGAACACATGGCTGACAAAGGAGCATATCATCCGCACGAAGATACTTCCGTATTTTGGCAAGTTAAGAATCAGCGAAATTTCCACAAAGGAGATTATCACATGGCAGAATGAACTGCTTGCCTATCGGGATGAGAAGAAAAAGCCATACTCACAGACCTATCTAAAAACGCTGCATAATCAACTGTCAGCCATATTTAATCATGCGGTACGTTATTATGAGTTGCGTTCCAATCCTGCCGCAAAGGTGGGAAATATGGGAAGTGAGGAACACAAGGAAATGCTGTTCTGGACAAAAGAAGAATACAAGAAGTTCTCTTTTGAGATGATGGACAAGCCAGTTTCCTTTTATGCTTTTGAAATGCTTTACTGGTGCGGTATCCGAGAAGGGGAGCTGCTTGCACTGACCGCAGCGGATTTTGATTTTGAGAAAGAAACGGTCAGAATTAACAAATCTTATCAGCGGCTACACGGAGAAGATGTGATTACTACACCGAAAACAAAGAAAAGCAACCGCACTATCAAAATGCCGAAGTTCCTTTGTGAAGAAATGCAGGAGTATTTGAATATGCTCTACGGATTGAAGAAGAAAGACCGTATTTTTACAGTCACAAAAAGTTATCTTCATCACGAGATGGACAGAGGGGCAGAAGCCGCAGGTGTAAAGCGTATCCGCATTCACGATCTCAGGCACAGCCACATCAGTCTGCTCATTGATATGGGATTTTCGGCGGTGGCGATTGCAGACCGTGTGGGGCATGAAAGCATTGACATCACTTACCAGTACGCTCATCTGTTCCCGTCAAAACAGACGGAAATGGCAGATAGATTAGATGATTTAGGGAAAGGAGAGATTGCAAATGTCAGCTAAGAACAGGGATAACAAAAACCGATGGAGAAACATCACAGTGGGATTTCGGGTATCTCCCGAAGAAAATGAACGCATCAACAAGGCGGTTGCCCTATCGGGGCTGCCCAAACAGGAATACTGTTACCGCCGCTGTCTGAATCAGGATGTGGTGGTACAGGGCAATCCGAGAGTGTATAAGGCACTCAAACTGGAACTTGCCGCTGTCCTTACAGAGTTAAAGCGGATTGAAGCAGGGAACAGCGTGGATGAGGAACTGTTGAATGTAATTGAACTAATCGCCATTATTCTTGGCGGTCTGAAAGGAGAGGATGGGAATGGAGAATAAAAAAGAAAAGACTGCCTTTAATCCATCTGTTGGCGCAGATGAAAGGCAGCCAATTCAAAAAAACGCTGAAAATAGTATATCCGAGTATGAGGAAAATATCAAGAGTTTTGAGGAAATGCAGAGAGAAATGCAGTTGAGTTTAGACCCCTCCTATCTCAAAGCAGTTTCCATGAATGAGCTGTTTGATACCCAGTATCAGAGCAAGCCGCCGTTGATCGACGGTCTGCTCTACCCCGGCACATATATTTTTGCAGGTTCCCCCAAACTGGGAAAGAGTTTTCTGATGGCACAGCTTGCCTATCATATTAGCACAGGAACACCGCTTTGGAATTATACCACCCGAAAAGGAACGGTACTGTATCTTGCCCTTGAGGATGATTACCGCCGCTTACAGGAACGTCTGTATCGGATGTTTGGAACAGAGAGTGCGGACAATCTTTTCTTTTCTGTTTCTGCCAGTCAGCTAGGGAAAGGGCTGGATGAACAGCTTGCAAGGTTTGTGGCAGAGCATACAGACACGAAACTGATTATCATTGATACACTTCAAAAGGTGCGTGAGGTTGGCGGAGATAATTACAGTTACGCAAACGATTATCAGATTATGGCAAGGCTGAAAAGCTTTGCAGACGCCCACGGTCTTTGTATCCTGCTTGTACACCACACAAGGAAACAGACGGCGGATGATAAGTTTGATATGATTTCGGGAACAAGCGGACTGCTCGGTGCAGCGGATGGAGCATTTCTCCTTCAGAAAGAAAAACGGACAGGCAATGCAGCAACTTTGGAAGTATCGGGCAGAGATCAGCAAGACCAAAAGCTATATCTTATCCGCAACACAGAAACGTTATTGTGGGAACTGCAAAGGGCAGAAACTGAACTGTGGAAGGAACCGCCAGAGCCTTTACTGGATGAGATTGCTGAACTTGTTATGAAGGATATTTCTTCTTGGGAAGGCTCGGCGACGGAACTGGTTTCGCTGATAAAGGTAGAAATTCAGCCCCATGTCATCACACGAAAACTGAATGTTCTTTCAGGGAGGTTGTATGCGGAACATGGCATTTATTATAAGAGTAACCGCACTCACGATGGAAGAAAAATACGGTTTTGGAAAGACGATACGGAAACAGCGTGACAGTTGGTGACGGTTGTGACGGTATTTTTGACAGCGGGGGTGGTATTGAAATAACCGTCACAACTGTCACATACCGTCACGGAAAGGATGGGATACGATGAGAAACGTGCAAATATCACAGGAATTATTTATGCAGCTGCTCCGCTTTCACTTGATGGAAGATGAAAGCTGTGAGAGAGAAATCAAGCAGGAGTTGGAGAAAAAGTTGGATAGGATGGTCATGCGTGACCTGTTTGGAAAATCAAAAACTGCACCGATAGAGGAAGAACGGGAACAGGCAAGAAAAGAATATTTGGACAGGCGGGGAGTTCCAGAGAGTTTCCGTTGGTAATTCTTCCTTGATGATAAGGACAGGGGTGTGCCACACCCCTGTGAATAACAGACAAGGCAGGAAGGGAGTGTTGCGGATGTTAAAGCAGCCGGAAAGAGAAAGCAGAAACGTGAATGATTTCTTTTATGAGATGGAGGGCAGACAGCTACAAAAAATGAACAAGGTACTGGCAGGTGTGGAACTGACAAAAGCAGAGGAAAGAACTCTGATATGGCTTGCCGGATGGGAAGAAAGTACCGTAGATAATCTGCTGTCAGTCATAGAAAAAGCAGCCCGGATACGGGCAGAGAAAAAGGGCGGATACGCCCATAAATCTAAGCGTGAGTCCGAGAAGTAATCGGACTTTGTTAAACAAAAATAAGCCCTCGGCGTTTGAGAGCGAAATACACCAATCGCACAAAACTAAAGTTTTATGCTTTGTGTATTTCGCCCTTGCAGGGGGCAAGCCGCCGACAGGCGGATAAGTTCGTAAACAGGTGCCTATGCACCTACTCACAGCAATGCCGGCGAGAGCCGAGGAAGGAGGATGCTTATAGGCAGACATTCATTTATCAGACAAAGTAAGTTGTCCGATGTGGCAGGGCGTATTGATTATATTTCCAATCCGAAAAGACAGGAATATCTCTATGCGACCTATCAGACAGAAGGGGCAACACCTGAATTTTGGAAAAATCTTGCAAGAGAAAATCAGTTGGATTTTAAGGCAAGCGGCTCAGCAGGGAAATGTATCGAAGGGCGTGAGTTCATCATAGCACTTCCTGAAAGTTTTGTTCAGTACAGGGCAGATGATGTGGTAAGGCTTTTTACGGAGAGTTTTCATAAAAGGTATGGTGTGGAGTGTAGTGCAGCCCTTCATCACAACAAGGCAAAGACGAATTATCATATCCATCTGGTATTCAGTGAACGGAAAATGTTGGAGCAACCCGAAGTGAAGATTGCAACCCGAAATATGTTTTATGATGAGCAGGGAAAGCATAGACGCACAAAGAAAGAGATTTTAGACGAGCAGGGCAATCTTAGGGCGGGGTGCAGTATTATCCCCAAAGGAGAAGTTTATGAAAGCCATATCTTCACGAAAAAGGATGAATGGTTTAAGAACAAAGCCTTTACCCAAGAAGTCAAGGAACTGTTTACCGATACGATCAACCGATATGTAAAAGAAGAATCAGAAAAACTATCCGTATTCCAACAGGGCGGCGTATATCTGGCAACCAAGAAAATCGGAAAGAACAATCCGAAAGCAGAGGAGATAAAGGCGGACAATGCGGCAAGACAGGAATGGAATCGGACAGTTGATGTGGCATTAGTCGAGGGTGTTCCTGAAGAAGATATTTTGAAGATCAAACAAGAAAAGATTACAGACAAAACGCTGCAATCTATCAGGACACACGGTTGGTTGCCGGATATGTTCCGTCAGATTATCCGAGGTGCGAAAGACTTTTTACAGGAAGTAATTTTTAAATTTAAACTGCCGCCGAAACCTGTGTCAAAGATTGATTTGCAGGAGTGGAAAGATATGCAGAAGGTTATGGAAAAACTTCAAAAACAGTCACAGGAAATGAAATACACACAACAGGAAATTTCTTCCATAAAGAAACAGCTTTCCGAAACAAAAGGATTTTTCAAGGGAAAAGAACGGAAATCCTTAGAAAGAAAAATTGAACAGGCAGAGAAGTCAGAAAAGCGCATGCACACAAATATGGCACAGATAGCGAAGGAGGCAGGGTATCCAGATGTTCACTCCTTTGCAAAAGTGTATCATAAGTCGGAAAAACTCATTCAAGAATATAATGAAGATTTAAAGGCATGGAAAGAGCAGACGGAACAGAAAAAAGAGAAACCATTGGTACAGCCGAAAAAAGCGAGTGTACTGGAAAAACTGCACCGATATCAGCAGGAAGGCAGACAGCAACCGAAACGGTCAGTCAAAAAGAAATATATGGATAGAGAACGATAAGAAAGGCGGAACAAATTATAAAAAACAATGACTTTTTTTGAAAATTAAGGTTTACCAGAATATTTGATGCAATATACGAAGAAGTGCCAGAACCGGCATTTACCGTAACTGGCGCTTCTTTAGCATAGACTTATTTTACAGCTCTTGTAAAAAATACTAGTGGGTGTTTAAAAATTGTTGTGCGGCGAGATACCTTTTATATCTAGATGTATTATTTATTTTATCGGAATCGTCATAACCAATCATTACTATTAATTGCTCGAATAGTAAATCACATATTGGGCTTATTTCGAATCGTTTCGGCCATATACCCCTATGTAAATGTATTATTATTTCTATTCTTTTTCCTACATTGACATATTCATCTTCTGGTACGTAGCCCATTGTTTGTAATAATTGCTGCGTAATATGATGACACCTTTCTTTTTCTTGAAAATTTAATAAATTTTGTATCACTTCTAAGTTATCAATGATATATTTCCTTTGATTTCTAGATTTTGATATACTTTGAACAAGGTATCTTTGCGAAAGTTCAATTTCTAAATTTTCTATAGAAGTCATTAATTTTCACCTCATTTTTATAGCCAGACCATTGTTTTTATTTAAATATTAGTCAATATACAGCGATTTGGAGTGTATTTTAACACCATTATCATCATATACGCGAAATTGTCCATTCCCTGTAAATTGACTTTTTTTCCCAGATACATATTTAGTACCTGCACAGTAATAACTTGTTTGGTTACTACGTTTTGAGGCAGATGTAGCATAGCTACCATTTTTATAAAGGGTAAGTTCCATTGCGATATCCCATGTTACACCGCCGCTAATACTTGTTTCACCTAAAAGTCGACAAGAGTCAGAAAATAATTTTTTATCTACTTCTAAATAATCAACACAGACACCTACTGCTTTAGAATCATTATTTGGTTCTAATTCATTTAAAAATCCGATGTTGGTGTTACTAGATTCATGTCCAGTAATCGTTTCGGTAATTGTTCCATCGATTTGTACTTCATCAAGGCTTGCTGCATGAGCCACAACTGGAACATTAAGTGTAAGAAATGATGTTAATAATAATGTTGTAATTGCAATTCTTTTCATCATTTTTCCTCCTGGAATAAATTATATGTTATATATGGGTCTGACCATAAAAATGCTTTATAAGTTTTTAAAAAATTGTTATTAAATTCATTAGGGTAAGGAAAAATCATAAATCTAATACTATCAAATGGAGCAAAATCCTTTGCGCTTATTTTAAATGCAAATCTACTTTCAATAGATTCGCAATAAAAAACATCTCCAATGATTTGATTATTTAAAATTGGAACTACGGCATATCTATTGAGTTCTTTTTTTCTATTTTTATATGAGTCAATGGCACTTGTATCCGCCAATATCTTTTCTAAATCAACAGCACAATAAAAGTTGTTAGATGAATTATCTAAAACAGATAAGACACCTTCGGATAATCCTAACATATTAGAAGATGAAAAAAATTGGGATTTCTCTCCAAAATCAGTTGTTACATTATATGTGTTTGTAAATTCAGGGTTGATATTATTTTTTGCATTTGTATTTTCTATTTGAAATCGATAAGTATAAATACTGTCTTTCACAAAAAGAAGAATGCACATATCATTTCTATTTGAATCTAAAGAGTTTATTGAAATTACATTATTTTTAGAAATCATTTCTTCCGACGTTTTGAAAATTGAAAATTCATATTCTTTTTTCTTAGAGCCACCATTGATAGAAAAAGGAATTGGCTGAAAATTTTTTAATAATACTAATTTCCCTTCAGTTTCCAAATCGCTGGAATATATTAGATCAAACAATATATCTATAGAGTTATTATTTATAGAATATGATGTAATTGGTAAATCAGACTGGTCAGATACTATCATTTCCACAGAAAAACTTTTGCTTTGCTTCTGATTATCGTTTACAGGATATTTCCAAATTAGAGTAAGACTTAGTATAAGTATACATACTACAAATATTACTATTTTATTTTTTTTCATATAAAGTAATTATAGCATAGGGTTGATAACGCTATACTTTTTATAAAAATGGATTGAAAGGTTAATGGGTTACTTGATAAAAGTTTAACATAAAATTCATGGTATTTCAATGTATTTTGACTTGAGTTTCCGCAGTTTTATTTACAAGTGACTTAACAGATTTGGCTGAAAGGAGTTGAAAAATAGAGTTGATTTTCTAAGCAAAACCGTTTATAATTTGAGTTGCAACATATTGCTATTATCCACAGTTACAGAGCGTGTGTTATCAATGCCGATAACAAAATGATAACATTAGCTCATATAGGCGGGATAATATGGATAAATCAAATAATCAAAAGAAATAGAAACACGACAACAAATAATCTCTAAACAAAATTGGTTAGTAATTGTCGAGTTTGAATAACGGACTAAAATGCCGAAAGCCTGTATTTATGCGGGTTTCCGGCATTTGTTTTATCAAAGGGCTCTAGTTTGGCTCTATTTGTGGGGAGAGTAATAGCAAGATTAAGGAGAAATTATGAAAAAGATAATCATATTAAGAGGTAACTCTGGAAGTGGAAAAACAACAGTAGCTAGAGCGTTGCAAAAGAAATTTGGATACAATACAATGATGATTTCACAAGATGAGATTAGGAGAAATATCTTGTGGGTTAAAGATGGCGTTGATACTAAGGCATTACCACTTATGATAGAACTTATGAAATATGGGTATGAGCATTGTGATGTGGTTATTTTAGAGGGCATCATGTATGATGAGTGGTATAGTCCTTTGTTCAAAACGGCAAATGAATTGTATGGAATGGATATATATGCGTACTATTTTGATATACCATTTGAAGAGACGGTCAGGAGGCATAATACACGAGATAAAAAACAGGAATTTGGTGAAGAAGATATGCGTAGATGGTGGAGAGAAAAGGATTTTTCATCAGTTTTTAATGAAAAAATTATTACATCTGACATTGATGCAGACAGTATTGTTGAAATGATATATATAGATTCAGCAAATGAAAGATAGGGGTATTACGTATGGCAAGAACAGAAAAAGTGATAATGACAAATATGTGTATGGTGTTTAGTGAAAACAGGGTACTTGTCCAAGATAAGACTGATGACGATTACTCTGGAATAACATTTCCGGGAGGACATGTGGAAAGAGGAGAATCATTTACAGATGCTGTGATACGCGAAGTGTGGGAAGAAACTGGATTGAAAATTTCAGAACCAAAACTTTGTGGGATAAAAGACTGGATGAAGGATGAAGAAACAAGATATATAGTGTTATTATATAAGACAGATAAGTTTGAAGGAATAGTTACTTCGTCTGAAGAAGGGGATGTATTCTGGCTGACATTAGATGAAATGAAGCAGAGAAAACTTGCTTATGGAATGGATAAGATGTTGGAAGTATTTTTAAATGACAATATTAGTGAATATTTCTTTTTTGAAGAAAATGGAAAATGGATAGAAGAGTTGAAATAGTTTAAATAAATGCAAAGGAGTTTGAAGTGGATATTTTATTTAAGAATGATGATTTTGTATTTTCATACAGAGTTGGTGGAATATTGATACGCAATGGAAAAATTCTATTACAGCGTCCTAAGAATGATGATTATTCCATTATAGGTGGACATGTAGCAGCAATGGAAACAAGTATAGAAACTTTGAAGCGGGAATTTGAAGAAGAACTTCACACTAAAATAGAGGTAGATAATCTGCTGGCGATTGGTGAAATATATTTTCCATGGGGTAAAAGACCATGTCATCAGATATGTTTATATTATAATGTACATCTCGTTAATTATGATATTCCTTTAGATGGAGTATTTCATGGTTATGATGGTCTGGATGACAAAAGGATTGATTTAGATTTTTGCTGGGTTCCACTTGAGGATTTAAAGAATGATGTAAAGGTATATCCGCAGGAGTTGGTACCTTATATTCTTGAACCAAAGAAGGAAATTGTACATTTTGTTTCAAAGCAAATTTAGAAGATGAGATTATAGGTGTCGATGGAGAAGAAATATGTTAGAAGTTAAATTTTATGATACAGTAGACGATTCATTACTGAAGTTTGCAGTAATAATTTCACAGAGCAACGGCAAGTGGGTGTTTTGTAAGCATAAAGAAAGAGATACCTATGAAGTGCCGGGAGGGCATCGAGAAGCAGGCGAAAATATTCTCGAAACCGCTAAAAGGGAGCTCCAGGAAGAAACAGGAGCTATCAAATTTGAGATAAAACCAATATGCGTATATTCGGTGACAGGTAAGACTAGAGTAAATGATACTGGTGAAGAAACATTTGGACTGCTTTGCTTTGCAGAGATAACAGAGTTTGCGAAAGAATTACATAGCGAAATGGAGAAAGTTGTGCTTATGGATGAGTTGCCTGAGAACTGGACATATCCGTTGATACAGCCGAAATTGATAGAGAAGTATTTACAGGTAAAAATAATTCTATAATTGGAGCAACAGTAACTGTCACAGTCGATAGACAATTAGGAAGTTATCATCCTGAATATAAGGATATGTATTATCCAATAAATTATGGTTACATTGAAGGAGTTATGGCACCAGATGGAGAAGAGCAGGACGCTTATATATTAGGTGTAAATGAGCCAGTAGGTAAGTTTACAGGTAAAATTATTGCCA
>ERZ827496.1593-NODE-1593-length-25972-cov-49.432805_pt1 | contig 25972 bp, 15 predicted proteins | sample MGYA00519769_ERZ827496 | MGnify/ENA primary metagenome ERZ827496 (study PRJEB31778, sample SAMEA3449327) | human gut metagenome | biome: human gut; feature: human-associated habitat; material: faeces | place: United Kingdom | collected 2010/2012 ...
AAACGCACAGTCGCACCGCCAAATGCGAAGCATTCCACGTTGCTCCAAGGCTGTTATTTATGTTTTTGTTTTTGATTCCATTCACGGTTCGGCAACAATGCAGAATCTATCCCCAGTAATTTTCCACTGAACCTTCAATTCTTCGAATAATTCTAATTGTTGTTGAGGATAGGTGTGGTAGGGACAAAAAAATTAGTGGCAGTTTCACAACTGCCACTAACACTAAACCTTAAAAATCTAATTCTATGAAAAAACTTACGGCAAATGTACATCACTTTATTGATTTGCACAAGAGTTTTTCCAATTTTTTTTAATATTTTTTCAAAATGATTGAAAATTTATGGATTTTTGGAGTTTTCAGAAAAAAATACCTACCTTAGCACCATATATCAAACGCTATTTGAACCGTATGCCCCGATTTGAATTAAATATCCTCGGCTGTGGCTCTGCCACGTCAACGCTTCGACATTTGCCCACCTCGCAAGTGCTGAACGTTCGCGACAATGTGATGATGATTGACTGTGGCGAAGGCGCCCAACTTGAAATGCGTAGGCGGAAGCTGAAATTTTCCCGACTGACCAACATTTTCATCTCGCATCTGCATGGCGACCACTGTTTCGGTTTGCCCGGATTGCTATCTACTCTGGCGCTCCTTCAGAAGTCGAGCAGCGTGACGGTGCATATTTTTGAGGACGGCGCGGAAATGTTTCGCAGCATGATGGATTATTTCTGCCGCGACAGGTGCTACGAGTTGCGTTTCAATGTCATCACGAAAGAGCCCCGTGTGATTTATGAGGATTCTGCCATCATGGTGCGCACGTTTCCGTTGCGCCATCGTGTGCCAGCCGTGGGCTTCGTGTTTGAGGAAAAGGCGAAGATGCGGCATGTGAATGCCGAGGCGGTGCGAGCCTTTGAGGTGCCGCAGCATTTTATGAATAGTTTGCGCCAAGGTATGGACTACGTTACCCCTGCCGGGGTGGTGATTCCGAACGAGAAATTGACCACCGCCGCCGATGCATCGGTGAGTTACGCCTACGCCAGCGACACCACTTACAGCGAACGAGTGATTCAGGCTGTGGAGGGCGTGGACTGGCTGTATCACGAGGCCACTTATGGCGATGAGTGTAAGGCGCAAGCGCGTCAGCGATTCCACAGCACGGCACGCCAAGCCGCCATGGTGGCGAAAGAGGCAGGTGTGAAGCAACTCATTTTGGGCCATTACAGCTCGCGCTATACCGACGCGCGACCCCTTCTCCAGCAAGCGCAAGAAGTGTTCCCCGCCACCCGACTGGCTAACGAGGGCGATTGCATCGATCTAATGAACTATTAAACCCCAATTTTGATTAAACAGGTAGGGACGTGATAATTCACGTCCGCCCAAACAATTGCTAATTTACTGGTTAGCAACAATTTTGAGCGGACGCGAAATATTGCATTATCCGTTTTTTAGTTACCTATGGTGAGGTTGGTGTAGAAGCGACCGTTTTGGTCGGTGTAGTAAGTGAGGGTGACATAGCCTTGACCTTCACCACCCCACCAACTCACGGTACCCTCGTAAGGAGTGGTGCGCGCATCTACTGGGCTGCCATAGGTGCCACAGAGTGTGTTGTAGAGGCGGTTGTACATCGCAAGGTCGCGGAATGCAAACGAATTGCTGAACATTGCCGATGCAAGTCCGCCACCAGGCGCGTAGTTGAGCATCACGTTAGGCCAACTGTAGTTGAGCATTGGCACATCACGGAGATAAATCACATTGTCGTAGTAGCCGTCGATGTTGTAGCCGTAGGTGAACAGGTGGTTGATTGACACCGAGAACACTGTGCCGAACTGAATGCCGAGCACACGGTAGATGCGTGGTGCCGAACTATACCATACCCATCCTGCTGGAACCACTGGGCGATGCACTACCCAAGGTGTTGGGCGCCATGGGCGATATGGTGGACGGCATGGGTGGCTCCAACTCCAACTGTTGTGGCGATAGTAATCGTGGTAGCGACGGTTGAACTGGTTGTCGTAGCCACGAGGATTATTGTGGTGTGGGTTGTGGTAGCCTGGACGACGCCCATCGTAGTCCCTGCCATAGTCACGGTGTCCACTGTAGTGGTTGCCATAATTGCCGTTAGGACGGTCGTCACGGTCGTTGCCGTAGTGATTTCCGTTATTACCATTGTTGTTGCCGTTTGGGCGGTCGCCACGGCCATTATTTCCTTCAGGACGATAGGTTTCGTCGAAGCGGTTGCCTACACCGTTTTGAAACGCATTGTTATCGCTACGCTTTTGTGGCGTGGTGGTGCCGTAGCCCGGACGACGCTGCGCCGTGCCCACATTTTGCTGACGCACACTTTGATTGGCGTTGTTGCCGGTGTTGTAGCGTTGTGGAGTGGTGTAGTCGCTACGCTTTTGTGGCGTGGTGGTGCCGTAGCCCGGACGACGCTGCGCCGTGCCCACATTTTGCTGACGCACACTTTGATTGGCGTTGTTGCCGGTGTTGTAGCGTTGTGGAGTGGTGTTTCGCTCTGCCGAACGAGGGGTTACGCGCCCAGTCTGCACATCGTTGTAGCGACGTGGTTGGGCAGTCACCCTTTCAGTTGAGCGGCTGGTGGTGGCACGTCCGTAGCCTTGTGGTGTGCGACTTGGCGCCACGGTGCTGCGCTCCGACGAGCGGCTTTGCGTAGCACTCGACCTACCGTATGACGAACGGCTCTGCGTGGCTGTTGCACGCTCATTACTACGCCTTTCAGTGGCTGTAGTCCTACTTTGCTGCACGGAAGGACTTTGGCGAGTGCCGCCAAATCCACCGCGACGGCCTTGTGCGAAAGAGTTCACACTCACTGCCATGCCACCGATAAGCATAAGCGAAAGTATCGAGTTGCGGAGTGAAAGAGTTGTCATAAGCATATAGTATTGTGTACAAGCAAATGTACTGGTTTTAAATTCCTTTTGCACTTTAGACTCCCCCATCAACACCTTGGTTTAACCCCACCCCCATTTTTACAAATTTTTATAACAAAAAAAGTGGGGACGGTGTGGATGTGCCGTTCCCACTTTTGGGGTGAGGTTTGTTATTTTTTTTGGGGGTTATTTCAGAATCTGGTTGATGAGGGTGGTGACGTCTGACACGTTGATTACGCCGTCGGCGTTGAGGTCGCAGAGTTCGGCGGGGAACGATGCGGTGCCCAGAATCTGGTTGATGAGGGCGGTGACGTCGGAAACATCTACTGTGTCGTCGCCGTTTACGTCGCCAATTTTAGCCACCTTCTTATACACGAATGAGCGTGTGGCGCCGTAGTCGGTGGCGCGGAGTGTGCCGCCTGTGTCGATGTACGACGATTTGGCACGCACATAATACGTTTTGCCATCTTCGAGCAGCACATTGTTCACCTTCAGTTCGCCAAGGGTGAGGGTGGTGGCGTTTTGATAATTTTTCATTGTTTCAACGAATCTTGCGCGTCCCCATGATGTGGCTGACGAACTGATTTCCACAATCATGTTTTCGGCTGCCACTTGGCGTTCGAGTTCTATTCGCTGGTTGCTGTTGAGCGTGGCACCATCGGAAGCAGGGGTCACATACTTTGGCGCTACCGATTCGCCGTAAACGGTGGTGAACTCCACTGTTTTGCTCACTTCGTCGCCGAGGGTGATGCGCACATAATAGCGTGTGCCAGAGTGGAGAATGTAGAGCGGCACAGCGATTTTATTTTCGGTGCTCACGCCGCTGAACACGGTCTTGCCGTCAGCAAAATTCTCGTCGGTGCTGATTTCCACCTTCACCTCATCTGAGCCGGTGTTGGTCCAGAGAATGGTGGGGGCGTTGGGCACATCTTGCATCAAATTGGTTGGATAGGTCACTTCCAGACGGTGAGGAGTGAACGCGCGTGCTGCGCTGATACCGTCGTTGAAGTTGAGCGCACAGGCATGCACTCTCCAATAGTGCTTCACATCGCTGCTCACGCCCTCAAACGAGGTGGAAACGGCGGTGGTGTCGGTCGTGGCGAAAGTGTGGGTCACATGCTTGAAGTTGGCATCGTTGGCAATCTCCACAGCATATTGCGAAGCGCCCTTCACGCTGTGCCAAGTGAATGTGAATGGGTCGCTCACCTTCGCGCCTTCCTCTGGCGAAATCAGCACAGGGGCATCGAGGGTGGCATCTTGCGCGCCGAGGAACTTGGCGGTGTATTCGTTGCCGTAGCGGTCGAGCACGCAGATGGCATATTGATAGCCTGCGCGGTAGTTTTCGGGAATGGCGTATCGGGTGTCGTAGGTGATGCCGAGCAGATATTGCACATCTTTCTTGAATTCGGATTGCGCAACAGATTCGGGAACGGCATACACGGTGTAGCGCACATTGTCGAAGCCCGTCCACGACAGGTCGTAAGCCACCTTGCTCACATTCGACACGGTGCCGGGGTTGGTTGCCGATTTCCATGTCATGGCTGGTGGAAGTGCGGGGTAGGCATACACGGTGCGCTTCAAATAGTGGGCAAACGATTCCTTTGCGCCGAGGTTATAGAGGTATTTGCATGAATAGTAGATGCTGCCTGGGGCGTTGTCGTAGTTGGTCTCGCGGTTCATTTCCACCTGAGCCACATATTCGTCGTAAGAGGTGTTGTTGGGACCGCTTGCCTTTGTGGCAGGAGCCATCTCGCCCTTGCTTGCGCCGGTGAGCGACTCAAGGCTGTGAGAGATATACACGTGGCGGCCAAACTTATGCGCCACCTTGCCCCACCAGGGGGTGATTTTGGCGTAGTCGGCTACGCTGTAGCCTCTGGTCCAGTAAACCTGTGGCGACATGTAGTCGATGCTCTTGGCTTGATACCATGCGATAGGGTCGGAGAAAATGCTGCTGTATTGCCAATCGCTGCCAGGACATGGGTCGATACCGTATTTTTTAGCCACCGAGCTGCTGGAGCAAGCCACGCCAGCAGGCGAAATGCCATAGCGCACCCAAGGCTTCACGGTTTGAATCATATCGTAAACGGCTTTCACCATGCGGTTCACGTTGTCGCGTCGCCAGTCGGCGAAGCTCAGGCTTGTACCTGAATTTTTCCATTCCGAGTAGTCGCCAGCCGAACTGTTGGTGGGAATGCCGCTGGGATAGAAATAGTCGTCGTAGAGAATGCCGTCCACATCATAGTTGGTGATAATCTCGCGGCACACATTCACAATGCGGTCGATGGTCCACTGTTGGGCAGGGTCGAGGATTGTGGTGGTAGTTTTACCGTTGTTGTGCGAGAGTAAGTGACCGCTATTCTTCAACTCCTGGTCCAACTCGGTGTCCCAGTTTGCGCCTGTGGAGAAGCGGTAGGGGTTTACCCATGCATGGCACTCCATGCCGCGCTTATGGCAGCCGTTCACCACATAGCCCAGAGGGTCGAAGCCGGGGTCTTTGCCACGGGTGCCGGTCAGATAGCTCGACCATGGCTCGTAACTTGATTTGTACATGGCGTCGCACATGGAGCGAACTTGGAAGTTTACTGCGTTGAAATTGTTGTTGGCGAGCGAGTCGAGCATACGGTCGAGCTCTGCCATTTGGGTTTCGGCTGATGCACCGGTGGTAGGCCAGTCGAGAGCCCACACAGTGGCCACCCACGCCGAGCGAAATTCACTTTTCGCCACATTGTAAGCGAAGCCGTTGAGGGCTGAAAAAGCAATAATTGTGGCAAGTGAAAAAAGTTTTAGTCTAATGTTTGTCATAATGGATTGTAGATAATATTCTGCAAAGATAACCGATTTCCCCCGATTCCCGAAATTTTCGCCCCACTTGTTGACTCGTAGACTTCTTGACTTTTTTATGGTTCAGTGGAAAAATACTGGGGGACTGAAACAAAAACATAAAAAACAGTCTTTTAGCGATGCCAGTGCTTTGCACCTGTCATTAGTGCTGTGGCATGTCTGATTTCAAGCTGTGGCTTGAATCAGCCACACCACAACCCTAACACCGCCCTCTTACGAGGTCGGTGGCATCGCCAAAAGGATAAAAACCGCTCGCCTTTGGCGAAAAACCAAACCCGGTAGGGGCGTGATACTTCACGTCCGCCCATAATTGTGATACAATATTGAATATCAACCATTTGACGCGGACGCGAAATATCGCGTCCCTACCATGTAAAATCGTTTGAGAAATTTGATGCGGCTTTTTACCAAGAAATCATGTTATCATCAGGGGTTTTTCGCCGTGAAACGGCGAGCGGTTTTTATCCTTGGGGCAAAGTGGATAGCCCTCGTAAGAGGGTGGCGGAGGGATTGTGTGGTTGGCGGCATGGAAACTCGTTTCCAACGCCGCAAAGCGCACAGTCGCACCGCCAAATGCGAAGCATTCCACGTTGCTCCAAGGCTGTTTTTTATGTTTTTGTTTTTGATTCCATTCACGATTCGACAACAATGCATAATCTATCCCCAGGAATTTTCTACTGAACCCTAATTTCCCCACACTTGTTGACTTGTTGACTCGTAGACTTCTTGACTTTTTTATGGTGGATATCGGGAATTTATGTATTTTTGTGGAAGACAATGTTTTTTTACACCATTACATAAATTTTTAATGCTTATGAGATTGAGAAAGTTGATGGCTTTGGCACTGTTGCTGGCTTGCATCGGTGGAAAAAGCGTGGCTCAAACTGCTCCCTACGAGCCTTCGGCAGAGAATCTGCGTTCGCGCGCCGAGTTTGCCGACATGAAATTTGGTATATTTTTGCACTGGGGCATCTACAGTATGTTTGCCCAAGGCGAATGGTATTTGCAAAACTCAGGCACCGACCGCAATGAATATGCGAAGGCCGCCGACGCATTCTACCCTCACCGCTTCAATGCGAAAAAGTGGGTGGAGGCGTTTAAAGACGCTGGAGCGAAGTACGTTTGTTTCACCACACGCCATCACGATGGCTTCTCGATGTGGAAAACTGATGCGTCAGATTATAACATCGTAGATGCTTCGCCATTCCACCGCGATGTGGTGGGCGAACTGGCTGCAGCGTGCCACGATGCCGACATGCGTTTGCACCTCTACTATTCGCATATCGACTGGACGCGCGAGGACTATCCTGCTGGCAGAACCGGTTTGCGCACTGGCAAGAAACCCGAAAACGCCAACTGGGCGCACTATTACGATTTTATGAACAAGCAACTCACCGAACTGCTCACTCGCTACGGCAAGATTGGAGCCATCTGGTTCGACGGTTTTTGGGACCACGATAGCGACTCCATTCCGTTTGACTGGCAACTTCGTCCGCAATACGATATGATTCACCGCTTGCAACCTGCGTGCCTGATTGGCAACAACCACCACGAGGCGATTAAGGACGGCGAGGACATTCAGATTTTTGAGCGCGACCTGCCTGGCGAAAACACCGCCGGATTTGTGGAAAAGGCGGCTTCGGTAAGCCGTTTGCCTTTGGAGACCTGCCAAACCATGAACGGCATGTGGGGCTACAAGGTGGTGGACCAGAACTATAAGTCGGTGGCGCAGATTGTGCAACTGCTCATCAACACTTCGGGCAAGGGCGCAAACCTTCTGCTCAACATTGGCCCTCAACCTAATGGCGAGCTCCCTGCCACAGCTCTCGAACGCCTGAAAGGTGTGGGCAAGTGGCTTCGTGAATACGGCGAGACCATCTACGGCACCACCGCTGGCGACATGATGCCACAGCCATGGGGCGCCATCACCCGTAAGGGCAACGTGCAATATGTGCACATCACCGACAATGCCTTGGCTGGAAAACCACTCACGCTCACATTAAACAGCAAAGTGAAATCGGTATCAGTGTTCGGCACCACCCAAAAGCTCCCATTCAAGCAATCCAAAGACAAAACCCTCACCCTCACTATCCCCACCCACCCCGAAACCATCGATTATATAATAGAGGTGAGAAATTAGAAATTAGAAGTTAGAAATTAGAAGTTAGAAATTAGAAGTTAGTGGTTTTCTGGGAACGAAGATAGTGGAGAGTGGAGTGGACTCTATTACTTCGGACGAATCTGCTTCCCTCGCCGCTCTCCACCTGCAAAGTCGGATGCGGATGTTCGCCACTCTCTACATAGGAGCGGAAAAATTTCCATACCGAGAAGCTTTCAGCATCTCAACAAGCGGAATTTTATAATGCACAGCAATTATTAACATTGTTGTGCTTGATTCCTGCTCACCATTGATGTTATCTTTACAGCGGAAAACTGCAAATCCACAAAATCTATACTTTGTATGCCCTTAAACATATAGTTTTCGGCATCTTGGTTAAAAATTATTTCGTAAATTTGTAGTTATACATATAACTTTCTGAACTAAACGCCTTAATCGGCATATTAGCATATCAAACTTTCGTACTTGAATATGGAGCAAGCACAATATAGCAAATTATTTTCGTTTCTTTGGAACATTGCCAATGATGTACTCGTTCACGCCTTTGAGAAAGGCAAGTATAAGGACATTATAATGCCGATGTTGGTACTTCGTCGCATTGACGTGCTTCTTGAACCAACAAAGGATAAAGTGCTTGAACGCAAAGAGCAACTTGATAAATTCGGCGTAACGAACCAAGACCAAACGCTTTGTATGGCGAGTGGATTTCCGTTTTACAACACATCGAAGTTTACTCTTAAATCGCTCACCAACGAAACTGACCCTCAGCGACTTAAGCTCAATTTCATTGACTATATCAATGGATATAGCAACGATGTGCTTGAAATAATAGAGAAATTCCACCTACGCCAGCAGATAGACAACCTGACCGAAACAGAACGCCTCGGCACTTTGATTTCCAAGTTTACCGACTCCAACATCAACCTGTCGATAAAGCCTGTGGTAGATGACGAGGGCAACGAAATACTTCCCGGTCTCGATAACCACACAATGGGAACAATCTTTGAAGAACTGCTTCGCAAGTTCAACGAAGAAAACAACGTGACTGAAGCCGGAGAGCACTTCACGCCTCGCGACTACGTGAAATTGCTTGCCGACCTTGCTGTTGTTCCTATCGCCGAGCAACTCGAACCGAAAACCACCTACGCGGTTTACGACGGCGCCTGTGGCACCGGTGGCATTCTTTCAATAGCACAAGAACGCATCAACGAGATTATTCCCGACTCACATATCCACCTTTTCGGGCAGGAACTCCAGCCCGAAACTTTTGCGACCTGCATGGCAGATATGATGATTTCGGGCGTACTTCCACAGACAGGCTACTCACTAAAAGGCACGCCGCGCAAATACATTGCTTTCGGCTCTACAATTTCAGAAGACGGTCACGCAGGCGAAACCTACGACTTCTGCATCTCAAATCCTCCTTTCGGCACTCCGTGGAAAGAGGACCTTCGCAAGAAAGGTCTGACTGACAAAGAAAAGAAAAAATTCACCGACTCTCGTTTTAATCTCGAATACGACGACAACGGCGAGTTTTCTTTCATTCCCGATATAGGCGACTGCCAAATGCTTTTCCTCGCCAACAACATCAGCCGAATGAAAGACACGCCACTGGGCACCCGCATTGTGGAAATCCACAATGGCTCATCGCTATTTACAGGCAAAGCAGGCGGTGGCGAAAGCAACTTGCGCCGTTACATCATTGAAAACGACTTGCTCGAAGCCATTGTTGCGATGCCTGAGAAGATGTTCTATAACACCGGCATTGGCACCTACGTTTGGGTTGTGACAAACCGCAAAGCACCTAACCGACGCGGTAAAGTTCAACTTATCAACGCCACGGAAATGAAAACTCCGCTGCGCAAAAACCTCGGTGAGAAGAATTGCGAACTCAGCGAAGCGGACCGCCGTCATATCATCGACCTGCTTATCAACTTTGAAGAAACGCCCGAAAGCAAAATCTTCGACAACGAAGAATTTGGCTATTGGGAAGTTCCCGTGCTTCGCCCCAAGCGCGACAAAGATGGTAATATCGTGTATAAGAAAGCCAAGAAAGGGCAAGAACCTGAAATTGAATATGCCAAGAACCGCAACGAGTGTGAGCGCATACCGCTCACATATCCCGGTGGCATTGAGGCTTTCTATGAAAACGAAGTCGCACCCTACGACAGCGAAGCACGCTTTGGCGAACCTGTGCTCGGCTACGAACTTTCGTTTACGAAATATTTCTACAAGCCGGTAGAACTTCGTTCGCTTGAAGAAATCCGTGCTGACATACGCGATGTAGAGGCACGAACTGCCGGAATGTTAAACAAAATACTTGACTGATTATGAAACGATACGAATCATATAAGCCAAGTGGAATATCGTGGATTGGCGAAATTCCAAGTCACTGGGAAGAAAAAAGATTATCCGCAATATGTTTGCCTAAAAGTATAAGCGGATATCAAAACGAAAATTTATTATCTGTTTTTTTTAGGTAAAGGCATTGTGCCATTTAACTCTGAAAGCTCAAGAAGAACTAACGCAATTTCTGAAACAACAGACCTTACAAAATATCAGTTAGTAGAACCTGGAGATTTTGTCTTAAATAATCAACAAGCTTGGAGAGGGTCTGTTGGTGTTTCATATCTTCGTGGAATTGTAAGTCCTGCATATATTGTTCTCTCTTTCAGAATAGAGGTTAACCCTCATTATTGTGATTTTGCTTTGCAATCAAATCACATGATTTCGCAATTTTTCATTTATTCTAAAGGAGTTGGTACCATACAAAGAAATATTTCTTGGAATGATTTGAAAAATTCTATATATCCCATTCCACCGCTTGAAGAACAGAAGAAAATTGTAGAATATCTATCAACTAAAACTTCATTAATAGATGCGCAACAGAGAGAGAGAGAGAGAGTTACGGCTGCTTGAAGAATTAAAACAAGCCGAAATTGCCAACGTCGTCACTCGTGGGCTTAACCCCGATGTGCCGATGAAAGACAGCGGAATTCCATGGATTGGCAAAATTCCAAGCCATTGGGAAGTTCGACGCAACAAATATTTATTTAAAGAAGAAGATGAAAAGAATTTAGACTTATCTTTTCAACTTCTAACTTTCAGTAGGAAAAAAGGTATTATACCATTTTCAGAGGTAAATGAAAAAGAGCCAAGTGCTTCAGACTTGAAGAACTATAAAGTGATACGCCAAGGTCAGTTGCTTGAAAACCGTATGCAAGCATGGAGTGGAATGTTCGCCAAATCCGAGATAGATGGATGTGTTTCTCCTGATTATAGCGTTTTTTCTCCAACCTCTGAAGATGTTTGTGTAGACTTTTTTGCACATCTATTTAGAACTAATCAATATATTGCACATTGGGCGAATCTCTCTCGTGGAGTAGGCAATGGCTTTAATCGTCTTTATACGAATCAATTTCACAGTGTTTATGCCCTTTTTCCACCCATTGAAGAACAGCGAGCAATAGTGGAATTTATCGAACAGAAGAACAAGGCAATTGACGATATGATAGCCAACCTTCGGGCTGAAATAGACTTTTTAACGGAATATAAACAACGCCTGATAGCCGACGCCGTTACCGGGCAAATAAAAATAGATTAATTATGGACACATCTGAAAAAGGACTTGAAGATATTATTGTCGCCCATTTGCGAGATGTGAACGGTTATAACCAGGGCTCATCTAACGATTACGACAAAACATTTGCCATGCTTCCGACAAATGTTGAAGCGTTTTTGCGTAAAACGCAACCTGAAAAAGTGGATGAACTCCGCATATTTAGCAGTAGTATCGAACGCAATAAATTTTTCACTCGCTTGCGCGATGAAATCACTAAGCGAGGCATCACCGATGTGCTACGCAAAGGTTTCAGATACATAACTCTGCATTTCGACCTTTACTATCCAACGCCAAGCGAACTGAATCCAACGGCAAAACGGCTCTACGAGGATAATGATTTTACAGTGATACGACAGTTACATTATTCTCCGACCGACACAATGCTCAGCGTAGATGTGGTGCTGTTCCTCAATGGTCTGCCCATTATCACAATGGAACTGAAAAACCATTATACAGGTCAGACTGTAGAAAATGCAAAAGCCCAATACCAAAACGACCGTGACCCAAAGGACTTGCTTTTCAAGCCAAAACGCTGTGCCGTGCACTTTGCCGTTGATGACACCGACGTGGCAATGTGTTCGATGCTCGACGGAAAAAGCAGTTGGTTCTTACCATTCAATAAAGGCAACAACGGGGGAAAAGGCAACCCGGTCAATCCCAACGGACTTGCAACCGCTTACCTTTGGGAAGAAATTCTCACAAAACATAGTTTGAGCAACATTCTTGAAGAATTTGCTCAAGTGATAGAGGAGAAAAACGAGAAGACCGGCAAGACAAAAACGAAAGTTATTTGGCCTCGCTATCATCAACTCGATGCCGTGCGCAGCCTGCTGAAAGCCACAAAAGGAAATGGAATCGGACAACGATTCTTAATTCAGCACTCAGCCGGCTCCGGCAAATCCAACTCTATAACTTGGCTTGCCTACCAGCTTGTGGGCTTACTGAAAGACAACAAGCCGGTAGTGGATAGCGTTATCGTTGTTACCGACCGTGTAAATCTTGACAAACAAATCCGCGACAATATACGCTCATTCCAAAAACTATCGAATGTGGTAGAGTGGGCTGATAGTTCTGATACTCTTGCCAAAGCTCTCAAAGGTGGCAAGAAGATTATCATAACTATTGTGCATAAATTCCCATTCATACTCGATGCAATAGGCACTCAATTAAAAGACAGCCGTTTTGCAATTATCATTGACGAGGCACATAGTTCTCAAAACGGCTCTATGTCGGCGAAGATGAACATTGGAGTGAGTGGAAATGCAACAGATGATGACGAAGATATAGAGGATAAAATTGCCAAAATTGTCGCAGGTCGCAAAATGGCTTCCAATGCCAATTATTATGCCTTTACCGCAACGCCTAAAGGCAAAACTCTCGAAATGTTTGGTACGCCAATGCCTGCTGATGCAGAGGGTAAAGTGAAGCATAATCCTTTCCACGTCTATTCAATGAAACAAGCCATCGAAGAAGGCTTTATTATGGACGTGCTGAAGAATTACACTCCTTACCAAAGTTTTTATAAGGTTGTTAAGTCGATTGAAAGTGACCCGGAATTTGACAAGAAACAAGCTCAGTCAAAAATCCGTGCATGGGTTGAAGCACAACCTGAAACAATCGACTCAAAGGCTCGTATTATTGTAGAACACTTCCACGAGAATGTCATAAATCGTGGTAAAGTGGGAGGTCAAGCTCGTGCTATGCTTGTAACTTCAAGCATTCTCAGAGCCATTGAGTTTTACTATGTGATTTCTCAAAAATTGCGTGAACGCAATAGCCCTTTCAAAGCTATTGTCGCATTCTCAGGCGAGAAAGAATACAAGGGTAAAATGGTTAATGAAGCAATGGTGAACGGTTTCCCATCTTCGGAAATTGAGGATAGAATGGGAAAAGACCCGTATAGAATTTTGATTGTAGCCGATAAATTCCAAACCGGCTACGACCAACCGTTGCTTCATACAATGTATGTAGATAAGGTTCTGAGCGATGTAAAGGCTGTTCAAACGCTTTCACGCCTTAATCGTTGTCACCCAAAGAAACGAGATACATTCATTCTCGACTTTGCCGACAATGCCGAGAGAGTGCAAGAAGCATTCCAAAAGTATTATAATGCAACAATACTGAGCGAAGAAACCGACCCCAACCGCCTGAATGACCTATTGGCTAAGATTGATGAATATGCAATATTCAATGACCAAGAAGTTGAAGAAATAAATATGATTTATTTCTCTGAGGACGACCGCACTTTGCTTGACCCTATAATTGACACTGCGGTTGAACGCTTTAAGCAATTAGATGACGACAGTAAAATAGCCTGCAAAAGTGCTGTAAAGGCTTACAATCGCCTATACCCATTTATTGCTGCAGTTATTCCTCATACTACCACTGATTGGGAAAAACGATATGTGTATCTGCGTTTGCTTGCAGCAAAACTTCCTCGCATACCGAGAGAGGATTGGGCAGATGGCTTGATAGATTGTGTTGATTTTGACCAATACCGAGCTATTAAACAATCGGAATATAAATTCGAACTTGTAGATGGAAATTCGGAAGTAGGTCCTGTTCCTCCTGCAGGTGGCGGAGGAACATCAGAACCTGACTTTGAAAAACTTTCAAACATTCTTGAAGAATTTAATACAATGTTTGGTGGCATTGAGTGGGAACACCCGGAAGAAGCAATCGAACAAATCAGAACTTTGCCTGAGCGTCTTGCTCGAAATGAAAGTTTTGCAAATGCGGTACATCGTAGCGATGAGCTAAATGCAGAAATTGAGTCGAACAACGCTTTGTTCCAAATTGTCGTTGACCTTTTGAGCGAAAAAACAGAGTTCGCAAGAAACTACCTCGACAATTCTCAATTCCAGGCATTCGTTAACCAGCGAGTGTTTAATTCTGCATACACAAGAGTAGCTAAAAATCTATAATAGATTGTCATATTGCTAAGCATTATACGGTTATTAACTAAGGTTTAACACAAAATTTCTCATTATGAAAAAAAGTTTTTAGTGTTAATGGCATTAATGATGACATTAACAGCATTTCCCCAAAGTGGAGAAAGTAAACAGCTTACAAAGTTTGAAGAATTCTCTTCTAAAACCGGTTCTATAATCAAATTTGTTGATTTCAGTCTTCCTAAATTGTCTCTGAGCTGGGGGGCGCTTGGAACCAGTATTCGTATTATGAAGGCAAATCAGGATTCCTATTTTTATAGAATTGAAGAAGCTGAAACAAGAAGTAGTGTTGCACACATTGCTATGATTGAATACAGTGATTTAGTTGAAATCAACAAAGCTTTGGTGAAACTTACTTCTGAAGTTGAATCTGATATTGTGACAAATCCCGACTACCTTGAAAACAAATTCATAACTACCGATGGATTCCAAGTAGGCTATTATGTAAACAAAGGCTCTGCTCATTGGTATTTAAAACTTGAACGTTACTCAAGTAGCACAGTATTTGTAAAAAATCAAGAAGTTCTTGTTGAAGCATTTACAAATGCTCAGAAAAAAATCGAAGAATTAAAAGCTGGAACAAATTAAGATTGGTTATATCACCAAAATCTAAGCCTCGGAGATAGCTCCGGGGCTTAGATTTTATTAGTTGTGATGACATTCGCATTTTATGATGGAATTGCTGTGGTTGGGCATCTTTCTTGGGAGGCTTAGTGGCGTGGGGCATGATGTGTTTTTTCCAAGCGGTGGCTTTTGGGCTTGGGGCTTCTTTTTTGTGGACTTCTGAAGATGGTTACTTTTGATGGCGATGTTGGAATTGTTTTTGTTGAAGCCTACAATTATTTGTCGGATTTGAGTATTTTAGCGCAAATTATTTGTCGGAATTGAGTATTTTAGCGCGATTTTTTTGTCGGATTTGGATATTTTAGTGTGAATTATTTGTCGGATTTGGATATTTAAATTATATTTGCCATTGAAAATCAAATGTTTGTGATTATGTGGGAATATATTGAGCGAAATATCGACCGACAACTTGAGGAATGGAAAAATGATCCAATGCGTAAACCGCTATTGCTTCGTGGAGCGAGGCAAGTGGGGAAATCATCAGCAGTCACGAATTTTGGCAAGAAATTCAAATATTTTGCTGAAGTCAATTTCGAGCGTCAAAAATCTATTAAGAGTTTTTTTGAAGGAGATATTGATGTCCGTTTGATTGCAAAAAAAATAGCAGGATTTATTAATGTTCCTATCGAAGAAGGCAACACACTTCTGTTTCTTGATGAAATTCAAGAATGCCCAGAGGCTATTATGGCTCTGCGTTTTTTTAAAGAAGATTATCCCGAATTGCATGTGGTGGCAGCGGGGTCGCTCCTTGAATTCACGCTCCAAGAATTGCCCACTTTTGGCGTAGGAAGAATCCATTCCTTGTTTATGTACCCTATGACATTTGACGAGTTTCTGAGGGCAAACAAAGAATTTGGACTCATAGAAATGCGTGATGAAGCAGATAGTCACCACCCACTTGATGCTGCTTTTCATGAAAAATTGGTGGAATATTTCCGCATATATTTATTGGTTGGGGGAATGCCAGAAGCGGTTCTTGCATGGATAAAAACGCATGATTTTAATCAATGCAGAAGTGTTCTTGAAGACATCGTTTTAACGTATGAAGACGATTTTAGTAAGTATAAAAAGCGAGTTAATCCTGATTTGTTGCGAATCACAATGCGTGGAGTTTGTCATCAAGTAGGCGAGAAGCTTACATTTAGGCAAGTGTCAGCCGACCATCAAAGTTCACAAATACGCGAAGCCCTTCGTCTGCTCGCTTTGGCTGGCATCATCACCCCTGTGGTGGCAACCTCTGGCAATGGCATTCCATTAGATGCGGAAGCCGATGAAAAAAATATGAAGATTTTGTTTCTTGACCCAGGGCTGTTGTTGGCTGTATTGCAACTTGAGGGCGGCTTGTCGCAGCAACTTGTGCAACTCATTATGGCAGGTAGTCCGCAAGAACTTGTCAATAAGGGAGGACTTACAGAAATGGTGGCAGGACTGGAGATTGCTCGTAATAAGCCATCAGTGCAACGGCAAAAAATGTTTTATTGGGAGAAAAAAGGTAACAGTGTAGCAGAGATTGATTATCTTGAGATAGTAAACCTTAAACCCACCCCAATAGAGGTCAAATCAGGCACACAAGGCGGCATGAAAAGTCTATGGCTGTTTATGAGAGAAAAGCACCTTACCGACGCCATTCGTTGCTCTCTTGAGAATTTTGGAGAGTTCGAGTATATTGACAATCAAGACAACGATGCTGTAAGACACGTGAGAATCCTTCCACTTTATGCAATTTCGCAATTAAGTTAAACCCAAATCGGTCATTAGGCCGTATGAGGATTTTTTAGATTACTTCTTGCGGTCTTACGGCTTTTATAAGATGCCTTTTGCTTGTTTTTAATTCGTAATAGCTCGCTATCACTCATTAAAAGACAAACAAAATTCATTCTTCTAAAACTCCGAAATACCACAAGTCCTAATGACCGATTTGGGTTAGAAGGGCACCACTAAGGGTGAAAAAAACACCTATTTAATTCAATTTCAATCCAATTAACACCTAAAATAAAATAGGTGAAAATAGGATTTAATGGATTAAATAGGTGTTTTGATTTTGGACTTATCGGACCCTTCAGACCCAAGCAGACCCTTTAGACCCTTTGGGACCGAAACTGGCCTTTTGGGCTTGTCGGGGGGGGATGTTGGGGGGGGATGGGAAGCCCTCCCTTATAAGGGAGGACTTCCACAAGGGTCGTTAGTTGCCCAAAATCTTGTTGATGAGGGCGGTTACGTCGCTTGAGTTTACTTCGCTGTCGCCGTTCACGTCGCAGAGGTTGGTTGGGTATGATTCGGTGCCGAGAAGGTGGTTGATGAGGGCGGTAGCGTCGGTGGCGTTCACTTCGCCGTCGCCGTTAATGTCGCCGCTTACAGGCTTTTCGGTGCGGTAAACGAACTTCACTACTGGTCCCCATTCGGTGGTGTGGGCTGCGCCGTCGAGTCCTTCGTATGCCGATTTCACGCGTGCGTAGTAGGTCTTGCCATTCTCCATCTTCTTGCTGTTCACCTTGATGTTGTCGGCGGTGAGAGAGGTGCGAGTGGCACCGTCTTTGAGGGTTTCGACGAAGCGGGTGCGGCCCCAAGTGGTGGCAGAGGTGCTGATTTCAATTTGGTAGCTGGTTGCCCAACTTTGTGGCTTCACTTCCACATATTCGCCCATGTAGATTTCGCCACCTTCGGTTGGACGAAGCAGGTGCGCTGCCAAGTGAACGATGGTGAAGCGAACAGGGAGCGACACCATTTCTTGGCCATCTACGGTGAGGCGAACACGCATATAGCAGGTGATGCCCGATTCGAGTTTGCCGTCGGGGATAGCCAATTCGCCATTGGCTGATTTGCCAGTGTAGAGAATATTCTCGAATGCTTCATCGTCAGCGATTTCCACTGTAGCCTCGTTGGTAGAGTTTACATTATACCATTTAGCGGTGAAATCAGGAGCCACTTCCTCCTCGCCATCGGCAGGGTAGGTGACAGTGAGCAACTTTGGCACAATAGTGCGGATTTCGCTCACGCCGCAGTAATGGTTAGCCTCGCAAGCCTGCACACGCCAGTATTGGTTGGTTTCGTGGCGAAGTTGTGAGAATTGGAGTGCCGATGCGATGGTGTCGGTGGTGGTGTAGCGTTCCACCACATTGCCGAAGTCGGCATCGTTGCTGATTTCCACCACATAGTTAGCAGCGTCTTTCACCTTATGCCAAGAGAAAGTGAAAGGCATGTCGATAGTGGCTTCGTTGGCAGGGCCGATGAGCGCAGGGTTGCCGAGAGCCTTCAAACTGCTGCCGAGGAACACTGGCTCGTATTCGTTGCCCACGCGGTCGACCACGCACACGGCATATTGCCATTCGTTGCTTTGGTATTCAACCGGAATTTTGTAGCTGGTGGTGTAACTCATATCCAAGAGATATTCCACTTGCTTGGTGAATGTGGCAGGATTCATTGATGCTGGGAAGGCATAAACAGAGTAGCGCACATTGTCGTAGCCACTCCATGTGAGTGTGCCACCGCTGTATGCGAGGTTGGTCACCAAGCCAGGGTTGTTGCCTTGCTTCCAAGGGAGCGCAGGCACAAGGGCAGGGCGGGTGTAAACGGTGTTGCGCAAGTAGCTTGCCAGCGAGTTGGGGTTGCGCATGTAGAGGTACTTGCAAGAATAGTAAATCGAACCAAATGCGCCGTCGAGCGACGATGTGCGGTTGATTTCGGCTTGGTTGGCATATTCCACATAGGTGTTGGCATCGCTTTCAACCTTCATACCGGAAATAGAGGTGGAAATATACACATGGCGGCCAAATTTCTTCACCACCTTGCCCCACCATGGAGTGATGGTGGAGTAGTCGGCTTTTGCACCGATTTTCCAATACACCTGTGGCGAGATGTAGTCGAGGGTTTGGCTCGAAATCCATGCCAGAGGGTCGGAGAAAATACCGTCGTATTGCCAGTCGGAAGAACCAGATGGGCAAGGCTCCACGCCATATTTCGATGCCACTGAGCCGTTTGTGGCAGCCACACCGGCAGGAGAGATACCGAAGCGCACCCAAGGCTTTACGGTTTGGATCATATCGTAAACTGATTTCACCATGCGGTTCACATTGTCGCGTCGCCAGTCGCCGATGCTCATGCTTGTCCCAGAGTTTTTCCACTCATCGTAGTCTTCGGCGGTGCTGTTAGAGGGAATGCCGTCGGGGTAGAAATAGTCATCGTAGAGAATGCCGTCCACATCATAGTTGGTGATGATTTCACGGCACACATCGGTGATGCGGTCGATGGTCCACTGCTGCGCAGGGTCGAGAATGATAGTGTTGCCGTAGGTGAGCAAGTGACCGTCTTCTCTCAATTTATTGTCGGCTGCGGTGGTCCAGTTGGCACCTGTGGAGAAGCGGTAAGGATTCACCCACGCATGACATTCCATGCCGCGCTTATGACATTCCTCCACCACAAATTGCAGAGGGTCGTAACTTGGAGCCTTGCCGCGAGTGCCAGTCAGATAACTCGACCATGGCTCGTAACTTGACTTGTACATAGCGTCGCACATGGAGCGCACTTGGAAATTCACTGCGTTGAAGTTGTTGCGCTTCAACGAGTCGAGCATACGAATCATTGATGCTTTCTGCACTTCGGCGTTCATGCCGTTGGCTTCATTGTCGTTGGCATCGCGAGGCCAGTCGAGTGCCCAAACTGTAGCCACCCAAGCCGAGCGAAATTCACGCTTGGGCACGCTGTAAGTGCCAGCCGCTTGTGCTGCAAATCCGAGCAGGAGGAAAGCGGCGAAAAATAAATGTCTAAATTTCATTTTGTATAAAAGTATAAAAGTTGATATTTGAATAGTAATACGAAGGGATTATTCAGTGAAGGAAGGGGCGTATTCGTTGCCGTAGCGGTCGAGTGGGCAAACGGCAAACTGGTAGGCTGCTCGCAGATGGGCAGGAATGGTGTAGGTCACCATTTCGCCGCCACGCTCTGGGTTATACACCATGCCGAGCAGATATTTCACTTCGGTGCCGAACTGGGCTTTGTCAACCGTCTTCGGGAACGCATACACCGTGTAGCGGCAGCGTGGAATCAGTTGCCAAGTGAGCTGGTTGCCCTTTTGCTTGAGGAAATTCACCACTGGGGCTTTGCGTGCCACATTGTTGCGCCAAGGGGTGAGCGGCATCAACGATGGGTATTGGTAAACGGTGCGCTTCAGGTAGTGGCAGAGTTGCTCGCTCAAACCGGGCTTGTTGTATAGGTTACGCACCGACCAGAATATGGTGCCGCCTTGGTCTTTAGCGCAATTTCTGCGCAAAATCTCCATTTCGGCAGCCCATTCGGGAAACTCGCTGGTGGTCATCAACTTGTCGATACACATCGACACGAAAGCCTGGCGCGAGAATTTTCTCGCCGTTTTGCACCACCATGGTGCCACAAGGCTGAAATCGGCGCGCTTGAAGCCTATTTTCCAATACACCTGTGGGGCGATGAAGTCGATAAGGTGACCTTTCAGCCACGACACCGGGTCGGAGAAAATGCCGTTATACTGCCAGTCGCTGCCCGATGGGCATGGGTCGATGCCGTATTTATTGGCAAGCGATTGGCTGGTGCAAGCCACGCCGGCAGGGGAGATGCCGAAGCGCACCCACGGCTTTTCGCGCTGAATCATATCGTAAACGGCTTTCACCATTCGGTTCACATTCTCGCGTCGCCAGTCGCCAATGCTCAGGTCGGTGCCTGAGTTTTGCCATTCCTTGTAGTCGGGAGCCGCCACCGACGAGGCGATGCCGTTGGGGTAGAAATAGTCGTCGTAGAGAATGCCATCGACATCGTATTTGGTGACCACCTCACGGCACACATTCACGATGCGGTCGATGGTCCACTGCTGGGCAGGGTCGAGGATATAGAATTTGCCCCATCGGAGCAGATGCCTTTTTGCCTCTTGGTCGCGCTCGGTGTTCCACATTTTAGTGATGCAGAATCGGTAGGGGTTGATCCATGCGTGGATTTCCATGCCGCGCTTGTGACATTCGCTCACGGCAAAGGCGAGTGGGTCGTAGCCCGGATGCTTGCCACGAGTGCCGGTCAGATAACTCGACCAAGGCTCGTAACTTGACTTGTAGAATGCGTCGCTCATGGAGCGCACTTGCAGGTTGATGGCGTTGAAATTGTTGTTTTTCAGCGAATCGAGCATTCGCACCAGTTCTGCCTTTTGGCGTTCGGCAGGTGCGCCCTGTTTTGGCCAGTCGATGCCCCACACCGTCGAAACCCACGCCGAGCGCAGTTCACGCTTGGGTGGCATGGTGCTTTGTGGCAATCGCTGTGCGAAAGCCGCAAGGACAAAAGTGAGCAGTAGAGAAAATGCAATTATTCTTTTCATTGCTATATGTGATTATAAATTGTTGTTGAGTCGGAACAGCTCGAAAGCGTTTCGGGTGGTGATTTCGTCGATTTCTGCTGGTGATACGCCCATTTCTGCCGCCACGAAATTGCAAACGTGGGCGGTGAAGGCGCTTTCGTTGCGCTTGCCGCGCTTCGGCACCGGGGCGAGGTAGGGCGCATCGGTTTCGAGCAGCAACCTATCAAGCCCAATCACGGGCAGATTGGCTTTCACCTCGCTTTTCTTAAACGTGACAATGCCGTTCACACCGAAATAGAAGTCGCCGCGCTTGCGAATGGCTTCGATGTCGGCAGGAGTGCCGGTGAAACTGTGGAACACGCCCTTGGGGAGCGGTTCGCCGAAGTTGTCCATCACCTCCAGACACTCAGCCACGCCATCGCGGCAGTGAATGATGAATGGCAGGTCGAACTCCTTGCACCAGCGTAGCTGCGTGTCGAGCGCTTCGAGTTGCTCATCACGCTTGTCTTGCTCCCAATAGAGGTCGATGCCTATCTCGCCCACAGCCATGAAGGGCATAGTGCCCTCGGCAAGCATTTGGCGCATGGCCTGCAACTGCTCGTGGTAGTCGTCGCCGATTTCTTCGGGGTGCAGCCCGATGGTCATCGACACAAACTGGGGGTGTGCATCGTAGACTGCCTTCAGGCGGCTGATGCTTTCAAGGTTCTCATTGGGCATCACGATGTGTGTGATGCCGGCTTCACGCGCACGAAGCAGCATTTCTTCGCGGTCGGTGTCGAAAGCATCGCAATAGATGTGGCTATGGCTGTCAATCATTATTTCTTGCGGTCAACCAAGCCTTTAATGAGTTGTACAAAAGCCTCGCGTGCCTCATCGCTCATTTCCACTTTGCTGAGCGCATCGAAGGCCATGTCGTCGTAGCGCTTGATGGCTTCGTCGGCAGCCTCGCGCATACCCAGTCGCTCGTAGAGTGCAGTCACGGCTGGCACTTTCTCGCTGCGAAGTGCGTAGTCGTTGTTGATCCAGCGGCGGAGTTCGTTGGCATCGTCGCCTTGTGCCTTTTGCATAGCGCCAATCAGAAGGAATGTCTTCTTGTTGTTCATGATGTCGCCGCCGATAGCCTTGCCGAAGGTGGCTTCATCGCCCCACACGTCGAGCACGTCGTCTTGGAGTTGGAAAGCGAGGCCGAGATACAGGCCGGTTTCGTAGAGTGCCTGTGCGTTGGCTTCGGAAGCACCAGCGATGAGCGCGCCCATCTTGCAGGCACAGCCAATCAACACCGATGTTTTCAGGCGAATCATGTCGATATATTCTTCAAGGGTCACATTGTTGCGCACCTCAAAGTCCATATCGTATTGCTGACCTTCGTATATTTCCATTGCGGTCTGGTTGAACAGGCGCATTATTTCGGGCAGCACGGCAGGGTCCACTTGCGCCACATACTGGCTGCTCATGGTGAGCATAGCGTCGCCAGAGAGAATGGCGGTGTTGTCGTTCCAACGGCGATGCACAGTGGGCTTGCCACGGCGCACATCGGCGTTGTCCATCACATCGTCGTGAAGAAGGGTGAAATTGTGGAAAAGTTCCAGACCCACAGCAGGCTTAACAGCCTTTTTCACATCGCCCCCCATGGCTTCGCAAGCCATCAGCACCAATGCCGGACGCAGACGCTTGCCGCCCAAGTCCATAGTGTAGGCGATAGGTTCGTAAAGTCCATTAGGAGTGGCTGGATAAGGAATGGCGGCAATTTCATCGTTTGCCAATTTTCTGTATTCTTCAAGAGATAACATAGTCGGAAATATTTTTTGTGGATTTAATCGTTTTTTGAAAAAAGAGTTTTTGCCATTCGTGGCGACTTCTGAATGAGCGTTTCGCGGAAAGTTTCATCGAAGTCCTGTGCCGCTACGCTGTCGCCGTCGAGCAGAAATTGGCTGCGCATGGCTTCGGCTTTGAGCAGTTCGCTCTGCATAGCCATCGTGTCGGTGGAATCAACAGCCACGAGGCGTGCCACGGCATCTACCGCCTGGACTTGCGCCTTCACGCTGTTGGGCGAGTGCTTTTTGCCGCACGCCACGGCTCCGCACATCACCGCTAAAGCCACCAAAATGTAGAATAAATGTCTCATATCAGTATATAATTATTCAATCTACAAAGATACAAAAAGAAATTAGAAATAAGATGTTAGAAGTTAGAAATAAGAGGATAGATTTTAGAAGTTAAGGAGTTAAGAAGTTGAAGAAGTTAAGACGATAGTTCCGAGTGCTTCCCATACACACAAAAAAAGCGACCGAGGCCGCTTTTTAGGGGATTTATAAATATTTGTCGAGCGTGTCTTTTGGCTCAATCCTGTTGCCCAACCTTGCCACCCAATACACCAGCCCAATAAGGGCGAACACTCCACCGGCTAAACCGATGTAGGAGATAGAGAGGTCTGAGCAGATGGTTCCACCGAAAAATGCTCCGCTGCCAATGCCCAAGTTGAAGATGCCAGAGAAAATCGACATTGCCACTGGGGTGCTTTCGGGGGTGGTGACGAGAATCATATTGCTTTGCATCGCCACATTGTAGGCTGTGGCAGTGGCTCCCCACACGGCAAGCAGCATAATCACGGGCAAAAAGCCCGACGACACGGGGTAGAGCAGCAAAAGGCATAGCGCCATGGCAGCCACGTTTACGGTGATAAACAGTTTGCGGTTGCGGTTGTAGTATTTCGAAAATGCGATGCTGCCCAAAAGCCCTGCGCCACCAAACACCATCAGCGCAGTGGTCACCCAGTCGTCGGGCATGAGCGACACTTGCTTCAGGAATGGCTCAATATAGCTGTATGCCACATATATGGCGCTTGAAATGAGTAGCGTGAATAGGTATAGCCCCATGATTCCCTTGTGGCGTAGCAGTTCGGGCAACTTTTTCGGTGAAAATCCGCCACCGCTCGGCACCTTTGGCAAGCGCCACGCTATGTAGAGGAAGGTGAGGGCAGAGAATACGCCAATGCTGAAAAACGTCATTCGCCAGCCCACATGCAGACCAATCACACGGCCTAAGGGCATACCCAAAATCATGGCTATCGACGACCCTGTGACCACCATGCTTAGGGCAATAGAACGGTAGCGGTCGGGTACAATGCGCACGGCAATGGGCGAAATCACCGACCAAAACACAGCATGGGCACACGCCACGCCTATGCGAGCGCATATCAGCATCACAAAACTTGTGGATAAATACGACATGAATTGAAACGCCGTGAAAATGCCCAGCAGCCAAAGCATCAGCCGCTTCATTTCCATTTTAGATACCAGCAGCATCAAAGGCAGCGACAATATCATTACGGCCCACGCATACAGGGATATAAGCATACCTACCGAGGCTTCGGTCAGTCCGAAATCGTTTTTAATGTCGGTGAGCAAGCCGATAGGCACAAATTCGGATGTGTTGAAGATAAATGTTGCAAAAGAGAGTCCGAGCAACGCCAACCAGTTTCCCAACTTCATTTTCTCGTTCATACCGCTAACAAATTTTTAGTCTAATTGAATTTCCTTGAATTTGCGGCTGCAAAGTTACTGCTATTTCCCCAATTTTCCCCACCCTCACACCATCAAAGGGACGGTTCCTTTGATGGTAACGATAATTAAGCGATTAACAACCAACTAAATACGCCAATGTAAAAATTATGTAAAATCACAAATTCCACAAAATCTCGAATTTCAAACCAAAGGGACGGTTCTTCTATGTTGTAAACCAAGGGATTTTGGTAATTTAATATTTATTTAACATTTTGAAGAGCAATAGGATAGGTGTTTCCTTGTCCGCCTATCATGTTGCGTGACAGCGCAATAAGTTATCGTCCTGCACGTTTTGCGCAGGAAGACGCGAGAGCGAAAAAACCTATTAGACAAACTTCTATAAGAGGTCGCAGCGCATGTCTGCGCCTCAATTTACTTCTTCAGAAATATAGGCAAGACGCAACAATCTTTTGAGAGATGTCACCCCCACCGCTAATGTGGGGGCGCATCCAGTCTGTCCCTAGGAGTCGTCTTGATAGAGGTCGCCTAATAGGTGTGCTCTGCATTTGTCACATATTCCTTCTGTATGGTTCATATGTTCTCACGCATCTCTTCTGTATGGTTCATACGCCTTTCTCGTCTTGAGCACTGCGAATATGATGTTGGAGAGCTTTCTCGCTATTTTTATGATGGCCTTCTGTCCGGCCATGCGCCACCTGTACTCGGTGTACATCCTTCCCAGCTCCCGGTCGCGCACGATGAGCACCCACGAGGCCTCGACCAGCAGCGGGCCGATGTGCTTGTTGCCGCGGAAGGTCATCTCGCCGTGCGACACCCTCTCGCCGCTGCTGTGGCTCGTGGGCACGAGCCCGAGATAGGACGCGAACTGCCGCTCGTTGCCGAAACGGCCGATGTCGCACACCTCGGTGAGGATGGTCATCGCCACGGTGAGGCCGATGCCGGGGATTCCCATCAGCAGGGCGCAGTCCTCCCGGTAGCGGTCGGTCATGCTCAAGGCCCTGACCCTGCGGGTGGCCTCGAGCAGGTTGGCGCGCAGTGTCTCAACCTGCAACAGCAGCAGGTCGAGCGACCTCCGGGTGTCAGACAGCA
>ERZ827496.1596-NODE-1596-length-25900-cov-3.851886_pt1 | contig 25900 bp, 20 predicted proteins | sample MGYA00519769_ERZ827496 | MGnify/ENA primary metagenome ERZ827496 (study PRJEB31778, sample SAMEA3449327) | human gut metagenome | biome: human gut; feature: human-associated habitat; material: faeces | place: United Kingdom | collected 2010/2012 ...
AGGGCACTGAAAAGTGCCCTTTCGAAGGGGGATGCCCTAAATTGAGTGCTTACAGAAGCGTCTGACTTATGCCGCCAGTTTCGGCATGACAGCTATTCCGGACGGTATGTTTGAATTGTATAGGAAAGGCATAAACCGGTTTGAAAGCTTGCTGCTCCGCGAAAAAGAGGGGCTTGAAATGTGCAAGGCTTTAGGTAGGAATGACGCGAAGGTCGTATTGGATCCGACTTTGCTGTTGGGCTATGACGATTACCGGGAAATAATGGATGACGGAGAATCTCCCATGATAGAGGGGAAATACATTCTTCTTTATTCTTTAAACAAATCTTATAGGATTTATGATGAAGTATATGGGATGTGCAAGCGGACGGGGTGCAAAATGGTAGTCCTCAAAAGGAGTTTCTGCCCTCCTTCGATGGAGAGGTACGAAGGTGCCGTTGAACTGTTTGCCGTTTCTCCGGGAGGATTCTTGCGGTTGATAAAAAATGCGGAGTACGTCATAACCAATAGTTACCATGCGCTCCTGTTTTCCATAAATTTCAATGTCTCTTTCTATGTTTATTTGGACAATGCAGACCAAGAGAATAGTAGGTTGCTGACTATATTGAATATGTGCGGTCTGGATGGGCGTGTCTATTGGGAGACTGAAGCCTTGCCAAAAGGTGTGGACAAAATTGATTATGGCTCTGTCAACGTTTTCTTGGAAGACCAAAGAAGAAAATCCATAGAAGAACTTAAAAAAGCAATATACAATGATTAATTTTACTGTGGGTCCGGTGCAGTCGAGTGACAGCGTCCGGGCAATGGGGGCAGAACAAGTCCCTTATTTCAGGACATCCGAATTTTCGGAAGTGATGTTTGAAAATGAAAGGCTTGTTAAAAAGTTTGCCAAGGCACCGGATGGTTCTAAAGTGGTTTTTATTACGGGGTCTGGGTCGGCCGGGATGGAAACATCCGTAATGAATACTTTAAACCCGCAAGATAAGGCTTTGGTGGTGAACGGGGGAAGTTTTGGCCAACGTTTCGTGGAGTTGTTAAGACTCCATAAGATTCCTTATACGGAAATCCGGCTGAAGCCCGGAAAAGCCCTGAGAGCGGAACATCTTGCACCGTATGAAGGAAAAGGCTATACGGCCTTTTTGGTGAACAAACATGAAACATCGACAGGTGTCCATTACGATATGGACCTGATAAGTGGTTTTTGCAAGCGCAACAGCTTGTTCGTGATAGTGGATTGTGTGAGTACGTTTCTTGCCGACCCGTTTGATATGCGTGAGCTTGCGGCAGATGTCATGATTACAGGTTCACAGAAGGCTTTGGCCTGTCCTCCAGGCGTTTCCGTTCTGGTCTTGTCGCCCAAGGCATTGGGGCGGGTGAATGAGGCTTCATGCGTTTGCCAGTATTTTGATTTGAAGATAGCCTTGAAAAATATGGAGAGGGGACAAACGCCATGGACACCGGCTGTAGGCATCCTTAGGCAAATCAATGTCCGTTTGAAAGAAATTGAGGATAACGGTGGTGTGGAGAAAGAAATTGCCCGAATCGGTGGGTTAGCAGCTTATTTTAGGGAGAAAATAAAAGGTTTGCCTTTTGAAATTGTTTCAGAATCCCTTTCCAATGCCGTGACTCCCCTTCATCCCGTTACGGTTTCGGCCTATGACATCTTTTTAAGGATGAAAGACGAATATGGTATTTGGGTTTGTCCTAATGGGGGAGAAATGAAAGATTTGATTTTCAGGGTAGGACATCTCGGAGATTTGACAAAAGAAGATTACGACAAATTGGTGGCTGCATTTCGAGACATGCAGAAGAAGGGTTTCATCTAAAAAGTATGATTGATTTTCATTTACAGCAGCAGTTGCGTTCGGAGTTCAATCCGGATGGTTCGCGTTTGAGGGATTTGCAGATGAAAGCTTTGGAGATTTTATTGGCTGTAGATAAAATCTGCCGGAAGCATGGAATCAAGTATTGGTTGGGGAGTGGAACCTTGCTTGGTGCAGTCCGTCATGGAGGGTTTATCCCGTGGGATGATGATTTGGACATAGACATGACAGAAACGGACTTTAAAAAGTTTGAATCAATCGTATCAAAAGGTGGTTTTGAATCGGATTTGAATTTGGTCTTGCAGACGCACAAGACAGATCCCGAATATTATGCCATGCATGCAAAAGTGAGGAATGAAGATTTTCCCATAGAAGATATTTTTGGAATAGACGTGGATTATAAATACAGGGGAGTGTTTATTGATATTTTCCATTTAAGGAAGAGTTCATACATCCTGAATCGTTTCTTCTCGTATTCAGGAAAGATTTTTGATAAAATTTCCACTATACGTGGATGGAATGGCGGGCGTCGCGTCTTGTTGAAAGTCTACCATGGGCTTGTTAATGAATGCTTTATCGGATGTATTGCAAGAATTGCAGATAAGAAATGTTCCGTTTATTATGAATGGATGGGAAGCCGTTGGAAACCTTCACCAAGGAATCCGGTAGACTTATTTCCTCTGAAAGAAATGTCTTTTGAAGGGCATAGTTTTTTTGTGCCAGCCAATCCAGATGCATATTTAAAAGGTATGTATGGTGATTACATGAAACTTCCTAATTTGGATAAGTTGCGGAAGCATACTTTATTATGATGTTGTGTGCGACCTTAATATAAAAGTGTGTCAACGATTTATATTTGATACAATGAAAATCTTATTAGCCAATAAATTCTATTACCGCCGGGGCGGTGATTGCGTCTACGTGCTTAATCTGGAGCGGTTATTGAGGAAGCACGGACATGAAGTGGCTGTGTTCGCCATGGACTATCCGGAGAATGTAGATACAGAATGGAAACGATATTTTCCTAAAAATATGAGTAAATGGATGGCTTTCACACGTCCTTTCGGTTCAAGGGAGGTTAGGGAAAAATTCAACAGGCTGTTGGATGCCTTCCATCCTGACGTGGTACATCTGAACAATATCCATACCCAACTTTCTCCCCTATTGGCGGAATTGGCACACAAGCGCGGCATAAAGGTTGTGTGGACGTTACATGATTATAAATTGTTGTGCCCGCGATACGATTGTCTGCTTGGCGGAGATATGGTATGTGAAGCTTGTTTCAAAGGGGATAAGAAAGCATGTCTGAACCATAAGTGCATGAAAGGGTCCAAACTGGCTTCTTTCGTGGGCTTTCGTGAGGCAAACGTGTGGAACCGACAGCGATTGGAAGCTTCAACGGATGTGTTTGTCTGTCCCAGTCGCTTCATGTCTTACAAAATGACGGAGGGAGGATTTGATGAGAAAAAGATGGTAGTGCTCTGTAATTTTATTGATTCGGAAAGGTGTCGAAGGGATAATTACGGCAAAGGGGATTACTATTGCTATATCGGACGATTAAGCCAAGAGAAAGGGGTGAAGACGTTAATGGAGGCTGCCAACCGGCTTCCGTATAAAATGAAGGTTATCGGTGACGGGCCGCTCTTTGGCGAGTTGAAAGCCATTGCCCATAGTCACATTGAATTCTTAGGACATAAGGATTGGGATGAAATTAAGGTACTTGTGGGACAAGCTCGTTTTTCCGTGGTACCTTCTGAATGGTATGAAAACAATCCGCTGTCCGTAATAGAAGCGCAATGTTTGGGTACTCCGGTACTTGGTGCCCGGATCGGTGGTATCCCGGAACTGACCGATAAGACTTTCATTAGCGGAAATGCGACTGATTTGAAGGAAAAAATAGAAGAAATGTGGAATACGCCTTTCGATTATCAGCAGTTGGCTGAGGTGTCACAAAGGAAATATGATGCGGAATCCTATTACAACCACATGGTTAAAGTGTATTCAAAATAAATTCATAAAACATTATGGCAGAAAAGAAACTGAACGGTACGGTCATCGTGACGTACCGATGTAATGCGCGTTGCTCGATGTGCAACCGCTATAAGGCTCCGTCGAAGGCGGAGGAGGAAATCTCTATCGAGACGATTAAGAAGCTCCCGAAGATGTATTTCACGAATATCACCGGAGGGGAGCCGTTTATCCGTACGGACTTGAAGGAGGTGGTACGTGAACTGTATAAGAAGAGTGACCGTATCGTCATCTCTACCAACGGCTTTTTCACGGACCGTATCATCGACCTTTGCAAGGAGTTCCCGCAAATCGGTATCCGTATTTCCATTGAAGGGTTGGAAAAGACCAACAATGAAATCCGTGGCTTGAACGATGGTTTCCGTCGTGGTTATAATACCTTGAAGAAACTGCGTGAGATGGGGATGAAGGACGTGGGTTTCGGCATGACGGTACAGGACAAGAACGCGCCGGACTTGGTGCCGCTGTATGAGCTCTCCAATAAGATGGGGATGGAGTTTGCCACGGCTTCCCTGCATAACTCGTTCTATTTTGTAGAAGCTAAGAACATCATCCACGACCGTCCGATGGTGGCGAAGAATTTTGAGAACTTGGTCAATGAACTGTTGAAGTCTAATTCGCCTAAGAAGTGGTTCCGTGCTTATTTCAACCATGGGCTTATCAATTACATCTACGGTCAGAAGCGCCTGTTGCCTTGCGACATGAGTTTCGACACGTTCTTCATAGACCCGTATGGCGACGTAATGCCTTGCAACGGGACGAAAGACAAGGAGGTGATGGGCAACCTGAACCGGCAGACGTGGGATGAATTGTGGAACAGTCCCGAGGCGGAAGCCGTACGCCGCAAAGTGCGTTGTTGCGATCGTAATTGTTGGATGATCGGTTCGGTGTCTCCGGCGATGCACAAGTATATCGCCATGCCGGCCTTATGGGTGGCCAAACATAAGCTAAAGTCGCTTTTAGGCATGAAGTATTCCATGTATGAGAATCCTGTATGCTGTGATTACCGTGACGGAAAAGTGACGAAAGAGCAGCTTGACCGTTTGTCTACGTGTGACATGAATGCGGAAATCAACAACGGTCTTTCTGATGATTCCAAAGAGGCTTTGAAAGGCAGACGGGGCGAGGACATTGTGAATGCCGACGTAGCGGGGCAAGGTTATGAGGCTACAACGGCAGAAACGGACAGAAAGATTGAAATCAAATGATAGTCCGAAGGTAACCTCTTAGCGTGTTTAATGTTTCCTTTTGCCTGTCAGCCAAAGCCAAAGGGCAGAAAGGCACGTCAACGATAGAATGCCGACATATTGAAGTGTTTCTTTGATTCGGGTGACAAATGCTCTCATGAGTTCTCGAAGTTGTGGTATTTGCGTGTAAAAGTAATGAATTATTTTCAATGCGGATGATAAAATGAAGAAAATAGTGGTAACCGGTACCCGCGGCATACCCGGTGTCATGGGTGGGGTGGAGACGCATTGTGAGGAATTGTTCCCGCGCTTGGCGGAACGAGGATGGGACGTGACAGTGGTGCGACGCTCCAATTATGTGGAGGATGGCCTGAAGGAGTGGAAGGGTGTTCGGCTCGTCACGCTTCCTTCTCCCAAGAAAAAGTCGTTTGAGGCCATCGTCCATACTTTCCGTGCCATCAACGAAGCCCGGAGGGTGGGGGCGGACATCTTGCATATCCACGCCATCGGTCCTGCTTTGCTCGTGCCGTATGCCAAAATGTTGGGGATGAAAGTGGTATTTACACATCATGGGCCGGATTACGACCGTGATAAGTGGGGGCTTGCCGCCAAAACGATGCTGAAACTCGGTGAACGCATGGGCTGCATGTTTGCAGACGATGTCATCGTCATATCCGATGTGATTCGCAATCTGATAAGTCGAAAGTACGGGCGTACAAACCGTGTACACCTTATATATAATGGAGTGTCGCGACCGGAAGTGTGCGATTTTCCTGAATATTTCGAGGAACTGGGTATCGAGAAAGGGAAATACGTTTTGGGTATGTGCCGCTTCGTCCCCGAAAAGAACTTGCATCATCTTGTGCAAGCATTTGCCCGGATGAAAAACACCGGGGGAATCAAATTGGTCCTTGCCGGCGATACGGATTTTGAAGACGACTATTCCCGGTCGTTGAAAGAAGCGGCCAAAGCAAATGGGGTAGTGTTGACCGGTTTTGTCAAAGGACGTAAACTCCATTCCTTGTTGACCCACTGCCGCTGCTACTGTTTGCCGTCAAGTCACGAGGGCCTCCCGATAGCCTTGCTTGAAGCTATGAGTTATGGCGTAGAGGTCGTAGTCAGCGACATCCCTGCAAACCTTGAAGTAGGTTTGGACAAGGGTTGCTATTTTCCGGTAGGAGATGTAGAGGCGTTGGCACAAAAACTGGACAAGATAGCTGCTTTGCCTTTAAAACATACAGACTACGGCATGTCGAAATACGATTGGAACCGGATTGCCACACAAGTGTCGGAAGTCTATCTTACCTTGACAACAGGAAACTCAGGAACGCGCCCATGACCTTATCTCTGTCGGCAGCATATTTGATACACTCGAAAGGGAATCCCAACGTAATCGCACGGTAGTCTTTCCCTTGATAAGCCACGGCTGCCGAATAATTGGTTGGTGTATATAATAAGGTGGAAAACGCTTCGGGAAGGGGTATCAGGCAGTCTGCATGTGTAACGGCATAGTGTTGGGAGTTGAGTTCCGTGTACAAATGAAGGGTGGTATTCATTCCTGTGGCTTGAGAATAGGCATCCAAGGTGACCGGAGTGTATGCGTCTACTTTCAACGTATTACGCAGGAAGTCTGCATTTTCCTTTTGCTTCTGGTCCCGGGCTATATAGGCACCGCTCACCAACAGGCTGCCACGCATGCGGGTAAATTCTTGTAACGCACTACATAAAGCAGGTGTCAATGACGGATACGGCCGGGTACTGTATCCGTCATTTTTTTGCAATCCCAAAATCAAATCCACGATGTTGTATTCGTTTAAGTCCACAGACTGCGCCTCTACTGCCGTACGGGAAACGGATGCAAACGAATATCCGCCAGCAGTGGCTATGGCCTCACCATGCATGCGGCTATGGTCGAATGTATTTCCCGCTATCATCTTGCCTTCAAGTTCATTCCCGCTAAAGCCCCACGCGCTCTTGGGGTTCAGTTCTGTGTTGAATACGATTTGCCGACCGCAGAATCCGGGAGAGCGCATATAAGGAACACCGGGATCCGCTGACAGGTCGAATCCCCGGGTCGAATCCGTCAGAATAACCTGTGGTCCGGCCACCCTCTGAAAGCCGTCGATAATCAGGACCTTGGCAAAGGCATTCTTGGCTATCATGGCCGACAGTTCCTCCGAAGGAAAACTCTCTCCACCGTCGTTCACGGCTGTCACTTTGAACGAGTAAATCACATTCTCCTCCGCACGGAACGAGAACCGAGGCTCATGTACAAATATACCATTGTCGTAACCGTTCTCTCCCTGCTTGGTGTACACGACATAGCCTTTGGGAGTGGCAGAAGGTTCCAACATATCTTGCCTAGGTGTCCAGGTTAATGTTATTTCTTTTTCATCCGGGTTCAAACGAGTTTGGAAACAAGTGACGGGAAGGGGCTGTACGACATAATCTGCCTCATGTTGATAGGATGTATATTTCAGTACTCCTTTATATATGGCCCGTGCCAAATTGAATTTGAATGCAGGATCGTGTCCCAAGGCCATATCCCGGAAATTCTGGTGGGACAACATTTCCAATATCATGGCCGGAACTTGTGGCTCGCGCGTTTCACTGTAATTCCGGTCGAACATTTGGCGTCTTTTCCATTGTCCGTAAAGTCGGTTCAAATCCTCGTCCACTTGCGTCATGACCACATCGCATAGCTCACGTGATGCCAATCGCGACATTCCGGTCGCAAACGTCCCTTCATTAAAATCCGTGGTATAAATGCCTAATGTACCGACAAAAGTACTGTCGGGTGCTATACCGGCATCGCTATGAAGCGCGATGGCCATTTCAATCGGTACGCGCAATCCGCTGTCGGCCGGAAAATAAGAAGAACCTCCGGCCAGATAGTTTGTCATATATGAACGGACATTGATGTCGTCGCTATAATCGTTTGTCCCGTTTTTACCGTTGTATACGGAATAAGGCATACCGCTCCATTGCGCATTGTAGCGGGCACCTTCCAAGTACCTCGGGAAACCGCTTACGACTTTCTGCAAAGAATCTCCACGGGCTATGTTTCCCATTCCGCCTCCGAAACGTACAGCATCTGCTGTCACCGTTCCGCGATAGTTGCTCAGATTGCTTAAACTGACATAGTTGGAACGGGGCTGGTCTTTGTCGAAATCAAACGTTCCGAGATAAACCCAAGTCCCTCCTCCCATTTGCTGGTTGACTTTGAAGGTCGTAGACACACCTTGGTGACGAACCACATAATGGGCATCGGAAACACTCGTAGGTAAAGTCGCGTATGAAACATATACGGCATAACGTCCGGATTCAGGTACATCAGGCGTCCAACGTATTTCGGAAGCCTGGCTTTTTCGGGTGACCGTATGGGTACTGCGCACCGTCCCGTCCGTAAAAGGGTTCTCACCGTCAAGGTAAGTCCGTTTGAGTTGCGCAAATCCTACACCACCGTTTTCCCATGCATATTTGTTTTCATGTTCTGAATATGTTCCGCCCGAATCCCGGGTGTCATTGTCCACTATTACTTCGTGGGGCTGCCAATCCCTTTCACGGGGTGTAAAGACGTATGCCCCGGCGTTTTCCAACATGGGGAGTAAGTAGGGAATGACTATCGTTTGAGTGAACAAATCTTCAGTCGTGCAATACAAATACGGTCGTTGCCATGTCCACTCTTTTTGGCCGTTCTTGTAATAACGTCCATGACTGGCCCAAACAGACAAATGGCGTTGTTGCATACCTTTGGTGATAGGATAGGGGCGCTGCGTCCGTTCCACCCACGGGACTCCGCGATACAAAGCCTGTCCCCATTTCTTTTGAACTCCCGATGAAGCTCCGCTCATATCCGTAACAAGATTCTCTATGGGGATACCGTTGCCATATATAATAATAGTATAAGCATTGTACGGCGCAGGAAGCAAACGTTTTACGTCGCGATAGATACCTTTGACCTTATCCCTGCTAAAAGACTGTCCGGCAAAGAGTTCATTCAGATAAATCTCTGCCGTCCGCGCAGAAGCATCCACTTTAACCCTTTCTATCTTACAGCGGTCGGTAGCCGTAGTATAAGATGTTTGATAGTCAGAGAAATAATCCCCTAATCTGGATTTTACTATTTTCTCTCCACTCTGTGAATATACGGAAAGTCCCAGCAAGAATGCTCCCGCCAGGACCATAAGTCTTTTCTTCATACTTACCATTATTTTAATCCGGTTGCGAACTTTTCAGGATGCCGCCCTGTGAAATCTTTAAAGTATGCTTTAATGTCGTTCATTTGTTTATCTATATTTCCGTTGGGGACGACTACTTGCGTGCAACGTATGGTTTTGGTCGGATAATCAATTCCATACAATAAAATAGGCAGCCCGGCCTTCAAGGCGATATAATAGAACCCTTTTTTCCATTCTTCCGTACGTGAACGAGTGCCTTCCGGAGTGATGCAAAGGTGAAATATATCCCGTTTCCGAGCCACTTGTGCCAACTGGTCCGTCATACTCATCTTCTTACTCCGGTACACTGGAATTCCCCCCAACCATCGCATTAAGATTCCCAAAGGCCAGAAAAACCATTCGCTTTTCATCAGGAAGTCACAACGAAAATTCATCGCACGACTATAAAGCACTCCCAACAAAAAATCGAAATTACTTGTATGAGGTGCCAACGCAATGATGTATTTATCTCCCATGGGAACCGTCACGTCGACTTTCCATCCCATCAGCCTGAACAGGAGGAAACTGCAAAAACGTCGGCTCATTTAGCAAAGCTGGCTGATAGTGCTGACAATGTCGCTGACCTGTGCATTGAAATCCATGCGCAACTTTTTGTAGAATCCTTTTACGTTTCCCGGTTCCGTATGACTGATCCTGCTGACAAATTCATCATGCATCAACAATATGCGGGTCATTACGTTATCCACATCTTCTTGTTTTATATCTACTTTGTAATGCGTCAACGCTACACATTCCGCAAACAGTTCACTACAGATATAGTTGATATTCTTTTTTAATGTTCTTCTTTTAGCCATATTCTTTAATCTCAAATTATGATGTAAATTAGTAACTTGGACAAAGATACGCAAAGTTGACGATATCGGGAAATTTTATAGAAGAAAATAAACTGTATGTTTTTGGGGTGAGAGTTTCTTCATTCCGACAAAAAACATTAATTTTGTGTGCTGAAAATGCTTTTCAACAATTAATTAGAATCACAACATGGAAAAAAGTGCATTGCAAATTGCAAGAGCGGCTTATCAGCCCAAGTTACCTAAAGGATTGCAGGGTAACGTATCTGTAAAGGAAGGCGCACCCACGCAGTCTGTGGCCGACCAAGAGGAAATCAAGAAATTATTCCCGAACACTTATGGAATGCCTCTTATTGAGTTCGTTCCGGGCGAGGCTCAGTCTTACGCCCCGTTCAACGTCGGTGTAATTCTTTCCGGAGGCCAGGCTCCCGGCGGGCATAATGTCATTTGCGGCTTGTTCGACGGTATTAAAAGACTGAACCCGGAAAGCAAGTTGTATGGCTTTATTTTGGGTCCCGGTGGACTGGTGGACCACAAATATATGGAATTGACGGCTGACATCATAGACCAATATCGCAATACGGGCGGTTTTGACATGATCGGTTCCGGACGTACCAAACTCGAAAAAGAGGAACAGTTCGAAAAGGGACTTGAAATCATCAAGGAATTGGGTATTAAAGCCATTGTCATCATCGGTGGCGACGACTCTAATACGAACGCTTGTGTCTTGGCTGAATATTACGCAGCCAAGAAATGCGGTGTGCAGGTTATCGGCTGTCCGAAGACCATCGACGGCGATTTGAAGAACGAACAGATCGAAACTTCTTTCGGTTTCGATACGGCTTGCAAAACGTATGCAGAGGTTATCGGCAATATCCAACGCGATGCAAACTCTGCCCGTAAATATTGGCATTTCATCAAATTGATGGGACGTTCGGCTTCTCACATCGCTTTGGAATGCGCTTTGCAGTGCCAACCTAACGTTTGTATCGTATCGGAAGAGGTGGAAGCCAAAAACCAAACGTTGGATGATATCGTTACTTATATTGCTCAAGTTGTAGCCGACCGTGCGGCCGATGGAAACAATTTTGGTACGGTGTTGATTCCGGAAGGCTTGATTGAGTTCATCCCGGCTATGAAGGCTTTGATTGCCGAATTGAACGACTTGTTGGCAACTCCGGGAGGTGCTGCATTGGCTAAAGATCAGCAACGCGAATGGATTTTGAATAAGCTTTCTGCAGCAAACAAGGCTGTATACGAATCTCTTCCTTTGGGAGTAGCGGCTCAGTTGACCATGGAACGTGACCCGCATGGAAATGTACAGGTTTCACTGATCGAAACGGAAAAGCTGTTGTCTGAAATGGTGGCCAACAAGTTGGCTGCATGGAAGAAAGAAGGTAAGTTCAACGGCAAGTTCTCAGCTTTGCATCATTTCTTCGGTTATGAAGGCCGTTGTGCAGCTCCTTCCAATTACGATGCAGACTATTGCTATGCTTTGGGTACAAGTGCCGCCATGTTGATGGCTAACGGCAAGACCGGTTATATGGCTATTGTGAAGAACACGACGGCACCGGCTGCTGAATGGATTGCCGGTGGTGTGCCCATCACCATGATGATGAATATGGAGAAACGTAATGGTGAGATGTAACCGGTCATCAAAAAGGCATTGGTTCGTTTGGACGGTGCTCCGTTCAAGGAATTTGCATCAAGACGCAACCAATGGGCTCGTGAAACTTGTTTCGTATATCCCGGTCCTATACAGTATTTCGGTCCGACCGAGGTCTGCGACCAAGCTACCAAGACGTTGCAATTGGAACAAGCTAAGTAATTCATTTATAGATATGCAAGTCCCTTTATCCGTCGATGAAGGGACTTGTTATTTTTCTGAATAAAAGGATAATAGAGACCGTTTCTATCATGTGTGCACAAACGCCGCAAACTGTAAAAAACAGAAAAACGATTGTTCAGAGAGGAAGCCGTAAGAAAGTGGATAGCACTCCCACAGCACGTAGTCCTAAGAGAAAAACCGTTTCGCGCAAGAAGCAAAAGAAAAAAGGGACAAGCAAATGGTTGTTTTTCAAACGCTGGCCGTCGTGGGCGATATGGGTAGGAGCATTGTCTTTGGGAATAGCTTATATACTTTTCTTTTATTATTTCTTTGTCGGTCCTTATTCATTCCGTTGGAAAGCCATCTATGGGGATCCTGTATACCCTGAAGGTTTTGACGTGCACGGCATTGATGTTTCTCATTATCAGGAAAACATAGATTGGGAACGTTTGCGCAATGCCAGCTTGAATTCATCCCCTGTCAGTTTTGTCTTCATTAAGGCAACCGAAGGTACGACATTATTGGATGACAATTTTAACCTAAACTTTTATGAAGCAAAGCAAAATGACTTTATAAGAGGAGCTTATCATTTCTTTTTGCCGGATGTGGATGCCCAAAAACAAGCTAGGTTTTTCTTGAAACAAGTACATTTGGAACCCGGTGATCTACCTCCTGTTTTAGACGTGGAAAAGGTAGGGAAGTTGACGGAAACACAACTCCAAAAGGCCGTAAAGACGTGGCTGGATATTGTAGAAAAAGAATATAGCGTGAAACCTATTATTTATACGGGATACAAATTCAAATTGCACTATCTGAATACTCCCGCATTCGATGAATATCCTTATTGGATAGCGCACTATTATGTGGAGAAGTTAGAATACAGAGGAAAATGGAATTTCTGGCAACATACGGACTGTGGAAAAGTTACCGGAATCAAAGGGAATGTAGACTGCAATATCTTCAACGGGTCGTTTGAAGACTTGATGAAACTGACCATACCGGAACAGGAAGATAATTATACCGACCCTGAAGATTCGTTATAAAGAAAAATAAAGCCGCCGGAAGTCCTACAGACATTACCGGCAGCTCTGGATTCATATCGCTTATTACAAACGTTCGAATAAAAGCGTTGCCCAGTTCTCTTTTTCCGTATGGTTAAGGTAGTTCAGCCCCAAGCTTTTCGCTTTTTGCACAAGCAAAGGCATATCCTCTACATAAAAACCGCTGAGAATCATTTGGCTTCCCGCATGCATAACCGATACGAACGATGGCAAGTCTGCTAAAAGAATATTCCGGTTGATATTGGCCAGAATCAAGTCGAAAGCATCTTTTCCTTGTAATATGGAGGCATTCCCTTCAACCACTTCCATGTTTTTCACACCATTCAGCAACATATTCTCTTTCGTATTGTCCACACTCCAACGATCTATATCGTAAGCCCACACCGATTTTGCCCCTTTCAAAGTACAGAAGATACCCAGTACTCCCGTTCCGCACCCGGCATCCAATACGGTTTTATGTCCGAGGTCCATCCCGAGCAAACGTTCCAATATCATGCCCGTAGTGTGATGCGTACCGGTACCGAAAGCCTGATGAGGATCTATCACGATATCATATTCGGCCGGAGATAGGTTATGATGCTCCGGGCTATGAATCAGAATACGGTCGGCGATTCGGACCGGTTCAAAGCCGTTGCGTTCCCATTCCTCGTTCCAATTCTTATCTTCCGCTTCCGCCAATCGGTAAGTCACTTTCACCCCATCCATGGGGAATATGTCTGTCAAGCTATCCAATACGGAACGCTCGAAAAGTCCGGTTTGCACATATCCTTTCACCCCCTGTGGAGTATCTACAAAGCTTTCCAAACCGGCATCGGCCACCAATGCCATCAAGATGTCGGCTGCATCCCTGCTATAAGGGGATATAATGAAATCCAATTCCCAATATTTCATATTGTTTATTTTATGTCGAGAACCTATTGGTTCTGCAAAAATAGCAAAAAAAGAGTTATATACTAAATTTTATTCTCGTTTCCGTATTGTCCGACAACCGAGAAAAAGTTATATTTGCATATAATATAGGTAAAGGAGGAAAGACAATGAAAAACAGAATATTATTTTCACTCGTCGTTGTAGTGATTCCGTTTTTTAGCTTTGCACAAATAGATGATATATATTTTGTTCCCCAGAAAGAAACGAAAGAACAGAAGGAACAACAGACAAGGTCGCAACCTTCAATGCACGCGATCTCCGAATCTGTAGCAACAACAGCATCCAACGAACATGTTCAGAATAATGCAAGAGATGTAGATGAGTACAATCGGCGATATCGTTGGGAAAATGACAGTACAGCCGCAAATGAGGAAGAGACGGCAAACGAAGAGAATGCGCGAGCCGACAGCATCCAGGGATTGGAAGAAGATTATCAATACACCAAACGAATTCTTCGTTTCAACACCCCAACTATCGGCGTTGCGGTCAGCAGTCCTTTATACTGGGACTTACGTTATGGTCCCAATTCCATATATTGGGATGTATATGATGATGGATTTTACGCATACGCTTATCCCAGCAGTTGGTATTGGGGACCTACCTTTTCCTACTCGTGGGGATGGGGATTATACAATCCTTTTTGGGGGTGGGGAGGTCCTTGGTATGCCGGATGGTATGATCCTTGGTATTGGGGACCACACTGGCATCATCCGCATTGGGGACATCCCGGTCATGGATGGTATCCATCAAGACCGGTTACTCGACCCAGTGTAAGATATCGAGAAAATAGTACACTGGCAAGAGGAACATCCCGCACTAATGTAAGAAACAGTTCTTCTGCCAGAAGAGCCATACGAAACACAGGCAACACCAACCGGCAAACCATTTCGGAGAATTCGGCACGATTTACTCCAAATCGTTCTTCAACAACTACCAGGCAGTCTCCTCGTACGCGTACGACTTCAACTCCTCAACGTCACACTCAACCGTCGAGAAGTTCTAACTTCACGCCATCGACCACAAGAAGTACTTTCCGTCCGTCGGTAAGTTCCCCCAGCCGTTCCGGAGGCGGTTTCTCCCCATCCAGGGGTGGAGGAGCACGAGGCGGTCGACGTTAACAAACAAAGATAAACCATAAAAGGAAGAAATAATGAAAAGAAAAAACCTCATATTTGTAAGCGCATTGCTGGCAAGCCAGTCTATGATGGCACAGACACCATATATGAACGAGAATTATATGCCGACCGATTTAATCGGAAGTGCACGCTATGTAGGTATGGGCGGTGCATTAGGAGCATTGGGAGCCGATTTGTCTACCGCTTCTTCCAATCCGGCTGCATTGGGACTCTATCGTAGAAGTGATGCTGCTTTATCATTCAGCGTATTGACCCAGCAAGAAAAACCGGATTTAAATGCAGACATGACCCATTTGTCTTTTGATCAGATGGGATTTGTGGTAAGCATCCCGGTTATGGCTAAAAGCGTAAGATATGTTAACTTTGGAGTCAACTATCAGAAAAGAGCCAATTTCAACCAGTCATTTATCGCAGATAACGGAGCCTTGAACGGTTTGTCGCAGACGCAACAAATGGCAGACATTCTGAACCATACCCAGTATTCCACTCCTTTGGCAGACCTGATGTATAATTCCTGCCTTGTGAATCCGGAATACATACGGGATAATCAAGGTAATGTGCAGGTAGACCAAGAGGGCAATCCCTTATATGATTCCTATAATGCCTTAGCGTCCGACCGGAATAATTATGACCGTACGACGGAAGGCGGTATCGCAGGATATGATTTCAATCTGTCGATGAACATTAAAGACCGTGTGTATTTAGGTTTCACTTTGGGAGTGAACGACGTAGACTATTACAGTTACAGCACCTATCGGGAGTTCGGCACGATTTCGGACGGCCAAGGCAACTCTTACAGTGATTTCGAGAATTATTCCTTATATAACACCCAACATGTAAGTGGATATGGAATCAATGTGAAGTTGGGTGGTATATTCCGTCCCATCGGAAATTCCCCCTTCCGCATAGGTCTGGCCGTAGAAACACCGACTTTCTATCATTTGGAATCTTATTCTTCATATAGTATAGACTCTCCCATGATGGAGGATGAGAACTATGACATCTACATCAATCAAGACAGAAACGGCAAGTTTATATATACCAATTATCTTCCGGATGTAGATTTGGCAAACTTGCACATGAAAATTACCACACCGTGGAAATTTCGAGTTTCGTTAGGACATACGATTGGAACTTATCTGGCTATAGGAGCCGAATATGAATACGCCGATTACTCTAAAACGAAACAGGGGTATGAAGACTGGGACTACGACTATTGGGGCTATGGTTATTCCAGAGGAACGACACACGACCGCGATATGGATGCGTTGCACAAGTCTACGCTACGCGGAAGCCATTCTTTCAAATTCGGTATGGAATTGAATCTGACGAATAATGTCGCATTCCGTGTAGGATATAATTATTATTCCCGCATGTTCAAGGAAGAAGCGACTTTAGATCAAACGGGGCCTTCTCCGGCTTTCGGTTACCAAACTACAACAGATTATATGAATAAAAATGACGTGAATATATTCACAGCCGGTTTAGGCTACCACGGAAAGCATTTTTATGCCGATATGGCTTATAAGTGTCGCGTACAGTCGGGAGATTTCTATGCGTTCGACGATACTTACATTACGCAAACCGGCGGTCGTCTTACTCCAGTGGATGTAAACCTAAATACCCATCAGGTATTTTTTACATTAGGATATAAATTCTGATTATAAAGGAGCAAAGTCAGACGAAAAAAAATAGCAAAAAAGTTTTGCGTTTCAAAAAATATATCTAACTTTGCATCGTCAAAAAGGTTGGGGTATTAGCTCATCTGGCTAGAGCGTTTGACTGGCAGTCAAAAGGTGGCAGGTTCGAGTCCTGTATACTCCACTTTACATAAAAGCGAAAAAAACTTGTAGTTGCTAAAAATCAATATTTTTATTGGGGAATTTTATTATCCTATTTTGATCATTCAACTTTAGTACATTTTCTCTTTTTCTTTATTTTTCTTCCCTTAAAAATGAGTTTATTTAAAGGAATTTCTGTATATTTGCCTGTGTAAATACTCAAAGTGTACCAACGTTTACTCTTAAATCTCTTTGCTTATGAAAAAAGGGACATTTTTATGGTTGGGGCGAATGGGATTACCCTTGTCTTTGGCATTATGCCATATATATCCTCTCGCAGCACAGAACAAAGTGATTCTGCCGGATTCCATTCCCTGGATGTTGTCTGATTCATTAATGAGAGGAGACATACTGCAAATCGGCTATGCTACAGGAGACCGAAGAACTGTAGCCGGTTCTGTAGATCAGATTTCTGAAAAGAGAATGAACAAAGGTATGATTTCCAATCCTTTGAACTCTATTAACGGACAAGTAGCCGGTGTCAGTATGTTACCGGGAAGGGAGGCCATGCTCAACTCCGTACGTGTCCGGGGTACAACATCCCTTACCGGAGGTAATGACCCTTTGGTAATCATCGATGGCGTGTTTGCTGATTTGAGTACGTTAAGTATGATTTTCCCAGCCGACATCGAAAGTTTCACGATCCTCAAAGATGCTTCAGAAACGGCTCAATATGGCGCACGAGGTGCTTCGGGTGTCATAAAAGTAAGTACCAAACAAGGACACAGCGGAAGTTTCAGTTTGAGTTACGACGGAAATTTCAGTGTCGAGTCTATTTATAAAAACATGAAAATGCTTTCTGGAGATGCTTTCAGGAGCGTGGCGCACGAACGCGGTATATCTATTTTAGATTTGGGTTATGACACAAATTTTCCAGAGGAAATTACGCGTATGGGATGGGTACAAAATCATCATGTAGCTTTTGGAGGTGGTACGGAATCCTCTTATTATCGTGCTTCTCTGGCACTTTTGGATCGAAAAGACGTAGTGAAAAGTTCGGACTACCGGAATTACATGGCCAAGATAGACATTACGCAACGGGCGTTCAATGACCGCCTGCGTTTCGACTTGGGGGTAATGGGGGCGGTACGTAAGAGCAACAATTTGGTAGATACACAAAAAACATTTTATTCAGCCGCAGCTTTCAATCCCACTTTTCCGGCCCATAAGAACGCGATGGGCGGTTGGGATCAAGTGACAACTGCCAGTTGGATTACCAACCCTTTGGCCTGGACGGAAGTAAGCGATGAAGAATCGAATGCACATTTTAATGCCCATCTGAAAATGGAGCTGGTTCTAACCCCCCATTTGGTACTTTCCGCCTTCGGATCTTACTTGTACAATGTCATAGATAACGGACAATATCTTCCTACTACCGTATGGGCACATGGACAAGCTTATCGAGGCGAACAGAAGGTGGAAGATGTGTTGGGAAATATGATGTTGAACTTCAATCGAGCTTTTGGAAAACATAAACTGGACGCTCTCCTATTGGGAGAAGCGCAACAACGTATCATGTCCGGCTTCCACACAACTGTTACGAATTTCACAACCGACAAGTTCGGTTTTCACAACCTGCAGGCCGGAGCCGTAAGACTATGGGAGGGGACAGGCTCTTATTATGAGAATCCTCGTCTGGCATCTTTTTTAGGACGTGTCAATTATGTATACGACGATCGTTATGTGGCTACCGTAAACATGCGTACCGATGCTTCATCCAAGGTGGGACGTAACCATCGTTGGGGCTTTTTCCCATCGCTTTCCGCTGCCTGGATTCTGAGCGAGGAAGATTTCATGAAATCTCTCTATTGGCTGAACAACCTCAAATTCAGAGTCGGTTACGGGTACTCTGGTAATCAGGATGCCATTGATTCTTACAATTCCCTCCAGTTGGTGAAACCTAATGGAGTAGTATCTTCTGGTGGTGACCCAACGGTGACAATGGGTTTGATACGCAATGCCAATCCTGACTTGCGTTGGGAGGTAAAACGTACGATGAACGTTGGACTGGATGCTGCTTTTTGGGACGGACGGGCTATTTTCACATTTGATTATTACCATTCCGTCACGGATGACATGCTGTACCAATACGATGTAAGCGTACCGCCATTTGCCTATAATAAATTGTTGGCCAATTTAGGTTCCATGCGTAACAGCGGAGTGGAATTGGGATTCGGCTTCACTCCTTTGCGTAAAAAAGACATGGAACTGAACGTCAACGTCAACGTCACGTTCCAACGCAATAAGTTACTTTCTCTAAGTGGAATGTATAATGGAGAATATATGTCGGCTCCACAATATACGCCGATTGCCGACTTAACCGGTGCGGGCTTTCATGGCGGATATAATCATATTGTATACCAGATTGTAGGGCAGCCTTTGGGTGTCTTTTATTTACCCCATTGTACAGGACTCATCCAACGCGAAGACGGAACATACGCATACGAAATAGCCGACCTTGACGGAGGAGGCGTGGACCTGGAAGACGGGGGGGGACCGTTACGTGGCAGGACAGGCCACTCCCAAAACTCTATTGGGTTCTAACGTCAGCTTCCGTTATAAGAATGTGGACGTATCGTTACAAATCAATGGTGCTTTCGGACATAAAATTTATAATGGTACGGCCTTGGCTTATATGAATATGGGAAGTTTTCCCGATTACAACGTACTGGCAGCCGCCCCTCAACGTAATATTTACGACCAGACTGCTACAGATTACTGGCTTGAAAACGGAAACTACGTGAATTTTGATTATTTGACTATCGGTTGGAATATTCCGTTGAAGAAATGGGGCAAATACGTGCAGCATCTGCGTTTATCGGCGTCGGTGAACAATCTGGCTACCATTACGGCCTATTCCGGACTGACCCCAATGATTAACAGTTACATCGTAGATGCCACACTCGGAGTGGACGACAAACGGAACTATCCGGTATATCGTTCTTATACCTTGGGATTAACTATTCAATTTTAAAGCATGACAACATGAAAAAGTGGATTTTATGGGCGGGATACACCCTTGTTTGCTGTTATGGTTGTGCAGGATTCTTAGATGAAGCTCCACGAGACCAATTACCCGAAGAGGACGCTTATGACACGCCTGCCAATATATACCTGAACACGGTGGCTACCCTCTATAACTATGTGGGTGGATACGAAGACAGTCAAGGGCTACAGGGTACTTGCCGAGGTGTATATGACTTGAACACACTGACCACTGATGAAGCTTTGTTGCCAACTCGCGGAGGAGACTGGTACGATGGCGGACTCTGGCAAGGATTGTTCTTGCACGATTGGGGAGTCAATAATGACGTGATAGCAGCTTCGTGGGAGTATCTATACAAAGTGATTGTGCTTAGTAACAAGTCGATAGAACGTCTGACGGAATTGCAGAACCGCAAGGATGCTCCTGCAGAATTGAAAAATTATGTGGCAGAAGTCAGAGCCTTTCGGGCGATGTACTACTATTATTTGCTAGATATGTTCGGGCGTGTGCCTTTGGTGTTATCTTCGTCCACCCCCATGAAGGACGTCAACCAAAGCGAACGTGAGGAAGTATTCAAATTTTCTGTAAACGAATTGCAGGCGGCATTGCCTTATCTGAATGAAGCGCACAGCAACCAAAAAGGAGAATATTATGGCCGGATGACCCGTCCGGTAGCTTGTTTTTTGTTGGCCAAACTATTCCTGAATATAGAGATTTATACGGACAACGATTGGACGGACGAAAACCACCCTGACGGAAAAGCATATCAAGTGAATATAGGATCTCAAACAGTGAACGCATGGCAGGCCGTACAAGCGTATTGCGACTCGATACGTGTTATGGGATACAAATTATCTTCGCGCATGGTAGATAATTTCGTTGTGTACAACGAACCGTCGGAAGAAAATATTTTCACGATACCGATGGATAAACATGCATTGCAAAACCAAATGCAATATCTATTCCGTTCCCGTCATTACAACCATGGGAAAGCTTACGGGCTGAGTGGAGAAAATGGAACCAGTGCCACGATTGAAACCCTACGCACATTTGGCTACGATACCGATTCGGTAGACCATCGCTTCGAAGACAGCTTCTTTGCCGGAACGGTCTTGGATTCCAATGGCAATCCAGTGAAACTGGACGACGGAAGCACGTTGGAGTATTTGCCGTGGAGCATACGTTTGGACGTATCGGCACAACCTTACGAAAAATCTGCCGGCGCACGAATGAAGAAATATGAAGTAGACCTGAAAAGCACAAAAGACGGTAAATTGTCGGACAACGATATTGTATTGTTTCGTTATGCCGACGTATTATTAATGAAAAGCGAGGCTAAAATAAGAAACGGGGAAGACGGAACAGCTGAACTGAACGAAGTGCGGCGACGTTCCGGCATGTATCCTCGTCCAGCCACCCTTCACAATATCCTGGAGGAACGCAAACTGGAACTCGTATGGGAAGGATGGAGAAGACAGGACATGATTCGTTTCGGTACCTATACGCAAGCTTACACAGACCGTCCGCAACAGGAGGATGAAGCATCAGGCTACACCACGGTGTTTCCCATCCCTGCCAAGGTGTTGTCTTTGAATCCGCGATTATCCCAAAATCCCGGATATGAGACGAGGTGAATGACTCGAAAAAAACGATAGGTTAAAAAAAACAAATACAGAGAATTTTCTATTCGAATACCTACTATTAGTTACCAAATTAATGCTACATTTGCGGCAATTTGCAATATCGAGTTTACAAAATGGCCCAAATAATCATACATCGAGGTACCGTGAAAAGCGTGAGAGGAAAACACGTTAGTGTGCAAATAATCCAGGCTTCCGTGTGTTCATCCTGTGTGGCTAAAAAAATGTGCAATTCGTCGGAAAGCAAAGAGAAGTTGGTCGATATCGTCAGCCCCGAAGCATTTTCTTACCAGGTAGGAGAGGAAGTTCTCCTGACCGGAAGTGTGGAGATGGGACTGAAAGCCGTGTTTTGGGCATACGGTGCGCCGTTGTTGCTATTGATGGCTGTTTTGCTAGCCACCTTGCAAGTTACGGCCGATGAACCTTTGGCAGTTCTGGTAGCATTAGCCAGCTTGGTTGTCTATTATGTTGTGCTCTACCTCAATAAAAACAGGTTGACAAGAAAATTTTCATTTACCATTAAACACATAAAATAAATATTGTTATGAACGTGATTTTGATTGCAGTAATTATTTTGGGAGTCGTGGGGTTGGTGGCATCCATCATGCTCTATGCGGCATCCAAGAAGTTTGCTGTCGTAGAGGATGAACGCATTGGCCAAGTGGCCGAAGTCTTGCCGCAAGCCAATTGTGGCGGATGCGGTTATCCGGGATGTGCCGGTTTTGCCGCTGCTTGCGTGAAAGCGGCAGACGGTGGTTCGATCGAAGGCAAGTTATGTCCCGTAGGCGGACAACCGGTTATGGAAAAAGTAGCCGGAATTTTGGGGCTTGCAGCTGCGGCCAGCACCCCGAAAGTGGCTGTTGTGCGTTGTAACGGGACTTGTGCCAATCGGCCACGTGTGGTGGATTACGACGGAGTGCGCAGTTGCCGTGTGCAGCTGTTGGCGGGCACAGGAGAGACGGCATGCGCATTCGGTTGCTTGGGAGGTGGTGATTGTGTGGCGGCGTGCCAGTTTGGTGCATTGTCCATCAATCCGGAAACAGGATTGCCCGAGGTAGACGAAGAACGCTGTACGGCTTGTGGTGCCTGCGTCAAGACCTGTCCGCGAAGAGTCATCGAGCTCCGGCCGAAAGGACCGAAAAACCGCCGAATGGTCGTGATGTGCGTAAACCGCGACAAGGGTGCTGTGGCGAACAAGGTTTGCAAGGCTTCCTGTATCGGTTGCGGTAAGTGCGTGAAGACCTGTCCGTTCGAGGCCATCACTCTCAACAACAATTTGGCCTATATCGACCCGGAAAAGTGCAAGTTGTGCAGAAAGTGTGAGGAAGCTTGCCCGAAAGGATCCATCCATGCCATTCACTTCCCACCGCGTAAGCCGAAAGTGGAGAAACCGGCCGCAACAGCAGCCCCGAAACTAGCCGAGCCGACGGCACAACCGGTATCCGCTCCCGCAGCACAACCTGTAACCACCGTTACACCGGAAGAAAAGAAAGAAGCATAATTCATAAGATTGTCAAATTAAAAAAGAATATCGTGAAAACGTTTAAGATAGGTGGAGTTCATCCATCTGAAAACAAATTTTCCGCCGCTTCTCCCATCCGCCTGGCCGGATTGCCCAAACAAGCTGTCTTTTCACTTTATCAGCATATCGGCGCACCGGCCAAACCGGTTGTAGCCAAAGGAGATGAAGTGAAAGTAGGCATGATGTTGGCCGAGGCAGACGGCTTCGTATCCGTTCCCGTCCACTCCTCCGTGTCCGGAAAAGTGAGCAAGATAGATGCGATTGTGGATGCCAGCGGTTACCGCCGACCGGCTATCTTTGTAGACGTGGAGGGAGATGAATGGGTCGAGACAATCGACCGTACCCCCGATTTGGTGACATTGGCTCAAAAGCCGGAGTTGACAGCCGAAGACATCGTGAACACGGTGAAAGCGGCCGGCATTGTCGGTATGGGCGGTGCCACGTTTCCTTGTCATGTGAAACTGACTCCTCCCAAGGGGACAAAAGCCGAATGCGTCATCATCAACGCTGTGGAGTGCGAACCGTACCTGACAGCCGACCATCGGTTGCTGTTGGAAAAACCGGACGAAATCCTGGTAGGAGTGGATTTAATCATGAAGGCAGTGGGTGTGGACAAGGGTTATATCGGCATCGAGAACAACAAACCGGATGCCATCGCCCTCTTGACGGAGAAAGCGAAAGCTTATCCGCATATTGAGGTCGTGCCATTGCAAGTGAAATACCCCCAGGGAGGAGAGAAGCAGTTGATTGCCGCTGTTACCGGACGTGAAGTCCCGGCTCCTCCGGCATTGCCCATTAACGTAGGAGCAGTGGTACAAAATGTAGGTACGGTTTTTGCCATCTATGAAGCGGTAATGAAAAACAAACCCCTGTTTGAACGTGTCATCACCGTGACGGGTAAGGAAGTGCAAAACCCTTCTAACCTGTTGGCCCGTATCGGCACGCCGATGAACCAACTCATCGAGGAATGCGGCGGCTTGCCAGAAAACACAGGAAAAGTAATTGGCGGAGGCCCGATGATGGGAAAGGCGCTGATGAACCTCGACGTGCCGGTATGCAAAGGTTCTTCCGGCCTCCTGCTCATGAGTGAACGGGAATCCCGTCGCGCGGAACCGCAGCCCTGCATCCGTTGCGCCAAATGTGTCAGTGCCTGCCCGATGGGGCTCGAGCCCTATTTGTTGGCCACGGCTTCCGCGTTGCGCAACTGGGAGTTGGCGGAAGATAACGACATCACGTCATGCATCGAATGCGGTTCGTGCCAGTTTACCTGTCCTTCCACACGCCCGATGTTAGATAATATCCGTATGGGCAAGACTACTGTAATGGCCCTCATCCGGGCTCGTAATGCAAAATAAAAGAGAAAGATTATGGCAAAGAAATTAATTGTATCGCTGTCGCCCCATGTGCATGGACGGGATAGTGTACAAAGAAATATGTATGGAGTGTGTATCGCACTCATACCGGCTCTGCTGACCTCGTTGTATTTCTTTGGGTTGGGAGCCGCAATCGTATTGGCCACGTCCGTGGCCGCCTGCGTGTTCTTCGAGTGGGCTATAACGAAATATGTATTGAAACGCGACCGCGTAACGATAACCGACGGTTCGGCCATCCTGACCGGACTGCTGTTGGGTTTCAACCTGCCTTCCAACCTGCCGATATGGATCATCCTCATCGGAGCGTTGGTGGCCATCGGCATCGGTAAGATGACTTTCGGCGGATTAGGGTGTAATCCCTTCAATCCGGCATTGGTGGGGCGCGTGTTCCTTCTGGTTTCATTTCCGGTGCAGATGACCACATGGCCTGTGCCCGGACAAATGGCAGCTTACCTTGATGCCGAAACGGGTGCCACTCCGCTGGCCGTCATGAAGGAAGCCATCAAGAGCGGAGACGCTTCCGTGCTCCAAAGGCTACCGGACGCCATCGACATGCTCGTCGGGCAGACCGGGGGATGCTTGGGCGAGGTGAGCGCCTTGGCCTTATTGATAGGGTTGGCCTACATGTTGGCCCGACGCATCGTGACATGGCACATTCCGGTCTCCATTCTGGCTACCGTTTTTGTACTGGCCGGACTGCTTCATCTGTACAATCCCGTTTATGCGTCTCCCGTAACAGTGTTGCTAACGGGCGGTATGATGCTGGGTGCCTGCTTCATGGCTACGGATTACGTAACCTCACCCATGACAGCAAAGGGGCAGATTATTTATGGAGTGGCCATAGGTCTTCTCACCGTAGTCATTCGTACTTTCGGCGCATATCCAGAAGGCATGTCCTTCGCGATCTTGATTATGAACGCCTTTACGCCGTTGATTAACACCTATTGTAAACCTAAAAGATTCGGGGAGGTCGTAAAAAAATGAAAAAGTTAGAATCTTCATTACTCAATATGGTCTTGGTGCTGACCGCCATTTCCCTCATAGCCGGGGGGACTTTGGCTTATATTAATAAGGTGACACAAGGCCCCATTGCCGAAATCAACGCAAAGAATTTGCAGGATGGCATCAAAAAAGTGATTTTGGGAGGTCAACCCGGTGATTTAAAAGTTGAAGAACCGGTAGAATCAAACGGTTATACTCTCTATAAAACCGACAAGGGAACGGCCGTGAAGGCTGTAACCAATGGGTTCGGCGGACCGCTCGAAATATTGGTGGGCTTCAACGAGGACGGCAATATTCTGGGCTATACCTCCCTGAAGGAGGTCTGCGCCGGGATGTATTACGGCAGCTACAGCCTGCCCACCTATGTGACCCGCTGGAATGCCCAGGCGTTTCTGCTGACGACGGTGGTGCCGGTGCTTTTGATGGTGGTCATCAATATCTGCGTGCTGGCCTACAAGCTGTCCCTGTCCCCGCTGAAATTCCTGCGGCGGGATCTGCGCAGGAGAAAACA